>Ga0308157_10001131_pt1 | contig 62022 bp, 45 predicted proteins | sample PhyBR1_FD_201035 | JGI IMG/M metagenome (GOLD analysis project Ga0308157, IMG submission 201035) | Phyllosphere microbial communities from UC Gill Tract Community Farm, Albany, California, United States - DLSLB.R1 | ecosystem: Host-associated > Plants > Phyllosphere > Unclassified | place: USA... | reverse complement strand
CTGCCGCCAGATTCGTTGCTTCGTTGGTAGTTGATGTAATGCCGTTGTTCCAAACATACGTATATGGAGCTACGCCACCCGATATTACTGTGGTTGCCGATCCTGTAAAATTACCATTACACAATACATCTACCTTTGAAGGTACGCTATTTAATACCGTTGGTTCAGTAATCGTAAAACTCTGCTTGATGATACAGCCGTTCGCATCGGTTGCCGTTACTTCATAAGTACCTGCCGCCAGATTCGTTGCTTCGTTGGTAGTTGAAGTAATGCCGTTGTTCCAAACATACGTATACGGAGCTACACCACCTGATATTACTGCCGTTGCCGATCCTGTCGATTCACCATTACACAATACATCTACCTTTGAAGGTACGCTATTTAATGCCGTTGGTTCGGTAATGGTAAAACTCTGTTTAATGATACAACCGTTTGCATCGGTTGCCGTTACTTCATACGTACCTGCTGAAAGGTTCGTTGCTTCGTTTGTAGTTGAAGTAATTCCGCTGTTCCAAACATACGTATACGGAGCTACACCGCCTGATATTGCTGCAGTTGCCGATCCTGTAAAATTGCCGTGACACAATACATCAACTTGCGTTGGTACGCTGTCTAGTACATCCGGTTCGGTGATTATAACCGTTTCTGTTATGATACAGCCATTGGCATCGGTTACCGTTACTTCATAAGTACCTGGAACAAGCCCTGTCGCTGTTTGAGTAGTTTGATTGTCAGCATCATTCCATGAGTAAGTATATGGAGCAGTACCATCTGTTGCAGTTACGACTGCTTCCCCATTTCCTTCACCGAAACATGTTAGATTTATCGGTGTAATTGTTGCTTTCAACTGTAAAGGCTGTAAGACTTGTAATACCTGTGTTGTAATACTAAAACCAGAATTCGCATCTGTTATTGTACACGTATAGCTTCCACCTTGGGATATTGTTATATCTTCTGTAGTTGCACCATTTGACCATAAATAAGTGTAAGATCCTGTGCCACCAGATACTGATAAATCAATACTTCCTGTTGAAGTAAAACATAACAAATTATTTATCTGGTACGTATAAGTAAGTGGCGAAACTATAATCACATCAATCTTAGCCCTTGCACTTTCACAGCCTACTGCATTAGCTTGAGAAACATAATAAGACGTGGTACCCAACTGATTTGTGGTTGGCGTGGGTGCAACTGCACTATAATCACTTCCCAATTCATCTGTATACCATTTTAAGGTTGTTCCCACACCATTTAAGGTTGCTGTTAAAGGTATAGCCGTACTGTTTAATTGATAATAAACATTGTTTACTGTAGGGCTTGTTGGTGGAACATCTGCTGGCTCTGAATAGGTTTTCACCTCAACTGCCGTCCAAGACCAGAAATTATGATTCCCTACAGCTTTCACTGATGTAATTGGAATGTAGTTTGAAATATCAATTGTTTTTTCGCCTGTAAATACACCTAACGATATATTGTTTACAAATAATTCATAACTGCCATCGTACCATACTCCATTTGTGTACCTACCAGAGCTTGCTTTAACAACGGCTCCAGACTGGCATGTTGTAAAATTGTTCAGTTCTGATACAGCATTTCCGTTTGTGTAGGTAAAATCTCTATAAGGTAACTCTACTTTTGCACCCACCACTATATTTTTACTGAGTGTACATCCTACAGCATCGGTGACCGTTAGTGTATAAGTACCACTTAATAAATCACTTCTATCCTTTGTTGTAGCTCCATCATTCCAATTATAAGTATAAGGTGCGGTACCACCTGTTATTGTAGCAACCAAACTACTATCATTACAAGTTGAACAACTATTGAAAGAAGTTTCTTTTAAATTTATATTTATTATGTCAGGCTCTGTAATCGTAAAGCTCTGTTTAATAATACAGTTGTTCGCATCGGTTACCGTTACTTCATAACTACCTGTTGCTAAATTCGTTGCTTCGTTGGTGATTGAAGTAATTCCGTTGTTCCAAACATAAGTATAAGGTGCTGTTCCGCCTGATATTACTGTGGTTGCCGATCCTGTTGCATTGCCGTGACAAATTACATTTTCTGTTTCTGCCACAGTAACTGTAGGAGGAACACTAACTGTCGCTATAATTTCTGTACGAGGAGAAGTACATCCACTTTCATGTTTTACATATTTTATATCATAAAAATAATAATAGCTTGTAGATGTTCCTAAAAAATAACCATTCGTTACTACAAGATTTTCATCTGTACCTGTATAAGGGAAACCGCCAATATTTGATTCTCTTATCAGATTAGCTCCAGAATAGTTTTTGATCAGCATTCTGTAGCTTGTACCTGCGGGCACCGTAAAATCTAAAGGAATAATATTAGGTGTGTTGATACCTCCTGCAGCAACACTTACGTTACCTGTAGCATATAATTCTGTCCCGGCACTATTTACAATTTTAATATTGATAGTACCTGCCGCTGTGGAATATACTGCTACTGATTGCAGCTCTACACTTTCTACAACATTAAATACTACTCCTGTATTAGTATCCATATACGTACTGTTTGTAAGTGGTGCTGTTCTACCTGCTGTATTAAGACCACCATAAACATTAGAATCCACCCAATAAGAAGTTGTAGTACTAATTTCAGGAGTTGTAAACGTATTTCCTGTTGATAATGCTGTTCCTCCAATTGCTGCCGCATACCATCTTACTGTCCCAGCTGTATAAGTAGCTGCTAACTGCGCCTGTCCCGGTCCACAGATGGTATCTGGAGTAATACTGATTAAATCTGGTACAACACACAAAGGGATGGGTTCATATACAACATCATCTATGAAAATATTCTGATAGGTTCCTTCTACTCCATGTTTAAAAGCAAAATATTTAGCCGTTGTAGCGGGTATTTCGATTATATACTCTGTAAATATATTAGTCAAAGCTATAGGAGTTCCTATAGCAATAAACGTATCAGCATCCATATTATCACTCATACTACCAAAAATCAAAGTACCTTCATTGTTGTATAAAGCTTTCGCTTTAAAGGTTATCCGATACGCTCCATTTCCAAGATTATTTGTTTTTGGGCTAACTAAAATATAATCTCCCGCTGTATCAAAAGAATTAGCCATCACAAAACTTGCGGGATAAGAGGCATAAGAAGAATCTGTAACATAGCCATATCCAGGACCCGAATCAAGAAAAGTCCAACATAGCGGTAGCGTTAAATTGCCAGAATTACCTATTAGTGTTGTATCAAAACTCTGCGTAACACTATTTACGACTTCACAGGCTGTATAGAAAATAAATGGCCCCGCCCATTCACCATTTTCAGACGCACTACATAGGGGGCGAATATAAAATTCCAATCGTTCTGATGGTGGCAAATTAGGGATATAAGACAGTATAGTTCTTCCATTTTGCGGAGATATTAATCCGATTGTTACTCGTCCATCACTTCCAGATCCAGGAATTCCATATTTTCTAATTTCTATATCATATCCATTTGCGGGACTAATTGCAGGTTGCTCAATCAAGAACTGAGCAGTTGTTGTTGTAACCGAACTAACGGTAACTGATTCTGGACTTGGGCAGGTTCCTAAAAGTTCTGCAGAAACAGCAAAAACATTAAGTATGCCAGAGGAATTGATATTATTTGAAAAGGTAATTGACTTGATCTCTTTTGCCTGATTCTCTGTTTTTAAATGCAATTCCAATTGATACAGCCTAGGATTGTCCACTGTAGAATCAACTACATTATCAATTCGACTAACTCTTCCCATATTTTTAAATGCAACAGGAGGATTATTTGCATAAAACCAGTCAGGAACTGAATAGTCAGAAAAAGTCTCGGATGTATTATCTTTAAAAGTAACTACACAAGTTAGTTTAGCCGTCCCACTTCCGGAAGTAACTAACACATATAATCTTCTAGCCTTAACAGCTCCTGATATCGTACTGACAACAGAAGTTGGAATTGTATGACCTAACTGAATAACATTATTAGCCGAATAATCTTGCAGCTGAAAAGACAAAGCAGGAATTGCAAGTGATTGAATTAAACGATTAGTAGGAAATCCTGCTTGTTGCGGTAAAGAATTTGTTGTAAGCTTCCAATCTAAGGATTTAAAACAAAAACCAGTTCCATCTGCATCTTTTGTTGTGGTGCTCAAAGCTGTTCCGACGCCATTGGCAATTACATCGTGATTGAACCCGTTGATATTCAAAGGCTGATAGTTTTGGGCTTTCAGAGATCCACAAAACAGTATTAATTTAATGATTGATATAAAAAGAATAATTTTATGCATGATTTTAGCTATGTAAACATGACGACAAATATAAAAAAGTAGAACTTTTATGAGACTAATAAAGGGGTGGACAAAGAGGTGGACATTTTATAAAAAACTAATAAACAAAGGATAAACAAAGGATAAACAAAGGATAAACAAAGGATAAACAAAAAAAAGACTTATATTAGCAAAAAAAACAACCTATAAAATTTTTTTTCTACATACTGTTTTATTTTTTGTGTTTATCAGCTAGCAGTTTTGCCCAATCTTCTGACAACGCTGTTTTTATGCAAACCAACATATACACTATTGAACAAGCGGGTACAATAATTGAGATTGACGACACTGTAGAAAAACTATCCTTAAAATCATCTACAGAGGAAAAAGAACTATTAAAAATTATTCAAAAAGTATTTACTGCTGCTACAATAAGTAAACAACATGACAACTTAAACAGTAAAAGCACTCAGTTATATGTTCAGGCAGTTGCAAATGCAGAATCCATTAAAGACATTCCGTTACAAATCTGGGTTTATACGCAAACCGGATTCTACTTTTATTCTTACAACCAATACGAAAAAGCACTACCCTATTTCTTAAAATCATCGCGTTTGTTAGACAATACGCCTGATAAATATCTAACTGAAGGTGTGAATATTCTCAAAAAAAACGCCTACTTTTTTGGAACGATTCTGGAACACGAAAAAAGCATCAAGTATCTAAATCGTGCATTAAACCTTACCACTCCGAATTCTCAAGATCATGCGACCATTTTGAATGGTATCGGAAACTGTTATTTGGATATAAACAAGCTTGATCAAGCAGAATCATACAATCTAAGAGCTCAAAAAAGTGCTTTAAAAAGTAAAGATACCTTACGCTATGCGAAAGTTTTAGGAGATCTGGCAAGAATTAATATCAAACGAAAAAACTGGGAAAAGGCAGAAAAACTTTTAAATGAAGATATATCGTTATCGGAACAAACAGGCAATGACCGAAACACCATGTTTGCACAGTTGCAACTCGGGAAAATGTATTGGGAGAAAGCAGATATCAACAAAGCTTACAACACCTTAAGAAAAGTACAGCAATTTGCAGGCAGCAAAAGCTATTTAAAAGGATTTGAATTTGAAGCAGCAGAACTACTTTTACTAATTGCCATACACCGAAATGATGCAGTAGAAGAGCTCTTTTTAAGACGAAGCCTGGATACTTTGGGTAAAATAGTAAAACATACCGAAGGGCAAGAAGTTATCAGTAAAGTTTCCCTAAAAACGCAGAATGAAAACGTAATATGGGAATTAGAGGCAGAGAAGGCTAAAGTTGAAAAAGCTTCGATTTTACGTTTAATGTGGATCATTGTAAGTATCCTTTTGCTTGGGGGTGTTATATTAATCTATCTATACAACAAGCGACGATTAAAGCTTCAAAAATCAGAATTCGAACGCAAGCTAATTGCTTTTCAGTTCGAAAAAATACAGTCCGAAAAAAAACTCAGCGATACCAACAAATCCATAGAATCCTATAAAGTATATCTAACGGAGAAAAACAGACAGATCGCACAATTAGAAGCCGTTATACAGGAAGATAAAAATCATCCTTCAAAATTAATCAAAGAACAAACAACTGCCTTGCAGCAGCTGCTTTCATCACATTTAATGACCAATGACAACTGGCAGACATTCAAACAGACCTTTATCAACGAACAGCCTGAATATTTCGATACCCTTTTAAACACGCTTCCCGAACTAACAGAGTCAAATATGAGAATTCTGCTTCTGCATAAAGCCGGATTAAACAATCAGGAAGCCGCACAGATAACCGGTGTCACCGTTGATGCCATAAAAAAGGCAAAACAACGTTTGCGTAAGAAATACGGCGAAGCTGTTGAGGCGTTTTTATAATGTTTTTCTTTTGAAGTGATGATAGAGTGTATTATCGCTTAGGGGATAAATTATATTGTATAGATAAACTTATGTGACACCGTGAAGAGCACGGTGTGATAGGTAACTGTTTCTTTGGTGTATTCCTTTTTTATTGTTTTTAGTAAACAGATATATTGCACTGTTATAGTGTAATTTTATTTACAACTTGTACTAGAGCAGTGCAAATAATCCTTATTACTACAGTTAGCTATTGAGACATATGTATGCCTTCTTACTTGTGCGACCCCTTGTCAAGCAAGGGGTGACAGGCAGCTGGTCCTTTTTCTGTATTTATTCTTTTTTGTTGGTGATAGACAGATTCTCCTTTAATTATACCACATCATATCCAGATTTTATCTCCAGCTTTATGTTTTCATAGGAACCTGCAAGGTTTTAAAACCTTGTAGGTTTATGGCTTTGATTTATGTTTATTATTATAATTCCTTTTTAACAATTAAGAATTTCGCTTCGTAATTTATACTGTTCATTTTTACATCCAAGAATTATTTTACGGCTTGGAAGCTGTGAATCTTCGATTTGTCTTGACACAAAAAGAACCAAAAAGGTCAAGACTCCATAAAAAAACCTACTCTTCAAATTTTTACACTAAACAAAATAAATTATTCATTCCTTTTTATTTTATAGTAATGTATTCATGAATCTTCGATTTCGAGCAAGCTCTCAAACAGCATTTTGTTCTTAACGTGCAAAAGCATTCATCGCTTTACGGCTTTTTTATGATGTCGGTTTTTGATTCTGGTTAATAGTCAATCTGATTTTGATTGAGAATTTAATGAACCCAAAGCTTAAATGGGGCTACTCCATAAAGCCCAAAAAGAGCTTGGGGTTCAGGTATATTCTTCTTCTACCCTCTTGCGGAAATGGCTCAGCAGTTTTACAAGGAACTTTGCGGGTTCCATCTTGCGTCGTTTTATGTCGATGTATTCCCTGTACAGCTGTTCTGTAATCTGTATTTGGAATAATTCGCCGAACTGCTTTGCCAATTCGTGTACCGTACACTTGTCGGTATCTACGGCTCCGGAATAATAAAGCGCGTACACCAGTTCCACGGCATCTACTTTGTTTGCTTGCCATTGCAACGGCAAGGTTTCTTTGAACTGTTCTGTCGGTAGCGGTGCTTTGAGTCGGTTTAACTGCCGGGTGTAAAACCCTACCAGTTTTTCATAGGCAGTTATTTTTGCAAGCAACAGTCCGTGTGAACAAGACGACTCCAGATCGGCATTTACACTATAAACCGTGCGTGGTGCACCGGAATCGGCCAACCTTCTAAAGTAACGCTCATCGTTATGGGTGTGTTTGTTTTTTACATAGCTGTAAAATTCTTTTTCATCATTCAGATAGTCCAACAGCCGGCATACTTCCTTCTTATATATTTTTGAACGCTGTAATTCAAAATCAGATCGCTTCTCATAGAACTTTTTTAATGCGTTCAGAAAAACGTACTCCTTTATCAAGAGCGGTTTTATTTCTTTAAAGTAGACAATTTCTTGTTCTATCGTTAAGAAGCGGTAGTTACGTATAAATGCATTCAAATCTGCAATTCCTTGTTCCATCTGCTCCAGCCTGCCTGTTACTCCGGTAAGTAAGTCCGGATTTGCACATTCAAAAAATTCCATGCCTCCGGTAAGCTTGGTTACCCGTTCTAATAATTTCACATTCATCTCAAATTGTTTTTTAGGGGTTTAAAAACAGTCGGTGTACAGTAAATTGTATGCGCTTCAGCACCATCATTTAAAAAAACCAACGTTTTAAAGTTTAAAACAATAACATGAATATGCTACTGTTGAGCCAAAATGAATTCCTATTTTACAGTTGTTTCGCCCAATGTAACAGTTTTAAGCGCTAATAATTTGTAGTTTTAACATAACTAAACAACATAATATGAAGAACCTACTTAAAAACAAATCAAGAATCAATTATTTAGAGAACAGCTTCGCGGCTTACATGAAGAAAGATTCCATACTGTACATCCTTTTTAAGAACCATCTTGTTCTTAACCACAAATCTGCACTACAAATTGTGAGCGACCGGTTACGGTTTCAATCTTACACTTCCTATCACGTAATCTGTGATGTTTCCGGTATAAAATGTATAAGCGAAGCCGCACGCGATTATCTTGCGACAAAAGGTTCTTATCAGATTAAGGCGGTTGCGCTGATATCCAATACCAGCACCTTGTACGAAATGGGTAACATTTACAGGGTTTTCAATAAACCAAAAGTTTCTACAGAACTGTTTGATAACCTGCAAGCAGCCGAAGAATACATTAAAAATCTAATAGAAAAGCCATGAAACATTTCGCTATCAGTTTAAAAAGGTGGAATGATTTCCGCAATGCGCTACTCAACCTCGGAGAAGGCAGGCTGGATCAGCAACTCAAAATTCGCAATGTAAATGATGCTTTTGAACGCATGGAAGTGCTTTTCAACATGGTAATAGAAGAACTGCGCAGGCGCCTGCTGCATCTGTCGTTTACAAAACCTGCAGGTTTTCAACGTTACACCCGTCACTACGTACTTATTACCAACAATAACTTCGATATTCAAAATGCCTGCGACGCTTTTCTTACACGTTACCAACAGCAACCAGAGTTGTTGAAAGAACGTTCATTCCTGGAGCTTACAGATGATGAATCTGCTATCGTACTAAAGGAGAACTATAGCAAAACAAATGAACAGCTATCCGATGACCTGCATCATATCGAACTGTTTGAAGATCGGTTTATGTGTTCTATCAGCAGGCTTTCAGGCAGCAGCCAGCTGGTTATAAACCTTTACCAGATCCACTTACAGAAAGAGCACTTTAAAGCATCTTATGAAATGGCAGGAACCGAGAAAGCACGTATGTTTGAAAACAAACGGTACTATGAGATCATTGAGAAAATAAAAGAAGATATAGAAAAACGTCCACTGACCGTAAGAGTGCGCATGGCAGATATTGTAAAAGAACACAGTATAAACAGCAATATTGTTAAAAAACTTTTTAAGGAACAGTATGGTTGCGGTATTTACGAGTATCAGATTTCTCTGCGTATGGACAAAGCGTACCACCTTGTATGCTTTACCGAGAAAGCATTCAAGGAAATTGCCACAGAGACCGGTTACCCGCAATACACCGATTTTGTGAATTATTTTAAGCAGTACTATAACATCCTGCCAAGAGATCTGCGTAATAAGAGTAAGCAGTAATAAAATACAGTACAATTAGTTACTGTCAAAACGGTTTTATGTCACAAAATTCAGTATATTTAAAATTCTTCATAACAGGAGAATAATAGTTTTTGGTTAAATAGAGGTTGTATGTAGCAACCTCTATTTTTGTCTTAATTTTTTGCTTTGAAAAAAAAGTATTTGTACATTTATAACTCATAAGTGTTTTTTTTGGTTATGGAAAAGCATCTGTATTTTTTGCAGATGCTTTTTCTTTTTAATTATTCAATGCCCGGTTCATTTTACCGAGCAAAGACTTCGACTTCGAACGTTGTTTATTTAGGTTGTTCACACCCACTAATCTAAATTACCAAACGTTCATTCATTAGGTAGGTTATTATTTTCCAATCTTTTTGTAATCATCAATCAATTTCCATCCTGCCTAAATCATCCAGAAATACGTTCCACAAAGTATTTACCGCGTTGTTTTTTTTATTGGTGACAAGTTAAGAATGATTAATGTCAGCTTTACATGCATTATTCATCTCGTGAGTGTTTGCCTACAACCTCACTCTATGGGTGTACAAGCACCTTCAAAATATTGTTGTTGCAGATGTAGCAGTGGTCAACTTGATACTGCTTTTTACTATTTTGCAATCAACTAAAGTTGTATATGCCTTATGCACTCAGTGAGTGTTTGTTAACAACCTCACCCTACGGGTGTACAAGCACCCTCAAAATATTTTGATTAGTATAACAACTGCAGTAATTCTTGAGTGAACTTTTATACCTTACTTAAAAAAAAGAACCGAACAAGGTTTTAAAAACACCTTGTAAATAAATTTGCTATATATCAATGGTAATATAACTAATAACCAGACTAATTGCTTTTATAACTTAATAGTAAAAAAAACCGTATTTTAAGTTGTATATGCTTACTGCATTCAGTGAGTGTTTGCCAACAACCTCACCCTACGGGTGTACAAGCACCCTCAAAATATTGTTTTGCTAGGTAGTAATAAGTTCAATGCCCGCCCTTTCGGCTTTGTACTTTATCTTGGTCATCAGTTCATAATAATTCCAATTCCGCAATACGAAGTGCTCGTCATTCGCCAGTTCCGTATTTTGCTGCATATCAAGTAATATCAGCGTTGCCGCCTGGTGTTTAACGCAGAAATCAATCAGTCTTCGGCTGTATTCATGCAACCGGTTGCCTATGTAATTAGTTTCCATACCTTTGAACCTTTCCAGCGCCTTTAATTTTCGTTCTTTGCCGTTACCACCCCTGCAATAGCCAACCGCTGCCTTGGTTCGGTTATGTGCTGCCTGTATCGCCAGCCTGCGGTGTAAAAACTCTTCCTTGTTGCCAATCTGCAAACTGTATTTACCAATCCTTACAGCAATAGGGTGTTCTAACGATAATGAAGCTTCCGCTACAATTTCTGGTTTCAGGCAGTGTGGTTCTATAGGAACTTCAAAAACCGGCATCCAAAAGATTTTCCCTTTTTGAAGCTTCATTCTCGATGTACAAAGTTTCACTTTACCATCTATAAGCTGTTGTAAAAGTGCGGGTTTATCGGTAAAATCTCTTCCCAAATAAATGCTGAAAGGAATTTTAAACAAGCGGAAACAAAACATCTTCCGTTCTTCGTTATAATGCAGCTGTTTAAAACCTTCGGTCCCAAACAGAAAGCCTGCATTAGGTTTATAATTGTCTAAAGACCGTGTCCCGTTTAAATAGTCCATATAGTTCTTTTTAAACTTCGTCATCAGTTCATGATTAAGATAATTTAGTACGTTACAGGGTATCTCCCCTTTAAAACGCCTACTAAGCATCTTGTAGGTACTATTGCTGTGCGAACCCTGCAGTATACCTTCTATGTCTTTCTTCTCATCTACAAGCTTGTATTTTATACCTTCAGACAGGTAAAAGAAGTCTTTAATCATCACCTGCATATACAAGTGGGTCATAATCAGGTTTGATGCACGAAAACATCTGTCCTGCCACTGGTATAGTTTAGTACGCACCTCTTTACGCTGCTCTGCGGTTGGCAGATCAATATTTATCTGTATTTTCCGGGTTAGTTTCATTGTTTCTTTACTCATAATACCTGATTTATAGTGACTGTATCTGATGTTGCTGTGCAAACTTGTATGCTGTCATAAATTCTTCATGCACTTCCTTTTGAGAAATGTTGAGCTGTTGGGCGATGGCTGCAAATGAAAATTTCTTTTCACAGCGCAACTTAAAAACCTGTGACTGCCTTTCGCTGACTTCTTTATTTTGCAATTCTGGTTTAAACTTCTTTTCGTTCCTTTTTCTTACATCAACCATATTTTTTAAATCTTCAATTGCTCTATTTACCTCGTCTACGGTCTGCTTTGTATTCTTGCCCATCACCTGTGCAATTGCCTTATACCTGAAACCATATTTCAGGCAAAGGTTGATTAGTTGCCTTCTTTCCGGTTTAAGGAGTGGCAGAACGTTAGTTACCAGATCAAACATTTGCTGGCGTGCGTCGTTATCCTTTAGGTTTTCAACTGCATCGGCAGGATCGTAGCCCGCCAGATAGTCCTGGAAGTTTTCGTAGCTTTCGAAAGACCTAACCGTTCTAAAAAATTTGTTCCTTGGTTTTGAATAGTGCGCATAGCATGATATTTTCATAACATATTGCAAGAAAAAAAGTATGTGCATTGGATTTTCTATTTTTTCGCGACATTCCCATAATTTTAAAAATGTATCCTGCACCAGGTTTTCCACCTCATAATCATCATCTATTATCTTTATACCCAGCCAAAAGATCCTTCTGTTGTATTGGGCGTAAATTTTTTCTAAAGCAGCGGGGTCGCTTTGTTTTAGTAGTTCAAAGTTTTGTTGTGGCATAATAGGGTGAATTATAAATTATACGCTTTATGTTTTTTAACCTGCAAGGTTTTACAAACCTTGTAGGTTTAGGTTTTTTAGATTTCTGCTGTTAATACATTCCTTTGTAAATCAAAAATCCAATATATAATCCTCTCGGGTCATGCTGAACTAGTTTCAGCATCTCATCCAGTTTTTCAAATATCAAATATTGTTTCAGCTTCGGAATACAATAAAGCCAAAGCTTAAATGGGGCTTCTCCATATAGCCCAAAAAGAAGCTTTGGGTTTATGTTGTTTTGTTTTATTTTTAATCATCATTCTAGTTTTACAACTAAGATTTGTATTTCCATTCTTTTTCTTTTTTCTTTTACGTCCAGGCTTTATGTTACAGCTTGGAAGCCATGAACCTTACGGTTTGACGCACAAAAGAAACAAAACGCCTCGGCTCCACTGCTCGTGGTCAGTTTACGTCTTGACAACTAAATCAAAAAACTCGAACAAGTTCTCAAACAGCTTTTGATTTTGCGTTGTCTTCAACTTACTGACGCTCACTCCGCTGTGAATGCCAGCTCAGAAATTCGTGTCAATAGATCTATCCGCGCTGTCCAGCTGAACTTCCGCTAAAGCGAGACACGCCTTCCAGCTTCGAAATATAATAAAGCCAAAGCTTAAATGGGGCTTCTCCACATAGCCCAAAAAGGAGCTTTGGGTTTATGGTTTTAATCAATTTTAAGAGCTTCGGCACACAACCCCTCCCCGTTTTAACTACTTCAATTCAACTAACTACTATTAATATTTATCTATTATGGTTGGAAGTGATTATGTGCTTTGGCTCTGTACTTACGTAACTAACTTTTTGTATATTGTGATTGTTTTTTAGTCGTAAGGTTTTATTTTACTTGGTAGCTTTTGGCTATCCTTTTATTATAATATTATTCAGTTGTCATTGGGGTGAAAGACCTCTTTCGAATCTCAATCTCCATTGTTCATGATTGATACATGTCGGTTTTTCTCTTCTTTTACGTCCAGGCTTTACTTTACAGCTTGGAAGCCGTGAACCTTAAGGTTTGCGGTCAAAAGAAAAAAGATTTCTGAATTAGATTTAATGAACAAAATGTTTGCTCAAGGACAAATTATATTACTGTAAAAAGTATTTTTGCAGACGGTGTTTTTACCGTTTGTTTTTAATTTGTTATCTTTAACTGTTTTTCCTTCAAAAACACCTATTTTTCCTTTTTTTGAATTTTCCGTATTTTCTAACTAAATTGATAAATTTAGAATAAACTACTGTTTTTTCCGAAAATGTGTTTCATACACTAAGGTAGTCTTTTCTATGCCTTATCTATGGAGTATCCCCCCACCTGCTATTTTAGATGACCCGTCCTAAAATAACTATACCTTTTTTTAATTAAATCCTGTTATAGTTATACATAAATAGATCTTATCAACAGTTAAAGATTCAACACGTCTTGCTACGATCCTCGGAATAAAAAAATAAACAATTAAACTAAATCAGCGGTCAAACAAAACTTGTCCCGATTGCTATCGGGATCAACGAATCAACGATTAAACATTCAATAAACATTAGTGCCTGTACACAGCACCATAACCGGCAAAAGGTTGAGTAAAAAGCAAAAAAGGCGTGAAACTCAACAATATCCGAACTGAGGTACTGGTATACCGTGCAACAGATAAGTGAGCTCACGCCATGGTCGTGAGCTAATCTACTTATCATCTCGTTGCCTTAAATTACCAGTTTTCAGTTCGAGATTCTAAGCAATAGCTAGATATTTTCTATATAAAGTATTGCAAAATTACAATTATACTGTAATTGAATGACAAATATAAACAAATATTTTAATATTACCGTATTCGGTAATGAATATTTTTTATTATTAAAGCAAATTGCCATTAAACTGGTAATATATGAGCGATAATAAAACTGAAGAAATTAAAAAACAGATTGCAGATAAAATAAAAACATTAAAAGGTTCGCAGTCATACTCAATTTTATCAAACAAAAGTGACTTAACAGGAGCACGAATTAGTGATGCGGCAAATAATAAGATTGATTTTAGAATAAGTACATTTATAGAAATTGCTATAGCACTCCGTGTAAATCCAAAAGAATTGTTGGATATCGACTTTGATTTTGATAAATATTATAAAGAACTTGATAAGATTTAAATATATACAAGATTTAAAACCTAATATTCCTAGCTTAGAGTGAACATTCTTATTATAAATTGAACTTGATTATAAAGAAAATTTCTACATATAAATTCTCATTGTATAATCGCAAAAATGAAATGCGTTTTTTTTTGTAAATTGTCAGCAACTAATCTAAAAACAAAACAAATGATTGTGATACAATTTACTAAGGATGATTTTATAGAAGGAGATCAAGGTTTTTATTTTAAAGCTCCTTTTGAAAATCCTTCAGATCACTTCGTATCAATTATACGAATAGAGGATGACGGCTCGGAGACTTCACTTGTAAAAGACACTAGAGTATTGGATGGTCTTGTTGAGATAGGTGTAAGCACACAGGATTTAACTTTTAATGGAAAAATATTAATTAAGTAATCTTAAAACCTCTTTAAAGTATTTGCAAAGAGGTTTTTATTCCAATGGAAATCACAAAAGAATACTATTACAGCGGCACATTAAACGGTATCATGGAGCTTATGAAAAAGCTTCGTTAGTTTTATAAGCTAGCTTTTGTTTGATATGACTAAAAAATCAAAATAAACTTAGCAGTTCAACTTGCAAAAAAATTGCTATATATATTTTTAGAATATTAAAGTGATTTTAATACAAAATAACATAAATAATTAATTGTAAGAGTTTTAAAGCAATACTTTTTGGTTATGTTTTAATTAATCTCTAATTTTGTGATAGAATTATTCTTTTTAAGATTAAAACAATTTAAGGTATGAAAATAGTTTCTTTGGATTTAAAAAGTATTCCGAGAGTTATTTTTTGGGATATGGATATTAACCAGTTATCGTTGATTAGAGATTATAAAATTATAATTTCAAGAATATTAATGTTTACTAATGAGGAACATTTCAATAACAACATTACACTGTTGGAGAGGAAATTCAGTATAAAGAAAATAATATCATCTGTCACAGAATCAACTGACAGAATCAGTGATGTTGTTTTTAATTTACTTTCTAAAAAGTATAGCATAAGTATTAAAAGTAAATATCATGCTTAAATTATGAATTCAAATAATTCAATTGATGAGCGGATAGTTACCGTAATAAAAAGATTGCAAAATTTAAATAGTTTGCAATCTTTTTATTTAGCGGGTGGTACCAGTTTATCTTTGAGATTCAACCACAGAGAATCTATAGATATTGATTTGTTTTGTGAAAAAACAGTAGGAATACAAGGCTATAAGGTTATTGAAGAAGAAATAAAGATGGCTTTTCCAAATTCTCTTTTCTATTTAGATTATCCTGTAAAGAAATCTGATGAACTTATATTTATGAGATTTACATTAGCTTTTGATAATTTTCACATAAAGGTAGAAATTTTACAAGCTTTTAAATTATTATATCCAATAGAAATTTTTGAAGATATTAGAATGGCATCTGTTAATGATGTGGGTGTATTTAAAATTGAATCTATTGCTAACAGGTACGCCTTAAAAGACCTTTTTGATTTAAGTTATATTTCTGAAAAGATCAGCTTAGAAAAATTACTTAATTCTTATAATGAAAAAAAGCAATTATATTTGAAAGAGGGTATAAAAACCATTTTTCATTACGATAATAAAGTTTGTCCATTTATAGATCCAATTTCTTTAATTGATAATAAAACAGGGGATCCGCACCTACCTTTTCACAGTCAGCCTAACTTAATCAGAGGCGTGGATAGGAAAGTTATCATTTATCACATTTCAAACTGGAAAATAAAAGTTAAATCTGAAATAAAAAGGAGAATTGCAAAATCTAAATAATTGCCTACCTTTGATTACAGTTAATCTAAAAACACTGCAACTTCTTCATACGGCAATCCGCTGTACGTACAGAATTCGGTAACCGATACGTAACTGTTTTCGGGTTTATTGAATAGTTGTCGAACCGCCTTTAGAATACGTATGCTTTGCCGGTAACTTTTACCGGTGATGCGTTGAATGTCCTTCGGATAAATACACAATCTTACTTCCTGCTTTTTCATAGCTGTTTCCTTATAAATTAAACGACGTGGTAAATTCTATATGGTTGAGATTTTGATAAAGCATATCACTAAAAGTACTACCATACCTTTCTGCAATCACAGCTTCATCTAATCGGGTAATAATGTGCGTATTATTTGCAACATGTGACAATCGAAACTGCAGCACTTCTTTCATCACTTCTTTATCCAGAGTAGATTGTTCCAATCCCAGATCATCAAAACAGTAAGATAAATTTTTAGAAACGTACTGCTGTAACATACGCTTGCCAAACCTATTGTAACAGAACGCTACTTCCCTACTGCTTCGCATCAAATACTGCTGATTTATTTGGAAAAAAGGTTTCAGCAAATGCATCAGGCTGGTTTTTCCGCTGTTTTCAAGTCCGCTGAGCAGTAATCCTTTTTGCAGATCGATGCCGTATAGTTCACATTCTTCTTTATTTGCGGTTGCGTAAATTAATAGCCTGTACACCTGCTGTCTTTGTGATGGGTGAATGCGGTAACTGCTGCCATACAGAATTCTGCCCTGCTGTTGCAGGTACTGTATTCATTTTAAGTAGTTGTATTGGCGGTTGCCATTTTTCAGTTCGAAGGTTTGATTGATGTTCATAATTGCTTATTTATTTGGCTAAATAAGTTGGTAACGTATTCACGGTTTCCCACCTTGGGAGAAAAAAATCTAATTTGCTTTTGGGAGATAGAGTAATCAGGAATAGTAAGACTTTTCTTTAACTTTTGTCTTGATACAAAAGTTACAAAAGATCAAGACTCTATTTTTTCAACGGTCAACAAACTTCTCCAAAAGGAAATCAAATATTATTCATTATTGTTTATTTAATGATATGGTATTCATGAATCTGCGATTTCGCTCCCTACGGTCGTATTTGATTTATTCCTTTTACGTCTAGATTGTTATTTTATGTTTCGGAAGCCGTGAACGATTGTTTCTTCAAAGAGTTGACACTCGCTGGAACAATAATGTCGATTTCGAATTCTGGTTTATTCAAAATAGGATTTTGATTGTAAATAGAATTATTTACTTTGATTGAAAAATGTATAGACTAATTAAGAGGATCGAAAAAACAGACATTATAAAAAAGCCGTGAAGCTATGAGTGTTTTTGCACGTTAAGAACAAAATGCTGTTTGAGAACTTGTTCGAGTTTATTTTGTTTAGTGGAGAAATAGGAATAGTAGGCTTTTTTATGGAGTCTTGACTTTTTTGGTTCGTTTTTGTGTCAAGACAAAAATGAACAATAGAATTTGCCAACCGGACACTCTCTGCTCACAAAAGATTTTAGGGAATACCGAAATGGTAATTATAAGAATCTTAAAAATGACTTAATTGTACAAATCAGAATGTCAACAAAAATCCACATATTATCTATCACTATTGTAATTAAACAACTTACCTTCATTTCTTCGGTTGTATATTTGAAATTTCACTTTAGTCTTCAAAATGCAATAAAGTAAAAGCTTAAATAAGACTTCTCCATACACTCCAAAAAGTACTTTGGATTTTTTGTTTAACCTGCGAGGTTTTAGAAACCTTGTAGGTTTATGCTTTTGATTTATTTTTTGTATTCATTCTTTTCTTTTAAATTCAGACTTTATTTTACAGCTTGGAAGTCATAAACATTAAAGTTTATGGATAAAAGAAGTAACTATGAGAACTAAAACACAATAAAAAGCTAGAATAAAATTCTTTTTTAATGTTGCAACTTCTCTACTCGTGAGACCCTGAATCAAGTTCAGGGTGACAGCAAGTTGGTATTTTCGTTATTAATTTGTTATGCATGTTTTTTATTGTGGTGTATGGGTCATTCTCCGTTATTAATCACATTTATTGTTAATTGTACCCCATTTCGATCTCTTTGTACTTTTACGCCCAGGCTTCATTTCCAGCTTGGAAGTCGTGAATCAGTCGATTTTAGATAAAAAGTACCAACTACGAGCCTAGCTGAATAAATCAAATTACTTTGAAAGATTAAGGTGAAGTAATCATGAGAACTAAAACAAAATAAAAAGCTGGAATAAAATTCTTTTTTAATATTGCAACTTCTCTACTAGTGAGACCCTGAATCAAGTTCAGGGTGACAGCAAGTTGGTATTTTTCGTTATTCATTTGTGATGCATGTTTTTTATTGTGGTGTATAGGTTATTCTCAGTAATTAATCACCTTTATTGTTAATAGTACATATCGGTCTTTCTCTTTTTTATCTCTAGTCTTCCTTCAGCTTCAAAATGTAATAAATCCAAAGTTTAAATGAGGCTTTTCCATATAGTACAAAAAGTGCTTTGTATTTATTTATTTGCAAAAGCATTAACTATAAAAGCATACCATATACTGACATTTAATGTCACAAAAATCAGTTCTATTTATGTACAACTTTGTAACAGGTAATCCTACAACTGTTGCAACAAAAGGAACCACAATCATTTTATTCATGTTAAAAAATTAGAAATTATGGATATGACAGCCCAAATAAAAAAGAATTTATTTTCAAGAATTAAAAAATCTAAAGATTTAAACTTTTTAAATGCGCTTCAAACAATATATGATCCGACAGAACAGGCTTAATACCACTTGTCAATAAATTAACAATCGTCTATTGAAACAGGTAGAAACGAAATTAAAGAAGGTACCTTTCATAATAATGATGAAGTAATTTCAGAAATGAGAAAATGGCTAAAAAAATAATCATTTGGTCAGATACTGCAGAAATTCAATTTTCAGCTATTTTAGAATATTATGTTGAAAGAAATGGCAATAAAATTATAGCTTAAAATTACTTGATGAAGTTGAAGGTTTATTAAATACACTTTCAAATTCTGAACTGATAGGTAAACTAACTTCTAATAAATCTACACGTGTAATTTCAATTAAAGTTTTCCTTATTTTCTATGAAATAAATGGAAATAGAATCGAAATTATATCATTTACTATTGATGCCTCTAATGCTTAAAATAAAAAAGTTTTATACCTTAAGGTGTAAAACTTTTCTAACATGTGAAGTGAAATTAAGCATAAAAATAGTAATTATCCACAAGAAGAATATATATTAATGATCTCTTATAACAAAAAAAGGCGGAATTAACTCCGCCTTTCTTAGTAATTTAAAATTTATTAAAGCTTATTAAAAGTATCTATAAAAGTACCCGTAATCGTTACATTATTTCCTTTAGTTACATTGCCATGAATCGTAATAGAAGAATTATTTCCTACAAACTCTAATTTAGCACCACTGTTCAAAATAAGGTGACCATATATAACTACATCGCCTTCTACACGCATCACTGCATTGCTATTTATAATTAAAGACAACCAAGGATTACTTTGCTGGCCTTGTGCAAGAGATCCCTTCATATAAAACACACCTCCACTATTAATATTCAAGCCTTGAGATACCGAAAGCGAGCCACAGAAAGTAAGGTTTGCATTTACATTTACACCCATCAATGATGCAGATCCCTGATACTCCTTGGTCTCATTTGAATTTACATTTAACCATACAGATCCGTTATAAGCAGGAAATTGTGAACAATTAAGTGTCTGCGTATTGGTTACCATTTTAGCAATTTTAAGACCTCCATTACCCATTGCCGCAAAAATATAATCTCCCTTACTCATGGTATAGTTACAAGAACCGTTCATTGCAATTGAACCTACAAGGTTTAAAGCCTGGTTTTCGTTTTTGTAGATATAAAGTCCTGCGCCGCCATTGGCTAAAAATACATTCTGGTTATTAACAGATACCGCATTAGTAGTTATATCAGCATTATCTACACCTGTTACACTAGTTGGTACTGCAACAGTCTGCAATTTATTTCCCGTAGCGTAATTATAAACTCCTAAACCACCGTATCCCTCTGATACCAATAAGTTATTTCCAAGAAAATCTATTGTTCTCTTCGCTCCTTGAACATCAACAGAAGTAGAGAATGAGTTTTGAGGCACCATTGTAGCTGCATCATATACCTTAACTCCTGTTGTTCCGCTTAGAACCACAATTTTATTACTATTTTGACCTACTGCACGTAAATCCGCAACAGGAATTGTTGCCTGAATCTGATTAGTATTTTTATCTAATGCTACCAAATCTCCCGCACCACCAGATACAGCATAATATCTGTTGCCCACAGAGGTAACAGAAGTTGCTACATTACCTGTCAACTGTGTCTGCACATAGTTTGTTGTAAGCAAGCCATTGTTAAGTGTCATTGCAGAAACAAATCCCGGGGAACTTATAGCTGGAAATGCGTCTTTACTAGCGGCTCCAGCAATATAAAGTTTACCGTTTTCATAACTAACCGCACTAATATCAGTGTTTGGAAAGATTGCCTGAACTACCAACTGGGGGGTGTTAGGATTAGAAATATTAATCACATCCACCGCACCTCCATAAGCCTCTCCTTCCGTATTGTATGAAACATATGCATAATCACCATTTATGGCTACATGAGTTGCTTTAAGTGTTTTTCCAGCATAAACAGGAGGGGTTACCTCAGCGACTAATACCACCGGAATAGCAGCTGCCTGTACTGGGGTATTTTTACCTGCTGTAGCTGTAACAACATCTAGAACACCAGAATTTTCATATTTAATTCTTTTATTTAAGGATTGTATGTCGCTATTTATTATTATTTTTTCATTTTCATTACCTGGCCCTACATTATCATCGCTGTTACAAGAAGTTATAACAACTGCAGTAATTAAAGCACATCCCAATAAAGATCTAATTTTCATAAATTAACAATTTAAATATAAGGCAAATGTATATCAAATATCATTTCAATACCAAGTTGTGCATCACTTTTTTTTATACTCTTATTATTTTTAACAATAGTATTTCACTATGAATAATCAAACGCCTTAAAACACCAGTTGTAATAAATCTGAATTGTTTTACATCTATAAAAATGTTCACAAAATTCATTAAACAATTATTTTTTTATACCTTCGATTCTAATCATAAACAATGTTAAACAAAAAAATCAGTAATGAGATATCTACTATTAGTTCTCACATTTCTAGTGCCTTTTCAATTTTACAGTCAGGAACAGTTAACGGCAGACGAATTATTTTTACAAGCAAGAAAAGTAGCCTTTGATGATAAAGATTACAGCCAATCAATAAAGCTAGCTAAAGAAGCATTAGAAAAGTCACCGGACTATACAGAAATAGGTATATTTTTGGGAAGACTTTACACATGGAATGATGATATTGCTTCTGCAAGATTACTATTTGAAGATCTCGAAAAAAAGAAGATACAAGAAGAGGATTTTTATATTGCCTACGGTTCATTAGAATTTTGGAACAGTAATGATGAAAAAAGTTCATCTATCGTTGATGAAGGACTTCAATACCACCCAAAATCGGAAGATCTATGGCTACTAAAAGCAAAAATACATTCAACAAATGATCCTTCTACAGCCGAAGATGCTATTTTAACGGTATTAAAGCTTAATACAAAGAATGCAGAAGCCAGAGCAATGTATAATAGGATTAAGGAATTAAATTCAAAAAATGCTTTGAGTGTGGTTTACAACCTAACTCATTTTGACAAGCAATTTAATGATGACTGGCATATTGTAGGCTTGAGTTATAAACGAGTAACCCGTTACGGTTCTTTAATACTAAGAGGTAATTATGCCAATAAATTTGGTTCTAACGGAAAGCAGATTGAATTAGAAGCTTACCCGCGCATATCGAAAACCTTTTACCTTTATGTAGGAGCAGGTTATTCTGATAATGTTGGTATCTTTCCCAAATACAGATCTGGAGTTTCACTATTTGCAAACCTTCCAAAAAGTTTTGAAGGAGAGCTAGGCTTCCGTCAGCTCTATTTCAGCAACAATATATGGATGTACACGGCCTCCATTGGCAAATATTACAAAAACTATTGGATTAATCTGCGAACCTATCTTACACCTGACAGTAAAAACATATCTCATTCATATACCGGAACTGTCCGTTATTATACCGGCGGTGCGAACGATTATTTCGGTATTCAGATAGGTTCAGGAATAAGTCCTGAAGAAAGTACTAACAACCTTCTTGCAAACGAAAATTTTAAGCTTAAAACGTTTAAAGCTGGATGTGAATATACATTCTCTGTAAAAAAATTAAACATCTTTACTTTATCATTTCTTTACTCTAATCAGGAGTACCGCATCAACCAAAAAGGTAATCAGTTTGATTTTAGTGTAGGGTATACCCGAAACTTTTAAAGATAATATATATACAAAATGGATCATAATTTCTTATGATCCATTTTTTTTCGTCAGAAAATAACACTCTTAATATGCATGCTGCTTATCAGTACTAAAGAATTCTAAAATTAAAGAATCTGGAATTAATTTTTGAGATGAATAGAATGCGTTGTTCTTCTTTTTAAAATAATCAAACTGTTTTTTCACCTTATTCTGTTCAGTCTCATTTTTAATAATTTCTTCATTTTGAGAATTAAGCGAGAAAAGGGTGTTCTGATTTAAATGGTATCTTCCCATAACGAAATCTACAATCTGATCCTTGCTTTGCATCAAAGGATAGCTCTTACTGCGCATTTCCGTATGCCCTTTAAGTCCGTTACCTATCCACGCTACCTTGGCAGGCGTCTTTAAATTATAATTTTCTCTATAGTAAGCCAGAAGAGAAGGCGCAATATCAAAGTGACTTACAATATTGTCAAAGCGGTGAGGTTGTTTCAGTAACGGAGAAAAGATGATTAACGGTACACGGTACCTGTCAATTTTTTCTTCAAGTGGAATTTCAGGCATACTGTGATCACCGGTAATTATAAATATTGTATTAGCGAAATCAGATCTCTTTTTATATGCTTCAAAAAAGTCTTCAACAGCATGATCCAAATTCATAACTGTAACCAATTGTTTTTTATACTGTAATGCCCAACTTTTTTGACTGCTGGACAAACGATCGGAGTTTATATGCTTATTAAATTTTTTTTCATACAATGCCGTGTTATTAATTAAGAACGGATTATGTGTAGACAATGTAAGAATCATGTTAAAGTAAGGTGTTTCTCCTTCCTGTTGAACCTCTAGCATTTTAGTTAACACCGCCTGGTCTTCATAGCCCCAACTTTCGCCATTACTTTGCGGAAGTTTCTGATATGAGGTATTAAATGATCGTTGATCTACAATATTTCTAACCTTACTATATTCCAGAAATTTATCCATTCTGTCAAAAGAGATATCACCACCGTAAAAGAAGCCTGTTTCAAAACCATTCCTTCTTAATACATTATACAAATTAAAATGTTTCGGGGTATTTTCTATCTCTAAAAAACCGTTTTTACCGAAAGGGAGTGAACCAGAAATAGTAGGTAATGCAGCAAATGTTCTTCCTGAAGAACTTAAATTAAAATCCCAATACAAACTTTTCTTACTTAAAGAATCTATAAAAGGAGTAAAGTTACCTACATAACCGTTAGGGGAACTGTAAGCATGGCCAAGACCTTCAACAATAATAACAACTAGGTTAGGTACTTTATCAGCCTGTTGAAAATAGCTCCCCAGAAAGTCTTCCGTATCCTCTTGTTTAAAAAACGGGTAAATATTGTCTACTTTTTTGCTGTCAATATCAGTTTCAAGAGTCGGGTATAGCCACTTAAACATTTCGAGGTGTCCATTTATATAATTTTCTGTATTAGAGCCAATAAAATAAGAAACTTTACTATTAGCCGCGTTTTGTACGAATTCATTACCATGAAAATCACCTCCCAGTTTGTCGCTTGGAATAATTACCGTCACAAAACCCAATATTAATACAATAGCACCTCCATACCAAGATTTAAATGCAGACTTTGTCATTAAAGATATTGGTATGGCGGCAGCTGCTGCCAACAATAAAATTAAGGCAACATTCTTTACATTCAGCATTCCGCTTGATTTCAAAATCTGTGATATCTCTGCCGAACTGTAGTATAACAAATCTGCACCCAGTATATTTTTTGTTTCCGCGAAATACAGGAACAAACCGTACTGGCTTACAATAATTAATGTAGCTGCTACAACAACAAATATATTTGCAAATTTTTCCCTGACTGCTTTCAGAATAAAATATATAATTCCCAAAACAAACAACAATCTAAAAACAAATATGATATTGTAAACTAAAAGATACTTTAAAACAGCAAAAGTAGCTATATCATTAAAACTTTCTTTGTACCATATCCATTCCACCACAACGCCAATGAGATATAAAAGTATAAAAGTCGCACAAATCAATCCCCATCTTTTTAAACCTATATTCGCAAACTGTAGAAACTTCTCTTTACGAGACAGCTGTTGTACTGATTGACTGAACCCCTGCCTAGTCATTTCACCCCAGCTGTGCGACTTTTTAAAATAATCTATAAAGCCACTAACACCAGCTTTCACTGTAAGAGGGTGAAAATAAAACGGTTCAGTAACAGCTGTTGCAATCAATGCAAGAAAATCTTTTCTTTTGGTATATACCTGCCGCCCCACAAGATCCACTAAAACCGCATATACAGAGTACAGTATACCGGTTGAAATAACCAATGCGAACAATACAAAAAAGAACGGCCAGTTAACAATTCCTAACAATAAAAATACAACAAAGATCACATATCCCGAAAACTCTACCAGCGGTCCAAGAAATTCAAATAGGAACCAATACGGCAAACTCACCATTCCAAGTTTACCATACTTAGGATTGAACATCAGTTTACGGTGTTTCCAAAGAGTTTCCATGGTTCCACGCATCCAACGATTCCTTTGTCTAGACAATATTACTTTGCTTTCCGGAACTTCAGTCCAGCAAAGCGGCTCAGGGATATTCACCACTTCATAAGGTTCATTTGCTTCCTCCATGTAACGGCGCATGCGTACCACCAATTCCATATCTTCACCTACTGTAGACGTATCATACCCTCCACATTTAAGTACTACTTCCTTGTCAAAAGCACCAAAAGCGCCCGATATAAGAATGAGACCCGATGCTCTTGACCATGCCATGCGTCCCAGCACAAAAGCTCTGATATATTCTAATGCCTGTGCCCTACCCAGTCTTGATTTTGGAAGATTGACACCTACCACCTTACCATCTTCTATTTTACAATTATTAGCTAGACGAATCACACCGCCACACGCAATAACCTTTCTATGTGTCTGTTCCAGAAAAGGCTTCGCCAATTTAAGAATGGCATCCTGTTCTAAAATACAGTCTACATCTATACATACCATATACTCTCCAGAAGACACATTTATACCTACATTCAACGCATCCGCTTTTCCTCCGTTTTCTTTATCAACAACCAACAGTTTTTTAAAAGCGGGGTTTTTACTTTTATAGATACCCTTTATCTTTTTTGTTTCAATTGTTCCTTGTACGAAAAAGGAGACACATTCCAGATCGTAAGCCTCAATAAGTTTAGCGATGGAGTCGTCTTTACTTCCGTCATTAACGATAATAATTTCCAAATTGTGATAGTAGAGCGATAGCAGCGAGCGCACATTATCCACCACAGTAAGCCCCTCATTGTAAGCAGGTGCAATAAGGCTGAATACCGGTGCATTGGGATTGGATGCTATTATACCATAATCGGTAAATGTATTTTCATTTTTATATCGTCTAACTGCACCAAAAGCGTAGATACCTATCCATGAATAAACCAGAAAAACTGCTGCCGAGTAAAGTACAAACAGCCATATAACAATTAAATAAACATCATGTGCAAAATCGATCATATTTTTTCCTGTAGTACGTGTTTCACAATTTCCCTTATTTGCTGGGTTGCCATCTTACTTTCAGCTATTTCTTTTAAACTTTCAGTCCCTCCCAAAGCGAACAATCCCTTCGCAGCTTCCATCTTTAAAGAAACGATCTGCTGGTTAATTAGTTGCGAACTAAAGAAATTCTGATAGTTTTTGTCATTGGAATGTTTCATGGCTTTGATAACAGCAAGCTTTACCTTTACGGGCTGTAATGGAAACGTTTCCATAAAATCATCAACTGTACGTTCATTTTCCAGAATCTGCAGCGTTTGAACTGCATTTATGCGAACGTTTTCAGATGAATGATCCAACATTTTTTTAACCGCTTCGTAGCATGTGAGCATTTGAAACTTTTTAATTAATTTCAAAGTAAAAATCACTACGGACAGATTACTGCTTTGTAGCCATGTCTCCACAGATATATGAGTACCTTCCGGTAGTTTTTCAAGAGATCCCAACAGACGTAACTGCTGCCAATCTGAAAGAGAGGTCTCCAGTGTATTTAAAAAAGTTAATCCTTTAAAACCTTCAAACACCACCATCGCATACTGGGCCTCGTTATATACCTGGGGTGCGGGATGTTTCAGGTATTGTTTCACCTTTGGCAGACCTTCATTAATCTTCATGGCAGTAACTTCCTGTATACCGCCTGCTATAACATAGGGTTTCTTACTATTTAAGTTCTGGACCGCCTCTTTGTATAATCCGTAGCTTACAAATAGACGTTGAATTTCGTCTTGTGCCATCCCGGAAAACTTTTTCTTTGACGATACCAGTTTTTCCAGCAACAAGTTTCTAAATGAATATTCTTTGGAATGACTTTGAAACAATTCGTTTTCGGTAGCCTGTTTTTCATCAGGAAATACAATTGCATCGCTCACTCTGGCATCAATAACCGACTCCCAGTCTCTCTTGTTTTTAATAGCCTTATACTGATAGAAACCATAAAAAAGTACGGCACCGATCATCATGAGTATCATAACCAGTACTGTTATAAAAATTAACAGAAGGTCGTGGAGCATTACATTCAAATGTACCATTTCCTCTATATTATCTTTGTACCATGATTCGCTTAATACGGAGTATCAGTTCGGTAGGACTGAACGGCTTCACCATAAAATCTGAAGCTCCCAGATTAAAAGCATCTAATACCACTTCTTCCTGACCAAGAGCGGACAGCATTATAACCGGAATATTTTTACCAAAAGAACTGATCGCTGAAAGTATTTCGGTGCCTGAAGCAAACGGCATCATAATATCTGTTATCACCAGATCAACATCGGTAACTTTAATCAAATCAATGGCTTCTTTTCCGTTACGGGCTATTAAAACCTCATATCCTTCTTTTTTAAGTTTGTGTTCTACCGTTTTTAATATCAGTTCGTCGTCTTCGGCTATTAATATCAACATATTTCTATCTTTTACTCATTTGGCGGAAAATGTGTATTCCCTTATTTATTTCATTTGTTACTTCCTGATGCATTTTGTACAAATCGGGATTTGCATCTACCTGAAGTTCCCAGAAAGCAGCCCTTTCTGTTAGCTTTACCAATCCGGAGGTACCAGAAGTACCCTTTAACTTATGTAGAAATCCTTTGGCTGTACTGCTGTCATAGCCTGCAATTATATTTTGCATTTCTTCTTTGGCATGGGTAAGCTCCTGAATGACCAAATTTATGAAGAAATCTTTAAATTCCGGGTCATCTCCAATCTGTTCTGCTATCATTTTTGCATCAAGAACATCGTCCGTATTTTCGGAAGGGGTTGTAAGATGTGCGTTACTTCCGGTGTTTGTATGTTTTTTAATTGCCACAAACAACTCTGCATGCCTGATTGGTTTTGGAAGAAAATCAGTCATACCCGCTTCGATACATTTCTCTTTTTCACCCACCGAGTTGCCCGCACTGATTCCAATAACAGGAATATTTTTATATGCCAGAATTTCGCGAATAGATCTGGTAGCTTCTATTCCATCCATTACCGGCATCTGTACGTCCATCAAAATCAAATCAAATATTGTTTCACCACATTTAGTAACTGCCTGTTTTCCGTCACTAACTTCAACTAGCAGGGCATTTGGTGCTATAAGTTGCATCATTTTATTGTTAAGCGCCCTGTTCACCGGATTATCGTCTGCCAAAAGCACCTTTAAAGGACTTTCTATCAGCATCTCTTCCTCTGCAACTGCTTTATCTTTCTTAACTGCATTTTGTTTTGAATCTTTTACGGCATATTTCAGTGTTCTGTAAAGTTCATCAGACTTGATAGGCTTTAAAAGACAGTACGATTTGTCGTCTTTTCTAAATGCCGATATAAATTCATTTTCTTCAGAAGAAGTATGCAATACGATCAGCGGAATCATCTCTTCCTGAATTTTGAACAAATCCTTTATTTTGTCAATAGTTTCCAATCCTGACAGAACAGGCATGTGGTAATCCATCAAAATCATATCGAACCTCTCTCCGTTCATTAGAAGCTGAATAGCTTCCAATCCGTTAGCCGCTGCTTCAGACTCTATATTTTTATACGCCAGCATGTGCTGTAATATGGTTCTGTTGTTCTGGTTGTCGTCTACCACCAACACCCTGCCTATTTCTGCCATATCATCGTCATTATCCTGCATGTCTTCTTTGTCATACGGCACTTCAATATCAAAATAAAAGACCGATCCTTTCTCCATTTCGCTTTCAAGCAGAAGATTCGTACCCATATACTTAAGCAGATTGTTCGAAATGGTAAGTCCCAAACCTGTTCCTCCATACTTTTTACTTACGGAACTATCTTCTTGTGTAAAGGCATCAAAAATGCGCTGTTGTTTATCTTTTGGTATCCCTATACCGGTATCACGTACAGAAAATCGCAATGTTAATTTTTCATTATCTTGCTTCAACCTACGCACGGCAAATTCTATTTCACCAACTTCCGTAAACTTCACTGCATTCCCCAACAGGTTAATAAGTACCTGCTTTATGCGGGCCTCATCTATCCACAACATATTCGGAAGCCCCTGCTCAATATTCAGCAATAATTCCAGATCTTTGCTCTGTGCCTGATAAAGAATAATGTTTACTACATGGTTTGCCAGATCATATACATTGTAACGATCTATAAACAGTTCCAGTTTACCCGATTCAATTTTAGAAAAATCTAAAATATCATTTATAATATTTAAAAGGCTGTTTCCCGAATCGCTGATATAATTAAGGTACTGCGTCTGCATTTCTGTAAGCGGGGTCTTAAGCAACAGATCTGAAAAGCCTATAACACCATTCAAGGGTGTACGTATTTCATGGCTCATATTAGCAAGGAATTCCGACTTCGTTCTGCTTGCAAGATCTGCCAGCTTTTTTGCATCTATAAATTTCTGATTTATTTTTACGGAATTTGTTGTATTCTGTGTAGATATTACCACTCCACCTACTGTACCGTCTGAAAAATGCCATGGAATAACTTCCCAGTTAAAGTGCTGTGGCTCAGAAATTCCGGGTATTTCAAAAATCTGGTTTTCATTTTTATAGGAGAAGCCCTGAAGTGCTCTAGTATAAATAGCCCTTCTTTCTTGGGGCACATCCTTATTTACCTCATACAGGTTTTTACCAATAATCTGCTCTTTTTCATCGTGGAACTCCTGCAACCATCTTTTACTTACCGATATATAATTTAAATTGTTATCAAGCATAGCTACCGCGGCTGGTACATACTTTACAAAAGAGCGCAACATGGCTTCTTTTTTCTCCAGTTCCAAAAATATTTTCTTTGCCTGGTCAATATCCTGAATAATACCAAAAACGCGTACACATACCCCGTCTTCAAATTCAGGAACACCTTTTACACGAACCCATATCAAAGAACCGTCGAATCTTTGTAATCTTAATTCTTCATCGTACGGTATACCTTTCTGTATTGCCTGCGTAAACAACTCTTGTATTTTCGGTTTGCTTTCTTCTTCATAGAAAGCTATTGCACTATCAAAATCGGGCGTATAATCGTGTGGAACCCTGTGAATGTTTTTTGTAGATTCAGACCAGAAAATTCTATTGGCCTTCAGATTTACTTCCCATCCGCCTACACTTGCTACTACATTTGTCTGTTCCAGTATTTTTTGAGTATACAGTAAGTCTCTCTCCAACTGTATGCGATCGGAAACATTCAATGCAGTGCTTACTACATATTGGTTACCGTTTTCGTCATTTTCCAGCATGTTGTTGTACATCCAGTAAATATCGTTCCCGTCTTTTGTTCTCAATATCATTGTTCCGGAATCTTCTCCCTTTTCAATGATGCGGTGCATGTACTCGTTCAGATTTTGAAGGTGCTGCGGCGGCACCAGCTGCTGCAGTGTCAACTCTTTAACCTCGTCTTTTGAAAAATTAAGTACTTCGCGTCCTTTTTCATTTACAGCAAGAATTTTCCCTTCCAAATCGTGCATACTCATAAGACCTATCGCATTTTCGAAGAAATTCCTAAACCTACGTTCCGAGCTTTCTAACTTTCTGCGCTCTTCATTATCATAAGTAACATTACGACCGAAACAAATTATCTCGGTATTTTGTCTGTTTGGTTTAAAAAACCATTCTACAACAATGTCTTCACCATCAACAGCAGTAATGGTTGCAGCAGTAAAACCTGGAGAATCAAAAGAAAGCCCCTCTAATTCTTTTTGTACTACTACATTGTTGCTACCTAACACATCTGTTAATTTAAAACGAACCAATTCTGCTTTCGTTTTACAAAATAAGCTTTCGAAGGCAGGGTTTACATCTTTAAACAACTGCTCTTGGGTTATAACGCAGATAACGTTATTGGTAACATTGAAAATCTCTGAAAAATATTGTGACTGAATATTTTCCCTTCTGCGAAGTAATGTTTTTGTTACTGCCTTACCAAGATTTTTCAAAGATTCCATCTGTTTATCCGAAAGTGATTTTGGTACAAAATCTACCACACATATTGTCGCCAGCACCAATCCGTTTTCATCAACAATAGGAACTCCTGCATAAAATCTGATATTTCCATCAATTATCATACTTTTGGATGCTGTTCTTTCGTCTGTAAACGTATCTTCAATAATCAGTAAATCGTGACTCATAATTGTATACTGGCACACCGTTTCCTGACGTGGAACAAAGTCTACCTCCATTCCTACACAGCTTTGAATGCGCTGATGGTCTGCTTCCATTACCCCAATGATCGCCACTGGGCAATTAGTAATCAAGCAGGCCGCCTCTGCAAAAACATCAAGTTCAGGATCTTTTTTCATATCCAACAGTTCATGAAGCCTTAAACTTTCCAGTCTTTGAATTTCATTATGCGGTAGTGGGTTTATGGTCATATTTGGAAGATTTAAAAGTATTCCATAAAAATAAGAATATCTGGTGTAAAATTATACAATTTTTGAAGACCTAAAAAATTATATTGCCTACCACACCAAAAACATTATTAACTTATTCAAGCGGGACAGGCTTATTTGAAGTTCAAACCACTCACAATACTTAATCATATTTTTTTTAATCATAAATTTAATTATCGCTCTTTATAGTGGTATAATCCTCTTGTGCACCTCTTTGCTTGGCAAAGAGGTGAAAGTGAGTAGTTCTGCTCAGTATTCCACTACTAACGTTAGCGACTGAAACATATACATTTTTTTTTTACTTGTACGATTCCTTGTCAAGCTAGGGTCACCGTGATTTGCTATTGTTTGTAAATGATATAATCCTTTTTCCTCTTCTTTTACACACTAAAGAAGCAAAGTGCCCAAGCTTCACTGCTCGTGGTCAATTAACGTTTCAACAGCTAAACCAAATAAACCTCGAACTCCGTTCTCAAATGCATACGCATGTGCAACATTCATGAGAACAAAAGCAAAATAGATATGCTCGAATAAACACTATTTTATTTTGCACTATTTGCAACATACTGACGCTCAATACACTGTCAGCTCTCATCCTTTTTTATCTTATTTTATTCAAATTTATAACTTTGCAAACATAGGAGATGCACAAATGATTAAGAATATAGTACTGCTAAATAATTTACACGGATGTTCAATATGGTACATTCAGTTGTTGAGTTGTTTATACGGTGGTAATCAGACAAATTCTGTTGATTCAATGATTCGTTCAATTGTCAAGTATATAATAATTTCAGTTTTGCTTGATTTTTACCAGAGGTGTACAGATGATAAAGAACTTTATGAAATAATTTACACGGATATTCGATGTATACATTCAATAGTTATGATTGTCTCTATAAATCTACTAAAAAGAATAGTCCTATTTTAAAATTCTAATGGCAATTCTAAGGTAATTACATTCCTTACATTTAATGATTATTTTAAAAAGTCAATATTTATATACAAAATACATTACAACAGTATCCTTACAAATAACAATGTATTAAAAATTTAACTTAAATTTACTGTTAAATTAAAAACAACATGATTAAGGTACTTTTTAAACTCACTAGGATATCCCTATCAAGATGTTGAAACCTTTGTTTGGAAAAAAAATAAAATGCACCGCTTTTTACTTTTAATCAAAATTCTTAAAGAGAAGAAAGAAATAGGATTCAATAAAGAAGAATTAGAGAGTAAATACAGATCGGCAAATACCATATACAGTTCAGGAGCCTGAAGCTACAATGTGCCAAAAATTTGGGTGCAGAAAAAGAAATGTATACTTAACTTTTATTTTAATATAGATGATAAGGTTTCGCAAATTAGGCAAAAGTACCGCTTACGCTATTAATATAGCCTTTATACTCAAGTTCAATTAAAATCATATAGATACATAGAAGTAAAATATTAATTAATAGATGATATTATTAGTAGAGGTGTGCTTGAAGAGGTTAATATTAAAGTTTAGATCACAATCACATAGATAAAATTTTTTTATGGGTTGAATGAAAATAACTTGATAATTCTTTTATGTGTTCTTCATTTAATCGGTTAACATATTTTTGAAACATAGCTTCTGAGCTATGTCCAGTTGCTTCTATAAGCAGTGAAGTTGGTATTTTTCCGTAAAAATTTGTGGCAAAGCTTCTTCTTCCTATATGGCTGGATACGGCTTTCCACTTGGGAACGCTCACATTTCTACTTCGGTGTCCTTCTCGAATGTTAACCATCACATGATCGTTAATACCTACTATTTTCACTATTTCTTTTATTTGTGCGTTATATTTTTCGATTGAAATTTTTTCAGGAAAATCGCTATCGTTTCTTTTTAAAACATCTTCAACAATTGGGTGCAGTGGTAAAAGTATCTTCTTTTTTGTTTTTTGTTGCGTAAATGATAAACATCTACATCCTCCAACATCCATTATCATATCAGATTTAAAACGCATAAAATCCGAAATCCTTTGTCCTGTATAACAACTAATAAGGAGCCAGTCTTTTGCAGGTGCTAAACGTTCTGAAATAGATGCGCTCTGTATGGTTAATAGTTCGCTTTCTGAAAGTATCACAGCAATTTGCTCATTTTTTTTTTTGGGAATTTCTACCTGATTAACTGAGGTGCTCACACCTTTTTTTTCTAAGGCGTTTAAAATAGTTCTTATAAAACTGATACTTCTTAACAGCGTGTTTTCACTATATTTTTCAATTTGTCCAAATTCGTAGAACTCTTTAGTAAGATTAGCATTTATATCTTCAAGCAATATATTTTTCAATCTGTAAGCTTCAAACCTTTCAAATAAATTTAGAAAAACAATATACCTGCGATAGGTTGAAACTGCTACTATATGCTGGCGTTCTATTATATAGTTGTGCATGTAAAAAAGCAGGCTTTCTTGTTTAAAGTTAAAAGATGAATTTTCACAAATTCTTTTTATCAGCTTTTTCAAAAAACTTGTTGAAGGAGCTTTTGCTGTCTTTTCCAGATTTAAAAAGTACGTAGCTACTTCAATCTTAATACGGTTTAGTTTCTTGTTTATGCTTTTACTATTCTCATTGTATAGATTGTTCGGAGACTGCTTTATAGCATCCCACTGTTCTGGCAAAATGATTAGAGGTGTCTCTATAAATTTATATATTCCAATTGACTCTCTTATTTTTAGTGTAATATGGTAATGATTATATTTTTTAGTTTTTAGAATGAATGTGAAAAATCTCATTAAACAGATATTTTGTACTACGCTAAAATATAAAGAACGATAGTCTAAATCAGACTAACTTTTACAATAACAAATATATGCTATATATTTTAATTTTTTTAAATATAATGTATTTAAATATATTAAATCTCACACAAAATTACAAATTTTTCACCTATCTACCTTAAAATCAATAATTATTCACAAATAGTCTGATTTAGACTAACAACGTTTTTATAAAATTATGTCAGCGTGGATAACCTAAAAGAAATAAATATTGGAGAAATGATTCAAACTAGATGGAAAGAGCTAGACATCCCTTTAGAGAGAACATGCAAATTTTTAGATTGTAGTGTTGAGGAGGTTAAACAGACATTTGCAAAACCCCAGATTACAACCGATGTATTGCTTAAATGGAGTAAGCTGCTAGAGTACGATTTTTTTCGTCTTTATTCTCATCATCTCATTCTATACGCACCTGCAGCGCCGTCTAAAAACAATAAAGCGAAAGTCACAACGAAATTACCCGAATTTCGTAAAAGCGTGTACACTAAAGAAGTGATTGATTATATAATTGAGCAGATCGCAAACAACCAAAAAACACCTTCTCAAGTTATTGCTGAATACCGAATTCCTAAAACAACTTTATACAAATGGATGCACAAATACAACCAGAAATAAATAAAGGACCTGACTTTCAAAAAATATATTCAGAAATAATTGAAAGATATTACCCAGAAAAAGAAGAGGAATGTAAGTTTTATCTTAACCGCACCGATTGGTCTTCATTAGATGTAATAACGGTAAACAATATTCTTTTTTCGCAAAAAAGCAGTAGAGAAATACTTGAGTTTAATCAGAAGCATCGTGCATATGACGAAAAAACAATAAAAAAAATCCTTCAATATCAGAAAAAGAATAACTTAAATGACACACAAGTTTCAATACACTTTAAATTAAGCAGGAATACATTGCTTAAGTGGAAAAGAAATTTTAGTAAGGTCGCACCAGTTGCAAAATCTAAATAATTACAAACTTTTAAAGAATTTTAAATTAAAACAAAAGAGAATATTCTACTATAATGAATCGTTTTGCAAAAAAATTCATAATCAAGAAGTTATATATGTATAATATACAAAATGAATACAAAGACCATATTTTTAAACTTGTAAAGCTACACAATTCAAAAGACACCAAAAAAAGTAGTTGCACATTAAACACCTTAAATTATTACTGTTTTTTTATCGCAAAGACAAATTTTTATTTTCATATCAACGGTATAGAATACAAAATATTAAAAAACAGCATTACTTTAATCAAACCATGCATGCGTATACTAATATCTACCAATGAAAAAGTATCAGATAATTTATATGTATTAGCATTCTCAAGTTCTTTTTACAACAAGTACTCTGAAGAAGCTAGATTGCAAAAATTAAACTTTTGTCTTAATTTTTCAAGTCCTTTACTCATTTTACCTTACACCGTTTATTTACAAGAAATTGGTGAAATTATAATAAAAAAGCTTCTTTTATTAAAGAATACAAAAAACAGACACTTATACCATAAGCTCGTTCATAACAGTATTCAAGTGCTCCTGCTTGAAGTCCTTGGAAATTTCGAAAGCAACTTAAAGCTCAGGAAAAATTAGTTCCTTCCTTTTTGGTAGTTTATCAATTTTATTTCATAAAAAAACATATACAAATATAGTATACTACATATAGCTTTATTTAATATAAACGGGTAGGTATATAAGATAAATAAAAAATGAGTTTAATACCCATATATTAAAAATACAGACCACATTTACTTTAATAGTTTTTCAACAAAAAAATATGAATAAATTAATACTCTTTCTATTAAGCTCTCCCTATCATGATGGTGAAACCTTTGTTTGGAAAAACAATAAAAAGCATCGTTTTTTACTCTTAAGCAAAATTCTTAAACAGAAGAAAGAAATAGGATTCAACAAAGAAGAATTAGAGAGCAAATACGGACCTGCAAATACCATATACAGTTCAGGAGCCTGGAGCTACGATGTGCCCAAGGTGTGGCTACGAAAAAAAAAATGTGTACTTAACTTTTATTTTAATCTAGAGGATAAGGTTACGCAAATTAAGCAAAAATACCGCGTGCGTTATTAGTACAAGAGTCTAAAACACTGGCTAACACCTTTGCATGTATATACCGCTATCGTTTAAAATCCATTTTAGTTTTTCTATAATTTCTTAAAAACTGTAATAACGTAGCCCAAAGCTTAAATAGAGCTACTTCACAAAGCCAAAAAAAGAGCTTTGGGTTAATGTTTTTTTTACTTTAGTTTTTAATAATTATTGTGTCTTTATCATTTAAGATTAGTGGATTATTTAGAAAATAAATCTCAATTATTCATACTATTCTCATTTCGTCTTTTCTATTCTTTTGAAAGATCAAACATACGGTAAGCAAAAATCTTTTTGTTGCGGTCAAGCTTTTAGCGGTCAAAATCAGCTTGTTGTCAAACCCATCGAATCGTTGCTTCGCAAACCGATACGTTTTAAAGTCAACTGCACCGTTCAGACACTTCCCGATACTCGGAACAGGCTGCCTAAAGCTTGGATACCGCTAGTATGTTAACCATTTTGTCTTGATTGAAAATACTTCTTCAAATCTCGGCAATAGTATGAACGTTTTTTCTCTTTTTTATCTCTAGTCTTCCTTCAGCTTCAAAATGCAATAAAGTTAAAGCTTAAATAAGGCTTCTCCATAAACTCCAAAAAGTCCTTTGGGTTGTTGTTTTGTAACAGCCTTTACTATAAAAGCATACCATATGCTAGACATTTAATGCCACATGATGTCACGCAGTCCCATGCCACAAAAATCAGCTCTATTCATGTACAACTTTGTCACAGGTAATCCTACAACTGTTGCAACAAAAGGAACCACAAACATTTATTCATTTTAAAGAATTAAAAATTATGGCTTCACAAGACGGCATTTTTAAAATTAAGGGCACCCTGGGTGGTGTTACCTTTTACAAGACTAAAGACGGACATTTGGCACGTGAGAAAGGCGGGATAGACAAAAAGCGCATGGCAAATGATCCCGCGTTTAAACGTACCCGTGAGAACGGAAGTGAATTTGGCAGATCGGGTACCTACGGCAAGTATCTCCGTAGCGCTTTCAGACCCATGTTGAACAACACGTCGGACAAACGTGTGGTAAGCAGGCTGGTTAAACATCTAATGATCATCACTAAAACCGATACGGTAAGCATTCGCGGTGAGCGAAATCCTGTAGCAGGAAATTTTGAATTATTGCGCGGATTTGATTTCAACGACAACGGTCGTTTAGGCAATACGCTTTACGTGCCTTACAACGCATCGATTGACCGTGCATCGGGAGCCGTAAGTGTGGAACTTCCGGAACTGGTTCCAGAACAAATGATCAGTGCGCCGGCAGGAACTACGCACTTTAAAATAGTAACGGGTGCTTCTGAAGTTGATTTCCAAGCGGGTAATTCATTAACGGTGTACACCGGAACAGCAGAAATTCCTTGGGACAATACGCCAATGACTGCCTTAACGCTAAATCTGGCACTTACAGCAGCAAGCGCACTCCCATTGGTATTGCTTCTGGGTGTTGAGTTCTACCAGGAAATCAACGGTGTGTTCTATATGTTGAACAATGGTTCGTATAACGCACTGGCTATCGTAAATCTTAACAAGCAGTAATATGCTGGTACTTAAACGTATTTATCTGGGAACTGCGGTGCATGGTGAACTTACCCTAAACGGAAAGCACATAGCCTACACTATAGAACTACCGTGGCGGGACAACAAAAGGCGTGTTTCGTGTATACCCGAAGGAACCTACGTGTTGCGAAAACGGTATTCTGAAAAATTCAAATGGCATTTTGTATTGCTCGATGTTCCCAACCGCAACTGTATACTGATACATCCTGCCAACGATGCGCAAAAAGAACTGCAGGGCTGTATTGCACCAATAACCAAAATCACAGGCGAAGGAAATGGCACGGACTCGCGGAAGGCAATGCAGAAACTGATGGATGCATTGGAACCATACCGTAAAAGCGGAGCTATTAAATTATGTATAACCTCTAACAATTAGGAATAATGAAAAACAATCAAGTAATGGAACGTGCCATGGCACCGACTCCGAAATTCTTTAAAACCCTGCGAACCGTAGGCTTGGTACTGGCTGCCGTAGCAGGAACTATTTTAACTGCACCTATCGGATTACCGGTAGCGGTGGTAAATATTGCGGGTTATCTGGCAGTTGCCGGAGGGGTACTTTCCGCCGTCTCACAGATCACGGTAGACGACGCAAAGGCTTCAATAAAAAAAAACGGTAATGGCTGAAGGCAGAAGCTGGTTTATGGGCGGGATGCTGCTCTCCTGTTCGTACAGCCTTTTGCAGGCAGATGTATTTAAGACGGTTGCGCTGGCAGTGATAGGTACGCTGACAAGCTACCTGTTTGGCAGACTGCTGGTGCTGGCAGCCCAATGGCTGCGCAAGAAAAAGAAGTATTAATTTAAAAGGGATTGTCTCGCATGAGGCAGTCTCTTTTTTTGTTGGATCGGTGATCCCGATGGCTCGGGACAAGTTCCGTTAATTCGTTTATATGTTTGGTGCTGGATCCCGCGGAGCGGGACAAGTTGTGGGATGTCGGATGTTTGATGTTTGATGTTTGATGTTTGATGTTTGATGTTTGATGTTTGATGTTTGATGTTTGATGTTAGCTGCGTGGATGGTACCACAATCACATGTTGAACTGGTTAATTGATGATCCCGATGGCTCGGGACAAGTTCCGTTGATTCGTTTAATCGTTGATTCGTTGATACCGCTGGATCGAAACAAGTTCTGTTGATTCGATGAATCGTTTATATGCTGGATGTCTACTTAGGTTAAAATATTTTTTAACCACAGATTACATAATTATCACAAGATGTAATGGATGGTTAGAGTGGATGTCATTTACCACAGATTGGCAAATGATAAAGAGCTTTATAGAATACTGGTAAAATAATTTACACGGATGCTGCATGTGTTACATTCAGCAGTTGAGTCGTTCATCAGATGGTAATCGGACAATTTCTGTTGATTCAATGATTGTTCAATTGTCGAGTATATGATAATTTCACTTTTGCTTAATTTTTTAACCACGAATGCACAGATGATTAAGAATGTAATACTGCTAAATAATTTAAACGAATGTTAAATCTGTTACATTCAATAGTTCTGATTTTCACTTTAAATCTACTAAAAAGAATAGTCCTTTTTTAAAATTCTAATTGCAATTCTAAGGTAATTACATGCATTACTTTTAATGATTATTTCAAAAAAAACGTTATTTATATATAAAATATACCACAATAACATCAATACAAATAATAATGTATTAAAATTTAACTTAAATTTACTGTTAAATTAAAAACAACATGATTAAGATACTTTTTATACTACTAGGATATCCCTATCGGGATGATGAGTCGGCTGTTTGGCAACAGAACAAAATGTATCGGTTTTTAATCCTTGACAAAATACTTAAACAGCGGAAAGAAATAGGATACACCAAAAAAGAATTAGAAAACAAATACGGTCCTGCTAATACTATATACAGTTCAGGTGCTTGGAGCTATGATGTACCGAAAATTTGGAAACTTAAGAAAAAATGCGTACTTAACTTCTATTTTGATTTAGACGATAAAGTTTTCCATATAAGGAAAAAGTACCGTGTACGATACTAGTTTCTTTGTTCAGTATACATTCTTTACTTATCAAAACTGATTTAGGCAAGGGTTGCGAATACATAAAAAACAGGCTGTGCAGCCTGTTTGAATTATAATTTTTTAATTTCCTGATAAAATACGGTTGTTGAACTGTCTATTGTAGGAATTTCAATTGTTGACAAGGCGCCTTTAAGCTGCCAACCTTCTTGTAGTGCTTTTTTGGTTTGTCTTTCAAGGTCTTTTATCCTTGACGCTGTTAGTACGTGACATTCCATTTATTAATACTTTAATATATTGCTTCAAAATTATAAAAATATATGTAAATCAAAAAGATACTATTAATAATTAACAAATTTTCAACATTTAATATTCCTAAATTATTTCCAAAATAACTTTTTTAATAAACTATAAAACAAATCATCGTATTTTTCTGAATCTTTAAGGAATACTAACAGTCCAAGATACTGGCCAATATTCTCTTGGTTGAAGTATATTTCTACCTGCTTTTGTTTCTAACTGTTGAATGTGCGCTTCAAAATCTGAAAAACCAGCCCACGGTTCTAAACAAATGAACGCTGCATCTTTCTTACGCAAAACTTACTATTTTAAAAAAATCTTGCAGGTGTTTCAACATCTCTCCTTCCAACCTCATCGTCTTTTTTTTCTGTTGGGCTTTCTCCTCATCGCAATACAATAGTATTGGCTGTATATTCTTCACCAAGCTGTTAAATTCCTCACTACCCTCACCGGCATACCTCACCATCTGTATCAACGTATTTATATTGGTAGTATGCGGAACATAGTCTGTATAGTACAGTACATTTATCTGCAATATATTGTGTATACACCTGCGGAGTAACTTCGAAGATATTTCCAATGAATTTTGTGCAGTACCTATGGTATTATTTACAATAAATTCACTATCGTCAGAAGAGTTTCTTAAAAGACCTTCACTTTGCGTTAGATCGGCATACCAACTTTTACACCAATGAATGGCAGGATGATACCCCGAACTATAAATTCGGCTTTTTTCCTTACATACCTTCTTGTAAAACCCCTGCTGCAGGCCTATATGTTCCTGAATATAGAAGCGGTTATGGGCAATTATTACAAACTGCACTTCGTCTCTCCCCTTTTCCGTATTATTAAATAACGTCTGTAATTTTTCTGACACCTCTCCATCTACTATTACCAACAGGTAAAAGCACCGTAACTCCTTTTCCTGTTTATAGGTAACTGTTTCGTGGAAACAGTAAATTTCTTCTACTTCTTCATTTACCGTTACCACTCTTAAATAGTCTGAATATTCAAAATCATTAACGCGTACAGATCCATGATGCTGTGAATCTGTAAACGATGTTTTTAACTCGTACATAAGCTGTAGTACGATATTTTTAATTTTTACCTGCACTTTTTTTAGTGCCTTACCCCAATCAACATAAACACCCGCATCGTAAAACGCCAACTGCTCCATGAGATAAAAACGTTCCTGATCCTGCTTTACAAAAACTGATCTGAATACCGGCAGTACTTTTTCTGCAATGAGAAACCTCTCCGTTACCGATGCTTTTTTATTAACAGTACCCAACAGCAAAAGCTCTAGTACTTCCAAGTCGTTCTCAAAACTTTTCATAAACAATTCGTAACTGCCTTCCAGCTGCTCCTTTACAAATTTATCTGTGTACCATCTGGTCAGCTTCTGGTTGTTTTTATACTTGTTGGTGAACTTATCAAAATTATACGAACAATAATGATCTTTCGGCTTTTGTGTTTCTTCGTCGCAATAAATCACATCGGCTTTTTTAAGGTTAAACTTCACAAAGGGACTCCCAGTTTTTTCATGCCTTTTAAAATCACCAGCATCCAGCAATACTACCAACAAATCGTTTCCAAAGCCATTTATCGTACCATATCCATCATAAGAAAGGCTGCGAGCACTCTTCTTATCTTTCACATACAACCATAAAATCTTAAACTCTTTATTGTTATACGCGTTTCCATACCATGCGGTATATAATTGTTTTTCACCAACCAGGTTCTTCAACCAATTCTTAATCTTGTCTGGAAAACCTGTCTTTTTAAATAATGCTGTATCCGTTTTCATAATCAGTTCTATTTATAAGTTATTGTTGTGTAAAATATATGTGTGGCAATTTTATTCATTATACAGTCTTTCAGCGTGCTCGTACAAGCTGCTGCATATTTGCAGTACCAAACTGAACCTTGAACCATCTATAGTTTGTACATTGTTGTTTTCGGTTGAAGGCTGCGACCTGCTATCAGAAAAAAGAGTAAAAATTTCAGCTGACTGCTGGTCTGTAATATGTAGTCGTACAAAATCAGGTTGTACCCATTGCAACAGTTTCCATGCATATTGTGGGTTCTGCAAATGCGGCAGGTAACATGCAGTCCGGTATACACATGCATAACAAAGCGTTATAAATATCCTGCAGAGTACGGCAACGTGCGCTGAAGAAGGCGCACTGTTTGCCACGTCGCTAATCTGCTGCCAGCGTATCTGTAAATCATCCACACAATTATTCCAATACTGCCCATACTGCGATTTATCAAAAGAACCCTCCGGGATTTCAAAAACGGGAAATATAAACTTTGCATGCGTGTTTTCTTTCTTTTCAAACAGCAACTGTTCGTGGGTAATGTTCCAATAGATGAATGGTAAATAGGCATACCCGTGTTTACTTATCCACCGCATACGGTGCAGCAATACCGTAAGTTTTACCGTATCTCCAAACTTGTTAGCTACTTCGGTAACCATGCGCTGCTCCAAATATGGAGTAACTGCCGAAACAACCAACAGCAGTACCAGTTCCACATTTTCGTTGCTGTTTCTGGTTTCAATGTGGTAGATAAGCGATACCCCGAAACCATTTGCCAAGCTTTGCGCCACCTGTTGCCGTACCATTTCCGCATAGCTTTCCCGTGTAAATACCCTGTGCCCTTCAAAAGGTTTTATCAAGTGTTCTACCTCTTTCCCAATGCAGTTGATAACCTTTGGCGCGAATCTCTCATCTATACCATTCAATACTTTTTTCAACCTTGCGCAATCGGCTTCTTTGCTAAAAAGCAAACCGGAACTGCTATCTAACACCGTTTCCAAATACAGCTTATCTACTGGGCTGCAAACAAAAATTTGGTACAATTCGGGATAGTGTTGCATAAGAAAAGTCAGCAGTTCCCAATCCGATCGCACCACCGTCGTACCGTTTGCAAAGAGCAACGGTTTCAGCAGGTTTAAATAATTCCGCAATAGCTGTACACAAACCAACCCTACCGCAGGGTATAGCCCTGTCTTTACTAATGGTTCCACAAAAATATTCAGGCTTCTGTGTTGTTGCTGTAGTACCTCTTCCAAATATCTTTCCAGCGTTGCAAGCTGCTTGTTTACCAAAAAAGAATAATGATTTTGAAAAAGCGCCTGCCACGAATTTTCTGTGCGGCTGTACTCCATAAATTTAGGGTGCATGTTTAACGCGATGTAGGTTGCATGAAAATCACTTTGGTAGGGAAATACCGCATGTGCACCGTAACATACTATAACATTATGCTCTTTGTAGAGCTGTGTAATAAACACATCATTCTGCAACAATTGTTTTTTACCAGCGGTTACAGACTTGGTTAATACCACCGTAACAATGGTTAAATGCAATGCAGCTTTTTTATTCACACATACTATTTCCACCATATCTTTTATTATCAGTCCCAAAAGCCTTTTTTGCAACTGTTCCGGTAGTATCTTTAGTTCTTGAGTTAGTACGGTCTTTTTCATAATACACAGTTTTTAAGATTTTGATCAGAAACCGTATAGTTGAGGTAAACCGCTTCCAAAAACAACCGCATTAATGCAAACCACGAAACAAGTTCAAAATGCTCCTGCAGTTCGGTATCTACTTCCAGACTTAATAAATCTTCAAAATTTAATTTTGTATCCTGTATTTTTGATTGGAACTTTTCGTAATAGGGTATTCCCACAACCGATAAAATAATCCTCCACAGTTCGTCAAATAATTGTTCTAAATCAATTGCGTCTAAAACATACCTGAGACTTTCCAAAGATTGTTCATCACTATGCAGATCATGTTCCAATTCATAACAAAATTCTACCAATAAATACAGGCAGGTAAAAAGTCCCGCAATCTTCACATCTTCTTTCTTTGTATCAGTAACAGAACAAGCACCTGATAGCAAATCCTTTAACCTGTATTGCTGCAGTATTTCAGGATACTTATCCATTAACAGATCAATCTCAATATTATTCAACTGTGGTATAAGTTTGGTAATACCGTTCTCCAGATTAGACTTTTCTGAATCTTGCATCAACATTTTCAATACCTGTTTTGCTTCGTCTACAGATTTTACAATCCTTTTTTCCTTTTTAATGATTTCATTGTTTTCCATATCAAAGAATTTAGTTATGTAAAGTTTGCAAGAAGCAAAAGGATAATCTATTCCGGTAACGGGATAAATTATTCTGGGGTGTTTGGTGTGTCTTTTTTGTTGAACTGTTGAAGCGATGAATCGATTAACCGTTGAATCGTTGAACAATTGCAATATCTATGCGCTGGATAGGTGATTATAATGAATTTTAACACCTCAACCCCTTCAAAGAGAGAAGATACTTCCATAGATTTTATGCTTGAATACAAAGTGTTCTTTTTAATTGTTATAATGTATAACTGTATGTTGTAGTGTTGAGTCGTTGAGTCGTTTAATCATTGAACAGTTGCATTATAGATGAGCTGGATTGGTGGTTAGAATTATTTTGAACACCTCCCTAGCCCTCCTCAAGGAATGTTTTTTTGTTTAAGATCTTGCAAACTCCCCCTTTGAAGGGGGCATGTAATTGATTTCAAATGCAAAAAAATTCTAAATTAAAACCACAGATGTACCGACTTTTATGTTTGGATCCCACAGAATGGGACACGTTGCGGGGTGTTGTTTTTTTTATTTTATAATGTATTGTGTATTGTTGAATCGCGGTTTTTTTATACTCAGAATCTATTTTGAGTGATAGATTAATTATACTTTTCATTGAAGGAGGTTCTGCACTTTGACTAGCTGAGTGACCAGCTCAAAGTGCCCGTTTTTAAATTTTTTATGCCTATACTATTTAACCGCAGATTCACAGATTATGAGAATTTATAAAATATTTTATTTTAAGTATGTAAAAAAATGTACGCGGATTATTTGAATGTTGTACATTCAGTTGTATTGATTAAGCATTTGGTGTTGTAAGTTTGGTGACGGGTGATTTATGTTTACCGAAACATATAGAAGCGGGATGGGTGTTGAAATGCTAAACTATGATTTTTTTTCTGCAAGATTTTAATAGAGGATATTAGAAATTAAAGAGGCTGCCCCAGTGTGGGCAGCCTCTTGTTTATTATGTATTAAAATTGAAAGCCGTACCTTATTTTAAAACCAAACATGGTAGGCATAATGGTTTTGTCTTTGTTTGGTGTTTGGTTTAACACACTGTTAAGAATTAAAGGCTGCGCCGTATCAGCAGCATATTGAACAGGTTCCAAATCTGTGGTTGCCAATGGGCGCATATCGTTCAATCCCATCTCAAAGAACAATCCCAGATACAGGCTGCTACCGGTATTCAGCGTTTGCTTTACACCTGTTTCCAAAATCCATGAAAAGGTATTGCGAAGCTTTACCGTACCCTTGGTACTACGGTCACCCATATTGCCAAATCCTGCGAATTCAGGACCGTTAAGTTCTGCATCCCATTCCGGATAATAACCCGAAGTGGTCAGGTTGTTCCACTGCTGACTATACTTAGAAGTTCCCGCCTGCAATCCGTACAACACTCCTGTACGCATGTACCAGCGCACAACGCCGGATGTTTCAAACTGTACAGTTAAAGGAATTCGTACACTTTGCCATACGATCGATTCCTCAAAGGAACCGGTGTTGTATCGAAACTCAAACGGATCACCTTCCATATCCACTTCCATTGAAGTTCCCTTTATCTGGGAAGCAGAAAACGTAAGATCTGTTTTGAAATACGATACACCCGTACCAATACTCCAATTGTCGTTCAGGTACTGGCTGTAACCAAGACCTACTGAAAATCCTTCAGAATGTTTTGCCATAGAAAACGAATCATCACCCTGATGCTGTATTAAGTGTCCCGCACCTTCAATCTGCCATTCCTGCGCCTGCGCCGCATTCACAAAAAGGAATGCAGCCAAGCAGCTAAAGAATGTATTTATACTATTTTTTTTCACTGTTTAAAATTTATTGTTTAACAACTACCTTAATTGTTTCCTGTCTGCCTTCAATCTGCAGTACCAGCATATAGATTCCTTCCGAAATACCTGCTGGAAGCTTTATAGATGATACGTTCTCGTTTAACTTAACAGACTGTACTAGTTTGCCCGATGTGGTATACAGGGCTGCTGTAGCACCTTTAAATGCAGACGACGGATAATCAAATACCACCTCCAACTGCTCGTTCACACGTACCGGATTAGGGTAAACATTAATTTTAAAATTATTTTTTCTGGTAATTTTAGTGGCACATGTATGAATAACATCACCGTTTTCTGTTGTAAGAACTGCTCTGTACAAGGCATTTTCATCTAGTATGTCTTGTTTTGAGTTCCCTGCCGAATACACCTGTTCCGTACCGGTCAACACATCATTTTTGTACCATTCGTATTTTACAAAACGATACCCTCCGTTTGTTTGCGGGTTATTGTTAATTAATAGTGTATTATCAAATTTCTGCACTACGATATCGTCAAATGCAAACGGACGTTCTACAATTATCTGGTATCTTTCAACACTTGCTCCGTTTTCTGAAACCAGCTCGATGGTTTGTCTGTAAACTCCCGGCTTAGGTACACCAATAACAAAATCACGTGCCGGAGAAACAGTTGCGCCAAACTCTGCATCAATCTGCACAACTACCTCATTACTAACATCATCACAATCTAGCATATAGTAGACTGTTTCATCAGGATTGGTGTACACCTCACCGTTAATAACAATCTGCTGTATAGAAGCATCTTTACTGTTAATAACCAAACTGCGATCTACAGAAGCTGCCGGAAGGTAGTTGCTGTTTCCTTGCTGATGAGCAGTTATTAAAACAGAACCTGAATGCATAATTTCTACCCATCCTTGAGGTGAAACCGTAGCAGCAGGTGTAGATTGATTATAAGTATAGGTATAATCTACAGGCAGCCCTGAAGAAGCTGTCGCACTTAACTGAAAGTCTTCCGCTTCTTCTAACAGAACTACTTCCAATTCATCAAACACAATGGTTTGCATTGCTTTTTCAATAACCAATTCGGCTGTAAGCGTTACCGCTTCACAGTTCACTGCAGATACAGGCGGGGTAACAACAGCCGTAACCGTATAAACACCTGCATTCACTGCACCGTTATCTTCTTCAGCCAGTGGCGTAATGCTATATGATACAGCCGCGCCTGCAGGCATGTTATCTACCATTAAATTGTGAACAGTACCGTCATAAACCGTTGTAATATCATTTAATACGATATCAGCTAAAGGTGATTCTTCAACGATTACAGTCTGTTGTTGCATAGTTATATTTCCGTTACCGTCGTTGTACGTCCAATTGATCGTATAGGTACCCTGTTCTGTGTAAACCAATGCATCTGTAGTTGTTGCCGTAATGATTCCCACACAGTTATCGTTTGCCGTTGGTACCGGAATATCTAAAGTTGTTACCGCACATTCTTTAGTAATGGTTGGTAAACTTGCTATCGTTGGTACAGGTGCTGTTACATCATCTACAACGATTGTTTGTTGCTGTGTTGTAGTGTTACCGTTACCGTCGTTGTACGTCCAGTTGATCGTATACGTACCCTGCTCGGTATACGTTAATGGATCGTTTGTTGTTGCCGTAATGATTCCAACACAATTATCGTTTGCCGTTGGTACCGCAATATCAGTAGTCATTACCGCACATTCTTTAGTAATGGTTGGTAAACTTGCTATCGTTGGTACAGGTGCTGTTACATCATCTACAACGATTGTTTGCTGCTGTGTTGTAGTGTTACCGTTACCGTCGTTATACGTCCAGTTGATCGTATACGTACCCTGCTCGGTATACGTTAATGGATCGTTTGTAGTTGCGATAATGATTCCTACACAGTTATCGTTTGCCGTTGGTACCGGAATATCTAAAGTTGTTACCGCACATTCTTTAGTAATGGTTGGTAAACTTGCTATCGTTGGTACCGGTTTTGTAATATCATCTACAACGATAGTCTGCTCCTGTGTTGTAGTGTTACCGTTACCGTCGTTGTACGTCCAGTTGATCGTATACGTACCCTGTTCTGTGTAAACCAATGCATCTGCAGTTGTTGCCGTAATGATTCCTACACAGTTATCGTTTGCCGTTGGTACCGGAATATCAGTCGTTGTTACCGCACATTCTTTAGTAATGGTTGGTAAACTTGCTATCGTTGGTACCGGTTTTGTAATATCATCTACAACGATAGTCTGCTCCTGTGTTGTAGTGTTACCGTTACCGTCGTTGTACGTCCAATTGATAGTATAGGTACCCTGCTCTGTGTAAACCAATGCATCTGTAGTTGTTGCCGTAATGATTCCTACACAGTTATCGTTTGCCGTTGGTACCGGAATATCAGCCGTTGTTACCGCACATTCTTTGGTAATGGTTGGTAAACTCGCTATTGTTGGTACAGGTACTGTTACATCATCTACAACAATTGTTTGTTGCTGTGTTGTAGTGTTACCGTTACCGTCGTTGTACGTCCAATTGATAGTATAGGTACCCTGCTCTGTGTAAACCAATGCATCTGTAGTTGTTGCCATTACAGTTCCTACACAATTATCGTTTGCCGTTGGTACCAGAATATCTGCAGTTGTTACCGCACATTCTTTAGTAATGGTTGGTAAAGTTGCTATCGTTGGTACCGGTTTTGTAATATCATCTACAACGATTGTTTGTTGCTGTGTTGTAGTGTTACCGTTACCGTCGTTATACGTCCAGTTGATCGTATAGGTACCCTGTTCTGTGTAAACCAATGCATCTGTAGTTGTTGCAGTAATGATTCCTACACAGTTATCGTTTGCCGTTGGTACCGCAATATCAGTAGTCATTACCGCACATTCTTTGGTAATGGTTGGTAAAATCGATACTGCCGGTATCGGCTTGGTAATATCTTTTACAATAACTGTTTGTAATTGTGTTGATCTATTCCCGTTTCCATCGTTGTATGTCCAAGTAATTGTATATGTACCTTGTTCCGTATATATTAATTCATCAGTGGTGGTTGCCATTACAGTTCCTACACAATTATCGTTTGCCGTTGGTACCGGAATATCTGCAGTTGTTACCGCACATTCTTTAGTAATCGTTGGTAAACTTGCTTTATTAGGTACAGGAGCAGTTGTATCAGGTGTTGTGTTTACAAAAACCTGTTTTTCTATCTTACAACCATTAGCATCAGTAACCTTCACAACATACACACCTGCAGTTAAACCTGTTGTTTCATTAGTAACAGCCCCATTATTCCACAGATAGGTATAAGGTGTGGTACCTCCGGTAACATTTATCACTGCGGTACCGTCATAATGGCCTGGGCAACTTACATTTGATGCCGATGTAGTAGCTGCTAAAGCTGAAGGTTGCGTAATGGCAAAGCTCTGAGTAACTTCACAATTATTGGCATCGGTAACCGTCACGGTATAAGTACCAGCTGTTAAGCCTGTAGCCGTAGCTGCTGTACCGCCTGCCGGTGCCCATGAATAAGTATAAGTTCCTGTTCCTCCTGTTACTGTAACTGTAGCCAAACCATTCGATCCACCGTTACAAGACACATTTGTTTGAGTATCCGGAGAAGCTGCTAAAGCTGAAGGCTGTGTAATGGTAAAGCTCTGAGTTGCTTGACAACCGTTAGCATCAGTAACCGTCACGGTATAAGTACCAGCTGTTAAACCTGTAGCCGTAGGTGCCGTACCGCCTGACGGTGCCCATGAATAAGTATAAGTTCCTGTTCCTCCTGTTACTGTAACTGCAGCCGAACCATTCGATCCACCGTTACAAGATACATTAGTTTGAGTATCCGAAGAAGCTGCTAAAGCTGAAGGCTGTGTAATGGTAAAGCTCTGAGTTGCTTGACAACCGTTAGCATCTGTAACTGTTACGGTATAAGTACCAGCTGTTAAACCTGTAGCCGTAGCTGCCGTACCGCCTGACGGTGTCCATGAATAAGTATAAGTTCCTGTTCCTCCTGTTACTGTAACTGCAGCCGAACCATTCGATCCACCGTTACAAGATACATTGGTTTGAGTATCCGGAGAAGCTGCTAAAGCTGAAGGCTCGGTGATGGTAAAGCTCTGAGTTGTTTGACAACTATTGGCATCGGTAACCGTTACGGTATAAGTACCAGTTGCTAAACCCGTAGCTACAGCTGCCGTACCGCCTGAAGGTGCCCATGAATAAGTATAATTTCCTGTTCCTCCTGTTACTGTAACTGCAGCCGAACCATTATTCCCTCCGTTACATGACACGTTTTCCTGAGTACCTGCCGAAGCAATAAGCGCTGGAGGTTGTAGAATTGTAAAACTTTGAGTCGCAGTACATAGGTTATCATCGGTAACTGTTACAGTATAAGTACCTGCTGCTAAGCCTGTAGCTGCAGCTGCCCTACCGCCTGACGGTGCCCATGAATAAGTATACCTTCCTATTCCTCCTGTTACTGTAACTGCAGCCGAACCATTATTACCTCCGTTACATGACACATTTTCCTGAGTACCTGCCGAAGCAATAAGCGCTGGAGGTTGTAGAATTGTAAAACTTTGAGTCGCAGTACATAGGTTTTCATCGGTAACCGTTACGGTATAAGTACCAGCTGCTAAACCTGTAGCTGCAGCTGCCGTACCGCCTGACGGAGTCCATGAGTACGTATAAGGAGTTGTTCCACCTGTTACTGTAACTGCAGCCGAACCATTCGATCCACCGTTACAAGATACATTGGTTTGAATATCCGGAGAAGCTCCTAAAGCTGAAGGTTGCGCAATGGTAAAGCTCTGAGTTGCTTGACAACTATTAGCATCGGTAACCGTTACGGTATAAGTTCCTGCTGCTAAGCCTGTAGCCGTAGCTGCCGTACCACCTGAGGGTGCCCATAAATAAGTATAAGTCCCTGTTCCACCTGTTACTGCAACAGTAGCCGAACCATTCGATCCACCGTTACAAGATACATTGGTTTGAGCATCCGGAGAAGCTACTAAAGCTGAAGGCTGCGTAATGGTAAAGCTCTGAGTAGCTTGACAACCATTGGCATCGGTAACCGTTACGGTATAAGTACCAGCTGCTAAGCCTGTAGCCGTAGCTGCCGTACCGCCTGACGGTGCCCATAAATAAGTATAAGTCCCTGTTCCACCTGTTACTGCAACAGTAGTTGAACCATTCGATCCGCCGTTACAAGATACATTGGTTTGAGTATCTGCTGTGGCATTAAGGACTGGTGGTTCGGTAATATCAAACGATTCGGTAATTGAACAACCGTTGGCGTCAGTTACCATTACCGTATAAGTTCCTGCTGCAAGATTCCTGATAGCATTTGTTCCTTGGCCCACTGGGTTACCTGGTGACCATGTATAGGTATAAGGAGGTGCTCCACTATCTATATCAATAATAATAGATGCATCGGTTCCACCGTTGCAACTTACATTCGTAATAGTAGGACCTGCTTTAAATTCAACCCTAAAACTCTGAGTATCAGCATAACAAGTATTACCAACCCCTCCCCAATTATCATTACCTATAGAAGGTCTAATGGTTACATCAGCACTACACGAACAGATTCCTGTACCTTTAAAGGTCAGCTCTGAATTATTATAACTATGGTAACTTCCACACTGACCTACCCTCCACGTATTACCTCCCACTACTACTGTTGTACTGGTTCCATTATGAAGTGCAGTCGCAATTTGCGAAATAGCCGCCTTGTCATTTAGCTCAATCTCATTTGTTAATTTTGAGCCTGAAATAATTAAAGCAGTGTAATTGGCAGTGAGATCAATATTATTTAGAAATGTAATCCAATCATCGAAATTAGGACTTCCCGGGCCGTAATAGGTTCCTTGAACGAACGTTTTTTCATATGTTACGGAAGGTTTTGAAACTGCAAGGTCACTTAAACCTTGTAATACCGTTGCGGTTATTGTCTCCTCACATCCGTTGGCATCCGTAATTGTCACAGTATAGCTGCCCGGAGCTAAACCGGTACGATCTTCTGTAGTAATCCCATCTCCCCAATTAAATGTATAAGGTGCTGTTCCTCCCGATGGCGTTACATCTATTGCTCCCGTTGAACCTCCGTTACATGCGATGGTTGTAACTACGGTAGCTGAAACAGCTGTTGAAGGTTCAGTTATTGTAGCAGTTGCCGTAGTTGTACAGCCAATATTATCCGTAACAGTTACTGTATAAGTACCCATTGCTAAACCTGTTGCTGTAGCTGAAGTTCCACCAGAAGGTGACCATAAATAAGTGTATGGTGTTGCTCCTCCTGCCGGTGTTACCGTTGCTGAGCCTGTTGAAGCTCCATTACATGCTATTTTAACCTGTGATGTACTTGCTGTCAAGGCAGGATTTACTGTAACAGTAAAGGTAGCACAAGGTCCCGGTGTAACGCATCCTCCTTCACCTCTAACATAGTAGGTAGTAGTTGACGTTGGACTTACAATGAAAGAAGTGGAAGAAGTGGAAGTGACAAGAGTACCTCCACACGATCCTGAGTAAACTTTCCACTCAGTTGCACTGTTTAGTGTTCCTGAAATGTTAATTGTTCTACTTGATCCGTTACAAAGTACTGTTGTAACCGTACTGGATAATATAGGTACAGTAGGAGACGTACATGTAACGCACGAAACTACAGGTGTTGGATAATCCGTAGGCGTAATCGGGTAAGATGTAGTTGAATTATTTTTACTCCAGTTGGCCGGATTATTGATTGCTGCTCTCAAAGTTGTTGCTGAACCTATAAGTGAACCATTAAATTTAGCGTTAAATTGTTCTGGTCCTGGTGCAGGGTACAATGAAATACAATTAACTCCATTGGTAAGCCCTGGAGGCAGTGCACAATCTGAAGTTGCCCAATAGGTACTGTTGAGAGCAACAGGATTCCAGGTAGTTACAGGATCATACTTTGTAGAGTTATAATCTCCATGTACTCCTGCAATAAATTTAGGTGATGCAGGGGCTACTGTAGTAGCAGATTGATAGGCAAGTATCTGATCTCCTCCTGAAAGGTTGAAATTTGACCCTTGTGCAAATGTTACACTTCCGCCTCCATATACGGTAATGATATCTGGTGCTGTCTCAACAAATGAAATAATTTTTCCACAAGTTATTCCAGAAGGTATCACATAAGCAAGATGAGGTTCATTAAGTGTAGTCATCCATCCATTACCGTCCCATCCCTGTTCTGTGAGATATAATGTCTCTCCCGCAGGAAGGTTAGTCAATGCAATAAATGCAAAACCATCCTGTCCGCCCGTATTATAACCTATAAAGGCTATATCTCCCGCTGTCATAGTCTGCGCCATCATTTTGTTTCCTCCGAAGAACAAACAGACTATGAAAAAGAGACATACTTTAAAAATTAAAATTGTTGTTTTCATAAAAAGAGTTTAATTTAACTACATTTATTAAATACTCTATTATAAGAATCTACCCCTTAAATATCATTTAGAAAAGATGTATATGTTCTGGATACCTTATAATATATTCTGCCATTATTACATTTGCCAGTTTTGCAGTTTGCAAATTATTGCATATAATAAATTAGTTATTTGAATTAATAAATTAGAGCTTAATTGTTCGACTTTTAATTATCAAAATCATAAAAATTAAGCTTGAAAGAATTTGAAGTTTATAAATGGATCTGTACCTTCTATTAACAATTATTAGTAAAGTGTATTTATTTTTTCATAAGCATTTTTTTTAGTTAAGATAATATTTAGCACTTTTATGTTATACCGAAAGTTGAAAAAATTTCAGATATAACCAGTAACATGTTTATGCTACAAAATTGAAAATTTTGAAAATATTAACAAAGCTTATATAAGGTAGTTTAAGTGTAGTATGTTATATAATTTACTACCCGCTTGGGTAGCAAAAACACAAATTGTTAATTATCAATACTTTAATAAAATACTCATAAACCGTGATATCTTTTTAATTCTTTATCAATTAAAAAAACGTTTTATTGATAATAATTCAAATTATATAGATACTTTTGCTTAAAATAACATTTATGAATAAAATATTTACGCTACTCCTGTTTATTTTTACACTTTCTGCTTTTGGGAGCAACGTTTCAATAAAGGAGCTGATTCAAGAGATCGAGCACTCCAGCAATTTGGAAAATCATGAAGCGGCTATTAAGTTAGTTTGTAACTTTTTAGCACAACCAAATATAACTTCTGCAGAAAAATATGAAGCCTACTTATTAAAATCGGCTATTTACAGAAGACTTTATAAGTATGAACATGCATTACACAATCTTGATCTGGCACTTAAAGAAGGTGTTAAAGGCGATAACAGGGCTGCTGTAGAGCAGATTATAAAAGCCGAAAGATCATTTGTCTATTTTGATAAACAGGACTTTGATACGTCCGAAAAGCTTACAGTACAGTTGGAGGCAACAGGCTACAGAAACCTTGAGCCAAAATATCTTTTGTTCCTTTACACACAGAAAGGTTATTTCCTGCTAAAGAGAAAAGAGTACGATGCGTCAGAAGAAATTTTAAACAAAGCATTCAATTTAAGCAAAAAACATTTTCCTGCTGAGCTGCCTATTATATTTGGAAAACAAATAGAGCTTTACCATCACACAGGAAATGTAGTGAAAAGAGATTTGACCTATCAAGCCGGAATTCAGTCTGCAAGACAGGCACGCAACATCAAATATGAATTCTACCTCGAAGAAATAATGAAAAACGTATTCAGTAGCAGTAAAGACTATAAGAATGCTTTTTTTCATCAGCAAAAGTGCGATTCTCTGTTTTCACTATACAATTCCAATATAAAGAGCAGTAAGGTTGAACTATTGGAACAACAATTAAACTCACAAGAATATAGCTACGGCCTACAAAAGAAGCAATATATTGTTATTACTGCGGTTGTATTTTCTCTGCTTTTATTGCTACTTCTTTTTATTGCCTTCAAACTTTATAAAAATACCAAGCTGAAGAATAAATTTATTACGGAAGAAAATCAAAGAATACAAGATGAAATAAAGTACCACCTGCAAATTTCAGAGCAAACACAGCCTGTTACTAAGGACAAGCTAGACGGTTTTCATTTTACAGAGCGCCAGTTGCAAATAATTGAATTAATAAAGAAAGGAAAAAGTAATAAGGAAATAGCAGCCGAGTTATTCATCTCTGAGAATACCGTTAAATACCATTTAAAGATTATTTACAGCGTTCTTAACATTAAGCAGCGAAACGAACTTTTAATTTTATATGCTTCCTGATAAAATATCGTTTAACCCCGATGGATGCTGGGTGCAAAGTGCTGGATGTTTTTTTACTGTATTACGTATTATTGTATAATGTAGTTTGAATTAATTTCGCTCCCCACATACTCTGCTCCATGTATTCGCAGACTTTGGACTTCGCTCTGGGGTGTTTAATTGTTGATCCCGAGGAGACGGGACGAGATATGTTTAATCGTACTGAAAATAAATAAATTCATATAATTCATCTTAATTTATGGTTTATTCATAAATAGCTTATAATAAATTTTGTTTAATCCCGATGGTCGGGACATAATGTTTCGCGTTAATGCAGGGTGTGTGGTGTAGGGTCGTGGTGGTCGGAGCAATTTACTGTATATTGTTTTGAAGTATATTGCAGTGTTGATCCCGATAGCGACTGAACAAAGTCAATCAGTAATCTGAACACCTCCCATGTCTTGTCCTAGTATAGGTTTAAGTAAAGAGACATAAACTTATACTAGTACAAGACACTTTATATACAACATTAAAATTCATCACTGTATTCAAACCATAATATACGTCACGTAACAGCAAATATAATATTTTATAAACCCCATGTAGTCTATTTAAACTCACTTTATAGTCACTTATTTTACTATAAACTTTTGGGTGGCTTTCCCCTGACTGGTAACAACTTCAATAAAATAGATTCCTTTTGAAAGAGTTGTTACGTCGATCCTATTTTCAGAGGTTGTTTTTACTTTCTGTCCCATAGAGTTATAAATAGCTATCTTATAAATCGCAGCAGTTTTCTCAACCTCAATATGCAATATGTTTGTTACAGGATTTGGATAGACAGAGAAACCTACCTTATTAAATGCTACGGATGATAATAGACCCGTGAGATCATAAACTTTGGCATAACTGTTTTTGGTACTTGATGAGTACCGTACAGATACGGGAGCACCAATGATTAATTTATCACCTGCACCCGAAAGTGCTACACTGTTTCCAAAATAATCTTCATTAGATATCGATTGCTCACCGTCCATATCATTGCCCACCTGTGTCCAGTTATTTGCCTTATATTCATATACACGTGCGTGACCAGAATGATTTCCATTCGCCCTATTTCCTACGGCTCCTATTGCAACAATATTGCCGTTAGATGATAGTGACACGCTACCACCACTATTATCTCCATTATTTTCACCATCTATAGGTGAGCCCTTAGGCGTCCACAATCCAGCAATGTTTTGGTAAACAATCACCTGTCCCCGTTCTCCATAACCCCTTGGCGCGCCAATCGCTACAATAGAGCCATCGTCAGAAAGAGAAACACTATAACCACTTCTATTATGACTAGGAGATCCTTTAATTAGCTGTCCAATCTGCGTCCAATTTCCTGTTATATTTTCATATAGGATGGTATAATTGGAATTTGCCGTAGCGGTAAGCAACGTGTTAGCTCCCGCAGCCAAAATTTTTCCGTCAGCAGAAAGAGCTACACTTTTGCCCAACCCGTCTCCTTGGCTAAGTCCCGTTAGCGACTGCCCTATCTGTGACCAGGTACCGCCAATATTTTCAAAAACACGTACCTGACCTGCATGAGAACTATTCATACTGCTTTCGGCAGCTCCTATTGCTAAAATTTTCCCATCATCGGAAAGCGCTATGCTGTTCCCGCTATAATCAAGCTCCGCTTCTCCTTCAATATCGTCTCCCACTTGCGTCCACTTGCCAGAAATGTATTCAAAAACCCGCACGTGACCCGTTACCCATCCTGCTTTACCATTATAGTAAGGCGCACCTGCTGCAAGGATAGCCCCGTTGGCAGACAGTGCGATACTGCTACCCCATTGACCACTTTGTGCTGCACCTTTAATATCATCGCCAATCTGTGTCCATACGCCAGAAACATTCTTATATACTCGCACGTAACCCGGTACTTTACTCGGTGCATTAAACGGAGCACCCACTGCGATGACTGTGCCATCTGTTGAAACAGCCACAGATGTTCCGAAAGCATCAATTTTACTATCACCCTCTATTTTTTGGCCAATCTGAACCTGACTCAATGTAAATATGGGCATTAATAAAAAAAGTAACAATTTTTTTTTCATAAAATGTATATTAACTACGTGAAAAACACACGTTTTGCATAGTTAAGAAAAAAAAGTAGCAATTTATAATTTTAATAGGTTTTAACATTATTGCTGCTTCTACGTTTCTAATAATCTTTATATAGTTGCTTTTGGTTATACCATTAATAAATTATTATTTTTCAAATTAATAAAATAAACTATGGAAAATTAAATGATAGATAATTAAGAAGTTTTAAAATCCGCTCTATATAAAGTAGCAGACCTCTATAACTTCTAACAGAGAAATTATGCAAAGTTGTATTTATATGTTTATAAAAGATTTTGATAATCCATACAAAAAAGATTTAACAAAAAAACAATCTTAATGTTGCGATGCTTTACTCCGTTTTAGCATATTATAAGCATTATCATATTAATTTCCACTTAGTAAATTAAAAATTTAACACTAAACCATAAGCTCAGTCTTTTCAATAAGGCTGAGTTTTTTATAAACACTATTATTTGCCCTTTTATATCTACTGTTAAAATAATTATTTTCACCTGTCTTCTATCTTTGTGTATTATTGTATATAGTTACCATATTTTAAATATGAATTCTTTATTAATTAGCTTGGTACCTACTATCATTGTTACTATTATAATATTATACTGGCATACTTGCGCTTTAAATCAAACTCAAAAGTGAAAAATAACAGAAGTTATACCACGTTGATTTAGTATCTATCGCTTCTATAGGTTTAACAATTTGTTATTCCTCCTTTTAATCTGGCGCCTTTTAGAATATCTATCATATAATGATTACTTTAAAAAAATTGATTATTCAGCTATTTGTTGCGGTCAAGTGCTAACACATAAACATCTCGTTTAAAAATTTGTTAATGTAAAAATAGCTAGTAATAAATTACATGAAAACGCTCGTCAAATCCATTTTATGTTAAAATAGTTAACATAACCTAAAAAATGGCATGGTTTTTTCTTTTACAAAGTACAAATCAGTCATTTACAATTCAATATATATTTAGTACTAATACTTAATTACTTATTATGAAACGAAATTTATTATTTTTGTCTCTCCTTTTTGCAACCTTTTCAATCCATTCGTGCGCAGAGTATACCGATGGCGAAGCACCCGTTACGCAAAACCCAAACCCAAATGATCCTGATCCGAATGACCCCGATCCTAATCCAACGCCTACCATTGTTGCTAAATGGAAAAAAGTAGGTATAACCGATGTGCAGGGGGTAGATATAGCGTACCACGATCATGAGTGTTCAACAATCTATGACTATCTTCAATTTTCTTCCAACGGTACGGCTAAAGACGTAAGTTACCTTACAGACTGCGTTACAACAGAAGAAGATTCTGGAAGCTATACTCTAAGCGGTACTACACTTACAATGGTGGCAAATGATCCAAACGGTAATATAATGGCAGGTGATATGACTATTTTGGAACTTACCAGCACCTCACTAAAATTAAAGGTAGAACCACTAGATTTCGTGCTTCTTTTTGAATCGTATTAACAACTTATTACTTTTATTAAAAACGTGCGGAAGAAATTTGGGACGTTTTTTAGTATATAATATTATTGACTATCTGGAACATTATACCAAAATACACTTGATATACAGATAGCCGTCACTTCGAGTAGATTTTTCGTAATGAAATGGAGGAAAATTGTATCGAGAAGTTTGATATGGAAAGTTCTCGACAGGCTCGAACTGACGAAAGTTTGATAGATTTTATTTGGTATAAACTTTACGATAATCATTTAATATTTTTATACCGTATTAATGGGCAACCTAATTGCGAATTAATTCGAACTACCGCATTAAAAGACATTTCTCAGCAAAAGAATCTTTATTGTAAAAACAACACCAATAAAACAAAGACTCATTTCTTCGCGAACTGCATCGAATAAAGTTTAATAAACTGCAAGGTTTTTAAAACCTTGTAGTTTATACTTTTAATTTAACTTTATAATTATTTAGTTTTCTATCAAAAATCAAATAGGACTACCCACGCTTGTCATGCTGCATTTGTCTCTTTGCTTGCGTTTACTGAACTGGCGGTTGCTGAGCCTGCGGTTGCTGAGCCTGCGGTTGCTGAGCCCGCCGAAGCATCGAAGCACAGCATCGCATCCTAACTTTCCGTCTATGTTGTGATTTTCATAAACATCAAGCTTTTAAACGAAAGATTATAGTATAAATTAGATGGTTATAAGGTTAAAGATAACAATGAACGTTAAACTTCTTCATTAAATTTTAAAGGATGCTGCCTTGTATTAAATACAGTAATAATGCTTATTTGCTTAGAATTAAAGCGATAATAAAGAGTTGTTTGTTTTGTAATAACACACTTTCTAATACCTTTTTTCTTTTTTGATTTAGGAAAACTTTGAGGTTGATTTTTTATTATACTTACGGAGAAATCTAACTTTTCAATAAAATCGCTTTTCACTTTTTCAGACCATTCCTTAGCAAGGTTTTCAAAAAGCCTGTGTAATTTCTTTTCAGCCGTTTTAGAAAGAATAATTTTCCTTTCCTTTTTTATCTATATTTTTGCATAAATAAATCGTAAGCACTTACCTCCTCATTATCAATTTCCAAAGAGGCTTTTTCTATTTCTTGTATTTGCTCAACAGATAAATCGTCCCAAAAATCATGCATCTTTTCTTTACTAAATATTTTTTTTATAGATGCAATTATTTTAGGATTATCTGTATCTAAAAGCATTTTTGCCAACGCTATTTTCTCTGCTTGAATATCCATACTTTTTTATGCCTAAAGAATTATATATCAAAATTACAAAATTTATTAAAATGTTCTATTTTTAGTATGTGTGAAATTATTGCAAATGTCAAAATGTGGTCATTGAGCTGCCGATCACATGTATGGAACCTTCATTACTTGTGCGAACCCCTGTCAAGCAAGGGGTGACGGTAAGTACATGCTTTTCTGTACTCATTTCCTATCACTATCAATTGATAGCTTCATTTCTTTATCAAAAAACATATAGGACTATCCACGCGTGTCATGCTGCAAGACCTGTCTCGCTTTAGCGGATGTAGCATCGCATCCTAATTTACGTACAGTTTGTCATCTTGAGCATAATGAAATGGAGTGAAAGATCTCTTTCTATTCTTAATCTCCATTGATCGTAATGGCTGCACTTCGGTTTTTCTGTACTTTTTAGAGACAAAAAGTACCAAAAGTCTTTTGTTGCGGCGATCTTTTAATCGGTCGATTCTCAATTCTAAAGCTACCTAATCGAAACGTCGCTACGCTCCCCAATTAGTTTACGCTTTATTCATTGGCTCGACACTCGATCAAAACCTCATACCGCTGAGTATAAAGTCTATTTTACTTTTCAATTAAAGAGTGATAGATCTATCTTGTTGTCATGCTGCACGACCTGTCTCGCTTTAGTGGATGCAGCATCACATCCTAACTTTCCGTCTGGGTTGTGATTTTAATTAAGTGAAGGTTTACCGCAATATTCAATTTCTATGACTATTACTTTTTAATTTTTAAATACAAATCAAATAAAACTATAACCCAGCTAATACTATAGATTCCTTTTAGCAAAACCGTTCACTTCACTATTTTCACTTACTTTTGCGACCCCTTGTCAAGCAAGGGGTGACGGTAAGTTCATGCTTTTCTGTACTCATTTCCTATCACTCTAAATTGATAGCTTCATTTCTTTAGCAAAAAACAAATAGCACTATCCACGCGTGTAATGCTGCATTGGTCTCTAAAGCTTGCGTTTACTGAACTTGCGGTTGCTGAGTTCACAGTTGCAGAGCCTACGATTGCAGAGCCTACGATTGCAGAGCCTACGATTGCAGAGTCTGCGGTTGCTGAGTCTGCGGTTGCTGAGCCTGCGGTTGCTGAGCCTGCGGTTGCTGAGCCTGCGGTTGCTGAGCCTGCGGTTGCTGAGCCTGCGGTTGCTGAGCCTACGGTTGCTGAGCCTACGGTTGCTGAGCCTACGGTTGCTGAGCCTACGGTTGCTGAGTTTATCGAAGCATCGAAGCATCGAAGTTCACAACTGCATCCAACTTTTCTCAGTAGGTGCCGTCTAAAAACATAAATAGAATCTAAAATCTCATTACATTTCAATCTCAATTTTCACCAAAATTTATCATTCGTATTTTTTAGTAAATATCATGTTAAAATTAAATTATTTCGCTTACTAAATTGTAGTTTCGTATATTAGTATCAACTTTAAAATTTAATGTTATGATTTCTTATAATGTTTCAATTCCAGAAAATAAGCAATCTTTCTTTCAAGAATTTCTTGATATGATAGGTGCAGATTATGAAAAAAAATCAGACGATTTTAAACTTTCTAAAGAGCAAAAAAAAATACTTGATAACAGACTCAAAGAAGATAAAAAAAATTTTGCACCTGCTAAAGAGGTTCTAAAACAAG
>Ga0308157_10001130_pt1 | contig 62028 bp, 67 predicted proteins | sample PhyBR1_FD_201035 | JGI IMG/M metagenome (GOLD analysis project Ga0308157, IMG submission 201035) | Phyllosphere microbial communities from UC Gill Tract Community Farm, Albany, California, United States - DLSLB.R1 | ecosystem: Host-associated > Plants > Phyllosphere > Unclassified | place: USA... | reverse complement strand
GTTTGGAAATTTAAAATTCAGGCTTATATTTGCACCCGTATTGAGACGCCGGTGTAGCTCAGCTGGCTAGAGCAGCTGATTTGTAATCAGCAGGTCGTGGGTTCGAGTCCCTCTATCGGCTCAATAAAAAAACCGCTTCATTTATGAAGCGGTTTTTGTGTTTTTAGAGCTTTCTAATCTTCAGTATTTACGGCTTTACCCTGTGAAACACATTGTCCGGGTTTTTTCCGGGCTCTGTTTCATCCGGGTTATCAATAATTGTAAGCTTGTCGCCTTCGAGTTTATATACATTCTTTTGGCTGTCCATTACTTCGCCACTTACTGTTATTTTGCAGGTAAGGTATTTTTTGCCGCCTTCTTCGGTTTGAAGGTAGCTTATCACAACACCTTCCATGTCATTAGGTTCTTCGGGGTCAATGAACTTCATGGTTCCGTCGGCAAAAAACTCCACTATCCGGGCTTTGTTTTCTTCGCTTGCCCATTTTCCGGTAAGGCTTTGCGCGAATGTAAAAGCGGGGAATAGCAGGAGTAGTAAAAGTAATTTTTTCATGTTTATTTTGATTTATTTAGTTTTGGTTTGCTGCCGTCATTTGGGTAGAAGACTTGTATGTCAGGGTCGCGTTCCATGCCTGCCCATACATAATGCTTCCTGTTATATTCTTCGCTTAATGCCTTTTTAATGTCGAAAATGGGTGTAAGGCTATAGGCTAAATAAGGGCTGTACGTGCCAATTTGTCCTTTTTGTGCGTCTTTATATATTTCGGGCGGATATTGTATAATAAATTCCGCATTCCCGTCTCCATCAAGGTCTGCGATGCTTATGGGTTCTCCAAGCGCATTGTCGAACAGCATTTCAATTTTCCTGCCGCTAACTTTTATGATGGATATTTCTTCACGCCCGGCACCATAAGGAAATCCGAACAGGATGATATACGACTGCTCTTTTTCCTTATGAATAAAAACGTAATCAGAAGCAACGCTATTCTTATTGGATGTTTTGAAAGCCTTGTCAATCCTGTCCCATGAATCTTTGGCTTTGTAGGTGATACGCCTTCCGTCAAGTGATATGGTAATTTTTGTATACTGACCCGGGTCATCGGCCGCAGGCTTTAAATAAAGGCGTATGGTGTCATTTTTAGTGTCACCATTCAGGTCGGTAATAACAATCTCATCCTTATATACCGGATTTTGATCAGCATTGGATTGTGCCTTTGCCATTATGCCGGCAAGCAGGGTAAACAGGATAAAAAGTATTTTCATCAGTCTTCTATATCACGTTCCATTTTTCTCTTCCTGTGATGTACATGCCTGGGTGAAAGGGCTGTAATTAAAATATTAACAATGTAAAGCAATTGTGCGGCAATTACGATCGTGAACAGTATCGTCATTAAAGTGAGTACTTCAGGGCCGTACTCATAGTCTGTCAGGTTTAACAATGTAATGAATAGCAATAATCCCACTGTTATAATTCCATGTGCCCTTGCCAGGCTGCGGTTTACTCTGCGTCTGGATTTGTGCATAGCCCAATATCCCAACCATATAACAAAAAATGCCAATGCTATAAGTTGGAAGAACAGATATTGTGAGATGTGATAGACTGAGCTGTAGAAAAAGAGGTCAAAGCCTGAATGTGGTTCAAATAATAATCTTAGTAGTGCAACCGACTGCATTACCAGTACACCTATCCAGAAAAAGATATAGGTTTTGCCTCTTCTGCTCATACCATTGGGATTTAGGTTATACTATTGCACGGGCGCCCCTTCTGCTTTTTTGCGTTCAGCAACAAATTCAGTTAGCATTTTTCCATAGCGTGAGCCTGCTACTTTAGGGGTCATGCTTTTACGTATTGTATCCAGATATTTAATCTGTGCGTCATAAATTTCACTTAATGCAAGGTAGGGCCCCACTTCATGGTCAGCATTCTGCAATGCGAAATTTACCGTATATAGGTATTTTCGCTTTGTAAGCATTTCTGCTTTCGCGCTGATGCTGTCCAGTTTTGCTACATCGCCTTTTTTGGTGGCCTGCAGGTTTTCTTTGACCAGATCCAGGTTATCATCGGTAAAGCGTGCTTTAATCTTTAGGTAATCCTGGTAAATCTTGTGGTTTTCAGAACCTGTTATCTTCGCCCTTTTAAAGAACTCTTCGTTGTAACTTTCTATTTTCATATTTCCCGGTTCGGCGAAAAACGGGAGATTATTGTCTACTGAATTGGTCTGTCCCCTGTCAACGAACAGGTAAAGCATTTGCGGCGAGTCGATCTTAAGGTGGCTTTCAAATTTTGAGTCGCCATTTATTATGATTGTATCCATTGGTACCAGTGCTGTATCAGCGATCTTCTGGATGTATAATTTTCCCTGGCTAAGCCCTTTTATATTTCCTGTAATATGCAGGTTGGCATCTCCATGATCTTCTTTTTTACAGGCGGTAAACAGTACAAGCGCGGCAACGGCAAGCGAAAATCTTTTCATAAAAAGGTAAAATATTTGAATTTTGCGCAAAGTAATGAAAATCTTATTCCCTGTCCGATAAATTTACAAATAAAAAAGCTGCCTTATAAAGGCAGCTTTAACATTTAAACTCATTATTTTGTAAGAAGCATTTTTGTAACTTTCAGGTTGCCCGAGTTTACCATATCTACAATGTATACACTCAGGCTGAAACGCGAACCGTCAACTGTAGAACAAAACCTTGCAGGTTCCGTTTGCTTTGCAGGCTTAGCGATTACTTGTTTTTCTACCGTTTTTGCTGGTATCTTTTTGGATGCCGCGGTTATGTTGGCCTCTTTTTCAATTGCAGGAGGGCCAATATGTTCGTCAGCTTTGGCCATTGCCGTTGCGCCGCAGGCCAGAAATAAAAAGGTAAATAATAGTTGTTTCATGATTGGTTATATTATGATGATCGGTTAACGCATTAATTTACAATGCTAAATATAGTAAAAATCATTATCCTTTCAGCCATGCCTCTTTTATTTTTGCTTTAGAGGCATCTGTAGCATGATAGCCTTCGGCGTCTTCCATAATTACTTTTACAGTTCCTTTCAGGATTTGTTCCTTACCATCCCTTTTTATCTTTACTGTAATAGGGTCGCCGTCTTCCCATTCCATACTGGTTTCGATCATCAGGTCGATGTTATCTAGGTTGTATTCGGTGTCGTCTATGGCAAGTATCACATCGTTACCTTTCAGGCCAAGGGTTGAGAAGAAATCGTTCAGTTCTATATTCGGAATCACTACGATCTCCTTATTTGGCTTTACCGTGATGTAGGGTACCTGCATGTTCTTAATGAAAGGAATACCCGGCCTTTTGATAGTCGTTTTTGTAACGCCTACCTTAGCAAAGTACTCATCATAGTTTATAGGTGTATCACCGGCAACATAGGTGTTCAGGAATTTACCCACTTCCGGATATGTTAGCTCGGTAATTTTGCCAAACAGGTCACTGTCGTTAAACGGCTTGCTGCTTCCGTACACTTTAGAAAGGTCCTGCATCAGGTCCAGGATGCCCCTTTCGCCTTTGCTGCTTTCCCTCATTTGTATATCGATACACATAGCGATCAGGGCGCCTTTCAGGTACACATTATAATACGCGCCTTTATAAGGTTCCTGCAAAATGTTCCTGCTCATATTGGTAAACGGCATCTTATCGTTAAAGCGTTTCGATTCCTCAATTTTTCCCGCGATCCTTTCATAGAATTCATCTTCGCCTATTAACCCCTGATTTACCTGGAACAGGTTGGCGAAATACTCGGTCACACCTTCATACATCCAAAGGTGCTCACTCATTTTTGGCGTATTGTAATTAAAGAAATGAATCTCTTTGGAGTGTACGCTAAGCGGAGTTACAATATGGAAAAATTCGTGCGATACCACATCGCGAAGCATTTCCTCCATGTGGTCTTTCGGCATCGCTTCAGGAAGTACTACGGTGGTAGATGTGGTGTGCTCCAGGGCGCCTGTACCTTTTGCGTCTGTACCTGTGCCATCAGTCAGGTAAAGCAATACACTATATTTTTTTGTGCTGTTTACCGGGCCGAGGAATTTTTTCTGTGCACGCATCATTTTTTCCATATCCGGGGTAATGTCCTGTGCTGTCACTGCGCCTGTTGGCGAGTACACGCTGATAAGGATCTCCATTCCGTCTACAGTAAATGTTGTATAGTCCGGTTTGGAATACATTACAGGATTGTCTACAAGGTCGGGATAGCGTGCGGCTTTAAACACATCGATCTCGTTGCTTGCATTCGTGTCTGTCATGGATGTTGCCCCCCACAATGTTGAAGGGTGCGAAACGGTAACTTCATACGGGAGTTCGCCTTTACCATCAAAATATCCCACAAACCCATGCATGTTCAGTACAAAGTTCTTACCTGCGTTGATGTTGGTGCCCGCTGGGGAGAAGACATCGTGTGTGCTCTCTATATCATAGGTGTCGTTTACCCAATAGGTAACTTTTGCCAGTTTTTTAGCGCCCGATATTTTCCAGGAGTTATCATCGGCTTTAGTTACAGGAAGTTCTTTGCCTTTGCTGTCATACGCCTTAAGGTCTTCAATATATTTTCCGTAGTTGTCTTCAGAATACGTTCCGGGAACGATCTTCGGGATAAAATAGGTAGTAGACTCAGTATCGATGGATGGCGCAGTAATGCTTACCATTACTTTATCATCCTTCACGTTCTTAAGGTCTATGGCCACCTTTACATCTTTTTGCGCCAGTGCAGTGGCTGAAAGTGAAAGGGCAAGTGCCAGCGTGTAAACAAATCTTTTCATTTCTGGTGTCTGATTTTTAGTTATAAGTAGATTAGACAGGTGATTTGTTACAGAAAAATTTAAAAAATTAACAGAAGTGACAAGGGTTTTATATCTGTTTCAATATCCATGTGGAGATCTCATTAAGTGCTGCTGGTGAAAACGTCTGTTCAATTTCCTGATACTCCGACGGTGATCCGGTTGTACTCTCCTGGAAGAGATGGTTGAGCCCGGGCAGTTGTTTGGTTATAACTTTTTTGTTGCCGCTCTTTTCTGCCGCCCTTTTTATGGCATCAAGGTTGGCAACAGGCGCCACCTGCAGGTCTTTTTCACCATTTAGCGCAAGGACAGGGCATTTTACTTTTTCCAGTACCAGTTGCGGGTTATAGCGTATAAAATTGCTATACCATGGAGAAATAAGCTCGCTGATCTGTACATCAATATACTGTGTTACCTGTGCCTGCGGAACCCCTTTTGATATAAACAGTGGTTTAAGGTCTTTTTCAAAAATGTCCTGGAGCTTTGGCTTTAGCGCTTTGGCATCTGTTTCCAGTTTTATTGCATCGTATATTTTTTTGTTGATTGCTCCCAGCTTTTTCAGCTCGTCATCGGGCATGCCGTTGGCTTTTCCGAGCAGGTAGTTTTGCAGCAGCATCAGCTCGTCTCCGGGTATCGCGGTACCCGCGAGAAGTACGATAAAGGCCACATCCGGATGGCCGACCGCGACTATAGGGGCTATCGTGCCGCCTTCGCTGTGTCCTGCCAGCCCAATCTTGTTTTTATTAATCTCTTTTCGTGTTTTCAGGTAGGCAAATGCTGCTTCGGTATCGGTAGCAAAATCCTGAGTGGTCGCTTTCGTAAAGGAACCCTGAGAGCTTCCGGTGCCCCTGTCGTCGTAGCGGAGCACGGCAATACCGTTTTTGGTAAGGTGGTCGGCCAATACAAGGAATGGCTTATGGCCCAGCAGTTCTTCATCCCGGTTTTGGGCCCCGCTGCCCGAAATTAATATTACCGCTGGAAAATTGCCTTCCTTTTTTGGTAATGTAAGTGTCCCGGCAAGAGTGATACCGGCTTTTTCATTCTTAAATGTAATGTCGTCCGAATAGTAAGGATATGGTTTTACAGGCTCCTGCGGACGTTTTGGCGCTTGTGTCTTTATTTCATCGCGGCCAAGGTCGAGCGGGATCGGATAGTTGTTTTGTGTAAACGTGCCTTTAAAAACGTTACCATCATAATTGCCCCTGTAATCGATACCGGCATCGGGAATGGAAAATGCCAGTATGTTGTTTTCATAGAGTACTACCGGAACCGGAATTCCTTTTACATTTTGGTCCGGGCTGTCCATAGTCCCGGAATAGCCTTTATCCGATTTTGTGATGTTTATGGTAATCCTCATTTTTGTCCCCGGAACCGATAAAAGCCCGTTCCACGCACCGGTGATATCCTGGGCCAAAAGTGTGGTTGAAAATAAAAGTAGTAAAAAGGCAATGGCATTTTTCATTACGAAAGAGTTTTAGCAAATATAAGGCTTCAGAGGAGCTTCAGCGAAATAAGGGTAATAAAAAACTCCCTTTCGGGAGTGTAGTGTCAGAATTTATTCCTGATATAGTATCGGCTGTCAAGCTCATCGTCTTTAAGGATATTTATCTGCACGGGTTTCGGTTTCTTTGCGGCTGTTTTTTTCTTCCACAATTCAAAATCATCCGAAGACAATGCCTTCTTCATTATATCACATACATCTTTTTCGGCCAGGCCAAAAATCTTCTTTATTTCTTCGAAAGGTTTCCTTTCTTCACGGGCAAGCGTCACTATTCTGCTGACTGCCTCCCTGTCCAGTTCCGGACGGCTACTCTTTTTCATCAGGTGAAAACATTAATCAGGTAAAAAATGTAAAAGTTTAAGGTTCGTTAATCAATATTACTAAAAAAAGTAATATTATATAAACCCTAAGTGTTTTGTTTACGATTTTTTAAAACTTGAAAATTTTTGAAGGCAGAATGGCTTCTATTTTACACAACTTGCAAAGAAGTTGGTGATTTTGACTAAATTATAATGAAATATGCCAAACACGTACTATGTTTAAATGAGGATATTTCTTACAATTTAATATTTATGTATATATCCATGCCCACAACATTAATACCAGTTGCAATGGCAGGCGGATCAGTAATACCCATTTAGGGAGATTCATGCCGGCTTTTTCGTCGGTATACATAAACAGGTTGGCAGGGAAAACAGCAATCAGTAAAGCTATAATACCCCATGCCGCAACAGATGATAACACAGGGATACACAATGCGATGCCCAGGAGTATTTCGGCGGCTCCGCTTACTGTATTCAGCAGAGGCGGATTAGGATATGATGGCGGTATCATCCTTATATAAAGCCGCGGAACCCTGAAGTGGTTCAGGCCGGCAAGGATATAAAGCAACGCCATCAGGTATAGATGCCAGGGTAAAGACATGGGAGTGTTTTACCCAAAGATAAGCATTATTCTCTCTTGCGGAGTTTAATATTCATTAGTACAATGGCTCCAAGTATCAGCGCGATACCCATCCATTGTACGATACTTACTTTCTCGTGTAAGATTACATAAGCCATCGTTACCGAAACCGGAAGTTCTATTGACGAAACAATACTTCCCAGGCCAAGCCCCGTCTTTGGGAAACCGGCATTTAGCAAAATAGGGGGAATGATGGTGCCAAACAGTGCCAGTACCAGTCCCCACTTAAGGAATATGTCGAAATTAAAGCTGCCCGGCCATGTAAGGGCTGTAAATGTAAGTACTACAACAGCACCGCCAAAGAGCATAAACAGACTGCGCTGTGCCGACGAAACGTGTGTGGCAATCCTGTTACTCGTAAACATGGTTGTAGTAAATGATGCCGCGGCCATAAGTCCCCATGCAATGCCACGCCAGTCCGGAAACTCGTTCGCGTTTATAAGGTTGGTTGCCAGTACGGTTCCTGCCAGTACGATCGCTACCGAAAGCATTTTGCGTGGCGATGGTGTTATTTTAGTAAGCATCAATTCCAGCAATACACCCATCCATACGGTCTGCATAAGCAGTACAATACCTATAGATACAGGGATGTATTTTACCGCGATGTAGTAGAAAACGCTGGTAAAGCCCAGTGATGTACCCGCCACAACAAGCTTGAGCCGGTCTGCCGGTGACGCTTTTACTACATCCGTGCCTTTTTTAGCCTTTTGGAACGCATTGATGATTAATGTGCCCAGTATTCCAAGCAGTATTTGTGATGCTGTTACTTCAGCAGTCGTATATCCTTCTTCATAAGCCAGCTTTACAAATGTAGCCAGCATGCCGTAGCTCGACGCGCCAAGCCCTACCAGTAATACTCCCTTAAAAACGTTGTTTGTAGCCATAATTTCAATTAAAAAAAGCGGGCAAAGATATTATATAGTTTTCATTGGATGGGGTAAAAAAGGATATTCTTTTATATAATTCGATGTTAACTTCTATGAGGCCCACCGCATTTGGTGATTTGCAATACTAAACACAGCAACAATTTAGTTATTAGCTATACCTTACTAATTGAACTATGACCCGTATCTTTAGTATATTATTTTTGAGCCTGATGAGCTGTATTGGGGCAACAGAACCTGATGCCGGTTTTCATCCTAAAAACTATACACGGCAACACAATGAAGCCCTTGACTTCTGCAAGAAGAACAATTTTTGTGAAGCGTATTATTTTCTCATCGACATGAGTGTGCATTCCGGGCGGAATCGCTTTTATGTGTACGATTTTAAGCAGAAAAAAGTAACCGATACCAACCTGGTAACCCATGGGGGCTGTGATGTGCTGGAAGATAATCCGGATAAATACAGCAAAGTAAAATTCAGTAATACGGATAACAGCCACTGTACTTCGACCGGGAAATATAAAGTAGGAAAACGTGATTACAGCACTTGGGGAATCAACGTGAAATACTGGCTCCACGGACTGGAACAAACCAACAGCAATGCTGAAAAAAGAATTGTTGTGCTGCACTCCTGGACTGATGTCCCGGATAGAGAAGTATTCCCGGGCTACGCCCCGCTAAGCTGGGGCTGCCCCGCAGTGTCGGACAACTTTATGCGAAAACTTGACACGAAGCTCCAAAAGACAAAGAAGCCTGTGCTGTTGTGGATAATCAATTAGAAGAGTCCCTGTACGGGTGAATTGTCTATCCCGATCAGTTTTGGGTCAAAGCTAAACTTGTCCCGCAACAATGAAGCATATACACTCCTGAAATCAACACCGTGTTTCAGGTCACCCTCATTAAGGTTTATCAGGTCGGGATTACTACCGATGATCTTTCCTTTGGTATTGCCTCCGATAATGAACATTGGCGCTGCCGTTCCGTGATCTGTGCCTTCACCATTATCGGCAACCCTTCTGCCAAATTCCGAAAATACAACCACAGTTACTTCCTCAAGCTTCCGCGATTGCCTGATGTCCTTATAAAAAGACAATAGCGCGTCGTTTAGTATTGCAAGTTTGTTGTTGTGGGCAATAAGCTGTTTATGATGCGTATCAAATCCATTAAGCGTGGTATAATATATTTTTGAATTAAGCCCGCCCTTTATCAGTTTCGATATCCATTCCATGGTTTTCCCTAAAGTGGTTACGGGGTAAGCTACATTTCCTTGGGGTACACTTCTAAGGGCTTTTTGTATTTCTCTGGTACCTTCATCTATAGATGCGGCGATCTTTCGCACAAAATCAAGTTGTGGGTTGTCGGAAAGCCTGGCCTCCTGTCGTGTATCTTTACCTGCAAGTTTGCTGGTATAATTTATGGTAAGGGAGTTAGGGTTTATCCCTCTCAGGGCAAGATTATCTATACTGTCTGCGTTTATCGCGGCAGTAGGATAATGATCCTTGTAATGATGATCGAGAAAGCGCCCCAACCATCCTTCGGAAAGATGCTTATCAGAAGGAGAAGCGGTTTGCCATATTTCCATGCTACGGAAGTGAGAGCGTATTGGCTCCGGGTAGCCCACATTTTGTATAACGGACAGATGGCCATTTTGCTGGATTTCCGAAAAGCCTTTCAGTGCGGGATGAAAACCCATCCCGCCGGATGAAGCGATAACCTCATTTTTGTTCAGCGCAATATTGGGACGATACCTGTAGTAAAGATCATTTTGGTACGGCACAAATGTATTAAGTCCGTCATTACCTCCCAGAAGCTGTACGAATACCACGCAACTGTCTGCTGCTGAAAGGTCTTCGCGCGATGCAAATGAATATAGAAAATCCGGCACTACCAGAAGCCCTCCGCTAAATGTGCCTGTAAGTTTGAAAAAATCCCTCCTGTTCATCGCTTATCAATTTAAATTAACTTGTATTCGGGTGTTTTTACGATATAATTGAATAGACGGATTACACCATTTTCTGCACCTTCCTCTTTCGGGTCAAAATCATACTTTAGTATAGTTTCCAGGTCGGCCTGCATAGCCTCGTCTGTTGTAAAAAGTAACCGGTCTTTCAACTCCCTGATAACGGTTTTATTAGTGCCGTTACGACTCCAGTCGAGGTGTATTTTTATTTTATCTTTAGGGTCTTTACTGTTTTTTGGAGAACCGCTCATAGGTAAGCCTTTACAGAGCATGTCGGCCATGCTGTGCCTTTTCAGGTAGGTTTGCGTGGCGAGCCAGTACGTTCCGCCATCCCATCCCTTTACACTTGTCTGGTTATAGAGGTCCATCCCCTGGTTTTTTATAAATCCGGCTACAGCTGTAGAATCTAGATTGTCTATATTTAGCTCATCTGCAAGCTGCAATATATAAAGCAGTGGATCTTTTATTTTAGAACCTGCAGTGGGTTTATTGAGCTCTTCAGTAAATAACTTTATTAAAAATGGCTGCATTTCAAAGTCTTTTGCCCTGAAATAATCACCGTAATATTTTACAAGCTTTTCAGGCGGATTGTCGTAGATGAACCATTTAAGTATTTTTCGTGTAAAATGATACGGAGCAGCCGGCTGCTCGAAAATAATGTCTACCATTTGGCCGGCTTTAAAGTTGCCTTTACGACCCAGATACTCAAATGCTTCATTGTTTTCCCTGGCCGCAATATACCTTCCCCCATTATCGCCTGTGGTAAGGCCCGCGAGACCAAGTGCGCCATTTTTTATATCTTGTTCGGTATAATTTCCGATGCCAAGTGTAAAAAGCTCCAGTAATTCCCGACTCAGGTTTTCGTTATAGCTACCTTTTATATTTGCATTATTATCAAGATAACGTAGTAAGTTATTGGTGTAAATTGCTTTTTTTGTGAGTTCCCTAAGATTACCGAAAGCATTCTCCCGCAGTACCATATTGTGTGCGTAAACCCAATAATTTATCCGTGTTTTGCCAAAAGGGGCTACATAATGGTTATGAAGAAATACTGTCATTTTTTCACGTAGGGGATAGTCGGCGCCGATCATTTTTTCAATCCACCAGGCTTTCATCTCCAGGTGTATCGCTGCTTGTTTTTCACGCATTTGCTTTTTACCCTCAGTCGAGGCATTTTGCTTTTCGCGGTATATCTTTATCTGATCGAGTGTTTTTGGCTCATCAGAGAGAAAAGGAGGTAGTGACTTATCCCAAGGTGCGGTAAACGACTTTTTGAGGAAATTTTCTATTCCCAATTGCTTTATGGCAGAAGCCTGCTTGCCGGTAAAACCAAGCCTTAATGACCAAAGAGTATTATTATCCATAGCTGTCCTATTATTGCCTGATCAAATATTTAGACCACTAAAATACTAAAAGGTTTAGCTAATGGGTGTTAAATTTCCTTTGCTTCTTCCTCAAGGTCGCTAAGGTGTACCCGAAGCGCTTTTACCGATATACTGATCTCCCAAAAGGAAACTGCCAGCGAAGCAAGCAGCAGCAAAAGGCTGAAGCCGAAAATGTATGCTCCCCAATCGTGCACATTTGCAAAAAGCATTGCCATGGCAAGCACAGAGAAAAAAAGGCTCAGTACGCCGTACATCTGCATGTGGCGAATAAGTGTGAGGCGCAGGCTGAGGTTCTTAATTTCTACCAGTATGCTTTTATTGCGGTTTTGCTCGTAGCTGGCTTTTAGCCCCCTTACAATCGTGGCAATGGTAAGAAAACGGTTGGTGTAAGCAAGGAGTATCAGTGATGTGGCCGAGAATAAAAGGGCGGGAGTTTCTATGGGGAGAACCATGTGATTCGGTTATTTGTGGATTTGGTTATTTGATATTGAATAAGGAAGCATTTGCAGAAAAGGCAATCCCTTTGAGTAATCTAAATGTTCATATTCAATCCCAAGCTTTCGGATATTGGAGTAATATTCATTATGCTTTTCGTAGTAGCCCTTCTCGGATTGTATAAACCACGCCTTGTCGCCCAGTTTTTGCGCAAGGAACCATTTCTCGAGCAGGCGTACCGTGCGTCCATTGCCATCATCGAACGGATGAATCTTTACAAAAACCAAATGAAGCATTGAAGCGAAAAAGAATACTTCTTCAAAATCCATTTCTAAATTCAGAAGCAATTCGAGGTCATTAAAAAAAATCCCCATTTCCGATTGAACTTCACCGGGACTTGCAGCAATATATTCAATCCTGCCATCATCAGTTACAACAAACATATTCCCTTTACGGAATTGTCCTTGTTGCTTTTCGGTCAGTATATTTTTTGTAAGCAGCGAGTGAGCCTGCATCAGGTTTTCGGGAGACAGATCGTTGTTTTGGGCAAATACGTAGGCATTATACAGGCCATCGATCTTTTGCGTGTAATCCGGTTGGTATTCCACACCAAAGCGCTTGTGTTTGATAAAAGAATCCAGTTCTATATCTTCTCCTTCAATTTTTGATGAAAATACCACCGATACCGAAGTGTAGAAACTAAACGTTTCCATACTCAGCTCACTCTCCCGGAGGTTTTCGAAATGCTCTTTTACAACGGGATTGAAAACTGCCTTGTATTCCTGTAGCATTGATATGGGGAGTATTTTTAAAAATAGGATCATTAAATTGATTTCTAATATCAAAGATAAAAATATAAAACAAAAACCTGTAGCTTTCACTACAGGTCTTCAATCTATCCGTCTTTTATCTCTTATCTAAAAGTCTTACTTTATCAGTTCAAAGCTTCTCTTAACAAAAGCGGTAAGCTCTTCGCCTTTAAGCAGGTTCTGGCTTAGTTTGGCAAGGTCGAGTGCCTGTTGTACCAAAGCTTCCTGGTGTGCTTTGTCTGTACTGTTCAGGATGCCGGAAGACAGTTCGTGGTTGGTGTTTACCACAAGGTTGTACATATCAGGGAAATTACCCATACCGAACATTCCGCCACCGCCACTCTGGCTCATTTCCTTCATGCGGCGCATAAATTCCGGCTGCGTGATCATGAATGGCACCGCGTTGCTGTCCATCGCCTCCAGTTGTACGGAGTAGCCCGATCTTGGCACGAATTCTTCGATGGTGGTTTTCAGTTTTTCTTTTTCCTCATCGTTTAGTTTTGAGATTTGCTCCTCGTCCTTTTTGATGAGTTTATCCACATGGTCGGCATCTACGCGGGCAAAAGTCAGGTTCTCGTTATCAGCCTCCAGTTTCTGGATAAGGTGCGACACGATGGGGGAATCCAGCAATAGCACCTCATACCCTTTGGCCTGTGCAGATTCTATATAGCTGTGCTGCGCGTCTTTATTGGATGCATAGAGCACCACTAGCTTGCCGTCTTTATCCGTTTGCGATGGGGCGAGCTTTTCTTTGAGCTCCTCAAGGGTAAAGAATTTTCCGTCAACGGTTGGATACAATACAAACGATCCTGCCTTCTCGTAGAACTTCGGCTCGCTCAGCATACCATATTCCAGTACGATCTTGATATCGTTCCATTTCTGTTCGAAATCTTCACGGTTCTCCGTAAACAGCGACTTTAGTTTATCAGCGACTTTGCGGGTAATGTAGTTGGAAATTTTCTTTACCGCCCCGTCTGCCTGTAAGTACGAACGCGACACGTTCAGCGGGATGTCCGGGCTGTCGATCACGCCGCGAAGCATAGTAAGGAATTCCGGCACGATGCCTTCTACATTATCGGTTACGAATACCTGGTTCTGGTACAACTGTATCTTATCTTTTTGCACCTGAAGGTCAGACGAAAGTTTCGGGAAATATAAAATACCTGTCAGGTTGAACGGATAATCCACATTAAGGTGGATGTTGAACAGCGGCTCCTCAAACTGCATCGGGTACAGTTCATGGTAGAAGTTCTTATAGTCTTCTTCCGTAAGATCTGATGGCTGTTTGGTCCATGCCGGGTTCGGGTTGTTGATGATGTTGTCTACTTCAACTTCTTCCGCTTTAAAATCTTCCGGAGCGTCCTCAGGAGTTGGAAGCGTCTCAGTGCGGGTACCGAACTTAATTGGCACCGGCATAAACTTGTTGTATTTCTTCAGCAGCTCGCGGATGCGGCCTTCTTCAAGAAACTCAGTAGAATCATCGGCAATGTGAAGGATGATTTCTGTACCCCTGTCAGTTTTGTCCGATGGTTCAAGGGTAAATTCAGGGCTGCCATCGCAAGTCCAGTGTACTGCCGGCTCATCTTTGTACGATTTGGTGATGATTTCCACTTTTTCAGCCACCATAAAGGCAGAGTAAAAGCCAAGGCCGAAATGGCCTATGATACCGGAATCTTTAGCAGAATCCTTATACTTTTCAAGGAATTCCTCTGCGCCGGAAAATGCCACCTGGTTGATGTATTTCTCTACTTCTTCTCCGGTCATGCCAAGGCCCTGGTCGATGATGTGGATCTTTTTGCCTTCTTTATCAATCTTTACTTCGATAACCGGACTGCCATATTCTACTTTTGCTTCGCCGATACCGGTAAGGTGTTTTAGCTTAAGGGTGGCATCGGTAGCGTTCGACACAAGTTCACGAAGAAAGATCTCGTGGTCACTGTATAGGAATTTCTTGATTAAGGGAAAGATGTTCTCTACTGAAACATTGATTTTTCCTGTTGTCATAGTTGTAAGTTTTATTTTTTGTTTAAGAAATCCTTTCAAATAAGATACCAATACGTTTTTGGTGACAACTTGACATTTTCGCCTTATGGCCTGACAGGAATTATTGTGTTGTATGACTGTTAAAAGAATGGTGGTTTAAGAAAATATTAATACGGTTTACACAAAAAAATAAGGTGATGGCAATGCCTTTAAAATTAGATATTTTGAATACTACTTATTACGAAACAGTACAATCTATCCAATATTTCCTGTTAAAAAAACGGCACGGGTATTGTGTAGTACCTGTAAATGTTACTAACTTTATTCTCCCAAACAGAAGGTAACTAAAATTTTTAAACCTGTTCAAAGATGAAAAAACTAATTTTATTTGGCATGTTTGTACTTATGATGGTTTCATGTAAAACACTTGATTCCAAATCGCAAACAGGCCTTAAGGGCAACTGGACTATTTCCAGTGTAACGTATCCCGGCTCAGACTACATCAAAGTAACTTCCTTTGATATCGCCGATTCAAAATGCTTCGAAGGCAGTTCATGGAATTTTGTACCTAATAATAATAAAGGTACTATGAGCCTTAACAACGTTGGATGCCCTTCCTTCAGCAGCCCGATTGTCTGGACTGTTACAAAAGAAGGCGCTTTTACGCTAAAGATCACAGAAGGGGAGAAGGCAAAAAGGGTAACCCAGGGCTATTTCCTGCAAATGAGGAACCAGTCGGATAATTCTTTCCAGCTTATCGACAATGTTTCTGTAGGTGGAAAAAATGTTGAGGTAACCTACCAGTTCACAAAAATGTAATCCCAATAAAACACTAAATAGACTATTATGAAAACAGTTAAAATTTATGCTCTTGCTGCCGCACTTATGGCCAGCATCGGATTTACCTCTTGTGAGGCAGTAAAAAATACAAACAATACGCAGCGTGGTGTTGCCATCGGTGCCGCTTCAGGTGCGGTTATTGGCGGTGTGCTTGGTAACAATGTAGGTAAAGGCGGAAATACAGCCCTTGGGGCCATTATTGGTGGTGTTGTAGGTGGTGCAGCCGGTGGGCTTATCGGAAACAGGATGGACAAGCAGGCTCAAAAAATTGATGAGGCACTTCCGGGTGCTGAGGTAGAAAGGGTAGGAGAAGGCATCAAGCTTACACTTGGTGAGAACTCAGTAAACTTCGACCTGAATAAATCATCACTTACATCAAAAGCAAAAGCTAACCTTGACAGGCTTGTTCCGGTATTTAACGAATATCCTGATACCGATATCCAGATCTATGGTTATACTGACAGCACCGGAGCGGCAGATTATAACCTGAGCCTTTCAGAAAAAAGGGCGCAGTCAGTAAGGGATTACCTTGTGGGTAAAGGCCTTAAATCAGGCAGGTTTACTACAATTGGACGTGGTATAGCTGACCCGATCGCAGACAACGCTACAAAAGATGGGCAAAGCAAAAACAGGCGTGTTGAATTTGCGATCACAGCAAACGAAAAAATGATCCAGGACGCCGAAAAAGACGCTAAGAAGTAATATTGGCTAATGTTATTATATAAGCTTCCGCAATCGCGGAAGCTTTTTTTATTAGCGCCAGTCGGAATCCGACTTGTTTTTGCCGAAATAGTACGTTAATCCCAAAGAGGCATTGAACATTTTCCCTGTAAAGGATTCGAAACCGCTGCCTGTTTCTTTTTCCGGATGCAGGCCGTCAAAATTGTAGTGCTGCGTAAAGTTCAGAATAAACGATGTATCCAGTGTAAGGGCAAACGACCGGCTCAAATATAGTTGAGGCGTTAGCCCGATTATAACATGGCCGATATTGTCGGTGCCCCCTCGTGTTAACGATTTGAGGGATGAATATCCGAGTCCGCCATGTGCCAGGAGGCCAAAGTTTCCAACCCTTTCGTCGGCTCTCAGGTTACGTCCTAGGTTGTGTACCGCCTGTACAGAATAGCGTTTGTAATCCGACCCTAGTTCAGGATTGTCGCCGGTACGGAATCTGTCTGACCCAAAGTCGAATTTTAAACCCCACGATTCATCGACCATATACCGAAACCCTACCTCAAAATGGGAAAGTTCCGTAATACCAGGCTTTCCGGAAATACCCAGCCCATACCCGGCTTCAAGGGAGTACTGATCGTTGGCTTTCTGTCCAAAGGCTCCCGTACCTGCAAGGCAGGCTATAATTACAAATCTCTTAATCATAACTGTTGGTTTATGTAAATATAACATCACAATATAGCAAAACCCCCATATCTGTTTATTTATTGCGTGTTAAAAGTGAAGTAAGGGGTAAATGCATGCTTTATTTTTTGTTAACCAACTAAGAAAGACCGGCAGAAATAAATATTTTTGCATAGAATTAATTTTGCTACCCGCCAGATGCTTGCAGTTAAGAACATTTCTTTCGGCTATACCGACAAAACCATATTGCACAACCTCGATTTTATTGTTAAGAAAGGGCAGAACATTGCTGTTATTGGCGAGAGTGGCTGTGGCAAGAGTACCTTGCTTAAGGTTATTTACGGCCTTTATGATCTTAATGGTGGTGAGATAAGCTATAAAGGTGATCCTGTAACCGGGCCCAAGCATAACCTTATTCCGGGAATGCCCTATATGAAGTACCTCGCGCAGGATTTCGATCTCATGCCTTTTGTTACCGCAGCCGAAAACGTTGGCAGTTTCCTTTCTAATTTTTATCCGGAGCAAAAGCAGCAGCGAATCCTCGAGTTGCTCACTATTGTAGAGATGGACAAATTTGCCGATGTAAAAGCAAAATTCCTTAGTGGCGGCCAACAGCAGCGTATCGCGCTCGCAAAGGTTCTCGCCCTGGAACCCGAAGTATTGTTGCTCGATGAGCCTTTCAGCCATATCGATAATTTCAGGAAGAACGCGCTGCGCCGTAACCTCTTTGCCTACCTGAAGCAGAAAGGCGTCACTGTTATCGTGGCGACACACGACAGTACCGATGCATTGTCTTTTGCAGACGAAACGATAGTGTTGAAAGACGGCAGGATGATCGATAAGGCGCCTTCTAAAGAAATATACTATAATCCTAAAGATAAATATACCGCATCCCTTTTCGGGGAAGTAAATGAAATAAAGCTGGAGCTGCTTACGCTTACGCAAAAACCGGATGAAAAAGTACTGATCTACCCGCAGCAGCTAAAAGTAACCGAAGGTGGCCCGCTGAAAGTAATTGTAAAGCAGTGTTATTTTAAAGGAAGCCGCTACCTTGTTAAGGCCGCGCTGAACCGTCAGGTGATTTTCTTTGAGCATTACAGTGAACTCGAACCCAATACCGAAGTCACCCTTGCGGTAGACAGGAACGCCTTTAGCTGATTTTTCTACAATAAAGAATACATGTAACTTATGTGAGCCTTTCATTTTGCTGTCGGGCTTAAAATTATCAATTACATATTGACAAAAAGCATTGACCCCCTCCCGGGGATTCAGGTTTTACTTGTACTTCATTATTTACGAATGAATTGTATGCTCCTGTGTTGCAGATTTATCGGTTTCGCTCTCCTGTGCGATGGCAAATTGTGATGTGCAAGTAATAAGGATTGCAAGTACCAAATATTTCATGTGCACGGTTTTAAGATCCAATAGTAGTACAAAAAACAAAACCCGCACAATGTACGGGCTGTCTTCATCTCTTCTCTAAAGGTTTTTTATCTATTCTTCTATTTTGCTGACCTGTTCTTTACATACTTTTCCAGCCATTGGTCCTGTTCCCAAAGCAGGTGCAATATGCTTTCTATCGCGGCATAGCCGTGACTTTCTTTCGGCAGCAGTACCAGCCTTGCAGGTGCCCCAAAACCCTTCAGTGCGTTAAAATAGCGCTCACTCTGCATCGGGAAGGTTCCGCTGTTGTTGTCGGCTTCACCATGTATCAGTAGTAGCGGGGTTTTCATCTTGTCGGCATGCATAAAGGGTGACATCGTATTATATACTTCCGGAGCTTCCCAGTAATTGCGCTCTTCGCTTTGGAAACCGAATGGTGTCAGTGTCCTGTTATAGGCACCGCTTCGCGCGATACCTGCCGCAAACAGGTTAGAGTGTGTCAAAAGGTTGGCCGTCATAAAGGCACCGTACGAGTGCCCACCCACAGCCACTTTGTTCCTGTCAATATAGCCCAAAGCGTCAACAGCATCAATGGCAGCTTTTCCATCGGCAACAAGCTGCGCGATAAAAGTATCGTTCGGCTCTTCTTTGCCTTCACCAATGATGGGGAAAGAAGCATCGTCCAGTACCGCATAGCCACGGGTTACCCAATATACCGGTGAACCATAATTCGGATAGGTAAAGTCATTCGGGTTAGATGTGGTCTGGGATGCACTGTTCTTATCCTTGAATTCAGCCGGGTATGCCCAGATGATAAGTGGCAGTTTTTCTTTTTTCTTTTTGTCATAACCGGCCGGAAGGTACAGCGTGCCGGAAAGGTCAAGTCCATCGGCCCTTTTGTACTTGATTACTTCCTTGCTTACGTTCTCGATCTTTTTGAAAGGATTGGCAAAGAACGTTACTGCTGCGGGCTTACTTTTTTTCCGGATATTGATGGTATAGTAATTCGGATATTGATTTCTGGATTCTATCTGTACCAGTACTTCGCCTTTTTTAGCATCCATCAATGAAACAAGCGATTCTTTCTTATCCGTATATTTCGATTGGTACAGCCTTGTTTTCTGTTTCGTCTTCAGGTTGAACTGGTCGATGAACGGAAACTGGCCTTTTTCGGTATAGCCATCACCGATAAGGTAGGTATTTCCGTTCTCAATATTCAGTACGTAGCGTCCCCATTCGTTGCGGCGGGTATCAAAATCGCCTGGATCACTATAGGTATCCTGATAATTCCGGTCGAAGATCACTTCCGGTTTTTGTGAAGCATCGGACGGGTTAAAAATATAAGTTTTGGTATTACGGGTATTCCACCAGCGGTCGCGCAGCAGGGCGGTGTTATCGGTACCCCATGTAATTCCGGCGTAGCGGTTTATGGTTTTTACAAGGCTTTTCGGTGTTCCCGTAAACGGTGCCGGCAATTCGAAAACCTCGTCTCGGAAAGGTACTTCCACAGCAGGGTCGCCACTGTCTAAAGCTTCTGCCCAAACCAGTGTCGCGGGCTTGTCGGAGCGCCAGTTGATGCCCCTTTTGCCTTTTTCCGTCGCCATAAAGCCTTTCGGCATATCTTCTATAAGCGGCTTTTCATTAAAAGTCTGTAGTGATTTCCCGTTAGCGTCATAAAGCACGCTTTTTGTAGGGAAGCGGTCCAGCGTTACAATATAAGAGAAAGGCTTATGAAGGGTAGTAACCAATGCGTAATTTCCGTCAGGGGAAAAAGAGGCAGAGCTATACATAGCGGCATCTTTCCATTTAGAAACCTGCCCGTCAAGCGTCACTTTATACAGTTCAGAAGTCACCAGCGTTTCAAAATTGGCTTCGTCGTTCTTGTTTTTCAAAAGATCCTGGTAGGTGCGGTTTTGAGCGATTGTTCCGTCGCTTACCGTAACGATAGGGCCTGAAGGTATGGCATTTGATGTATTGATTAGCGCCGGCCTGTTGACAGGAAGCATTTTTATAAGCATCGATTTACTGTCACGGAACCAGCTTACCGGATTGCTCATGTTGGCATTGGCTGTAGCTTCGGTTAATTTTTTAGCCTGTAGCGTGGCAATATCGAGTATCCACACTTCAACACCCGTTGTGGTGGTATTGGTAAATGCCATTTTAGTTTCGTCAGGAGACCATGAAAAGTAGGTGAGGCGCGGTTTTTCCGGAAGTCCTTTTACCTGAACGGGTTCTTTATCCTTAAACTTCTTGTACTTGATGTTATTCACATAGTTTACCGTTGTCGAAATGTTGGTTTTCGGACTAATGCGAAGTCCCGCCAGCTTAAGTTCTTCCTCTGAAAGGTCTTCGAGCGTACGGTAGCCGTTGCGGTACAGTAACAGCATGTGTGTATTTTTACTGTCCATAGAAACGGATGGCGCGCGCTCTACATCCACGAGTTCCAGTATTTCTTTTGGCGGTTTTTGATACGTAAGGTTTTCCTGGGCATAGGTGCTAAATGCCGTAAGCAGGAAAAGCAATAAATGATGGTAAGCTTTCATACGTTTTATGGTTAATTTTTTCAATAAGTCGGATAAAGATACAATTGTTACAAATTTTAACGGATTCTATCCAAATCAGGTTCGTTAAAAAACAATCAAGTTTTAGTTTTCTTTTTTAAGGAATGTTTATTTTTACGGCTTCGTTTCTACTAAATAATTAAAATTCAATGTATCACTCAAAAATAACTGGCCTGGGCTATTACGTTCCGGAGAATGTGGTAACCAACGAAGATCTTTCCAAAATAATGGAAACCAATGACGAATGGATCCAGGAGCGCACAGGCATAAAAGAGCGCAGGCACGTAGTAAAAGGTGATGGCGATACCACCACAACCATGGGGGTGAAAGCGGCAAAGATTGCCATAGAGCGTGCGGGCCTTGACAAGGAAGATATTGACTTCATTGTATTCGCGACACTTAGCCCGGATTATTATTTCCCGGGGCCGGGCGTACTCGTGCAGCGTGATCTTGGTATGAAGCGTACCGTAGGTGCACTGGATGTGCGAAACCAGTGTTCGGGTTTTATTTATGCCATTTCTGTAGCCGACCAGTTCATCAAAACAGGGATGTATAAAAATATCCTGGTTATCGGCTCCGAACTCCACTCTACCGGATTGGACATGACTACCCGAGGACGTGCCGTATCGGTAATATTTGGCGATGGAGCGGGTGCGGCGGTATTATCGCGTGAAGAAGACCTGACAAAAGGTATTCTTTCTACACACCTGCATTCTGAAGGGCAGCACGCTGAGGAGCTATCACTCATTGCTCCCGGTATGGGCAAACGCTGGGTAACGGATATCATTGCTGAAAACGACCCGAATGACGAAAGCTACTATCCGTACATGAACGGGCAGTTTGTATTCAAGAATGCTGTGGTGCGTTTTAGTGAGGTAATTATGGAGGGGCTTAAGGCGAATAATCTTGAAGTGAGCAATATAGATATGCTTATACCACACCAGGCCAACCTCAGGATCTCGCAATTCATCCAGCAGAAGTTCGGCCTTCGCGATGAGCAGGTTCACAATAACATCATGAAATACGGAAATACCACAGCTGCTTCAGTGCCAATTGCTTTGACTGAAGCCTGGGAGCAGGGCAGGATAAAAGAAGGCGACACTGTAGTTCTTGCGGCTTTTGGGAGCGGATTCACATGGGCAAGCGCTATTATTAAGTGGTAATTTTCTTAAGATTGCAGATTTCATATTGAGCCCACGCTCAATTGTGATAACGCATTTTCGTTATATAATATAATGCCTCATGAAACGTAAGTTTTGTGAGGCATTTTTTTTAGCTTTGGAAAAGTAATCCCAACCTGTTTTGAAAAGATATATGTTCTGGATCCCCGTTATTTTACTTGCAGCCATTACTGCCTGGTATTTTTTTCCTGATAAGAAATTGCCGGAAGGTAAAACAATCAACAGGCTTGTAGTATATAAATCACAGCATAAAATGGAGGCCTGGTCCGGTAGTGAGCTGCTGAAAACCTACACCATTTCGCTAGGAAAAAATCCTGTAGGGCACAAGCAATTTGAGGGCGACTTCAAAACTCCGGAAGGGACCTACAGCATCAACGACCGCAACCCGAACAGCGCGTATTATAAAAACCTGGGTGTCTCGTATCCCAATGAAGCCGATAAGGCTTATGCCGGCAAACATGGCAAATCTCCCGGCGGGCATGTAAAGATCCATGGGCTGCGGAATGACAGTGGTTATATTGGAAAATTTCATCGCTTCAAGGACTGGACGGCGGGCTGCATTGCCGTAACCAATGCAGAAATGGAAGAGCTGTATAAGGCAGTAGAAAAAGATGCGGTAATTGATATAGTTCCCTAGGCCTCACCCCTCCCGATAGCTATCGGGACTCCAAAGGAGAGGGCGCAGCTACACACTACCGATCTTGAGAAGAAAAACAAAGCGATATCCGCACTAAGAAATTTGCGAGATCCGCCTCATCCGCGTTCCCATTGCTCTTTTGAGCTTAGGGCAAAAAAAATAAACCCCCGGATCCGCAACGATCCGGGGGTTTGCATTAACTACTAAACCTAATTATGAAATAAAATAACTATTCAATTTTAAAACATTCCGCCACCACTTTGTTTTGTGTTGTCGTCACGCTGCTTGCGCTGCATAGCCCTGTTCTTTCCGGCGCCGAAAATATAGTTGAGTCCAAAATATACTGTACGGCTCTCCCAACGGAACTCGCCGCTTTGCGGGAACGGATTGTCGGCACTAAATCCGTAACGCTGCGTTTTAAACATATCATTGAAACGAACGCTAAGCGACATTTTGTTGTCCAGCAGGCTATAGCGCGCGCCGGAGTCGATTTTGTACATTTCCTTGCTTTCATTCTGTACCCCGTTTACAGGTCCCCTGTAGAAACCGAATAACAGGAAGCTCAGGCGCTGGTTCACACGGAAGTTGCTGTTCAGCCTTGCGTTAAAGGCATTTACGTCTACTTTCCTTTCTTCCATTTCGTAATTGTCGTCAGAACCCGGCTGCAGTACAGAGATTACACCCCTTTGTGATATGCTGGAGAAATCAACCGCGGGCTGGATATCCCACCATTTCGTGATTTTATAATTGGCAGAAACCTCAAAGCCATAAGCGCTGTTCCTGTCGAAGTTGCCGAAGCTCATGATCTGGTCCTGTGTATTTTCAGTCGATTCGTCCGGGTAGAAGATCCTGTTGATCTCATCGTTGATAAACCTGTAGTACACACCACCTGTTATCGATGAACCCTTTCCGAACATCCTGGTATAGTTCAGCTCTACCGATTGGGTGAATTGCGGCAATAGTTCCGGGTTACCCAAAGAAGTAAGAAGCGGTGTCGCAAATTCCCGTACCGGTTTGGTCTGCTCGATACTTGGCCTGTCTACACGGCGGCTGAAGCTCATTTGATACATGTTTTTCTCAGACGGTGTATAGGTAAGGTACGCCGATGGGTATACCGTAAAGTAATCGTCTTCGAAAACAGCCTGGCCATTATTAAAGTTGTTGTTAACCTTGTAGCTTTCAAAACGTGCGCCCAGCTGATAGCTGAACTTCTCAAATTTCTGTCCAAACGTAGCGTACGCTGAATAAATATCCGCGTCATACGTATATACAGAGTTCATGAGGTTCGGGTTGGTCACCAGCGGATTAGTCGTTTTATAGTTGTTGTCCGTCCTGATAAGCCTTGCTTCCGCGCCCAGTTCCAGGGTAGATTTTTCTGTCAGCGGGTTTACGTAGTCCAGGTTGGCGGTTACATTCGTGCGGTCGTCAATCAGGCGGTCGGTATACAATGCCGGCAGGTTAGAGCCTGTAGATGTTTCATATTCTACATCCTGTGTACTGCGGGAATCGTTGTAATTGGCCTCAAAGTCAAGTGTGTGGCCTTCTTTCGCAAATTTATGCTTGTAGGCAAGGTTGTAGGCGTTATTCTTGTTGTCGCTGTCAAGTTTCGAGAGCTGGGAAATATCTTCCAAAGCACTGCCTTCCGGGTAGCGTATGCCGATACCTATTGTGGCGTTACCGGTAAAATAGTTTTGGTTGGTATAGAAGGACAGGGTGTTATTGTCGTTTATGTAATAATCCATACCGATTTTACCAAGTATACCCTCGTTGTCATTGATTACATTTACCAACTGATCTGAGGCAATGGCGTCATGGCGTTGCACATGGCCATCATTGGCCCATTTGCCAAAGTTGCTGCCTACGTTTCCAAAGAAATTCACTTTGCCCGTACGGTAGTTCATGTCGAGTGAATTGTTGAACTTAGGCGTTTTTCCAAAGTTAACCCCTGCGTTGAAGTTTCCGTTAAAGCCGTCGTTGGCATTTTTATGAAGGATGATGTTGATGATACCGCTCATACCTTCCGGGTTATACTTAGCGCTCGGGTTGGTGATGAGCTCGATCTTCTTAATAGATGTTGAAGGTATCTGCTTAAGCAATTGTGCCGGATCGATGTTAGTCGGCCTTCCATCTACCAATATCCTTACGTTCTGGTTGCCGCGAAGTGATATTTTACCGTCCTGGTCAACGTTTACCGACGGGATGTTGTTCATGATTTCGCTGGCGGTACCGCCGGCAGTGGTAAGGTCGCGCCCAAGGGTAATTACTTTACGGTCTATTTTCTGCTCTATGGTTGAAACTTCTTTTACGATCTCGACAGTATTCAGTGTGGTGGCTTCTTCGTCCAGCGATAGCGTTCCAAGATTGGCGTTTCGGTTCGACTCAGTAAGCTTTGCAGAGAGGCTGTAGGTTTTGTAGCCCATAAACTGAACATCTACAGTGTAGTCTTTTATGGCCAGGTTTTTAATGGCAAAGTCGCCATTATCGTCGGTAATACCTCCGGTTACAACTGCGCCGTTTTCTTTTATAACGATACTAACGTAGGGTAGTGGCTCATTGGTTGCCTTATCGGTAATTTTACCTGTAATGCTGCCATTGTTCTGTGCAGCCATAGTCATGATGCTCCCGAAAAGGAGCACAAAAAGGAACTTGATGTTCATGTCCGTTTAATTGATTGATGATTGATGATGGTGCAAATGTACAACTTTGAAACTAATATGCAATACAAAGTACCTTTTTATGCATAAATCAATGTTTTCTTAATCACGCCAACTTCTGCACATAGAGATAAGACAGAAACACTGCGTTTTTGTTACAGGAAAAGTGAAAAAAAATTGTTGATCGTTATAAGGCAAAAGGTATCAGGCAAGAGGCAGGAGATCTGTTTTCGTAATTACTGTTGATTTCTGTAATGCTTTATTGAGATATACGGTTTTCCTCTGCTTGTGCCTTATGCCTGATACCTTTTGCCTTCCTGGAAATTTACCTATTATTTAAGTTTTTTCACTCCAATACCTTATGTAAAAATATTTATCTTTGCACGCTTTAAAAAATATACAAAAATGGCACTGTCACAAATCCTTATTCCCCACATACAAAAAGCCGTAGAGGCTTTGTTCGGTATTTCTGTTGAAAAGATAGAATTGCAGGCTACCCGAAGGGAATTTGAGGGCGACATTACCATGGTTATTTTTCCGCTGCTCAAGCTCGTTAAAAGCAATCCCAATGCGTTGGGCAATGCTATAGGGCAATATCTTGTAGACCATACCGATGTGGTTGAAAAATACAATGTAGCGGGTGGCGGCTTCCTGAATATCGTTATTTCGGACGCGTTTTACATCAACTTCTTTAACGATATAAAAGGTGATGAGCATTTTGGCAAGCAGCAGCCAACAGAAGGCGGCAAGGCAGTAATGGTGGAATATGCTTCACCAAATACCAACAAACCGCTTCACCTCGGGCACGTACGTAATGTGCTTTTGGGCTATTCGGTGGCGAATATTATAGAAGCATCCGGCAAAAAAGTATATAAGACCCAGGTTATTAATGACAGGGGGATCCACATCTGTAAGTCGATGCTGGCGTATGAGAAATTCGGGCACGGCGAAACCCCCGAAAGCGCAGGCGTGAAAGGCGATAAGCTGGTTGGGAATTACTACGTGGAGTTTGACAAAGCGTACAAAAAAGAAATTGATATTTTACTAAACGAAGGCAAAACGGAAGAAGAAGCCAAAAAAAACGCTCCAATCCTTCTCGAAGCCCAGGCCATGCTCCTGAAATGGGAAGCAGGCGACGAAGACGTTGTTGCGTTGTGGAACAAAATGAACGGTTGGGTATACGATGGCTTTGAGGTTTCCTTCAAAAATATCGGGGTAGACTTTGATAAGAACTATTACGAAAGCAACACCTACCTTTTAGGTAAAGATGTAGTTGCCGATGGCCTTGAAAAAGGTATATTCTATAAAAAAGAGGACGGATCGGTATGGATCGACCTTACCGATGAGGGACTCGACGAAAAGCTGGTGCTACGCCGCGACGGTACGTCAGTGTACATCACGCAGGATATCGGTACTGCCATACAAAGGGTAAAAGATTTCCCTGATGTGGGCGGTATGGTATACACCGTGGGCAACGAGCAGGATTACCACTTTAAGGTACTGTTCCTTATCCTGAAAAAGCTCGGGTTTGACTGGGCGGCCAACCTGTTCCATTTGTCGTATGGTATGGTGGATCTTCCTTCCGGTAAAATGAAAAGCCGTGAGGGTACCGTGGTAGATGCCGACGACCTGATGGCGGAAATGACCGAAACCGCACAAACTATTTCGGAAGAATTGGGCAAGCTGGAAGGCTACAGTGATGAAGATAAGGCCCGCCTGTACAACATCATCGGTCTTGGCGCGCTTAAATATTATATTCTTAAGGTAGACCCTAAGAAACGTATCCTGTTCGACCCGAAAGAATCGGTAGATTTTGCAGGCAACACCGGCCCCTTCATTCAGTACACTTATGCAAGGATTCAATCGCTGTTGCGTAAAGCAAGTTTTGATTATTCGGTTACACTGAGTGTGGAGGATATTAACCTGCATGAAAAAGAGAAAGAACTGCTGAAAATAGTGGCGCAATACCCGGAAGTGGTTCAGAATGCGGCTGAAAGCCACAGCCCCGCGCTGGTGGCCAACTATACGTACGATCTTGTAAAAGAATATAACTCCTTCTACCAAAGCGTTCCCGTATTGGGCAGCGAGGTGGAGAATGAGAGGATTTTCCGTATACAGCTTTCTAAAAAAGTGGGCGAAACCATTAAATCGGCTTTCGGCCTGCTGGGAATCGGCGTGCCGGAAAGAATGTAATCCTAAAGCAAGAATTTTGTGAGCCAGAATAAGCCGTATTTTTTTCAGTCCTACATTATTATTGCTGTTGCGATAGCAGCATTGTTGCTGTTCAAGCCTTTTTTGCCACGCAGGATATTTTCCGAAACGGGTGGCAATACCAAAAATGTAGTTATCGACAGTATGCTCCTTGAGGCGGTGCAGGATGCCGGTGTGGCAGAAAAAGACACGCTGAGCAACAAAAAGATCGTATTCCGGGCGACGAACGGAATAAAGTTTCCTGCCGAAACCTTTGAGGATTATAAAGGCTACCAGCACCTTATCGCTTTCTACGAAAAGCTGTTGCAGTTGGAAAAAAGTAACCAGGGCAAAGTACGTATTGCCTATTTTGGCGACTCTATGACCGATGGCGATATGATCGTAAAAGACCTTCGTGCCAGCCTTCAGGCAAAATATGGCGGTGAAGGAGTCGGCTTTGTGAATATCACATCTGAATCGGCGCCATCACGGAGTACGCTCACACACCAGTTCTCGACCAACTGGAAGACACTTTCCTACCTGAATGTAAAGAATCCAAAAAGCCCGTTTGGCGTAAACGGCCACGTGTTTTTCGTAAAGCATGATACCGTAAACCCGGTTTGGGTAAAATATAAGGCCAGTAACCTGAGGCATCTTTCGATGCTGAACAACCCTACACTCTTTTACGGAAGGTCGGGCAATACGAAAGGGCAGGTAGATGTGATCATTGGCAGTGATACGCTTCGTAAAAAACTGAATCCTTCAGGTACTGTAAACACATTGGCTGTGGGTGGCAACCTGAAGTCGTTTAAAGCGAATTTTGTTTCAGCCGACTCAATACCGTTCTACGGCTTCAATTTTGACGATGGCAGGGGCATTCACGTAGATAACTTCTCTAACCGTGGAAACTCCGGACTCCCGATATCCACATTCAATACGAATGTGATGAAGGCCTTCAACGATAAGCTTGGTTACGATCTTATCGTACTTCATTATGGTACCAACGTACTTAACTATGGCTCGCTGAATTATAGCTGGTACGAAAAACGCATGGCCCGTGTGGTAGAGCATCTTCGTGAGTGCTTCCCGGATGTTGCCATACTCATTATTTCCACAGCCGACAAGGCCACGAAGTACGAAATGGAAATGAAGACCGACTCAGCCGTGGTACCGCTTACCCTGGCGCAGAAGCGCTATGCGGTAAAAACGCAGGCGGCCTATGTAAACCTGTATACCCTTATGGGTGGCGATGGCTCGATGGTAAAGTGGGTGGAAGAAGAAGCTCCGGCGCTTGCCAATAAAGACTACACACACTTCAACTTCCGCGGTTCAAAGAAGATATCTGACCTTATTTACAACCAGCTTGACGCGGGTTACGAAAAATACAAAAAACTCCGTGGGGTAAAGATACCGCCAAAACCGGTTGACCAGCCACAAATCCAGCCAACAGTAACTCCTATTGCTCCGGGTCAGCCAAAAGTGCCGTCCCCGTCACAGTCCCAACAAGTTAAGCCTCAGGTGAAACCTGTAGTTACGCCTGCATCAGCCACAAAAAAACCGGCTATAAAGAAAGATACTGTCGCACCTAAAAAAGACTCTACCCATGCGCAGTAGGTTTGCCATGTTGCTGTTCTGCCTTTTCATTGGGGTGAAGTCGGCCGCGCAGGTCGATTCCGTTGCCGTGGTTACAGACAGCGTTGTAGCCGATACTACCGCAATAATGGTAGGTGATAATATTATCACGAATACTTCTGCGTTAAAACTGTTCTTCGAAAAGCTTTACCTCCTTGAAAAGCAAAAAGGAGGCAAGGTGAACATCGTACATATTGGGGACTCCCACATACAGGCCGACCTGATGACAGGCACGATACGCAAAACTTTGCAGGGACGTTTTGGCAACGCGGGCTGTGGATTTACATTCCCGCACAATCTGGCAAAAACCAATGGAGGACATTATGTACGCTTTAGCTCTAATGCTTCATGGAAAAGCCGCCGTGTGATCTATACACCTGAAGAGGGTATGGAAGTGGGGCTTAGCGGTATTGCGCTAACAACACGCGAGAATTTTGCCATAGAAGTAAATGTAAAAGACAGTACCTACGATTTCAATACACTGAAGGTTATTACCCCGCGCAATACACCATCGTTTGATGTAGCAACGTCTTCAAAGACTATTGTCCTGGAGTCTACAGTGCCCAAAAAGATCACTCATAAAATAAAAAGTGGGGAAGTTCTCGGCAGCATTGCAGATAAATATGATGTAACGGTATCACAGATCAAGAAAGCTAACGGACTTAAATCGAATAATATCAGGGCGGGCAGAACCCTCAAGATTCCTACTTCGCAAATGCAGAAAAAGGAAGTGAAGCGCTCGGAATTCATTCCGCTGCCCCTGGAAGCTGATTCTATATGCAATTACTTCTATACCCCGGACGCACTGGATAAAATATACCTGATTCCCGGAAAGGAAACAAAAGACTATACGCTGAGCGGACTGGTACTTGAAAAAGATGAACCGGGACTGATTTACCACAGTATTGGTGTAAATGGCGCCAAGGCCTCAGATTATAATAAATTCCCGTTATTCTTTGAACAGCTGCCGGCACTAAAACCCGATATGATTGTGATATCACTGGGCACGAATGAATCATTCGATAAAATGGCCGCTGCCGATTATATTGTCCAGCTTAACCAGTTCATCGAAAACGTTAGGGCAAAAAATCCGGACGCCTGTGTATTGGTGATGACACCGCCGCCTTCGCTTTTCCGCAGAAAAAATCCAAATACATTCGTCTCGGATTATGCCAATAGCATATTGATGCAGGAGACGGAGAAAAGGTATGCCTCATGGGACCTGTTTTCTGAACTGGGCGGCCTGTATAGCGTAAATCGCAATGCGGCAAAGGGATTGATGGCCGGTGATAAGGTGCATTATTCAAAACCGGGATATGAAATGCAGGGAGGGCTTTTTGCTGAAGCATTGCTTAAAGCGTATGATAATTTTAAACTAAACAGGGAGTGACGACAGAGCTTTTAGAATATTTGCCAACCATAACGGAGTTGAAGGAATGGTTCCTTTACAATGGCAAGGAGCCTATGCTGTTCAATACGGCAAAGTTCCTCAGGCTGTTCATGATCTTTTATTTCATTTACATCCTTTCCCGCAACTTCTTCCGCCTGCGTATTGTTGTCACCGCTGCATTCTCTATTTATTTCTACTACCTCTGCAGCGAGAAGTATTTTGTATTATTGCTTCTCTCATCCATTGTAGATTATACCCTGGGGTATTTCATGCACAATGAAAACAATGCCCTCAAGCGAAAGATATACCTGTGGTTCAGTGTTATTGTCAACCTTACATTCCTTGGTTATTTTAAGTACACCAACTTTGTTATAGGCAATTATAATGACCTGTTTGGCGGGCACCTTTCTTTCTTCGATGTTATACTTCCTGTAGGTATTTCGTTTTATACCTTCCAGTCTATCAGTTATATCATCGAGATCTACAGGAAAGAGATCACGCCGACCAAGTCGTACCTCGACTACCTGTTCTTCGTGTCTTTCTTCCCACAGCTGGTAGCCGGGCCAATCGTGCGCGCGAAAGATTTCCTCCCACAGATCTACCAGAAGCTCAATATCACGAAGCAGGATGTTAGTTACGCTTTGTTCCTTATTATCGGCGGCCTTATCAAAAAAACGGTTATTTCCGATTATATATCCATCAATTTTGTAGACCGCGTATTCGATGCTCCTAATAGCTATACGCCATTCGAAAACCTTATGGCAGCCTATGGGTATACCATACAGATCTACTGTGATTTCTCGGGGTATAGCGATATGGCAATAGGTATCGCGATGCTGCTTGGCTTTAAACTTCCGACCAACTTCCGTACACCTTATAAATCGGTTTCCATTACCGAGTTCTGGAGAAGGTGGCATATATCGCTTTCAACATGGTTACGGGATTTCCTCTACATCTCTGTTGGAGGTAACCGCCACGGCTCGTTTGCGGGCTTCCTTTTCCCTGCATTATTCTTCTTTGGGCTCATTGTCTGGGGTATCCATTTTTCGCCAACCAGCAACGTGCCATTAATTATAAGTATTACAGGCCTTGTGGTGTTTACGCTTACTTTTGTGCTTTCAAAAGACAGGGAGCGCACGATGTTTACCAATGTAAACCTGCTTACAACAATGCTGTTGGGTGGCTTATGGCACGGCGCAAGCCTTCGTTTTATCGTTTGGGGCGCGTTGCACGGTATCGCTTTGGCTGTACACAAGATATGGATAGAGTTCTTCCCGTCGCGCAAAGAAGGAAAAACGGTTTCCGGTGGAATCTGGACATTCTTTTCTGTCCTTCTTACATTCCATTTTGTGGCATTCTGCTGGATTTTCTTCCGTGCTAAGGATTTCGCATTCGCACTGGACCTTATCAATAATATCAGCAAAGTGACTTTTGAGCCGGAGCAATGGCAGGCCATCATTATGGGCTACCGTAACGTTTTTATCCTGATGGCTATTGGCTACGGATGGCATTTCCTTCCGGACAGTATATCGGAGGCCATGAGGAAAGCTTTCGAAAAGTCGCCGATGGTTGTAAAAGGAATATTGCTCGGCTTGGTGATGTGGCTGGTATATGCCGCGGCATCAGCTGGCCCGCAGCCATTTATCTATTTCCAGTTTTAAATATAACATTTCGGAATCATTTCGTGGTATTTGCTTCTAAAGCCTTTATGTTGAAGGATTAACGGTTTTCGGGAATTAATTTTTCTGTAAATTACGCCCCATCAACAACACGGCTTATGAAAAAAACACTACTTACAGCATCACTGGCTTTCCTATTTGCTTCTACGGCATTAGCCCAGGATTTTTCGCTTAATCTTTTCGACGAGGTTACCTATTATAATATGTATGAAGGCCCGGTGGCAGAACCTGTTCCCGCGGGAATGATCCGTACCAAAAACTCCTCCTATAGCAAAAAGCTTACGCCCGAACAGATAGCTTCGATAGGCAATACCCTTACGCTGAATGTCTCGCTTTCTCCCCTCTGCGATACGTATGACAGGATAGGGAACGTAAACCTCGTGATGGTTCCCTCGGGCGCCACAGCCTATAGCTATAATGATACCAACATTATGAGGATCGAGATGGGCCGTTTTATTACGCCCTTCATGAATATGCTGGTCACCAATCCGGCATCGGTACCGTATACATTTCAGGTTGATAACATTACACGTGTCCTGCATGATATAAGTATCAGCGCAAATTACGATTTCTGGATAGAGCTCGAAGTATACGGTTACCAGGGTGACTCCAGTGCGGGCGCGGTACACGACCTGCCGAATACCTGCCCGGGAAGGAACGATATCTATAAAGGGTCTCTTACACTTACCTCTACAAATAATCCTGACGGCAACCAGGGAGATGATAATTACCTGGTGCCGCTTTCCTATAAATATGAACTGAAGAACTATACCCTTAACGGCACGGATGTGGTAGGAGAGACCGTAAAGACTATCAATTTTACCCTTGATGAGCCTGTGCCAAATGCCAAGCTGTACCTTATTACTTCCAATCATGGGCAGCAGGAAGAATTCATCAGGCGCGATCATTACGTGTCATTTGATGAGGAACAGGTGCTTATGTATATGCCCGGAGGCCTTTCATGTGTGCCTTACAGGGTTTTTAATACCATGCCAAACTGTATTTATATTAATTGTGTAACGGGGTTTTACCGCCCGAATACTAATGGGGCCTGGAGCTGGAACAACTGGTGCCCGGGTAATAAGATTCCTACTCGTGTAATAGATCTCGGCAATCTCCCGGCAGGGCCGCATTCTTTCCGGATAGAAGTACCGGAGGCTGAATTCCTTAACAATAATGGGGAAAATGGCGATGGCTACTTCCCAATGTCGGTATACCTGCAGGGATTCAGCACTACCATGGATACAGAAGATTTCGGTAGCGGGGCTTTCAGTATTTCGCCAAATCCGGTAAATGATATTGCGACCATAGCATCCGGAAACGTTGCTGTAAAAAGGGTGTCTGTTTTCAATACTCTCGGGCAGGTTGTATATGAAGGAACTTCTTCAACTATCGATATGTCAGGATTCCAAAGCGGGATGTATATCGTAAAGGCCGACTTCGAAAACAATGTATCGGCGACCAAAAAAATAGTCAAAAATTAGGTTATATATAATTGATGGGAAAAAGTCCGCTGCATTTCGTGGCGGGCTTTTTTGTTTTTAGAAAGAGAATTTTATCAGCGCATTGGGTGTGCGCTCAATCGAATAGGTATTTACAACCTCAATTTCACTGTCGTTGTTAAGACGGTAATAACGGTTAATAATGTTTTGCCTGTTAAAGATATTCAGAACGGAAACACCAAGCTGCAGTCGGGATTTTTCGGTGATCTTCCATACGTATGAAGCCGAAAAGTTTACCTGGAAAAAGTTGCCGATATTTTCCGAGTTCGGAGATGCGTAGGCAATGGCAGGAGAATTAGTGTCAAGCGTTGCGTTGCTAAGCGGCGGGGTTACCGGTTTGCCGGTATACCATTTCGATCCCAGGGCCACTTTAAAATTGTGCCATTCGTATATGGCTGCCGAGTTGATGGTATGTTTTATCTCAAAGCTGCTCGGGAACCTTTCGGGTGTAATGCCGTCAAAGCTGTAGTTGTTGTCGTTCCAGGTATAGCTTAGCCATGCGTAAAAGCCTTTAAACTGCTTCTGCACCAGGAACTCGGTGCCTGTTACGGTATAGCTGCCCTCAGCCTGAACCTGCTCCAGCTGATCCTGGAAAGCCTGGCCATAGGTGGTGATGCCCCGAACTTTTTTATAGAAGTTTTCCAGAGAGATCAGCCAGCCCTTATCTTTATACGTTATCCCGATGGATGCCTGGTTGCTGCGCTGTACCGGGATGTCGTCTTCGTTGGCCAATACCCAGCGTCTTTTTTCGATACCCAGAAAATCGCCCTGGAGCTCCACGACCTGGCTTGCGGTCTGGCTTTTTTGCTCAGCGAGGAGTTCTATCTGCCATAAGGCATTGGGCATATAGCTCACCTGTAGCCTTGGCTCGGCAAATAGCATAGAAAACTGCTCAATGTAATTGCCACGTAATCCGGCACGGGCAAAAACAGTGCGGTTCTCGGAGTCAAATTCCACTTCCCCGATCAGGGCATGGGTACGGAGTACTTCCTTTACGTTCCTGCTGTATTTTGGTTTATTGACTTCGTCGGTATTTTCTATGCCTATCTCATTATACTGATACCCGCTTCGCAGGTTGAAACGTGGCGCTATACGGTACGAATCGCTTATGCGTATACCGGCATCAAGTATGGTGTTTTCCTGCCGGGTTACCTGGTCTACTTCAATCGAGGCATTTGTGCCGTCTACAGAATAGTAGGAACCGTATACGCCTATCTCACTGCTGTGGCCTTCGCTCCATTTTCTTCGCCACGCGGCGGTACTCCCTAATGTAAGCTGCGTAAGGTTGCTTATTTCGGTAACTACAGTGAGCGAATTGATGGTTCCCTGGGTAAAGTCGAGACGGTTGTTGATACCGATCACATCTACATAAAGGTCATCTTTATCACCAATCTTTTGATGGTATTGTCCCGTAAAGTCGTAGAAGTAGAACTCCTTGTCGCTTTGGTAGTTTACGTCGAGTCTGTTGTTCAGGTCGGTAACTATGGTGTTCTGGAAGATCCTTTTGGAATACTTACTATAGGTAGGGAGGTCGATCACATCTGTAAATGACCGGCGTGCGGATAGCTCGAAATTCGCTTTTTCCGACGCTTTGATCTTGGTATAAAAGTCTGCCCCGATCATGTTGCTGCCTATGCTGGTGCTGCCATTCCCAATATCTGCCGGACGGGAAGAAATGTCCACAGCGCTCGATACGCTTTCGCCATAAAATGCGGAGGTCCCGTTTTTAGAGATCCGGATATCGTGCGCAAGATTAGGGCTAAGCGCCGAAATAAGCCCAAAGAAATGGCCCGTCTGGAAGAGGCGTATGCCATTCCATGTAAATAGGTTTTGGTCGTGCGTACCGCCTCGTACGTTTATATTCGATACCGTTTCGTCGATGCTGTTGATGCCGGGAAGCTGCTGCATGGCCAGGAGTACATCGGGTTCGATAAGTCCGGGAAGGATACCGAACTTATCCGGCTTAATGCTAAAGCTGCCGTCTTTCTTTTTGGAGATACCACTGGTTAGGTATCGCTCTGCTACAAGCTCTTCGAGTTCCTGTATTTCGAGGGGTAGTACGATCTCTTTACAGTCATTGCCAAAATCCTTTGCCTTAATAGTAACGGTATCATAGCCAAGATGGCCTACAATAACATTGCCCTGTAAAGGCCCGGATAGCTCGAAATAGCCATCAGAACCGGTTATGATCTTGTGTATATCGTCATATTGTATTACGGCATCATCGAGAGGCTGTCCGTACTCGTCGGTTACAAAGGCGCAAAATTTTATGCCGGAGGTTTTCGCGGCGGTGTAAATGGCAATGTAGTCACCGGTTTCTTTAAAGAACAGGCCTGTACGGTTAGAAAGATGTACAAGCTTTGCCTTAAGCGGTATTGCGGCAGGTGGTGGCAGGATAATGTGGGACGAAATGTCCTGGATCATGTAACTAAACTTTACGTTGTGCTGTAATGCAATATCATCCAGTATTTTTTTTAGCTCAACAGGTTTCTTTTCGTCCTGCGCAAACAAGTTGGCGGCGAAAAAAAAAAAGCTACACAGCAAATAATGCCGGATGTTTACATTCATTCAGACGATAAAATGATCGTATTTCCTTTCTTTTCGGATTTTAACTGGTACACGGTTTTGATGATGTCGAGCGCTATATCCATGTCGTTCATCGGAATGGTGCCGGTAAATGGCTTTTCGGTAAAAGATCCTTTCACTTCAAAAGTTACATTATACTGGCGCTCCATCTCGCGAAGCACGTCTTTAGGCATTTCGTTTACAAAATCGGCCTCGTAGGTTATCCAGCCCGGCTGTATCCCCTCGTCGGTAAATTCTTCCAGTTTTCCTTTTGTGAAGGTAACGCTTTTTCCCGGGGTAAGCAATATGGATTCTTTCCCGGCGGTAACTTTAACTTTTCCCTCAAAGCAGGTTACATCCAAGCGGTTGTCTCTTTCTTTTACGTTAAACTGTGTTCCCACAACCGTTACGGTACCAAGGTCGGTTACTACATCAAAAGTTTCACCTTTGGCAACTTTAAAGTAAGCTTCGCCATCCAGTTCTATCCTTCTGTTGCCTTGCCAGTTCCAGGTGCGATATTCGGCTTCTGAACCTGAATTGAGCACTACAGCCGAATTATCCGGAAGCAGAAACTCTGCCCTCTTGCCATTAGCCGCAGTTTGCGTAGTGGTTTTGGATGTGTAAAGGAAAAATGTCCCTCCCAGCAGTACTACCAATGCCGCAGCGATGCGTGGAAGCCATGGGTTAAGCCTGCGTACTTTTACGTTATCGTTTTGCCTCTCCGTATCCCTGTTATGTTGTATGCGGGTGTAAAGGGCATCCATATCGGCTTCTGGCGCTATAAGCTGCGCCGAATATTCTTTTATCTTATTGTAGGTGTCAAACTCAGGTGATGCCATGAACTCCCTGAGTTCCTGCTCCTCCATCTCACCGCTCATCCACCTCGCTAATTTAACATCGTCTTTCATTGTAATTCATCTTATATCACTAAAACAAGTAATTCTCAAAATTCCCTACCTGAAATTCTCAATTTCTTTGCGCATTTGCTGTAAAGCGCCATGAATGCGTTTCTCAACAGCCTTCACGCTGATGTCGAGTATTTCGGCAATTTCATGGTATTTCTTCCCGTCGATGCGGTGCAAAAGAAAAGCGGTGCGCTGGGCTTCCGACAGGTTGCCAATGGCTTTTTGCAGCTTTACCTTAAACTGCTCTTCTTCCATCAGGAACTCCGGGCTTTGCTTGTCGGCAGAAGGAAGGTTAGCTTTTTTGGAATATTCAAGCACCACTTTTTGGTGGGCTACGTGGTTCAGCGATGTGTTATTTGCTACGGTATACAAAAAGGATTTTGCCTTTTCGGGCGGCACATTGCCGCAGTTCTCCCAAAGCTTTATAAAGGCTTCCTGGGTCACGTCTTCCGCCTGCTCCTCGTTGCCGAATTTATAGTAAAGGTAGTTGCGGAGCGACTTGGCATGGCTCCTGAAGAAATTGGAAAAAGTGATCTCCTCACAAATGCCCATGAGCGGTTTCTCTTTCATTTAGGCTAATAAATAGGCGGTTAAATTATAAAAAATAAACAAGCAGGAACGGAATTACCCTAAAAAAATATCATAACACGCAAAAGTCCAGCAGTGTTGCATCGGATACTAAATAGCCCTAAGCATATACTAAACAGAACAGTCTGGCTGCTCAATTGCCCCCTTTTACTGCTCCGGGTTTGTTTTCTTTGCCGCAGAAATAAACATTAAAGAAATCTTAAACATTTTACAATTGCCTGAAAATGGCAATAACTTAGTACTAAGGATCAATAATTAACAACGACTATTATGAAAAGACTGAATGTAGTACTGGCCGGGCTTATTGCTTTTGGCGCGCTTTCGTGCTCTGACGACGACAGCAATTCCACTTCCCCGAATGGTAACGCTACGGCTATCCACAACAATATGAAATCGGGTATCTGGAGCATTACGAATTACACAGATGACGGTGTGGACGAAACGCACCACTTTGCCAATTATGATTTTACTTTTGGTGAAAATAATGTGCTTACCGCTACTGACGGGACAAACACTCATACCGGAATATGGAGTGTAACCAATGACAACAGCAGCGATGACGACGACAATGGTAATGACGATATCGACTTCAATATCGGGTTTACTTCCCCGGCCCTATTTGCCGATGAACTTACTGATGACTGGGATGTGGAATCGCGTACCGGCACAAGGATTACGCTTGTAGATATAAGCGGGGGCAATGGCGGTACCGACCGTATTGTCTTGGAGAAGAACTAATGTGCAGCTATAATTACGCAAAAAAGGAGCTTTATAGGGCTCCTTTTTTGCGTAATTATATTTATTTAAAAACTTAAGATGTAGGATTTAAAGTAGTAGTATTTCTCTTTACCATTCTAACATAATATGATGAAAATATCCTTGCTCTATACCAAACCGGTGCTAAAATAAAAAATTTCCACATTTCTAATTTTTGATAATACAGATCTACTGCAAAACTTAAAATGATTATAAAAAAGATACCTTTAAAGAGATCACTCATAATCTGATAATATTCGGCCTTTTCATACTTTCCATCTATTATTAATTTATCGCATGCTTTAAGAAAGACTTCATTACTAATTTCTTCTTTGTTTCTTATACCTATATTTCTATAACCAAAGAACAAAAAATTGTAAAATTTCCAACATCGGTTTTTTAAAGGATTGTCTTTAGGAAAAAATCGGGCTAAAATGCCATTAAAAATTATGTCATCAATACTCATTACTAAGTGGCCAATTAAGTAACAGAAAGGAATCAAAAGTAAAATAGTTAAGTCAGAATAATCTTTAGAATCCGATATAGTATTCATGACTTCGAATGGAAATCTTAAAAAGCAAAAAAATAGTGTTGTTAATCCTAGTAATATATAAACTAGAAGATCACGGAGTGTATATTTATCAGTCATGTTATGGAATTTGAATAATTTACTAACTATATAATGAAAAGAAAAGCAATATTATTTTATAACTAACACTCTACCAGCAGCCCATGTGTAATATGGTCGATAAGCTTAAGGTTGGCTACTTTAAATTCCAGTATAGCATATTCCTGAAAGGTATCCTCCATGGGTTCGATTTCCGATATGCTGAAATCTTTGATCACCTTATCGGCAAAAAACTTAAATTTCGTTTCGTTGTTCAGGATGGTTACCCTATCGCCATCTTCGGCTCTTATCGTGCCTTTTAGTAAAGCCAGGCATTCTTTATAGAACAGGTGTGATGTTTCGTCTAAGCTGTTGAATAATGATTCGGCCTGCTCCCGTGTAAGGCTTCCCTCAAAAGACATCACCTGATGGCCGTGCAGCGAGAGTTTATGGTAGGTGTCCGTCAGCAGGAACAGGCAGAACTCCTTATTATTGGCAACACTTTTAATGCCGCCCTCATAAAGGCTATACAGGTTGCAGGTAATATAGTTGTCGAAACCGTGGTTTAATATTACATCTCCAAATCGTGCGGATGGTATCATGCTTAATCGTTTATTTTGTAATTATTGTCCCAGAAATCACTCCAGCGGTATACAATAAAGTTCTTTTTTCTGGCCTCTTCCATCACTTCTTCAAAAGTATATCCCGGCGCAAACCCATAATGCGATTGCACGGAATATCCATCATCGTCTTCATCCAATACTTTGAATAGGGCAGGGAAGGCAAACGTATCCGATTGTGACACATAGTCTTTCCATATGGTTTTAAGGGCAGCGAACCCAATATCGCAATCCTCATCGCTTATCGGGTCTTCATCCGGAAACTTCATGGCTGCTTTCTTCAGCGACAGGTCGTAAATGTAGAATGGGCTATCATACACTACTTTTGATATTTCCAGATTCAGCTTGCCGAAAGTAGCTTCGAACTCCTGCAGTGTAAATACAATGGTACCCGGCCTCTCAGGGCTAAACAGATCGACCCTGTTGGCGCAAAATACATCTGCAAATGCTTCATTGCTATAAGCAAGCAACATTCCGTTAGTAGCGTAGGTGGCGGCTTTGGAAAAAGTGGTTTGGAGGGAATCTTTTTTGTCAAAAGGCTCGCTTATATCGATAGTGAGCTTCTTTTCTGTTTCGTCAACTTTCAGGATGGGCTCCTGTGATATTTCGTTTTTAATAAGGCGGCTTACTTCTTCCAGCTCAGCAAAGCTACCGAAGTAAAATGCCCCTTTATAGTGTACTGTGGCCGACATAGGTTTGGTTTTATTGGCTGCCGTAAATATAGGGATATGACGGAAAATGTAAGTGCTAACCGACAAAATATTTGGGCGGCACCACAAGATGTTTAAATTACTGATATAAAAAAAGGCCCCGCTGCCAGATTGCACCCAAAAGTTTTGACACTGTTTTGGGGCAGTTCATACGCACAGGACCCTTACCAAACCAACCAATTTACTAACTTAGAAATCAAATAGATCCCCTAAAAAGGAATCCTTTTTCTTTTTCCTGTATCCGTTACCGGGTTCAAATGGGTAACCTGTCCCGCCATCATGCGAAACCGGCACGCCATTATGCGAGTGGGATGCAGCACGCTCAATTATCTTGTCGAGTTCGCCACGGTCCAGCCATACGCCCCGGCACTCCGGGCAGTAGTCTATTTCAACACCATTGCGTTCACTCATCACCAGGTTTATATTGCAGCTTGGACATTTCATATAAATATATTTTACAGTTTATTATTAGGGCATTACTGAGCAGGGTTATCTACCGATACAGGTTGCTCTACCTTAAGTATCTTTATTTCGTTGACACCCGATGGGAACTCCCATGATATGCTGTCCCCTTTTGCGTAGCCGAACAGCGCCAGGCCCATGGGGGCAAGTATGGAAAGCCTGTTTTCGGCGATGTTGCTGTTTTCAGGCAATACCAGGCTAAACACTATATTTTTGTTCATAGGTGTCCTGATGGTGACGACTGAGTTGAGCCGCACAACATCAGCGGGCATCTCCGTATCGTCTACCGTTTTTGCAAACATCATCTCTTCCGAAAGCTTCTGCACCGAACCGAGGTAAATATGGTCATTACTATGGCCAGATTCCCTTATAAGCCTTTTCATCAGGGCAAATTCTTTCGTTTCTATTACTAAATTCTTGTACTTCATGTTCATGTCATTTATGGAAAAATACCCCTTTGCTCATACGCCATCTCGATGCGTTTGATGGCAATGATATATGCCGCCGTACGCCAGTCAACACCTTTATCTTCAGCGGTGAGCCTCACTTTCTCAAACGCTTCACTTATTTTCTTTTCAATTTTTACCATTACCTCATCCAGCGACCATATTTCGCCGTTACGGTTTTGGAGCCATTCAAAGTAGCTGCCTATCACTCCGCCCGAATTACAAAGGATGTCTGGAATTATAGTTACGCCCTTTTCCAGAAGAATTTTCTCGCCCTTGCTGTCGGTAGGGCCGTTGGCGCCTTCGGCAATTACCTTTGCCTTTATGCCTTCGGCGTTTCCGGCAGTGATCTGGTTGCCAAGGGCGGCGGGGATTATAAAGTCACAATTCAGGCTGAAGAAGTTTTCAGGGTCCATTTCTTCTGCCCCGTCAAAGCCCTTGATGGAGTTTAAGCGCGGTTTTGAATGGTCCAGCAGTTCCTCCACATTAATCCCGTTTTCATTGATCAGCGTAGCGTGTGCATCCTGAACGGCATATAGCAAAGCACCTTCATTTACAAGGAAATGAGCAGCCCAATAGCCCACATTGCCAAACCCCTGTACAATGAAGCGTTTTCCTGCAAGCTCTTGCCCGCGGTTTTGGTAGAACATCTTTAGCGACAGGTATACCCCGAAGCCTGTTGCGCGGTCCCTGCCTGCCAGGCCCCCTGTACCGAGTGGTTTGCCGGTCACAACGTGCTTGTTGTTCGAGCGTTCCAGCGGCGATTTGGTCGACATATACGTGTCGGCTATCCAGGCCATCGTCTGCTCATTGGTATTCATGTCAGGTGCCGGTATGTCCAGCTCAGGCCCTATGTTGTCGCCAAGTGCATAGGTAAACCTTCTGGTAATCCGCTCCAGCTCGTCAACGGAATAGTTCCGTGGATTGAGCTGTATGCCGCCTTTTGCCCCGCCGTACGGAAGCCCCGCAAGCGATGTTTTCCAGGTCATCCACATTGCAAGGGCCTTTGCGTCATTAATATCCAATGACGGGTGGAACCTCAGTCCGCCTTTGTATGGCCCCAGAATATTGTTGTGCTGTACGCGGTATCCTTTAAACACCTCGACTTCGCCATTATCCATCTTAACAGGGAAATGCACGATGATCTCACTGTTGGTAAGCGCCAGTATCTTTCTTATTTTCGGATTCAGGTCAATAGCTTCAGCCGTCCGGCTCAGCTGGTCAAGCACGTTATCATACATGCTTTTTTTTATTTGCACATCGGCAACAGTTACTGTATCATTCATAGTGTTCACAATTTAATTTTATGTTTTCAACCCATATACATTCCGGCCTGTTGGCGCACGTAATGCAAAGGCCGCTTTCCACACCCGGTTCTTTAAAGCCAAGCAGGTGCAGTACATCATCTTTTAAGCTCATGATCTTTTTGTTTGCTATCTTGTAAACCAAGTGTGTGCCATAAAACATAAATCCAATTCATGTCATTGTTAGTCAATGAGATAAATTATTTTTTTGCTATTTTGGATAAGGAATGGAGTGGGTGAAATTTACCCGTTAAGGGTAAAAATTACCCGTTAGCCAAGTTTGGCGCGAAGTGTTTTCCGGTCTATCTGGAGAATTTCAGCTGCTCTGGTCTTATTGTTGCCAACAGCTGCAAGAACTTTAAGGATGTGTGCCTTTTCAGCCTCTTTAAGGGAAAGAAGCAGGCTGTCTGCGCTGTAGGGGTGTGGTTGTTCCAGGTTGGTAATATAAGTGGGGATGTGGATAATTTGTATTTCGGCATCAGCCATAATGATCAGGCGCTGGGTAATGTTCTCCAGTTCGCGCACGTTACCGGGCCAGCTGTAGGCGGTTAATGCCTGTATAGCATCATCGGAAATGGTAAGAGAAGGCTTGCCGTATTCTTTCCCATATTTTGCAAGGAATGTGTTGATAAGCAAAGGTATGTCGGCGGTACGGTCGCGTAATGGTGTGGTTTCGATAGTTACCACGTCCAGGCGGTAGTACAGGTCCTCCCTGAATTGCTTGTCGTGCACCATCTGAATCAGGTCGGCATTGGTTGCCGCAATAATCCTGGCTGTTATTTTTTGGGATTTGTTCGACCCTAAAATCCGTACTTCTTTTTCCTGAAGTACCCGCAGCAACCGTGTCTGTACCGGCAGGGGGAGCGTTCCTATCTCGTCTAAAAATACGGTACCTCCTTCGGCGGCTTCAAACAAACCTTTCTTGTTTTCAACAGCGCCGGAAAACGCGCCTTTAACATGGCCAAAAAGTTCCGATTCTATAAGGTTTTCGGGTATCGCACCGCAGTTTATAGCAACAAACGGTTTCGAAGCAAACGCGCCTTTATTGTGTATGGCCTTTGCAATGAGCTCCTTTCCGGTACCACTCTCGCCCTTTATAAGCACCGTTGCCTTATTGTCTTTAACGCGCTCTATAATATCGATAAGCGCTGTGTATTGTGTAGATACACCTACCATGCCTCCGTAATTATTCTCCGATGCAGCACCTCCGTTTTTCTTATTTTCAGGGTGCCTATCGTTCCGTAGTATGGCATATACGGCATTTTTAAACTCTTCGGCTGTAAAAGGTTTGCTCAGGTAATCCTGTGCGCCAAGTTTGGTGGCTTTTAGTGCGGTTTTAACGGTAGGGAAGCCTGTTATGACCAGGCTTGGCATATCAGGGAAATGCCCGTTTACGTATTCCAACAGCTCCAACCCGTTTCCGCCCGGCATCTGGAGGTCGGTTATCAGCAGGTCGACCGGAGAATACTGAAGCACGTTCATGGCCTCAGCTACCGATGCTGCCTTATAGGTATGGAAATTAAGGGATCTCAGATTACGCTGCAAAAGCTCCAGCATATCATAATTATCATCTACAATCAGGATGTTTTCTTTTTGCAGTCCCATTATCGCATCGTTATTGGTAATTCAATCCTGAAAATTGTCCCTGACGGTGAATTATCGCGTACTGAAATCGACCCACCGTGGCTTTTTATAATGCCATGCACCACGCTAAGCCCCAACCCCGTGCCTTCACCCATGGGTTTGGTGGTAAAGAACGGTTCGTATATTTTGGGTTTCACGTCTTCGGGTATCCCCGTGCCATGGTCGGCAATCTCTATCGCAAAACCGCCTGCCTGTGCATATTGTGTTACTGTTATGTGTCCGCGATCAGGGGATGCATGTAGGGCGTTAAGCAAAATGTTGAAGAGTACCTGTGTAAGCTGTATGCTGTCAACCCTTGTCTTTACAGGCTCTCCTTCATGATTGAAGGTATATGTAATATTCTTTTTGCTGAAATTTATACCAAGCAGTGCGATAGACTGCGAGATCAATTGCGAAAGATCGACTTCTTCCAGGTGCTGTGGCATTTCGCAGGAGAAATACATCAGCTTCTTAACGATTTCGCGTGAATGTATCGCAGCCGATACGATTTTTGAAGCATCTTCAGTAACCTGGCCTTTTTCGGCATTGCTTCGTATCAGTTCGGCAAACCCAAGTATATTACCCAGCGGGGTATTCAGCTCGTGTGCGATGCCGGCGGTTATTTCTCCAAGTATCGACAGCCTGTCGGCATTGGCTATGTTGCGATGGAACAGCTTTTCTTTTTCCTGCATGACCAGCTTTTCAAAAAAAAGTCCTGCTTCAACAGCCACTTTATCCAGGAGCATCTGCTCTTCGTGAAGAAAGTATCTTCCACCATCATTGGGATAATGCACTTTTATGTAGCCCATTTCATCTCCAAAAACCAGGATACGGCTCACCTGGCTGATGATACCTTCCGGAAGGGGGGCTGTAATTACATAATGCGCTTCGAGCCAAAGTTCCGCAATAGCATCATCGCTATATTGGTAGGCCTGCTTTACAATGGAGCAAACTTTTGCCAGTGTCGCGTCAACAGAACCATCGTGCTGCAATATGGCGCTGGTCACGTCATACAGGCAGGTAAGTTCTTTTAGCCGCTCTCTAAGTTTATCTTCGGTTGTTTCAGCCATGATCAGGATAGTGAACCTCAAAGATACTATTATTGTCTGAACTGATGTGGTTGGTGATGGATGTGAAAAAAGAAAAACGCTTTGAGTTGATCCTCAAAGCGTTTCAAATTTCGTAGCGAAGACGGGAGTTGAACCCGTGTCCGCCGCGGCGGATATGAATCCTGTTATGGCATCAGGGTTTTTATAAAATCTCTTCCCGATCCTGTTTTGAGGTATTTTTCGCGGTTCATCGCGCTCTTCTTGTCAGTAAAAAATTCTAAGTGAATGACTTCCCACGGCCTATATCGGGTCGTGTATCCTTTTTTAGAAATTTCGTTATGAGATTTAAATCTTGAAATTAAGTCCGATGTAAATCCGGTATATGTAGTATTGTGGCTTCGGGAAAATAAAATATAGACGACAAATTCCATATTATTTGAATTAAAAAACCCTAACTGTTTAATTTCCAGTTAGGGTTGTTTTTCGTAGCGAAGACGGGAGTTGAACCCGTGACCTCAGGGTTATGAATCCTGCGCTCTAACCGACTGAGCTACCTCGCCATTTTTATTCGGTTGTGCATCTCTCAATGCGGGTGCAAATATAAAACTTTATTTAATGGTTGCAAATAAATTTTACGTAAAAAAATTATTTCTGAAATTGCTTTTTTATGAATGTTTAATATTATATATTTCCCGAAATTTAGTAAACAAAATGGACGAAAAAATAAAATATGAGCTGGAATTTCCGATAATGTCTTCGCCTCAGCTCCTTTACCAATATATCTCGACCCCTTCCGGCCTGCAGGAGTGGTTTGCCGACAATGTTAATTCACGTGGGGAGTTCTTTACTTTTGTATGGGACGATACCGAGGAAAAAGCAAGGCTGTCATCCAAAAAATCCGGAGAGAAGGTTAAGTTTCGCTGGGTAGACGATGACAACAACGACGGTGACTACTATTTTGAGCTGCGTATCCTTGTGGATGAGATCACCAAAGACGTTTCGCTTATGGTGGTAGACTTTGCTGAGGAAGATGATGTGGCCGAATCAAAACAGCTTTGGGAGAACCAGGTTTCCGACCTAAAGCACGTTTTGGGTTCTGTTTAGGATTTCGCCTTATTATAAGTATATTTGCCCTGAATTTTCAGGGCTTTTTTTATGATCAATTATAACGGCAGTCTCGTTGCCGATTCCAATATCGCCATCCATCACAACAGGGGCTTCCTGTACGGCGACGCCATCTTCGAAACGCTGCGTGTACTCGACGGCAAAGTGCTTTTTCTTGAAGACCATTATTTCAGGCTGATGGCTTCCATGCGTATCGTTCGTATGGAGATCCCTATGTCTTTCACTATGGAGTATATGGAAGAACAGGTGCTTTCTTTGGTGAACAGCTTCCCGCCTGCACCGGCACACCGTGCACGGCTTACTTTCTTCAGGAAAGAGGGTGGCTTCTATCTGCCGAAGGATAACAATGTAGAGTTTATAGTAACTGCAGAGGCGCTGGAAAGCGCTGTATACGGCTTTGATGCCGGCGGCTACGAAGTAGACCTGTTTAAGGATTATTATGTCTCTAAACAGCTATTATCAACATTAAAGAGCACGAATAAGATGGTTCAGGTAACGGGGAGTATTTATGCTCGCGAGAATGGCCTCGAAAATTGTCTTTTGGTTAATGATGAAAAGAATGTGGTTGAAGCGCTTAATGGGAATCTTTTTATGCTTATGGGCAATAAACTCATAACGCCTCCGGTGAGCGATGGCTGCCTCAACGGGATTATGCGCAAGCAGGTGCTGGCCCTGGCTGAAAAAATGGAAGGAATAGAGGTTAAAGAAGCATCCATATCGCCTTTTGATCTTCAAAAGGCTGATGAGTTGTTTGTTACCAATGTGATTACGGGAATCCGCCCGGTTACAAAATACCGTAAGAAAGAGTTCGGCAATGCCGTTGCTTCAGAATTGATGAAGAGGCTTAATGCCAAAGTGCGACTGGGTTAATTCAGGGTAGGGTTTTCCGGGGCATTCGACCAGATAAGGTATTCGCCGCCCAGTTCCATAATTTTTTCTTTCCAGAATGAGGTGCTTGACTTACCGATGATTTTATTCTGGTAACTGTTTTCGGTTACGATCCAGGAGTTGTCTTCCAGTTCGTCTTCCAGCTGCATGGCATTCCATCCGCTGTACCCTAAGAAGAAGCGAATATTGCTCTTTTTTATCAGCCCCTGGTTGATAAGGTCTTTCGTCATCTCGAAGTCGCCGCCCCAATATATCCCATTGGATATTTCAATGCTTTCAGGGATCAGGTCGGGCACATTGTGGATGAAATAGAGATTATCCTGTTCTACCGGCCCACCATTATATATTTTAAAATTCCCCCTTACTTCGGGTATAAGGTCATGGATGGTATAGCCCAGCGGTTTGTTCAGGATAAAGCCAACCGAGCCTTCTTCATTATGGTCGGCAAGCAATACTACTGATCTGTTGAAAGATAGATCTCCAATAGTTGAAGGTTCCGCAATCAGCAAGTGGCCTTTCTTGGGTTTGATTGAAATCATCTTTTTGCAATTTGAAATAAATTTAACGAAAAAAACGTTACAGCCAAAACTATTCACAAAGATTTAAAGAAAAAGCCTCCCGATCGGAAGGCTTTTTATCATTTTGTATAACAAAAATTATTTTGTATTTACGTGTCCGTCAAGCTCTGCACCCGGCTTGAACTTAACAACGTTCTTGGCAGCGATGCTGATAGACTTACCTGTCTGTGGGTTTCTTCCTTCCCTTGCAGCCCTGCTTGATACTGACCATGAACCAAAGCCAACAAGAGATACCCTGCCACCTTTGTTTAGCGTTCCGCTTACATTGGTTACAAAAGATTCAAGTGCTTTCTTTGCTGCACCTTTAGAGATTCCTGCGTCAGCAGCCATTGCGTCGATTAATTCTGATTTGTTCATAATAATTGTTATTAATTGTTTGGTTAAAAATATTTTGTCCTCACTCTGGTATACAAATTTAGTAGGAAATCCAAACTACACAAGGGTTTGGGCTATATTTTGGCTTTATTGTTAATAACTTTTAGCAAATGTTGAAAACGGCGCTTGTTTTTTCCAAATTCGCTAGACCCTTAGTGTTTACAGGCTATTCGGCCTTTGTGCCTTCAGAGAACGACATTCCGTTGAGCAACTCGTGAGCTGCCATTCTTTTTTTTGCCGGAAACTGCAGGCTCTTAATTTTAATATAACCGTCCGTTACCGCTACCGATATATCTTTTCTTCCTGCTATTACAGTGCCTGGGATATGGCTGTGCAGTGCCTCTTCAAATCCTGCTTCATACACTTTTACATTCCATTCCTGCCCATTGTCACGAAACCAGCACCAGGCAGCAGGGTAGGGACTCAGGCCGCGAATCAGGTTGTGTATCTCCCGGCCCGGCTTCTGCCAGTCGATCTTGCAATTATCACGGTTCAGCTTATACGCTGTCTTCAGGCCTTCATCTGTCGGTGGCTGCACTGTGGTCGTGGCGTTACCTTCTTCTATAAGTGTAAGGGTTTTTATTACTGCATCCTTGCCCAGGTCCATAAGGCGGTCGTGCAGGTGGCCGGCATCTTCATCGGGGCCTATTTCCAGCTCTTCACGCAATATCATGGCGCCGGTATCTATTTTCTCATCGATAAAGAAAGTCGTCACACCTGTTCTTTGCTCTCCATTAATGATCGCCCAGTTAATCGGGGCAGCACCGCGGTATTGCGGCAGGAGTGACGCATGAAGGTTGAATGTGCCGAGTGAGGGCGTTTTCCATACGGCTTCGGGAAGCATACGGAAGGCAACCACGACCTGCAGGTTGGCACTGAGGCTTTTCAGTTGCGCCAAAAAGTTTTCATCTTTCAGGTTGGTGGGCTGTAAGAGCGTCAGGCCTTTCTCCAGGGCATATTCTTTTACGGCGGAATATTTTACCTTCTGGCCCCGGCCTGCCGGTTTGTCGGCAGCGGTTATAACCCCCACAATATCGTAGTTATGCTGGTATATGGTATCGAGTATGCCAACCGCAAATTCGGGCGTACCCATAAAAACTATTCGTAAACGTTCCATCAGTTCAGTATATATTCGTTGTTTGTATTCAGTTTTATGCGATTGCTATCAAGTAGTAATTTCAGTGCAAATACTGCTTCGTCAGGCGAAAGTTCCAGGCGCGACTCTATGTCTCTCGATCCCAGTTTTTCCCCTTTCAGCAATGCAAGTATGGCCTGCGCGGCTTCAATGGGGCTTTTGGCGGGTTTGTCTTTTCTGATGCAAAAAGAGCAGATGCCACAGTCTTTAGTTTCGCTTTCGTCAAAATACTCCAGTATCAGGCGACTTTTGCAATGCTCCGTATCGGTAATGTAACGAATTACCGACTGGAATTGCAGTACTTTTATTTCGTTCTGTTTTTCGAGGAACTTTGCCACACGGTTTATGGTCAGGTCGTCTTCGCGTATCTCATTAAAGGTTATAGCGCTGTCGTTGCCCGAGCTCTTGCAGGAGATCACATCTTTCTGCTTCAGTTTTTCCAGCAGGGCCATCAGTTGAGCTTCGGTCACTTTTGCTTTGGCGGTAACGTGAGAAATATTTATGGCTGTCTCCATATCGAAAATGCCGGGATAGTTCCGCAGTATTGTTGTTATAATAGGTTCGTCTGCCGGGTTCAGGCTGGTGTAGCGGATTACTTCCTTGCCGGGGATAATAAACTGTATGCTTACCTTTTCTGAAAATTCACGCGAAAGCGTAAGGATGCCCTGCCTGTCGAGAAACTGCAAGGCGTTATAAGCTTTGTTGGCAGGCAGGCTGTATTTTTTTGTAAAGTCGTTATAGTTGAACGGAAAAGTCTCATTGATTCCTTCGCCATACGCTATCTGGAGGAATGTGTTTAGGCGATGGTATGTTTCCTTAAGGAAAGCCCTGTCCGGCAACACATCAATAAATTGGTTCTTTGCCATTTGAATATCCGATGGGCTAACGAGTAATACGGCAAAGGATTTCTGTCCATTCCGGCCCGCGCGGCCTGCTTCCTGGTAATAGCTTTCAAGGTTTTCCGGCAGTTGTATGTGGATTACGGTTTTCACGTCGGGTTTGTCGATCCCCATCCCGAAGGCGTTGGTTGCCACAATAACCTGCGCATTGCCTTTCAGCCAGGCCTGCATTTGTGTTTCCTTTTCTCTTTCCTTTAACCCCCCATGATAAAAAGCAGTGCTAAACCCCAGCGATTTCAGTTGTGCCGAAAGATCGTGGCAGGCTTTTCGGTTGCGTACGTATATAATGGATGGGTCGGGATTTTTCTTTAGTATTTGCTGTATACGATGCAGTTTATCTTCCGCTTCAAAAACCATGTAGGCTATATTGGGACGGGCAAACGATTTTTTAAATACCCCAGGATTGTTAAGAGCCAGGTGGGTGATGATATCTGCCTGAACCCTTTTGGTAGCCGATGCCGTAAGGGCAATAAACGGAACTTTAGGCAGCTGTTTCCTGAGTTGGGAGATCTTCAGGTAAGCAGGGCGGAAGTCATGGCCCCATTGCGATACGCAGTGTGCCTCATCCACCGCCACAAGGTTAAGCGGCAGCTCTTTGATGCGGTCGATGATCCAGTCGGCCTGTAGGCGCTCCGGTGACACATACAGGAACTTATAGCCCCCAAAGCGGCAATTGTCCAACAGGTCGCTTATTTGGTCGGCAGAAAGGTTTCCGGTCAGCGCTATTGCTTTAATGTTACGTGCGGCAAGGTTCTGTACCTGGTCGCGCATTAATGCGATAAGTGGGGATATTACGAGACACAGGCCTTCATTCATCAGGGCGGGTACCTGGAAGCAAACCGATTTGCCGCCACCTGTAGGCATAAGGGCAAAGGTGTCCTTTCCTTCAAGTACCGAACGGATAATTTCTCCCTGCGGTTCCCTGAAGGTGTCGTGCTGCCAGTATTTTTTCAGGATATCGAGCGCCTGTTGCATGTTTTATTTCGAAAGTTGCTCCAAGATAAAAAGAATTCTGTTATCGGGCGTGTCTTTCGGTACTTCTGTAAGTTCGTAACCGTATTTTTGGTACGTTTCCACCAGATGTTCCGCGATCAGCTTGGCCTGTTCATAGTTTTCGTAACGGGCATCATCGGCGGTATAAATGTCTTCCCACGGCGGAAGGAAAAAAATGCGGGTATATTTATGGTTGCGGCAGGTTTCGTCAAAAAAAGCAGGATAGGAGTCGCCGATGTAGTGCATATAGGCCAGTACGTCGGGCAAGCCGCGGTCTATAAACACAATGTCCGCTTCTTCATTACAGGCGTTGTTGAATTGCTTCTTACGGCCTTCCAGCAACAGTTCGCTAAAGAGCAGGGGCTTTTCGAGGAACAGCTGTTCGATTCCCTGCTTTCGGGCCTCGAGCGTTACCTCGCGTGAAATTTCAGGATAGCAGGTGTATCCCTTTTCGGTAAGTCTTTCGATCAGGGTAGTTTTTCCCGAGCCGGGTCCCCCGATGATTACAATAATTTCTTTACCCACAATTTTTTGAATAAGCGGCAAATTTAATCAAACACCACTGATTATGAAAAAGGTTTAGCCATGAATCGTGTGAATTAACAGAAAACTATTCCGTTTAAAGCAAAGCTGGATGGTAAAGGCAGCTTTATGGAAGGTATGATTTGCCGGGAGAATTACCATTGATTCTTCGTCATTTGCCTTAGAATCTAAGAAGTAATACATATAAATATAAAAATTAAGTAACTTTTTTCGTACGATTTTATGATGCGAATTAAGGGATTAATTATATTAGCACTTTAATTAACTTCCGGAAATTTAATTCCCGACTATTAACTATGAAAAATATACAAACACTCATTCTCCTACTAATCTTATTTCTAAATACCGCCGCTTATGCACAGAAGCCATATTATAAAATAAACGGGGGCAAAGCTGTAAACGAGAAGAAATATGTGCAGCTTAAGAATAAATTAGCTAAAGAGGGTAAAATAGAAGAACTTAATCTAAAGACCGTAAGGAAAAGCGATTCTATTATTCATTACATAAAGTTAGGAAATTTAATGACAACACCTGATGGATTCGATCCATATGGAGAGACTAAAAAGTTTATTGGTACTAAATTTAAGATTGAAAATTTTGCCAAAAGTACTACTGAGAACTTCAAAGACGATTACTTAAATGGAAAGCCAACCCTGATTAATTTTTGGTTTACAAGATGCCCGCCCTGCATTCAGGAAATTCCAACGCTGAATAAATTAAAAGATAAATTTGGGGATAAAGTGAATTTTGTGAGTATTACTTTCGACAATCAAAAAGCGGTCGATGAATTCCTGAAAAAGTATAAATTTGAATTCGAACATATCATTAACTCGCAAAATCAAATTGACGGATTCAGCATTACAGCATATCCGACAAGCTTCATTTTGGATAAAAATGGAATTATCAAAATTGTTACTTCTGAAATCACAGAATATGAAGTAAAGGATATTGAAAGTACACTTAAAATATTGCTGTAATAGTTACTACTTCAGTACTATTAGAAAAGTTGCCTTTCGGCTTTAGTAAACCTGAATCATTCGCTTATAAAAAAGACCTTATATGCTAAAAAACGCAATAAACATCTTCGGCACACGTTTTGCATGGGATAATATTGTATATTAGACAACAGAAACATACGTTATGAAAAAGAAAACCGATAAATATACCCACCTGCAGATGATTGCCGTTGGGAAAAAGAAACAGTTATTCAACGTACCAAATAATAGCGGATTTACCATGACCATTACCGAAAAGGTAATTGGTGGTCTTCTGGCCCTGCTTGTTGGGGCAGGATTGTATGCCCGTTTTCAGTAAAAATAATTTTTATAAAATATTAAAAGGCGCCCTCTGATTTAGAGCGCGCCTTTTTTGTGCAATTATATTAATGCGCGGGTGCTGTACCCACTTCAATATACTTTTTAAAGTTTTCTATATCGCGGGTAACCATCCTTTCAAATACAGGATTAAAGAGCTTCGCGGCAATCTCTCCGGCCTTGCCCAGTGGTGCATGGTAAGATATGGTTACTTCAACATCGGTTGAAGTGCCATTGTCGGTAAACTTCACTTTTCCTGAATTATCTATGGTAGAACCCGGCATAGAGTGCCAGCTCAAAAGCTTATTAGGTTCATCCATTAATATCTCAGCTTGCCAGCTTACGGTTCCTAATCCACCCGGAATTTTTGCCTTCCATTCAGATTTATGTTGGTCGATCTCGGCCACACTGTGCAGGTGATCCATAAATAAAGGAAGGTTTGTTAGTGTCCTCCAAGCGTTGTATACTTCGCTTACCGGCTTATTAACCGTCATGCTTGTAGTGATTTTTACGTTTCCGGATTTCCCGGCTCCGGTTTTTTCCACAAGGTCATACGCAGGACAGTAGCCGCTTACACCCCTGAAGAGCATAGCTCCGGCAGAAATACCTTCGAGTACGTTTGTTTTGTCATCTTTTTTAAGCGCACGGTACAACAGGTAAGAACCCGCTGCAATCATAAGCAGGCGTTCCGGTTTACTTACATTCACCCTCAAGCCCGGAATGATGCTCTTTTTGTTTTTGTGCAGATAGGTATCGGCCTCTTTTGTGTTTGATACCGAGGCATAACGATTAGGGTCTGTTCCGGATACGTCGTACTTAGAAAAATTTTGTTTTGATGATGATGTAGTGTCCATGGTTAGTTTTATTTGAGTTATTCATCATAAAATTACCTATTAACTGCTTTAGGTACTTATAATTATATTGTAAAGTATTCTTAAGGTTCTTTTAAAGACAAATTCGTGTGATGTTAAAATTAATATGCATGCATACTTTTTTTAACCCCGCTTTAAGGTTTGGTCACAAATAAATGGTAAATGCTTTCTAAAATTTTTTCATGGATTTTAGTGTACTTAATTTTGCTATAGAAATTAATGTGAAAGCGAATTCCAATTAAATACGAACGCTATGAAAAATCTAATCCTCACCCTTTTATTTTCGCTGCCCCTGATGGCACAACAGCACGCATTCGTGGCTGATAATGGAAATATTGTATGGGAAAAAGAGTTTCCTGTTACCAATGTGAATGTAGTGTCACTTATAGAAGCACAGCCTTCTTTTAAGGTTGGCGGCTTTATTGACAACGTTTATACAGGATATACCGAAGAAATCGTTATTGGTGGTGAAGGCGGTACTGCCCTGATGAAAAACAATTGTAAGTTCGAATTTGTGGTTTTTGTTAAGGATGACGGTTATGTCGTAAAAGTAAAAAACCTGAAATTTCTTGAGAAAATGGGCCCTTTGCAAATGAGGACCGTAGTAAACAGCTGCGAAAAATATTTTATGGACGAAAAGAAGATAAGGCCTACGCCAATAACACAGGGCAATCTGGATTACCTTGATAATTGGCTGACAGGAGTATTTACAGGAAACGCCATAGCTACAGGAGAATCGCTTACATCAAACTAAACGTACTCACATAAATGCGAAAACTCCCAAACTGTATTATTAGTTTGGGAGTTTTTATTTACGTCTCAATTTTTATTCAACAGACATTGTTACAACATTCCATTCGGTGTTGGGTGTTTTTTCAAGTTCAATATATACATCAACATCGTGGTCTTTTCCGTCAACAGGTATGGATAGGGACGCGGTGCCATAACCATTTGTTGTGTTGATGCTTCCCCCGAACATACCAATATCCTCGATGCCTCCGGTTTTCGCCAGTACTTCGGGATCATTTTTAATCGTTTCCACGGCCATTTTGTAAGCTTCAGATGATTTCATTAGCGAGAAAATACCGAATATAAGCAGGCTAACCAGAACTATTATGCCCACAACTACAAGGATGATAATGTTGCGGGTCCGCTTTTTTCGCTTTCGGTCAATTTCGTAAATTTCGGGATGGTTTTGGTACATATTTTTCATGGCAGAATTTTGTCCGAATTTATGAAAAAGGGCGATAGAAAATTTAAAATTTACTATTTGTTCAAAATTCACAATAAGATAGTCATCTAAAAGACTGAATATAAACAGTAAGTGATTTATGTTGCAAAAAAAAGGGCTGCAAATGCAGCCCCTAAATTTTTATCTTAAATCGTTAGTCGATTCTTTCAATTTTTGCACCGATAGCTTTCAGCCTTTCGTCGATCCTTTCGTAACCGCGGTCAATCTGGTCACCATTCTGAATAGTACTCACGCCTTTCGCAGAGAGTGCCGCAATAAGCATAGATATACCGGCCCTGATATCAGGGGAAGACATCACAATGCCTTTTAGCTGCGATTTAAAATCAAGCCCAATAACTACTGCCCTGTGCGGGTCGCATAACATGATCTTGGCACCCATGTCGATAAGCCTGTCTACAAAGAACAGGCGGCTTTCGAACATCTTCTGATGGATCAGTACGCTGCCCCTTGCCTGGGTGGCAACCACCAGCACAATGCTCAGGAGGTCCGGCGTAAAGCCAGGCCACGGCGCATCGGCAATAGTAAGGATAGAACCATCAATATAATTTTGTATCTCGTAGCCATCTGTGTGTGCGGGAATATAAATATCATCGCCCCTGCGCTCCAAGGTGATGCCCAGCTTCCTGAAAGTGCCCGGAATAACTCCAAGGTTGTCCCAGCTTACATTCTTTATGGTAATCTCACTTTTAGTCATGGCGGCAAGGCCTATCCACGAACCTATCTCAATCATATCCGGCAGGATACGGTGTTCGCATCCGCCAAGGCTTTCTACGCCTTCAATTTCAATAAGGTTAGAGCCTACACCCGTAATTTTTGCACCCATGCTGTTCAGCATTTTGCATAGTTGCTGCAGGTAAGGTTCGCATGCGGCATTGTATATGGTAGTTTTGCCTTCGGCCAGTACGGCAGCCATAACAATGTTGGCAGTACCCGTTACCGATGCCTCATCAAGAAGCATATAGGCGCCTTTAAGTCTTTCTGCTTCAACACCATAGAAATGGTCTTCCTCATTGTAGCGGAATTTTGCTCCGAGGCTTATAAAGCCCTCAAAGTGTGTGTCGAGCCTTCTGCGTCCAATTTTATCGCCTCCCGGTTTTGGTATATAGCCTTTGCCAAAGCGTGCTAAAAGTGGCCCAACGATCATTATGGAACCCCTTAAAGCCGCGCCTTCCTTTTTGAAAGCTTCGCTTTCCAGATAGGCAAGATTCACTTCATCGGCCTGGAAAGAGTAAGAACCATGGGCAAGCTTTTCCACCTTTACGCCAAGGCTGCGCAACAGGTTGATGAGCTTGTTCACATCAATGATATCCGGAATGTTGGTAATAGTTACCTTTTCGGGGGTAAGAAGCACCGTACATAATACCTGTAATGCCTCGTTCTTTGCCCCCTGTGGGGTTATCTCACCTTTAAGGGGCGCTCCCCCTTCAATTTTAAATGTTCCCATGCAGCGCTTTACAAATTAGGGTTTTCTGTTTTTGTTGTTATTCTGGTTATTTTTCCCGTTACCGGGCCTTTGCATTTTTATTTTTGGGTTACTGAACTGGGTTTTATTGCTCAGCTTTTTGTTTACCCGCATCAGGTCTATCGAGTTCGAAAGCTCTTCATCGCCTCCCTGAAGGTCAATCCTTCCGCCGGAAAGCTCACGAAGGTGCTCGAATATTACATCATCCTTTACCGTGTCTTTGTTCCAGCTCAGGAATGATTTTTTCATGTGGTTCGCAATTACAATAATAAGCGCGTTTTTCATTTCGCCATCTTCCCAGCTGTTTGCAACATCGATCATATACTTGATGTTGTTTCCGTAAAAGCGGTATTTCGGGAAGTTCTGGGGGTAGTCGAGCTTCTCGGGCTTTTGTGCCAGCATTTCAGGTGAGGGGATAGGGTAGGGCGAATCCACCTCCAGCTTAAATTCAGACATGATAAAAATCTGATCCCACAGCTTATGCTGGAAATCGGGCACATCGCGCAGGTGCGGGTTTAATGTACCCATAACACCAATAATGTATTTAGCGGCCTTATTGCGTTCTTCACGGTCTTCTAGCGCAACGGCTTGCTGTATAAGCTTTTGCAGGTGCCTGCCGTATTCGGGTATGATAAGGTGTTCCCTTTCAGAGTTGTACTCAAGGAAATTTACGGCGTCTTCAGGACTATATGGCATAAGCGTTTTGTTTATAATGAAATAATGCCCTCTATACCGGAGAGCTGTATATACTTATCTATTACAGATTGCGGGTCTTTCATCCTCACATTGATGGAGATGCTGGTATATTTGCCGGTTTTAGACTGTGTGGTCTCTATTACCGCTCCCATGCTGTTGAAAGCATTTTCCACTTGTTGTACTTTTTCGGTATCTGAAGGCACAATGAACTTATAAAGGTACTCGGCAGGCCATTGTGTCGAGTCGGTAAGCTCCTGTTTTAGCCTTACATAGAATTCTTCACTCTTTTTATCCATTCGTCATTTAAATAAAGGCAAATATAGGCATTATTCTGCCGTTTGTCCCGACTAAAGAGTATCAGCAGGATATTTTTTAAATGATGTAAGAAAAAAATTAAATAACCGGACGCAACCTTTTCAATTTATTATAATCTATAGGGTATAGGTTTAGGTTATAAATTGGTTATTTTTTTGAAAACCACCGCGCCACGTTGCCGGTGGTTTTTTATTTTTTAAGCGAAATCAGTGCTAACAGCACTATAGCAGCAGTTCCGAGTATGATGAATGACAGCCGGATGAATTTTGTAAGAACCGGCTTACTGCGGAATATCCGGATGACGATAAAAAGTGCCGCGCCGGTAAAAAAGTTCAGGCAGATCCAGGCGAGCAGCGCGCCGCCTATTTCAGGATTGTTATCCCCAAACGCATTGATTGTGGCGAGGCCCAGTAATACGGCGAATATTACAGCCCATATAATATATAACCCTACCAGGGAATGAAATGCTGTGTGTTTTAAGTCGAGTCCGGCCATAAGAGTTTAACGCAGGATTGTGCTATTTATTGATAATCTTTAACACCCGCGCTCGTTATCTTTGCAGCAAAAGTAAAGCCAAACTGTATGACAGACCTCTTCAGCAGCGACACCAACCTGCTTCCTTATGATGGGGAGGCGCTCTACTATGGTCATATTATGCCTGAAAATGAAGCCCGTAACTATTTCAATATATTGCTGGAGACACTTTCATGGCAAAATGATGAGGCTGTAATTTATGGCAAGAGGTTTGTTACAAAGCGCAAAGTGGCCTGGTACGGCGACAATAATTATGCATATACCTATTCCAACACTACGAAGCAGGCCTTGCCATGGACTCCGGCCCTGCTGGAGCTAAAAAGTGTGGCGGAGGAATTATCGGGTACGAAATTCAATTCCTGTCTCGCTAACCTGTATCATGATGGTACAGAAGGGATGGCCTGGCACAGTGATAATGAAAAAGCACTCGGCGAAAATACCGTAATCGCTTCCCTGAGTTTTGGGGCCGAACGCAAATTCAGTTTTAAGCATAAAAAGACCGGAGCAAAAGCTGAAGTGATTTTACAAAACGGGAGCCTGCTGGTTATGAAAGGTACCACACAAACGCATTGGCTGCATCGCCTTCCACCCTCTGTAAGGGTCAAAAGCCCCCGCGTAAACCTTACATTCAGGACATATAAAGGTGTCTGAAAGATGCTATGGAGTAAATTATCTTAAAAAAATGTTAACTATTCGTTATAATTACATATATTTATGGCCTTAATTCTTTGCCCCACAAAGATTTGAATCCGGATCCCCCATTATTAATCTTAATTACTAAATGCAAGATGAAGCTGAAAGACCTTAAAGTTTGGCTGGACAGCCTGACCGACGAAGAACTTGAGAAAGAGTTGCGTTACAATTCTATGGATTACGGCATTTCCGGCCCTGTGACAGAAATTAGCAAAACCGAAGATGATCTCTATTATGTTGGGGATGAGCCTGTATTGCTCCATACAGGAAGCGAATTGAGACAGTTGGGTTTTACGGATACGCAGATCTCAGGGCTCGATATTGAAATTCCTGAAGGATGCTATTATATTGAACTTAGCAACGAATATAGCATACTCGAAAGATTTACACATTCCTAACCTCTTTCTTCAACTCTATTTAACAGTCCGTTAGTGTCCTTACAGCTTTATATTCGTTACATTAGCTTTTAATGAACGAATATTATGCCCATGAAGCACATACTGACTATTACGCTGAACCCGACCGTAGATAAAAGCTGCGAAGTAGATACCATTAAGCCTGACAAAAAGCTACGTTGCTCCCAGCCGAAATACGAGCCCGGCGGAGGTGGTATTAACGTGTCCCGCGGACTGGAGCGGCTCGGTATTGCATCTACGGCCTTTTTTCCCTCAGGTGGACGTACAGGAGAACTGCTTGAAAAACTGCTTGAGAAGGAAAATATTGATACGTGTACCGTTGAGGTTGCAGCCGAAACACGGGAAAACTTCATTGTGGTGGATACTTCCAGCAATGAGCAATACCGTTTTGGGATGCCGGGTGAAGAAATCACGGGTGATGAATCTTCTCTTATAGAGAAAAAGATCCTGGAATTTTCTCCGCTTCCTGATATTGTAGTGATAAGCGGAAGCCTGCCGCCGGGTATGGAAGCCGGGTATCTGGGAGGCCTCCTGAAAGCGCTGAAGGCGAAAGGAATCAAAATAATTGCCGATACTTCAGGTGAGGCGCTTGCCGAAGCCCTGAAAGTGGGTGTATACCTTGTAAAACCAAATCTGGGCGAGCTCAGTAAACTTACCGGTTTAGAGGATCTCGACAACGAAAGCGCGGATGAAGCCGCGAAACAATTGATTGATGAAGGCAAAGCCGAAATTGTGGCCGTATCTATGGGGCCTCAGGGGGCTTACCTCGTAACAAAAGAAGAAACATTGCATATCGGTGCACCGTCTGTAAGAAAACGGAGCACTGTAGGCGCCGGTGACAGTATGGTGGCCGGAATGGTATCGGTGCTGGCCAAAGGCGGCTCCCATTCAGAGATGATACGGATGGGCGTGGCATGCGGTTCAGCGGCAACCATGAGCAAAGGGACAGGGTTGTTTACGAAAGAGAATGCGGAAAAACTATATCAATGGCTTTCGAGATAATGAGCCACCCAGTTCGATGTAAATAGCAATAATCAAAAAAGCATATGGAATACCAAAATGCAAAAGATGTCTTCGACGAACTGAAGAACTTTGAAGGAAAAGCCGATTTTAAAGGAACAGATACCATTATCGATTATTTTGTGCTGCTGCCCGAAAAACAGGTGGATTTAAGTTTTGATCTCGATGCCTTCCTTGCAACGCATCAGGCTTCTGGCAGTTTTGAAGTGGAAGGAGGGCATGAGGAAGAGGAATATACCATTATTGGCATTAGCCTAAAAACCAAAGACTATTCCAACGATCTGGATTACTTCCTCAAGCTGCTGGTGTGGTAGCGCACTCGTGTGAATAGTCTTATTTTAAACGTAGTAGTTTAGGTTTTTTCTTAAGAATTTTAGTGAATGATTGGGATAGTTTTGGGAAAATTTTAGAAGTATAAAGTCCATCTTTGTAAAACTAAACATCAAAAACCTATACCATGAAAAAGAACATAGACTTAAATACGATCAAGAATTTTATCCTTACCAATGCCCTTTCTGAAAACGTGATGCTGATGCTTCACCCGTCTAATTTTGATAAATTAGTGAAGACCGGAACACAGAAAGTAAAGACACTTTGCATTTCGGGCATCAATATTATCCCGGACGATAATAATGAAATCAATGAAGGCGAGATCGATGTTCTTGAAGTAAAATTCAACTAAGCCTATGGCCTTTACAGTTACTTACGATTCCCTGCACGAATACATACTTGAGCATAATTTAACTGAAAATGATTCCGTGGTGCTTCATCCTCAGGATTATGATGATGTTGCGAAAGATTATATCAGTGAGAACAATTTCATGATGTACAGGCCGGTAGAAATACTGGGTATTCGGGTAGTAGAAGATACAGAGAAGGAAGTGAGGAGAAACCAGGTAGCGGTCATTTCGCTTGCTTCGTAAAATTAAAATATATAATATCAAAATAAAGGGCTGTTTCACGATCGAAACAGCCCTTGTTTTATTTAATGCATTTATTGATTTGCCAGTTCGATGGCTTTATCCAGCACTTCATCCTTACCTGTCCTGACACCGGCTATGGTTGTCAATACTTCAAGGTCTATTTTTACGCCTACACGCTGCGTTTGTGTACCGTCAGGGTAAAACACGCCAAGGCCGGTTATCCAGGTCATGAAGCCACCGGGAAAATGTATCGTGCTCACATTGCCATCAGCCCCGGCGGTCTGGCTGCCTATGGTAGTCACATTGTCGCCGGCCTGTAATGACATAGTGGTGAATTCCGCGTGGCTTTGCGTGGTCTCATTCACCATGACGATGACTTTGCCCTTGTAGGCATACGGACTCTTACCTCTTGGTCCCACATAGTAATTATATACCCATTTGTACTTTCCCGGATAGTCAGGGTCGGGTTGTATAAAGTGTACAAACTCTTTTTTTTCCTTCATCAGGTATTTTCCAATTTCATACATGTTGCCATTCGGGTAATTACGGATGTCGAAAATAAGCGCCTTGCAGTTGCCAAGCTTTTTAAACATAGGATTTACGTCCTGATTTTCAAGTATGCCCATGTTGATGTAGCCAATGTTGCCATCGA
>Ga0308157_10001128_pt1 | contig 62208 bp, 56 predicted proteins | sample PhyBR1_FD_201035 | JGI IMG/M metagenome (GOLD analysis project Ga0308157, IMG submission 201035) | Phyllosphere microbial communities from UC Gill Tract Community Farm, Albany, California, United States - DLSLB.R1 | ecosystem: Host-associated > Plants > Phyllosphere > Unclassified | place: USA... | reverse complement strand
TGTAATCCTCGTAACCGGCCAGCGCATAGCCTTCCAGGTACGGGTTGAACGCGGTGCGCACGCCCACTTCAGTGGAGTAGCCGTTGAAGTCCAGGCCGTGCTTCATGTCGAACTTCTGGTACGCAACACGAGCCACCAGGTCGGTGTTCGGTGCGATGCCGTAGTTGTAGCCGGCACCGATGCGCCATTGGTCGACATCGTTCTTGAAGGTGTCGGTTTCCTGCTTGCTGTAATCACCGAAGATGTGGAAGTTCGGGTGCACGGCAACCGAGCCCTTCACGCCCCAGCCATCAGCGTCGCCGCCCTTGGCATCGGTGTTCACGTAGCCGCCTTCAACGTAGTTGTACGACAGGCCATCGGCAGCCGATGCGGCGAACGGCAGCGCGGCCAACAGACCCAGGGCAAGCAGCGAATTCTTGATCATCGGGATACACCTTTCATTATTTTGGTTTCGTCGAACGCCCCTCGGGAGGGGAGGGAGGAGAGGCGTTCGACAGGTGTGAATTATCCGTTTGTTGATGAAATCGGCCCTGAATATTGAACTGACCGGTACATGAATGAGGTTCCTGTTCAGGGAACTCTCGATGTGTCGTGTATAGACGGGCAACCATAGGTTTGCGCTTTTGCCGTACCTATGGTTGCAGAAGGGCTGAAAACCTTTGGTTGCAACGGCCGAGGGGTAGGACTGGCGCCCACCGGTAATGGCCCCGTGCCAATTGCCGAGACGGGGAACGGCCTCCGGACGCGGTCCCGGCTCGTCTATCGGATCGTTAACCACGGAACCCCATCGGGCTTTTGAGGGGCCAGGCCCTGAACGTCGGACCGCTCCGCATCTCCGCACTCTGGGCCTAATGAAGGGGGGGCTTTGTTGTCGTTGGGAGAAACAGTCAGATACAGGGGGCGGCATCTATTTCCTGGCGGGGTTCAAGAAGAATTCCCCCCGGCACTTTCGCCTCCTACATGCTTCCCCCTCATGAACCGTACAACCTTCGCTCATCTGCGAAAAGCTACCTTGCGCCTCATCGCGGCCAGCGGCCTGGCCCTGCTGGCAGCAACTGCTGGTGCCGCACCAAGCCAACAGCAGCCGGGCTACTATCGACACGCACTCGGCGACTACACGGTCACGGCCGTTTACGACGGCTACGTTGATCTGGACCCCGCTCATCTCTCCGGAATGAGTCAGGACCAGATTTAGGTTTTCATTGCCCGTGCATTCCAGGCGAAGAATTCAACGATCCAGACTTCCGTCAATGCCTTCCTCATTGATACGGGCAAAGAGCTGGCTCTGGTCGACTCTGGCACCCACTACCTGTTGATGCTTCGCAATCCCCAGAGCCACAAGCGATGGGTCTATGATGCCCAGCCTGTTGACGCCTAAGGCAGCTGGGCACCTGATCTTTGCACTGCCGGTTCGCCGGCATGCTACTGGTGCTTAAATCAAAGACATGAAGACCCACTGTGCTGACACATGGAGCGAGGACGGAACAGCGCGGGCCGAATCTGCGCCGCTCTCGTCCTAACGGGAGTCCTGCAGCTCGCTCATGGAGGCACCGCGGATCTGACAAGGGCGCGCAGGCCCTTCAGTTGAGCCAAGCCGCCTAGCCTGCAATGATAGACATCATTGGACGGGACAGAGCCTCGGGCGCATGGAATTTGCGTTGGTTGACGGCAGTAGAACCAGCCCATTCTCCGGTGGACGGGGGGTGTGCCCACAGTGCGGTGCCGCGATGGTGGCCAAGTGCGGCATCCGACCGCTTTTTGGCTTCAATGAAGAGAGCGCTATTCAATGAGCCGACTGCATGCTGAGTCGTAACGAATTGAGGGCAGTTCGGTGCAACTGCGATATGCGCCCCTTACTCAGCCCCCACTCCTGGGCAAGCTCGATGAAGGGTGTGAACTCGAAGTAGTGCCGCACGATGATCGCTTTCAATCTTGGTGGTAGTTGCTCCACTCCCGCCAGCAACTGGCCGATGGCCTGCTGATCCTCGGCGAAGCGAAGCGCATCGTGACTGTCGATGGCCAGCGGATTGGCCGCATCGTCCAGCATGTAGCCCAGGCCCAACCCGACGATCGAAGCGACCAGCTCATTGAAGGGGTCATCGGAACCGCCCTGCAGGGTGTCCAGCCGCTCCTGATAGCGCTCGCTCGATGCGCCCCCAAGGATCAAGCGAAGGCCATTGAAAACAGAGCCGCGTACCCGGGTCATTGCATAGGCCTGGAAGGCAATGCCGCGTGCCGGATCAAAACGATCAATCGCCTCCAGCAATCCTATGCTGGCGTTCTGGATGAAGTCGTCCCGGTCCGCGCCCAGCCGTGGGAAGCGGCGATGTACCCGCCGCGCGATGGCAGTCGCCCACGGCCTGTAGCGCAGATAGAGGGCATCACGCGCCTGCGGGCAGCGCTGCTCCCTGAGCTGGGACCAGAGTGCCGCCTCGCCATCCGTGGCATGCGTGTCCATGTCAGTTCCAGTAGCTGCCCAGCAACGCCTTGGACAGCAACACCCAGCCATCGATCAGTACAAACAGCAGTATCTTCAAGGGCAGGCTGATGGTGGTCGGTGGCAGCATGATCATGCCCAGCGCCATCAGCGCCGCAGCGACCACCAGGTCGATGAGCACGAAAGGCAGGAAGATCACGAAGCCGATCTGGAAGGCGGTCTTCAGCTCGCTCAGCAGGAACGCAGTGACCAGATGGCCGAAGCGGATGTCGTCCATGGTATTGGGCGCCGGCGCCTTGGCCATCTCGATCACCGTGCGCAGGTCTGATTCGCGCGTCTGCGACACCATGAACTCACGCAGCGGCCGGCTGCCCAGCTCGATGGCCTGCTGGGCGGTGATCTGCTCACTCATGTAGGGTGCGATCGCATCATGGTTCATGCGATCGAGTACCGGCGACATGGTGAAGTAGGTCATGCAGATCGCCAGGGTGATCACCACGCTGTTGGGCGGCGTCTGCGGAATACCCAGCGCATGCCGCAGCAGGGACAGCACGATGATGATCCTGGTGAAGGCGGTCATGCCGATCATCAGCACCGGAATCAGCGACAACATCGTGAGGATCACGAAGTTGCGCAGTGCGGGTGAGTAATCCTGCTTCAGCGCCTCGGCCACGGCGTCCTCGGTCGGGCCCGCCCACGCCTGCCCGGCCACCAGCATCAGGACAGCGACCAGCGGTAGTACGCGCCAGCGGCGGTCAGGCTGCATCGGTAGCCTCCGGCTCAGCGCGTCCCGTTCCGAGCACAATCTGCGCATGCGCGGTGGACTCCACCACGGTGAAGACCGCTACACCGTCGCTGACCCGGTAAAGCCGCGTGCGCGGACTGAGCCGCACCACCTGCTCCACCCTCAGGCCCATTGGCATGTCCGTTGCGGCCGGCACCACGCTCCAACGCTGCAACCAACCTTTCCGACGCGCGACGTAGAGAGCCGCTATAGCAAGCGCAAGCAGCAGGCTTGTGATGATCAGCGGCGCCACCAGCGTCGTACCAACGCTGCCCGCCTCGCTCTTGAAGCGGATAGGCGCCGCGGCCAGAATGAACAGCGCAGCGGTCATGCGATCTCCAGGATCCGCACGCCGAAGTGGTCATCAATCGCCACCAGCTCCGCGCGTGCGACCGCCTTGCCATTGAGCAGCAGCGTCACCGGTGCTTCCAGTTGCTCGTTCAACACCACCTCATCCCCTGCCTTCAGGCCGAACAGCCGGTCCACACTCATATCGACCGTGCCGATCTGCGCGCTCAGCGCCACCTGCACATGCCGGATCAGCGCGATGCTACGCTCAGCCGCATCGCCCTGTTCCACCTGCGCCGGCTCGGCGCGCACCGCTTCCAACACCGATGTACGTTCCATTACTTCATTCCTGGCTGGGTTGTGTCATTGATACAGCGAAGTGCCTTGCGGCCCTCGGACGAATGCAGGCTCGCGCTGAACACGGTATGGCCGTCGGCCGACTGCAGCTTGACCACGGCGTCGGCGATACGCGAGGTACGCAGGGTTTCACCGGGCCTGAGGGTGCTGGCAACATCCAGGTCGGCACTACCCAGTTCCAGGGTGGCGTACAGGCTCACGGTGGATGCCAGCAACGCGCTGCGACGCGATGCCAGCACGGGCCGGGAGACACCGACCGGGATCGGCACGAGTGCGTCGCAGGCAGCCAGTGGCAGATACAGCAGGGCCTCGGCGCCTGGCAGCGACACGCTGAAGCACAACACGCCATGACGCGCATCGCACAAGGCCGCCATCGGCGCAGCGTCGGCGATTGCCTCTGCAGCCGAGGGCACCAGTTCACGCAACAGATCGGCAAAGGCACGGCGGCCGATTCCTGCCGCGATGGGGCTGGACTCCCGGCCAGGAACTGCGGCCAGAGCGGCTGCAATCCGCTCCAAGCCATTGTTGCCAAGGATCGCGAAGGCGCTGGTTCCCGTGCAGTGCCACCACTGCCCCGGTGATGGTGGCAGCGCAATGTCCGCCGCCTGCACCTCGCAATGGCCAGGCTCGGCGGCCCACTGGGCGCGCCAATGGTCCAGCCGCTGCTGCAATGCTGCTTCGATCTGCGCAACGCGCCTCACGCCGTGCCGCCGGAACGGAAGGACCGTCATCACCCGCCCCGCGTGCTGTTGTACAGCTGTTCAATCATTTCGTTGCTGACCGTCATCACCCGCGAGCTGGCCTGGTAGCCGCGTTGGATCACGATCATGTCGGCGAACTCCCGGGTCAGGTCCACATTGGACATCTCCAGGCTGAAACCGCGGATGCGACCAAAGCCGGTATCGCCCGGGCGCCCGATATCGCGTTCCTGCACGCTGGCGCCTGCGATCAGGCGCCCGCCCTCCAGGTTCAATGCGCTTTCGTTTGGGAACAACGCCAGTGCGACCTGCGGACCACTGCGCTTCTCCGTTTCGGAGTAGGTCAACTGCATCACGCCCTTGTCATCGAAGGTGATGCCGTTGACGGCCAGAATGCCGTGGCCGTCGGTCACCTTGGCCGACAAGCTGCTGGTGGTTCCGCTCAACGAGGTCATGCCGGTCAATGTTCCGGGGGTACCGAAATCCAGCCGGATCGCCTGCGCGCCCCCCGGCCCCTGCAGTACCACGTCCATCCCTGCGTATCCGGTCAATGGCGTGCCGTCGGTACGGAAGCGCACTTCGCCGCTGCCCACGGCCTTGCCCGAGGAATCGGTCACGGTCACCAGGAAGCTGCCCGGCGTGTTGGCGGTGTTGTTGGTGAACTTGACCGAGAGCACGCGTGATGCACCGGAGGCGTCGAACACAGTCACCGCATTGATGTTGGTGGTGGTCGAGGACGGCGCGATGTTGCCGGTGACGCGCACCTGGCTGGTCCCGACAGCTGGAATGTTGCGATAGCTGTCCAGGTCGATCGCGACCATGTTGCCGCTGCCATCCAGGCCCATCACCTGGTAGCCATTGACGCTGTCCACCAGAAGGCTGTGCTCGTCGAAGCGGAACTGGCCGGCGCGGGTGTAATGCAGGTCGCCAGCGGGGTCGCGCAGCACGAAGTAGCCGTTGCCGTTCACCGCCAGGTCGGTGGCGTTCTCCGTCTGGCGGATGTCACCGGGGTTGGTTCGCATGTCGTCACCGGTGATGCGCGAGCCATAGCCACCTTCCACGTTGGTGAAGAACGCATCACTGCCACGAAACCCAGGTGTGTTCATGTTGGATACGTTGTTGGACACCGTATCCAGGCTTCGCGAGAAGCTGAACATGCCGGAAAGACTGTTGAACAGGGCTTGGAACATGGAGGTCCGCCTGGGTCAGGGTTTGACGAGGGAGATCTGCGACAAGCGGATGCCTGTGCTGACTGATCCGGTGGCATCGCGCACGCTCAGCTCCGGACCGGCGCTGCCAAACTGCACCGCCACCACCGTGCCCGAGCGGGTCACGCCCAGATTGGTCAGGTCCACCTGGCGATTGAGCAGGCCCACGGCCTGGTCGGAGGCACTCATCGCCAGCATCGACGCGGTGTTCTCGCTGAGTTGGCGGGATTGTTCCAGTGCGGAGAACTGCGCCAGCTGGGCCAGGAACTCGCGGTTGTCAACCGGCTCCAGCGGGTCCTGGAACTGCAGCTGTGCAAGGAACAGGCGGATGAAATCTTCCTGGTCGATCGTACTGCTCTGTGCCAGTGCGGAGTTCTGCTGGGTGCCCAGTGAGCTTCCGATTGCATCAACGGCCATGCACATCTCCGGTCGGTTGAGGATAGGTGGGGGTTGCACGCCAAAGCTCGCGCGCATTGATGACGATCCGCTGCAGCTGCAGACCGTGTTGTCCGGCGAACGCCAGCAACCGCTCTGCAAGCGCCTGCGCATCCTGCGCATCCAGGCGGTAATCGCGGATGCGAATGCTCAGCCCCTCGCCTGCGGTCCTGCCCCAGCGCAGCAGGCGCGCCTGCCATCGCTCGCCCAGTTCAGACAGCGCAGCGCTGGTGCCCACTGCATCGGCAGCAGTAGAGGCTGCGGTGACCCGCGCGTTCGGAGCGGCGACAGCCGCGGTCGCGCTCTTGCCGGGCATGGCAGCCACCGCCTGCGCGGCGTTGGCAGCTGCCATGCCCGGGTTGCCTGCAGAGGAACCGGGGTATGCCGCGAGAGGCATGCGCGAGGGCTGCATCGCTTCTGCAGCCACTCGTGTGCCGGCCAGCATCTGCGACAAGGCGTTGTTGGGCAGCAGCTGCCACGCCAGCAGCATGGCCTGGCCAGCGCCATGCTCATCGGAAGCCGCGACATCGCGCGCAATGGGCCCAGCGTCCCCAGTGATTTCAGGATCTGGACGCGATGGACTGGCGTCCACGGACTCGCGGAAATCACGCGCAGGGCCAGCCGCGGAGGGGCGGACGAGGCGCGGCACCGCGTCGGGTTCGCGTGCCCCCATGCCCGCTGGCATGCGTTCAATCATGCGGGCCTCCGCGCAGGCGGCCACGCAACTCCACCAGCGAATCAAAGACATGCTTCTCGGCCGCATCGCGTTCGATCGCAACCACACGCGTTGCGCGGTGCGCCACCGCGCGGGCCATGCGGTGCGCCGTTTCGTGCTGTTCGCGCGCGAGCAGGGCATCATCCTCGGCGTGCTTCAGGCGCTGTTGGCACACCTGTACGTGCCGCCATGCGGCTTCCTCCATGCCCGCGCTCGCGGTCAAGCGCGCCAGATCCAGCAGCGGACTCTGCAGCAGCCTCAGGCGCTGCTCGCTGGCCGCCTGCGCACGATCCTGCACGGCCGCGACCGCAGCGGTCGCCTCCGCAACCGCGCGCAGTGCCAGCTGGCGGGCCAGCGCAGCGCGGTCTTCACCGAAACTGCGCCAGCGCTGCAGCGCATGCAGGCCCTTGCTGCGCGGAATGCTCATGCCGCCCCCTGCAATGCGGCTGCCAGGCGGCGGTAGGCCGCTTCGCGCGGGGTCGCCTCGCTGGGCGGTTGTTGCAGCACGGCTTCAAGATGCGGCCGCTGCTCGATGACCCGGTCCAGTGCCGGATTGGCGCCCTTCTGGTGTGCCCCCAGCTCGATCAGGTCGCGCGACGCTTCATACAGCGCCAGATGGCGTCGCGCTTCACGTGCCAGTGCCAGCTCATCGCTGCTGGCCACCGCATCCATCACCCGGCTGGCACTGTGCAGCACATCGATGGCCGGATGGTGTCCGCGCGCGGCCAGGTCCCGGGACAGCACGACGTGGCCGTCGAGGATGGCGCGCATATGGTCGGTCACCGGCTCATTCATGTCATCGCCTTCCACCAGCACGCTGTAGATGCCTGTGATCGAGCCACCCGCCTGCAGCTTTCCGCAGCGCTCGAGCATCCGTGGCAGCTGCGCGAACACCGATGGCGTATAGCCACGGAACGTGGGTGGCTCGCCGACCGCTAGGCCGATCTCGCGCTGCGCCATCGCAAAGCGGGTCATCGAATCGACCACCAGCAGCACCGAACGGCCGCTGTCGCGGAAGTACTCTGCCACTGCGTGGGCGGCGTGGGCCGCATGCACGCGGGTCACGGCCGTCTCATCGGCGGTCGCCACCATCACCACCGACCGGCGCAGTCCGGTATCGCCCAGGGAGTGGCGCAGGAAGTCGCCCACCTCGCGCCCACGCTCGCCGATCAGGGCAAGCACAGTCACGTCGGCCTGTACCTCCCGTGCAAGTGCCCCCAGCAACGTGCTTTTACCAACACCGCTGCCGGCGAAGATGCCGATCCGCTGGCCTTCGCCCAGGGTCAACAGGGTGTCGACCGCACGGATGCCCGTGGGCAACGGCGTGTCGATCGGCGCACGGTGCAAGGGATTGATCGGCGTCCGGCGCAGCGCGTAGCGTTGCGCGCACTGCAGTGGACGGCCGTCGATCGGCTCGCAGAGTGCATTCACCACGCGGCCAAGCAGGGCGTCGCCGACCGGCACTTCCAGGGCACGCTCGCAGGCACGGATCTCCTGCCCCGGAGCCAGGCCGTCGATCTCGCCGAACGGCATCAGCTGGGTGCGCCCCTGGCGAAACCCGACCACCTCGGCCAGGATCGGTGCACGTCCGTCGCGATCGATATGGCACAACTCGCCTACACCGACCTCGGGGCCAAGCGCCTCGATCACCAAGCCGTTATAGGACGCCACCTGGCCGAGGCGACGCACCATCGGCGCCGCGGCAATGGCTTCAAGCAGGGTGTCGCACGCAGCCGTCATTGCGCGTCCCCTGCGCTGGCCAGTCCCTGCAGGAAGGCGGTACGCAACGCATCCAGACGCACATCCAACCCCGCATCGTCGATCCCCAGCGGGCTTTCGATACGGCACTGGCCCGGCTGCAGGCGCGCATCCGCTTCGATGCGGATCTCCGCAGTGGCCAGCGCCTGCGCGAACGGCGCGTCCAGCGGAGGCAGTCGCAGCAGCAACGGGCGCTGCTTCTGCTCGGCCAGCGCCTGGCGGCAGGCCTGCGCGATACGCTCTTCGGCAGGCAGCGCATCCAGCACGCGAAGCATAGCGGCATAGGCCAGTTGAATCGCCATAGCCAGCATGGCGCGTTCCAGTTCAGCCAGCTGCGCGGGCAGTTGCACCGACCACTGCGCCAGACGTGCGCGCTCATCCTGCAGTTCCGCCAGGGCCTGGGCATGACGATGATGGCAGGCCAGTTCCGCAGCAGCCACCGCATCACGGATCTGCGCATCGGCTTGGCGCATGCCTTCGGCATGGCCGGCTTCGCGTGCTTCCTGCAGCCACTTCAGCCGCTCCTGCTCCGGATCGATGCCGATCACAGGCGACGCCATGACTTCGGCGGGCGCGAACAACGTTCCAAGCCTTACCACCCTCGGTTCATCAGCAGGCAGTCGCTGGATCATGCGGCGCGCTCCACCGCAGCCAACTGCATCGCCTCTGCTTTGAGTGCATGGGCCAGGCGCGGCGGCAGTGCGGGCACCCTGCCCAGCTCGCGCGCCACCACCGCACCGCGTGACGGCTCCAGCAGCGACACGCAGAACGATCGATCCAGCTCCCCCCAAGCCGCCAGCACGCGTGCGTACCAGGCATCCGGCAGGTGCGCAGCCAGTCCTATCAACTGCTCTACATCCAGCGACGTTTCACTGGTGAGTCCAACCACTTCGTCGGCCAGCAGCGCCTGGGCAAGCTCGGCGATGGGCAGGCGCAAAGCCTGCAGCTCGCCCACCAGACGCTTGATCCGGGATGCTGCGGCCGGCGGCAGCTGGGAAAGCAGCTGGCGCCGGTCAGACGCCACCAGCGTGGCCAGCATCAGGGCGCACTTGCGTTCGCCGCGCGAACTGTTCATGGCGCGCCGCCCTCGGCCAACCAGCCACGCATCCTGGCCAGAACGGCGTCCCGTTCGGTGGGGCTCAATCGCTTCGGGCGTCGTTGCGTAGCCAGGATCGCAATCCCGCCCAGCAAGGCACCGGCAACGGCGATCAGGGCCCAACGGATCCAGGGGGCCGATGCCGTCGTCTTCTTCACCGGCGATGTCGGCTGGGAAGGTGGCGGGGCCTGCGTTGCACCGAGCGGGGTGACGGCACGGGCCGCGCCGGGTGAGGCATCCCAGCGCTGGCCACGGCCAAGCCGCGATACTGCCAGACGGTCTCCCCGCACCTCGTTGATGCCGGCCGCGGCGGCGACCAGCGAGCGGATCCGCTCGACCTCGCTGTCGTCCAGGTTCGGCGGTAGGATGACCGCCACGGACAGCGTCTCGATCCGGCCCGGAGCGCGGGCGATCTCCTGGCGCGAGGTACCGTGCACGAAGGTGGACTCCTCCTCGTTCTCGTTCTGCCCGCCCTCGCTGCCTCCCGAGTGGCTGACCCGCTTGTTGGCGAGCAGGCCGTTGCCATCGCCCCCCTGCGCCAGCGGCCGTTCGCTCACTTCACGAACCGCGTCGAAGTTGAGGGTAGCCTCCACCGACACACGAAATTCTCCGTCATGCAGGACCTGCCCAAGCAGATCGACGATGCGCGCCTGCAGGCGGTTCTCCAGCCGCTGGTCTTCTTCGGCATGTCCCTGCAGATCAGCATCGCTGGCGCCATCCGCGCTTGCGGCTGCAAGCAGACCACCATCGGAATCCAGCACCGAGACCTGGGTCGGCGCCAGACCCTCCACCGATGCGGCCACCAGGCTGCGTACACCATTGATCTGCTTGCGGGTCAGGCGCTGGCCCGGCTCCAGTGCCAGTGCGACAGACGCCTTCGAGTCATCATGCTGATCGGCGAACAGGCCAGGACGGCGGATGGTGAGGTGCACGCGCGCACTGGTGACACCGGGAAGCGCGGCGATGGTACGTTCGATCTCGCCCTGCAGGGCGCGTTGGTAATTGACCCGCTGCGCGAACTCGGTAACACCGAAGTCCGAATCGTCGAACAGCTCGAAGCCGACATGCCCCCCACGCGGCACCCCGGCCGAAACCAACCGCATGCGGGTGTCATACACCTGATCGGCCGCTACGGTGATGCCGGCGCCGCCGTCCGTGATGGTGTGTGGCACCTTCCATTCGTTGAGCGACGCCACCACCTCGGCAGCATCGCGTTCATTCATGTTGCCGAACAGCAGCTGCTGCCGGGGCGTCATCACCCACCACAGGGTCGCAATGGTCAGCGCCAGCAGCGCGACGATGCCGATAATCAGGCCAATCCGCGCCGGGCGCTGCAACGAAAGATAGAAATTCCTGGGATCCATGGACTCGGCTTGATAGATGAGAGTGAGCAGTGGCTTACAGCTGGATCCGCGCCAGTTCCTGGTAGGCCTCTACCAGGCGGTTGCGCACTTCGGTGGCCAGGCTGAGATCCAGGCGTGCCTGTTCCAGTGCGATCATCACTTCGTGCACCGGCACATCACGTCCGGCGGCGAGTGCGCGGACCCCGGTCTCGGCTACATCCAGGCTGTGCTCGACATGCCCAACGCCACTGGCAAGCCATCCGGAGAAGTCCGCCGCAGGTGTGGCCGGCGCCGATATGGCCAGACTCTGTCCCTGTTCCAGCCCGATTGGGCCGATTGCCTCGATGCTCATCACTTGGCCCCGATTTCAAGCGAGCGCAGCATCATGCTGCGCAGCAGGTTGAACGAACGTACGTTGGCCTCATAGCCACGGCTGGCCGTCATCAGGGTGGTCATTTCCTGTACCAGGTCGACCTGCGGAAAACGTACCTGGCCGTTGCTGTCGGCCAACGGATTACCGGGGTCATGGACCACCCGGGTAGCCGCCGGCGCCTGCTGCAGCGTGCCGCCCTGCCCCAACCAGTGGCCGAACGAGCTGCCATTGCCGATCTGCCACAGCGTCACCTCCTGGCCAGCAGGCACCGCGACGTTGGCGGCCGCGATATTGCGACTGGCGGCATCCAGGCGCAGCCGCTCGTAGTTCAGGCCGTCGCGGGCCACATCCAGTACTGAATCGATCGGCATGCTCAGTTCCTCCCGACCACAGCCAGGCGCATCAATCCGAACTGCCGGTTCAGCGCCTCGGTCAGCGACTGGAAACCAACACCCACCCCCACCAGTTCGCTGACCTGCGCATCCAGGTTCAGCGGTGTTTCCAACGGACGGATGTCCGGCTCACGCACCTGAGAAATTGCCTGCCGCAGCCCATCACTGCGGCCCTCCACGGCCGCATCGAGCATCACCTGATACTGCGAGAAATCCGCACGCAGCGCCAATGCACCAGGCATCGAGGCATTGGCGATGTTGGAATTGGCGATCTCTGCACGGCTCTGGTACATGCCCAGCGCCAGCCTGATTGCATCGATGGTGGTCTCACTGCTGGACATCATCAGCGCTCCTGTGTGCATTCATTGGATGACGAGCTCGCCGTCGAGCGAACCGGCGGCCTTGATCGATTGAAGTACCGCGATAACATCGCGCGTGCTCAGATGCACCGCGCGCAGCGCCGAGATCAGGTCGGCGACGGTGGCACCTTCGGGGATGCGTACCAGCGGCGCCTCAGGATCTTCGGCCTTGATCGTGGTGCTGGGCACCACCGCCGTGGCAATGCTGTGCCCAGGGCGGTAGTAGATGCCGTCCGGCTGGGATACCTGGTACTCGGTGCGGATCTCCACGCGCAGGCCGGCATGCGAGATGCCGACCTGGCCCAGGCGCACGTCGCCGCCGGCGACAACGGTGCCCGTGCGCTCGTTGACCACCACCCGCGCCGGCCTGTCCTGGACCACGGAGAGGTTCTCCAGATGCGCGATGCGCTCCACCAGATCGGCCGGCGGCGAGACGAATGACACGGTGACCTTGCCCGCATGCGCCGCACGTACCGTCGATGATGGTTCGGCGCTGCGGATCACGCTGGCGATGCGGCTGGCGTTGGTGAAGTCGGGTTCGTTGAGCAGGATGCTCAGCTCACGTCCTTCTCCGGCCACCGGCAATGGCGATGCCCGTTCGATGCTGGCTCCGGACGGAATCCAGCCCACCGTCGGGTGGTTCTTCTGCAGCGATGCGGTAACCCCCTGGAACTGGTAGCCGCCCACTGAAATCGCTCCCTGCGCCATTGCATACAGTCGGCCATCGGCGGCCATCAACGGCGTCAGCATCAGCGTGCCGCCGGTCAAGCTGCGCGCATCGCCGGACGAGGCGACCTGCACATCCACCATCTGCCCAGGTTCGGCAAACGGCGGCAGTTTGGCGGTGACGATCACCGCAGCCACATTGCGGCTGGCGATATCGTCCTCGGCCACGTTGACGCCGAAGTTGCGCAGGGTATTGGCCACCGACTGCACGGTGGCGCGGTTGCGCTGGGAGTCACCGGATCCCGACAGGCCAAACACCAGGCCGTAGCCCGTCAGCTGGTTCTCGCGAACGCCGGCCACGCGGGCGATATCCTTCACCTTCACTGCGCCGGCGTGGGCCCAGCCGGCCTGGCACAATGCGGCCACCAGTACTGCTGCGATAGAGATCCTCACATCAACCTCAGCCACTTGAAGAATCGGTAGATCACACTCTGGCGCTGGGACTCACTGACGATGCCCACGCCATCCAGCTCCAGTTCGGCGTTCGCGATACGGTTGGACCACACCGTGTTCTGCGCAGAGACGTCCTGCGGGCGTACCAGGCCTTTCAAGCGGATGCGCTGGTTCTCGCCATTGACGGTGAGCGTCTGAGCACCCTCGATGCGCAGGCTGCCATCCGGCTCCAACGCCACCACCTGCACCGAAACCTGGGTCCTCAACTCGCCAACGCGCGTGGTCTGCGCGCCGCCTGAATTACTGCCGCTCAGGCCAACATCGGCATTGAAATCGGTACTGGGTGAGCGCAGCCCGGCACCAAGATCGAGCCTGCTCGACGCATCGGTGGCGGCTTGCGATTTGGCCCGGGTTGCTTCGGCGACGTACACGGTAATGACATCACCCAGGCGATAGGCACGATGGTCCGCCGCCAGCGCGCGGTACCGTTCGGGTTCAACCAAGCTCTGTGCCTGTGCGGCCTGGATCGCCAGCAAAGCGCCCAGCAGGGCGGCAACAGCCTGTCTATTCATCGATCACCACCTCTGCCGGAGCGCTGACCCGTGCCTGCACTGCCCGCTGCGATCCCTGCGGACGGACCTGGATGCGCTCACCCAGCCGTCCACTGGCCAGTGCCGTTCCCGCCACTACGATGCGGACGGCGCCGCGCTCCACTGCCAGGGTCACCTGCTGCTGTGCCGCAACCTCGGGTGCAGCCGCAAGATCCTCGGCCAGCATCGGACTACCGGCATGCACCGCGCGCCGCAGTCGCTTGCCCCGCACGTCGGCCAGTGTGGTAATCGCGGGCCCTTCGCAACAGGCCATATCGATGCGGACGGGCGTTGCCTGCAGCTTCTCCCCCGGAACCATCGCCGGATAGTCGTTGCTGTAGGCCAGCACTTCGCGCAGGTCGCTCGCTGCAAGCCACACCGTGACAAGGCGGCGCGTGCCCCTCGAATCGGAAAGGCGCACCGGGACCGAGGCGCGCGCGCGTGGCCAGCGCCCGGCAACCGTGCCGACCTCGACCTCGGGATCGGCACCGATACCGGCCACGTCCGCCACGCGGCCCAGCACCGACACGATCGCGGTACTACCCTGTGCCTGCAGGCGTGCCTGCACTGTCTCCACCACGCGGGCAGCCAGATACTGGCCAGGCAGCGGCGCAGGCGTGGAGTGGGCGGTCACTGGCGACGCCAGGGCAAGCATCAGCATCAAGGAGTGCATGATCAGCGGCGCAGGTTGTTGATGGTTTCCAGGACCTGATCTGCGGCCTGCAGCACACGCGCATTGAGCTGATAGGCGCGCTGTGCCATCACCAGGCTGGACATCTCTTCGATCATCTGGACGTTGGCCATTTCCACGTAGCCCTGCTGCAGCTTGCCGCTGCCGGCCTCACCGGGTACCACATAGCTGGGTGAGCCGGCGGCAACGGTGGCGGTAAAGCGGTTGTCGCCTACCGACTGCAGGGCATCGGTGGCACCGAACACCGCCAGCTCGATCGCGCCCAGCACGGTGCGCTGGGTCTCGCCCGGCATCAACACCGAGACCTCGCCAGCGCTGGATACCTCCAGCTTGGTCGCATCGAGCGGGATCTGCGGAGCGTTTGCCAGGCGGGCGCCCTGCAGGGTGCGCAGGCTGCCTTCGGCATCAAGCCTGAACTGGCCGTCGCGGGTGTAGGCAACGCTGCCGTCGTCAAGCTCCAGTTCGAACAGCCCGGAGCCGCTGATCGCCAGATCCAGCGGATTGCCGGTCGCGCGGATATCCCCCGTCTCGAACTCGGCCAGGGTGGCACTGATCCGGGTGCCACCCGGCATCGGCTGCGCTGGCGCCGCCGGCAACGTGGCATCGAGGGCCGGTGGCATCGCGACACCCGCCACGTCGGCGAAGTTGACCCGGCTGCGCTTGAAGCCCGGAGTCTGCATGTTGGCGACGTTGTTGGAGATCACGTCGATCTGTTTCTGCTCGCTGCGCAAGCCGCTGGCGGCGATGTAGAGGGCATCGATCATCTGGGTCGCTCCGTACTCAGTTGTTGCCAAGGTTGTTGATGCCCCGATCCAGCATCTGGTCGTAGGTGCTGATGGCGCGGCGAACCGAATCGATGTGGCGGGTGGTTTCCATCAAGCGCAGCATTTCGTCGGCCGCCTCGACATTGGCGCGCTCAAGAGCGCCCTGCACCACCTTGCCTTCCCACGGATGCAGTTCGCCGCTGTAGTCATAGGTTCCTGCGCCCAGCGGCGACACCGCGGCCGGATCGGCTGTCGCCACCAGGCGCAGCTGGTCCACTTCCTGCTCCTCCACCCACAGGCGTCCGTCACCGTCCACGCGAACGCTGGCGGCCTGCCCCCCCGGAATCACGATCGGTCCCGCACTGCCGACCACGGCTTCGCCGTTGGCCGTCATCAGTTGCCCGGCCTCGCCGATGCGCAGGGCCCCCGAGCGCGCCAGCATGGCCCGCCCCTCGCGCTCCACCACGAAAAAGCCCTCTCCGCGCAAGGCAAGGTCAAGCGCCCGGCCGGTCTGCGCAAGTCCACCATCACGCTGGTCGGCCACGGTGCGCAGCCCGGCCTGGGCGGCGAAATCCGGAGCGGTGCGCAAGGCGCGGTAGCCGGGTGTATGCGCGTTGGCCACGTTCTGGCTGATCGTGGCCAGGGTCCTGACTTCGGCAGCAAGGCTGCGGCTGATCGCTTCAAGGGTGTCGGTCATGCGGGCCTCAGTGGGACTGGATCGCGGCGAAGGAGCGGACCGGCAGCGTGGCCGGCACTTCGTTCAAGCCCAGCACCGCCAGATACGGCATCGAACGCACCAGCAACGCCCTTAGCGAGCGTCGCGCCGGCGAGGGGCACAACAGCACCGGCACCAGGCTGCGGCCCATCATCGATTCGGCCTGGCTGGCCAGGTTCTTCATGAAGCCATCCAGCTGGGCCATGTCACCGAACAGCGAACCGCCGCGACCGTCAACGGGGCGCAGGTTGGCCAGCAGGGTGCGCTCGAGTTCCGGCGACAGGGTCATCACATGCAGGTCGCCTTGCGCATCGCGCAGGCTCTGGCAGATCGCCGCGCCCAGCCGCTCACGCACCCGCTCGGCCAGCTCATCGGGTTGCTTGGTGGTGCGGCCGGCATCAACCAGCACTTCCAGAATCGCTTCCAGATGGCGGATGCTGACCTGCTCGCGCAGCAGGTGCTGCAGTACCTTCTGGATCTCCGAATAGGTCAGGACGCCGGGCACCAGCTCCTCGACCAGCGAGCCCTGCTGCTCGCGCAAGCGGTTGACCATGCGTTCGGCCTCGGCGCGGGTCAGCAGATCTGCGCAATGGCGCTTGATCAGCTCACTCAGATGGGTGATCACCACCGTATCTGCATCCACCAGGGTGTAGCCGGCGCTGCGCGCGTGCTGGCGCTGCTCCTTGCTGATCCACTGCGCGGGCAGTCCATACGCCGGATCCCGGGTCTCCGGCCCCTCCAGGCGCGCACGGCTGCCGCCCGGGTTGATGGCCAGGACACGATCGATCGTCAGCTCACCCTGCCCCGCCCGGGTGCCCTGGAAGTGAATCTCATAGGCGTTGCCGCGCAGCTCCGGTCGCCGACTGGTCTGCACGCGCGGCACCAGGAAGCCCATGTCCTGTGCGAACTGCCGACGCACATGCGCGATGCGATCGGCCAGGTCGCCATCATCGCCCAGGAAGGCATCGGCGAGCTCGGCACCCAGTCGGATCTCGATCGGTTCGATGCGCATCCAGTCGCTGCCGTCTTCGCCGGCCTTGGACGCTGCCTTGGCCTCCACCTGCTCCTGCACCATCTCCGCGACATCGCCCGCACGCGCCCTCATCGCCGCCCAGCCCAGACCACCCAGTACCAGCAGGACCGCAATCACCGGCAGTTTGGGGAAACCCGGCAGCAGCAAGACCAGGAGCAGCACGACGGCCACGATCGCCAACGCCTTCGGGTTGGCCATCACCTGCCTGGGAATCTCGGTGCCCAGCTGCGCGTCGGCGGCAGCGCGGGTGATGATGATGCCGGTGGCCACCGCGATAACCAGCGACGGGATCTGGGTGACGATGCCGTCGCCGATGGTCATCAACGTGAAGTGCTGCACCGCCTCGCCCCAGGGCAGGCCCAGCTGCGCGATGCCGATGGCGAGGCCGCCGATGATGTTGGTCAGGATGATGATGATGCCGGCGATCGCATCGCCCTTGACGAACTTGGTGGCGCCATCCATCGCGCCGTAGAAGTTGGCTTCCTTCTCGATCTGCGCACGGCGCTGACGTGCCTCGTGCTCATCGATCAGCCCCATGTTCATGTCGGCGTCGATGCTCATCTGCTTGCCGGGCATCGAATCCAGGGTAAAGCGGGCGGCGACTTCCGCCACGCGCTGCGCACCGGAGGTGACCACCACGTACTGCACGACCACCAGGATCAGGAACACCACGATGCCGACGATGTAATTGCCGCCAATCACGAACTCGCCGATCGCGTTGATCACCCGGCCCGCATCGCCACCTTCCAGGATCAGGCGCGTGGCCGAGACGTTCAGCGACAACCGGAACAGCGTGGACAACAGCAGGATGGTCGGGAACGTGGAAAATTTCAGCGGCGTGTCGGTGAAGAACGTCACCAGCAGGATCAGCATGGCCATGCTGATGTTCACCACCAGCAGGAAGTCCAGCAGCACCGGGGGAATCGGCACGAACAGCACCACCAGCACACCGATCACCAGCGCCACCAGGGCCAGGTCACGGCGCCCGCCCCACATCTGGCTGAGCAGCAGCTTCATACGGACGCTCCCTTTCGCTTCCACAGCGTCCGGTACACCGGCGCCAGCTCGCCGTACAGTGCCTCGGGCACGGTGTGGTCGATGTCGCACTCCTTGTAGAGTGCGCGTGCCAACACGGGCAAGCGCATCACCGGGACCTGATGGCGCCCGGCCAGGCGGCGGATGATGGCCGCCAGCGAACCAGCGCCCTTGGCAATGACCACCGGCCCCAGCATCTTGCCCGGGCGATAGCGGAGTGCCACTGCCACATGGGTCGGGTTGGTCAGTACCACGTCGGCCTCGTGCACGCGCGCCAGTGCACGGGTCTTGCGCAGCAGCTCGCGCGATTGCTGGCGGCGCTTGGACTTGATGGCGGGATCGCCGTCGCGCCGGCGCACTTCATCGCGCACCTCGCGCCGGCTCATGCGCATCTTGCGCATGTACTCGCGCCGGGTGAACAGCAGGTCGGCAACCGCCACCAGGCCCAGCACTAACAGCACGTACAGCGATGTCTGCACGAACATGTCGCGGAACAACGCGCCCACGCGCTGCGGCAGCACCTGGATCACGGCTTCCGCCAGGCCCCGCGCCTTCCAGGCGAATACCGCGCACACGGCGCCCAGCAACAGGAACTTGGCGGTCATCTTGCCGAGCTCCCACAGGGTCCGCATCGAGAAGATGCGGCGCAGCGCATTGGCCGGATTCATCCGCTTGAAGTCGGGTTTCAACGGCTGGGTGGTGAACATCGGGCCGGTCTGCAGCAGGTTGCCAAGCACGCCGGCGACCAGCAGCGCCAGCACCAACGGCAGCACGGCCTGCCCGACCGGGCCATAGGCGCGCACGGTCCAGTGCACAAACGACGCATTGAGCTCCGGCGCATTGCCTGCCAGGGCCAGTAGGTGCCGGGTCGCGTCGGCCAACGCAATCGCGATGCCTCCCACGGTCATGGCCAGCGCCGCCGCGAACACGACCAGCACCAGGCTGCCCGACACATCCGCGCTCTTGGCGACCTCGCCGCGCTGTCGCGCCTGCTCAAGGTGGTGCGGGGTGGGCTGCTCGGTCTTGTCCTGATCGGGCTGGCTCATGCGCCCCCCAGCAACGACGGGATGCGCTGGAAGGCATCGCGGTACAAGCGCTCGAACAACGCCGGCACGAACGGCAGCGTTGCCATCAGCATCAGCAGCGCCACGATCATCTTCACCGGCAGTACCAGAAAGTACACGTTGGCCTGCGGCATCGAGCGCGTGGCATACGCCGCGCCGATGTCCACGGCAAGCAATGCCAGCACCACCGGCGCCACCATCACCAGACCCAGCAGGAAGCTGCTGCCCAGCATGCCGAACAGCCCGTCGGCATGCAGGCGGCCGCCCTGCCCGAGCGGAAGTACCTGCGCACTGGATATCAGCATGCGGTACAGGTCCAGGTGCAGATCCAGGGTAAAGAACAGCACGGTGCCGACCAGCATCAGCAATGTGCCCAACAGTGATTGGGTCTCACCCTGTGCGGCAGGATTGAACAACACCGCTGCGCTGGCACCTGCCTGGATGTCGATCAGCCAGCCGCCCATATGCAGCGCCGCCTGCGGCAGCATCACCGCCAGGCCAAACGCCAGGCCCATCATCAGCTCACCCACCGCCGCCACCAGCCAGCCGAACGCTCCGCCCTGCGGTAGGGTTGCCTGCAACGGCTGCGCCTGCACGGTCAGCCAGGCCAGCACCATCGCCAGCACGATGCGCACCATCGGCGGCGCCCAGCGCAGCGGCGTCAACGATGTCATCGCTGTGGCAGGCAGGTAGCGGATCATCGCCAGCAGGAAGCTGCCGGCAAACTGGTGCAGGGCATCCATGGGCTACATTCCCGCCGCCGCTTCGAACATGCGCTTGGCAAGTTCGACCGCGATCGACAGCATCCAGCCGCCCATGGCCACGCAGACCACGCCGACGACGATGATCTTGGGAACGAAGGTGAGGGTCATTTCCTGCACCTGGGTCACCACCTGCACGATCGAGATCAACAAGCCGATGACCAGCGTGGACAGCAGCACGGGCGCCGACATTTTCAGTGCGGCGATAAGGGTGTCGATCAGCAGGCGCATGGCGAAATCAGAATCCATCTGAATGCTTCGCCCTGGTCAGTGGGGAACGAGTGTGCGGTGCAGGCGCCGGGAGAACTCGGCGACAGGCAGCGTTGTCACGCCTGAGTCATCGAGCAGCTCCGACAGCAATGCCTGCGCGCCCTGGGCATCGCCCTGCGCCTCCAGCAGCAGGCTGCGCGCGTAGCGTGCGGTGATCGAGGCAGGTGCAAGCCGCAATGCCTTCTGGATCGACTGCTCCGCCTCGTCGTGCTCGCCCGCAAGCACCGCGACCAGTGCCAGCCCACCGTGGGTATCGCCGAAATTGCGGTCGATCGCATAGGCCTGCTGGTAGCTGCCCCGCGCGGCCTCGCGCTGACCCTGCAGCAACTGGGTCCAGGCCAATGCGTGCCACGTACCGATATGCCCCGGCATGGCCTGCACAGCATGCTCCAGGATGCTACGGGCACGCGGCAGGTCGTTGGCCATCATCGCGCACTGGCCTTGACCGGACAGGGCACGCCCGGAGTTGGGGTGGCGCTGCAGTGCGCGCCCATACATCAGCTCGGCAGCAGCTGCGTCGCGGCGCCACAGCGCAAGCGTGGCCGCCACCAGCAGCGACTCATGCTGGTCCGGATCGCGGCGAAGGCCTGCATCGGCAGCCACTGCGGCCTGCTCCAGATGGTTGCCATCGAACAGTGCCAGTGCCCGCACCCCCAACGCCTGCGCGTCCTCGGGATCAAGGATCAAGGCGCCGTCAGCATGGGCCAATGCTTGGTCATGGTCGGCCTGCATCAAGGCGATCCGGGCCGCAAGAATCAGCAACGGTGCCGACGCGCCATGGGCGGTGATCGCCTGCGACACGGTCGCCTGAGCGCGCTCCGGTTGGCGCAGGCACAGCTGGCAGAAGGCGAGATCGTGGGCAATACCCGGCGCATCCGCCCCGGCTTCGATCAGACCCTGCAACTGCTGCGCAGCCTGTGCGTAACGGCCACTGGCCAGTGCGCAGCGTGCCTGCCGGAATGCTACCGCCGGGTGCCCGAGCGTGCTTGCGGGCAGCTCTGAAAGCACGCGATCAGCTTCGCCGACCGCGCCTTGGGCCAGCAGCAGATCCAGCAGTTCACACGCAAGTTCTGAGTTACCTGAATCCGCTGCGAGATACGCTCGCAGGCGCGCCACACGCACACCGTTGCCTTCCATGAGTGGCACGAATCCTGACGTGACTGATTGCATCTCCAGCGCACGAACGTACGCCAGCCCCTGTGCTCGACACTCCCTTCTGCGCCCCGGTCGTTTCCCCCGAGCCGTGAGCGCTGGGTGAAACTACAGCTGTGCAATCGCGCATGTCAATAGGGCGTCAAGGGATTGTTGAAATCCTGAGATCAGGTCACAGAACGGATGAGCGCCTGGAACGCTTCGCGGTGTTCCTCGTTGGCCTCAAGACTGTCCACCAAGCTGTCCAGCATCGGCTGCCATTGGCTGTATTCACGCAGCTCAGCACCCAGTTCGGCGAGCAGGACCGCACGTATCACCCGGCGCCGCGCGGCGCGCATCGCCACCGGGTCCTGGGTATCCACGCCGCGCACCAGGTCGGCCACTTCGGCACGCAGCGAGCGGGGCGCCGACGCGGGGGCGCCGGAGTTTCCCGCACGCACCCGCTCGCCGCGCCGGCTCAGCTCGGCGCGCACCGCGGCGATCAACGGCGTTGATAGGGAGGTCCGATCAATCGGCATGCAGCACCCGCGGACAGCAACTAGTTGGTGCGACCATACCCGGTCAGGAAGATCGGTGCAGGCGTGTCGATGCGCGCGGCCACCTCGGTCAACGACGCAGGTGCCGAACCCGCCAGCTGGTCACGCAGACGGCGCATGTCGATGGCCAGCGCCGGCAGTGCCTGCGGCTGGGCCAGGCCCTCATCCAGTTCACGCAGGGCGTCGCCCATGCGCTGGTCGGCCGCGGCATCGAGGGCGCGGGCATACGCCCCCAGCGCGTCGACCTGGGCCAGCACCGGCGCCAGCATCTGTCGCGCCTCTTCGGCCCTGCCCTGACCCATCAGCAACTGCGCGTACTGGAAGCGCGCGATGGCCAGGTCAGGGGCGGCCGCGACCACCCTGCGGAAACCCGTCTCGGCCCGGTCCACCAGGCCCAGCTGGGCGTGCTGGGCCGCCAGCAGGTAGGTCGCGTGGACGTGCTCCGGTTCGCGTTCGAGCAGGGTTTTGAGCAGCACCAGTGCATCAGCCTGGCGATTGCCCGCGATCGCATCGATCGACAGGCGGAGTAGCTCTTCCATGTCCAGCCTCGTGTATTCCATCGCGTACCCCCTGAACGTGATCATGGCTCACGGACATGCGCATCGCCCGTGAGTCGTCAATACACCTTTGCCCTGCGGCTCGCCCCCTGGAATCAGCCGACTAAGACTGCACCTTTGCGAAGACGCGCTCTACCAACGGCAACACAACATTCTCAATAAAGGCGCGCGCCTCTCCCTCCGTCTCAAACTCTTCGACATGAAAGTCCTCATTCCAGAGAGCCGATTTCCAGGAAAATTCGGGATCACGAAGGCTATCGTAAAGTTCCCGCCTCACCCCTTCCCTGTATACCTCAACCTGCTCGAGGCGCTCCTGAAACAATTCAATCATCCCGGGCCAATCACCGGTCTCGACTGAATAAAATGACTCAACAGCAGAAAGAGCAATGTTGTACTGCCTCACACAGTGCCTCCGGGTACAGAGTGATCAACGCCCTTGCTACGCCGCCCGGGAGCTTCTCCAATCGCCCCTACGTCTATTGCATCCACACGAACACGAATGATGCGGACGTTGACTGGCGCGGCGCGGGTGCGTTCCACCCGGGCATCCTCCAGTGCTCTTGGCACTTCATACATTGAAACAAATAGGTCACCGATGCGCACCGGCGGCAGCAAATCCAACATGATCCCGCGCCCGGGGGCTTTGGCAATCGAAGCAACGACGAATCCCACGAACGGAAACCCTTCCGCTCGAACTCCCGCCAACCCTGCCATTGCTTCCAAACAACAGTGACGACGAGAAACCTAGAATCTCTACCTGGAAATCGCCACAACCTCCAAGTCATCAACATCACGGTACAGCTGAGCGCGAACATACAAGCCCGCAATCATATCGAGCTCCTCGGAGTCGCCATGACGACTAGAAACCAGCTTTTCCGAGGGAAGCATGCCAAACGTCAACGCATCACGCCTTAGGGACTCAATATTGTCTGCCAGCAATCTCCCCGACAAAAGACCCCCAACCCCACCTTTGAATGTAACAAGCAAGTTTCCATCGATGTGGCGCCGAACCTTGAAATCGGGGTCTTGAAGCGTAACAGCCCTCAGTCGATCGTTTGCCTCAGCGACACTCAACTCCGCTCCCACCCAAACCACGCAGCTGCCATGGGAGTACAGGGTAAATGCGCTGCCGGCCAGATACTTACGCATGTGCTCGACGATCCACTCACCTGTCGACACAATGTCGGGCCGCCATGACGGACGCGCAATAACTCTATTCATAAAGACACCCCATTAGTCATGACAAGCCTCTGACCAGATCGCAAATCGAGGCAAAGCCGACTCGCACTTAATGCAACCCAAGCGCTCTGCATCAGAGAATCGACCGAGCACCTTCTTCCAGACACCATTTTCAACCCCAAAGTAGAGATCGGCAAAGAGAGGGTTGGCAATTAGCTGTTTCGTACCGCAGAAATTACAACCAACCTTCTCGATCTTCACCCTTGTCCAACCATCCGGCATTGCCATCAGGGTCACAGAGTTCACAAATTTCGGCCCGATTTTGCAGAGTGCGAATGCAAACAGATTTCCATGTTCCTTTGTGAATCGAAAAGACGCAGCACGCAAGCGCATCGTTTCCGGCCCGCCAAGGCTCCTGCCCTCCCAAGTGCCGGTCGCAACGACACTCTCCCACTCAAGATCATTCAGAACATGCATCAGCTGACCATCGACCATCAATTCGCGCGGCACGGTGACCTCTCTACAATCCCTGAGGCAGCGGCCTGAATAGATCACTACCTATCCTAATAAGATACTCACTCTCTGTGGATGTTGCCAATGTTTGCTTCAGGAGCTGGGATGCAGGAACCAGGGCAGAGTAGACCCTCCCGCTGCCCGCGTAATGCTGAGCAACACTCAGGTCAGTCGTAACCGACATGAATGTCCGATTCATCCCAAATTCCCGAGGGAACTCCGTGCCTCTCAGTGAATGCTCCTCAACAAACCGAGCCTCTGACCCCCAAATGTCGATCCACTTCTGATGGGTGAGACGCGTTGACTCGTAGGCAACATCCATTGACCCGGTCTCCAAGTATTCTCTTCGAGCCGCATCGCTGAGGAGGTGCCCAGTCTCGTCATTGATCCAGATGTCATTCTGGTTATCCGTACCTCTGTACACTCGGATCGCGCGCACCTCACTTCCCGAGAATTCACCAACAGATGACACTGTGTCCTTCAAGACAACATCGGCATTCCGGAGGCCGCCCAGCAATTCGGCCCCAGCAACATCACCAGATCGCACCGCACCTCGCGCCGCCAGCTCAGCCACGTCTGCAACCGCGCGCCCGCCATAAGATGCTTTGCTCAGGGTGCTGAAGCCCATGGTGGCAGCAGTTTCGAAGCCAAATGCCATTACACCTTCGGCTTTCTGGCTAATAGGAGAATGCCACCAATCACCGAGCTCCTTACCCAGGCCTCTTGCTACCGCCCCAGGATTCTGGGCAGCAATCCCGACTGTTCTTTCGATCGTCCTGCCGTACTCCGCATCGGTCATGACACCAAACAATTTGTTGCTGGTCTGCAGCAGACTGTAGCCTGCGGTAGATGCGGCCCTCATCGGCATTGCACCCTTCCAGTACTGCAAGGATTCGGCCTTATCTCTTTCCAAGGAGGCCGTACGGATCTCGGTCCACGAAACGACAGCCGGCATGACCCTCCGACCTCCATCGTTGGTCCAGACCCAGTCAGTCACTGCGGGGGGAGTGTTCAAAAGTTCGATGGATACAGCCGGCGCACTGCTGGCGCGGAACGCCATTACCTCATTGGTGCTCCAACGCTGGTTTCCGTTCCGGCCCAGTACGTACGGATCAACGTTCCTGGTCCAATACTGTTCAGTCGATACCCATCGCGACCTCTCATCTGCACTCAAGCCGTCGCCAGATCCACCCATCTGAGTTTCACCTAGGAGGATCGTATTCTCCGGACTGTAGAATGAACCGATCGCGCGAACAGGCAAGCGCTCCGAGGTGAGGCCCCGACGAAGGTTCGACATGTCTTCTTCATGCCACCGGTTCATCAATGCTGGATCGTATATTGCTTTGCCGGATGCGTTAGGCACTGCTTGTTTGTTCCGCATCGCTGCCGCGCTCAGGGCACTGCCCATCGAGGAGCCAAGCGCATTCCCAAACGCATCAGCCGCAATCGCGCCATAGTTGATGTCATCGGCCAGGCCGAAGGTCCGGCGTGCGTGCAGGCTCACCACACCACCCACCATCCCGCCGATGGTGTCATTGGCGATACCATTGCCAATGTAAGGCGAGACCGAGGTGCCAAGCTTCTGGTTGATCTTTCCGCCCACCACCGAGCTCACCGCATTTGCTGCGATGGCGCGCCAGCTAAAGTGCGTGTCGGCGACACCGGCGATCTTGCCTGCTGCATAACCAGCAGTTGCATTTGCTGCGCCTATCGCGGCAACCCGGCCGTAGCCTCCGGCCTGGATCAGCTCACTCACCTGGGCGCCACCACCGATGGCACCGGCAATACCAGCGCCGGCCGCAGCGCCCAAGCCGCTGCCGACCGCGCTTCTCAGGCTGAAGCTGTCGACCACGCCCATCGCCTTGCCGACCGCCTGGCTGGCAATACTGCCCGCCATTCCTCCAACGAAGGCCGCGCCGGCGACCGCAGCGGTCGCGGCAAAGCCGCTTGCCGCGGCCATGGCCGTTCCGGTCAATACCGCGGTGCCTGCGGCGAAAGCGCCGGTACCAGCAACCGCGCCGAATGCCAGGGCAGCGGCACCCGCGGTGAACACGGTTGCGACGACGGCCACAATGACCATCAGCACCATGGCGATGCCGTTGCAATGCTCCTTCGGCGGCGGTTCGATGTAAGGCAGCGACGGGGATGTATTGCCGATCGCTTCCTGCGGATTGAACGGCTTGAACGTGCTCGCGTCGTTGGCGGTGACCTTCACTTCCGGCACCACCAGGGTGGTACCGGCGGTCAGGCCACTGTCATCGGCGATGGCGTTGGCCTCTGCCACCACGTACCAGAGGTTGGCATTGCCGTAGACGCGCTGCGCGATACCACGCAGAGTCTCGCCGGCCTGCACCGTGGTCCGCGAACTGCCGGCGGCATTGTTGCTCTGGTAAGCCGTCAGCCGGCCAACGACATCGACCTCACCGTTGCGCTTGCCCGACGCCACCAGTTGGCCACCGACATAGGCATACAGCTGGGTCTGGGTCTTCTGTGCGGCGCTCTGGGTGAACACACCGCCGGCCAACGACCCCTCGCGGCGACGTAGGATGCTGCCGGTACCGTCATAGCTGAAATAGCGGATACGGTCGTCCAGCTTGCCCAGGTCGTTGCTCAGCGGCGTCTGCTCGCGTACTGCGACACGACGCCCCCAGGCATCGTAGCTGCTGTAGCTGGAGGAGGCGCGGAAGTTCTGGTTGCTGCTCTGCCCGTAGATGCGCGATTCCAGATAGCTGTCACGCGCCTCGTAGGAATAGGTGTAACGGTGGGTATAGCCCTTGGGATCGCCTGGCAGCGCACCACTATTCTCTTCATGCAGGGAGTACTGGTAGGTATAACCACGCAGGCGCCCCGCAGCGTCATAGCCATAGGCGGAATAATCGATCCACGCCAGGTTCTGCAGTACGCTCAGCTGGGTTACCTGTGCGGCGCCGCCATCGCTCTGGGCAGTCGCGGTCCAGCCCAGCTCCCGTCCCTGGATGCTCTGCCGCAGAATGCGGCCATCGGCATCGTAGCTGAAGGTCTCGGCATGCTTGAGCCAACCGCCAATGTCGATGCCGTTGCGGGTGCTGCCGGCATCGAAGTAGGTACGCTGCTCGATCACCCGGCCCATGGCATCGTAGCTGTAGCTGTCCTTCAGCGATACCGGCGCGGTGCTGTCCAGGCCAACAGCCTGGAACACCTTCAGGCGCTGGCCGCGGTCATCGTACTGGGTGGTTTCGGAAACCTCGGTAAGCCCGGACAGGTAGCGGCGGCGTACGGCACGGCCGGCCTCGTCGTAGTCCAATGCATAGCTGACGTCGGCGTTGCCCAGCACGATTTGGTTGTTGACCAGGCGGCCATTGGCCACTTTGACCCGATTCTGTGCGTCGTAGTCGTACCAGTAGACCTTGAAGGGCTCGGCCATGTTGTAGGGATCGCTGGGATCAGGATCGACATAGTTGCCGGTCGCATCCAGCTCGCCATCGCGCTCATAGTTCCAGCTGAAGTCGTCCACCCATAACGGATCCGATCCGCCGCTGCGTCCAGCGACCGCACCGATAGTCATGCTCACGGCACCCGCCGGAACCTTCGTGCTGAGTACCGACTCATGCCACTCGCCCCCGGAGCCACTGTCAACGCGATTTCCCTCGACATCTGCAATGATGCTGCCATTGGCATCAAAGAAGCGAAGGAATACCGCACCCCACGCCTCTCCTTCACTTGATGCACCCTGCTGGACATTGACGCGCGCGCTCACCTGGCTGCCGGCGCGCACATCCATGCGGCCATGGCTCACCATGCGCCCTTCACCGGTACGGTTGTACTGGGCTGACCCGCCGTACTCGCTACTCCATGACCAGCCTGTTGGCGACCACGAATCTCCGAAATCCCAGGAGTAGTTGCCGTCAAGGCCGCCGTTGTACGGCATTGCCCCCCAGCTGAAGTTATCGACGAACACCTCGTCATTGTCACCGTCGCGGAACGCGCGTGCGCCAATGGACATGAAGACGGCGTCCCACGGAACGTCGGCGGTCACACGTGATTCGTAGATCGCCCCACCGGAGGCCGAATCGACCATGTTGCCTTCGGAGGTCGAGATCAGCGCACCAGAGGCGTCATACCACTCGATGATGACGGCCGCACCCGCCGTGCCTGCGCTCGACGCGCCTTGATCGACACGAACCGCAGCAGTGATTCTCTCGCCACGCGTGACCTGCACCCGCTGGATGTTCATCAGCTTCGACGTGCCATCCATATGGAACTGGGCGCGCTGCGTGCTGCCATTCTCTCCGCCCGGCACGATGGTCCAGCCATCCCCACGCTTCCAGCCGAAGTCACCATCCTCGAAGTCGGGATTGGTGATGCCGTTGATATCGATCCCCGGCGAATCGGCATCGTACGCGGAGCGGGCCAGCACGCGACGGCGGTTGCCCACCGCGTCATAGTCGTAGTTGAGCTCGAGCAGGCGACGACCCGCACTCACGTCCTGCTGGATTACCTTGGTGATCCGGCCATGTGCGTCGTAGCTGACCTTGGTCAGCACATGCAGCAGCTGACCGTCCGCATCGTAGGTGTACGCCTCCTCGGAAGTGCGATTTCCGGCGGCGTCGTACTGGTAGCGGAACCAGTTGTTGCCTTCGCGCAGTTCCTTGATCGCGCCGGATTTGTAGTAGCTGTAGCTCCGCGCGGGGTCGTTCAGCAGGACCGGATCGGGCAGGTCCAGGCCGACCAGCTCCGAATCCAGGCCGTACTGCTGCCAGTCCCGGTCATACCAGTAATCGGTGGCCGGGGTTGAGTATTGGCGCCCCTGTTCGGTCCATTTGCTGTTCTCGCCGAGCAGCTGACCGGTCTCGGCATCGTAGCTGTAGTTGTAGTCGGCACCACTGAGGTCGTTGTGGTCGATCAGTCGGCCAAAATAGTCGTACTTCCAGGTGTTCTCGTCCAGATACAGGACATCACCCTCGGCATCAGTCACGGTACGGCGGCCGTCTGCCTGCCGCGCCTCGACGGTCAGTCCAAGCGCGGAACTGCGGCCATTCGCTCCGGTTGCTACGATCTGCACCTGCCACGTACCACCCGCTGCCGGTGTCCCCGACAAGGTTGCGGTCGCGGCGTCGAAGCTGAATCCGGAATCGTCCTCGGCCGATCCCAGGGGCACCCACTGGTACTCACGCACGTGCTGGCGTGTTTCGTAGTCGAAGGTTTCGACAAGCGCGTAGACCTGTGCCGAATAGGAGATGCCCTGCCCCGGCTCAGCAGTGAATGTACCTGGCGGAATCTGGTAGCTGAAGGACTGGTTCACTCCGACCGAGCGATTGAACAGTCCCGTATTGGCTTTCGGCGCTCCTGCGTAGTAGCTGTCATACGCAGCCTGGGTGACCGAGTACAGGCTGGCGATGATGCTGGCGGATTTTCCATTGCTGCTGGTGGCGGTGTAGGTAATGCGATACGGCCCGGTTTGTGCGGGCGTGCCGCTCAGCACGCGGGTCTGCGGGTCGTAGCTGAAACCCGGGGCGTCCCGGTATACGTTCAAGGTGGCATCCCAGTACTCCACCCGCACCGACAGGCTGGGAATCTCGCCGCCCACGATGCTGAAGGCGCCCGCGCCGAGAGTGTGACTGAAAGCCTGGCCGACCACGCCATACTGGTTCTCGACCAGGCCGCCGTTGAAGACTGGCTGTCCATCCGCCGCGAGGCTGGGATCGGACAGCGCATTGGTCTCGCGGATCTTGTTGCCCTGCGCATCATAGGCATAGGACATGCCCACTCCGGCCGCAGTGTGGCTGCGTATCACCAGCCCACGACTGTCATAGTCGTAGGTGCTGGCGTAGCCGAGCGCGTCATTGACCCGGATACGGTTGCCATTCTGGTTGAGTGTGTAGCGCTCGCGGGTGGCACGCTGCCGGGTCGCCCCATCGGCTTCGCGAAGGAAGTCACCCTGCGCAACCACGCGCCCGCCCCGGTCATACTCCAGGAAGGTCACGTACCCCAGCGGATCCTGAGTGTAGCGCTTCTGGCCGAACGCGTCGTAGGCGATCAACGTGCGGTTGCCGGTGGCGGTCTCGGTGTAGATCTGCCGGCCGGCTCCGTCGTAGCCGGTGCGCTGCCAGTTGCCATTGGCGTCGCGCACCCCGGTGTTGCGCCCCATCGCGTCATATTCCCACACCGTTTCCGGACGAACCGATCGCGCCGTGCCGTTGGCATCCAAAACCCGGACTTCGGGCTTGATCTCGCGCACCAGCTGGTTGCGCTGGTTGTACTCGTAGGTGGTGGTGCCGCCCCGCGGGTCGGTCATCGACAGGACATTGCCCCAGCGGTCATAGGTCCGGATGATCCTGGCTTGATCAAACGGATCGTCGTTACTGGTTGGCAGATGCTGGACCAGAACATTGCCCCGGGTGTCCAGTTCCATCCGGGTTTCGACATTGATCAAGTTGCCGGTGGAGTCACGAACCGAATGCCATTCGGCAACCACATGCCCGGACAGGTCATAGGCGAAGTTGCGCCAGACACCACCTTCGGCATTGGTGGAACTTACGCGCCCGTTCTGGTCGTAGACGTAACGCACTGCGAAGCTGTCGGTGGTCAGCGACGCATCGAGCCGGCTGTCCTTGGCGATGATCTCGCCGAATGCGTTGTAGCGGACCTGGGAGGTGCTATCCACCTCGCTGCGCGAGGGCGCGGTGCTGCCGGTCTGGTACAGGTCGCGGGACACCACGCTGGTCAGTTGGCGCCCCACCTTGTCGTACGTGGCCTGGTTGACCACCAGGGACCATCGCCCTGCGTTGCCGTCAAGACGCGACCGCGTGGCAAGCAACCGGTCGGCAGCATCGTAGGTGCGGGCAGTGACGGAACCCAGCGCATCGCGCTCGAGTACGCCACGGCCCTGCCAGTCGTAGACAGTGCTCTGTACCTGGTCCTGCGAAGACGCTGACGGCGCTTGGCCCGGCTCGGCCCCTTCGGCATAGCGCCGCACCTGCACGACGTTCCCGAAAGCGTCGTAGGCCATGCTGCTGTAGGGCGATGCACGCCGATACAGTGACCCCGAACCCAAGCCAACCCCGGTTGAGGCCAGCTGGATGTCCGCATTGCCATTGACCACATCGCGCTCGCTTTCGCGAATCGCCGTGACCCTGCCGAGGGCATCGTAGAAGGTATTGCTGGCCTGGCCATCAACGGTGGTCTGGATAACCCGCCCAGACGCATCATAGGCTGTCTGTGACTCGACGAAGTTTCCATCGTACGGATTGCCACGGCTGACGCGCTCGGAGATCCTCCGCCCCAGGGCATCGTACTGCCACTCGGTGACACGATCGAAGCCCAGCTCTGCAGAGCCGCCATCTGGTTGCCCGCCGGGCACCAGATTTCCGTCAATCCAGGTCGATCTCATGAACGTAGGCTCGGCCGGCTCCCAGACCTTTCGAGCCACCTGCCATTCCTGTACAACCTCGGCGTGGACGTTGTATTTCCAGCTGGTGAAGAAGCCCATATCGTCGATACTTGCGATTCGACGTCCAGCGATGTCGTACTGGTACTCGATGTGGCTCCACTGAACATACTCGGAACCAGCGGAATCCCACTCGCTCGCGCTGACCATGCGACCCTCGCGGACCAGATTGCCAAGCAGGTCGTACTCAGCCTTGGTGCCGCCGCCGAGAACCTCACGCGGTTCGGCATCCCACTCGTTCTTGATGAATCGCGTTTCGTAGGTCCGCAGCAGTCGGCCTGCCACGTCGTATTCTTTGTACTGTATGCGGTCCTGGAATGTTGCAGGCACCAATAGTGCGGCAACATCCGAGCCCATTGCTACCTGGCCCGGAGGCAGCGCAATCGGGTTGGCGTAACGCTGAAGGCGGATCTGTTTGCCGAATGCATCATATCCGTACGCGCTGACGTACCCCTCCGCATCGACCTCGAACTGGAGCCTGCCGGCAGCGTCGTAGGTGTTGTAGCTGTAGTAGCCCAACACGTCCTTCTGCATCACCGCCTGGCCAAGCGCGTTGTAGGTCACTTCGACCGTTGGGCGCTCGCCGGTTGCGACCAGCTGGCCATCGGAATTCAAGTGTCCTGCATCAGGGAAGCGCGTGCGGATCTGCAGTCCGCGGCTGTCGTACTCGTACTCGGTGGCCCGCGACGTCGGGGTGCCCGCGTCCTCGATACGGCGGGTCACGTTGCCCAGCGCATCGTACTCGGTCAGTGTCGAGACCGATCGCGCGACCGTCGACAGGGTCCCGTCGACGCCGGCGATCGAGACGATGACCACGGGGCTGGTTTCCAGCGTCCTGCGGCCCGCAGCATCGTACTGATAGGTCCAGACCGCCTGATTCTTGTCGGTATAGGTGAGCAGCTGACCCGCACCGTCATATTGGTAGCGCTCCACCGCCATCAATGGGTCAGTTCTGGAGATGACGCGGCCAGCTTCATCGTAGGCCTGGCTACTGATCCGCACGGAGCCGATTCCGGCTACCGTCGCGGCCAGTTCCCCCTCGCCCCAACGACGGGGCTCGACCGCCTCGCCATAGCGCCGCGTTTCGAGGCGCTGTCCCGTAGCGTCATAGCGATACTCGGTCACGGCCCCGTCCGGACCTACGGAGAAGCGCTCACGCCCGGCCTGGTCGTAGACGTGATGGGTGCTCCGCTGCGCACCCATTTCCGAACCCTGCGGCTCGCCGGATTCATCAAACAACGCAGCAATGACAGCCGCCTCGCTGCTGTAGGCATCCGCGTCACGGAGCGCTTCCAATGCAAATGTGTAGGCAACGTTGGATACGATGTTCCCGGAGCCGTCGTAGATGTTGCGCTGAACCAGGATGGCGTTCACCCCATCCCCGTACCCCCACCGTGTTGCGTCATGCACTCGGGTAAGCGTGAACGAAAGCCTGCCAGCGCCATCGTAGACATAGCTCGCGCCACGCATGAGCTCCCAGTTTGTCTCGCTAAGGTCCGACGTGATGTCGTCCGCGCTCACCATTCCGGCAGCAATCGCCGCATGCGTGATCGTCGGAGGGAAGTCGGCGTATTCGCGCCGATCGACCACCCTGCCGGCAAGGTCGTAGTTCGTCTCGACCACGGCGCGGGCACTGTTCAGATGGAAGCGTAAGCGTCCTGCGGCGTCATACACATAGGAGTCGACACGGTCGGCATCGCTGACCACAAGCTCAGCCAGCACGATGTCCTGGAGTCCCTGCCCCGCAGCCAGAAGACTGCGCCGGCCCGCGTCCAGCGGATAGGCAGTCGCATAGCGACGCGTCTGCGCCACATTGCCAGCCCGATCAAACAATTGCTGGGTCACCGCACCTGCGGCATCGATGCTTAGCGTCTGCCGGCCATCGCGGTCATACAGCAGATAGGTCTGCAGATCCTTGTCATCGTTAGTCTGCAGACGCTGCTGCACCTCGGCGAGGGTAGCCTGCTCCGGCAACCCTGCCAGGTTGATCTGGCCGGCATACTGCCGCACGGATACGCGCTGACCGGCCGGATCGTAGCGCTGCTCGGTCACGCCGCCTTGCGGATTGACGGTGAAGCGCAGGCGATTGGCCTCGTCGTACACGTAGCGGGTGATGCGGTTTTCGGGGTCCTGGCTGGCCACCAGGTTGTCGTTGGCGTCGTAGCTGAAGCGGGTCAGCAGATTGAGCGCACCCGCCGCCACGACCTGGGCTGTACGACGCCCCAATCCGTCATAGCTGTATGTGGTGCTCCGCGCATCAGCGGTGCCTGCGCCCTCCGTTACCGAAAGCCGTCGGCCCAGCGCATCCCAGCTGAAGGTCGTGCGCAACGACAGGCCATCGGGATCAACGATGGACGCAAGCAAGCGCCCCTCGCGGTCATATTCCATGACCGTGCGGCGTCCACTGGCGTCGGTGATGCTGAGCTGCCGCCCCTGTCCGTCGTAGGCGTAGCGTGTGACCACCGCATCCTGCAGGGCGTACTGCAGATCCTGGCGACGCTCGAGGATCCGACCCCGTGCGTCGTACTGGAAGGTCACCTCGCGTCCTGTCCCATCCGACTGCCCGGCCAGCTTGCCACGGATGTCATAGCGGTAAATGGTCTGTGAGACCGTGTAGCCTGCGCCGATGGACTCCTCGACAAGGCGCCCGTCGGCGTCATAGGCGAAGACCTGTGATGAGCCATCGCCACGCAGGATCTCCACGGTCTGCCCGTGCAGGTTGTACCGCGTGATCACCTGCAGGCCCTCCGGCGTGATCATCGTCAGCGTCCTGTCGGCGTCATCGTGCAGGAACTTCGTGGCACGTCCGAGGGCATCGGTCTGGCTGAGTGTACGGCCGTAGGCGTCGTAGGTCGTCTGCATGCTCTCCAGCTGAGCGCCGACCATCCGAGTGACGGCGACCTGCCGCCCCAGCCGGTCATAGTCGTAGCCAGTGGTGTTGCCACGGCCGTCGCTGCTGCGGATGATGCGACCGAAGGCATCGAACGCGCTTGAGGTTGCACGCTGCAGCCCATCGGCGTCTTCCAGCAGTTCGGTGCGTTGGCCGAGCCTGTCGTAGCTGCTGCGCGTGACCCGCCACTGGCTGCCGTCAATCTGGTCGCGCTGCTCGACCAGGGCACCAAAGGCGTTGTGCGTGTACAGCGTCCTGTATCCCTCCGCACGGGTCAGTTCTGCAAGAAGGCCCCGGCGGTCATAGCGATACTGCTGCCTGCTGTCGATGGCGGCAACGTACTGCAGCACCCTTACCGCTGCCGAGGCCTGCTCCCAACCGAATGGCACGTCGATCTGGATGCGCCCGGTATAGCGGATCGTCTCCCGGGCCTGGCCGAAGGCGTCGTACCGGGTTTCCTCGACTTCACCTTCCGCATTGAGCCGCCCGTTGGCATCCTGCGTGCCATACACGGTGTGGGTGACCCGACCAGCAGCATCATGGAAGTACCAGGTCTGGAATCCCGCCGCATCGGTGCTCTGGATCCGCCGGCCCAGCAGGTCATAGCTGTGCCGTACTCCATACTGCGCGTACAGCGCATCCAGCTCGGAGGCGCTCATCGACGAGGTGTAAAGCGCCGAACCTTCCGCGTTCAGTTCACCGATCAGATTGCCGAACGCATCGTAGCGGCGCAGGCTCTGCCGCTGCTCGTCGGTCCCGGCGGCCGAGGTGGTGCCCAGCAACCGGCCCTGTGCGTCGTAGCTGAAACGCGTCACCCTGCCTTCCGGGGTGACCTCCACCACCAGTCGCCCTGCCGCGTCGTAGCTGCGCTGGGTGGTCTGTGCGGCGCCAGCCTGCGCCAACGTGCGCAGGCCATTGAACCCCAGGGCCGGGTCGGCCGCATCAAGGCGCAGGGCGTAGACCTTCACCGCGCGCTGGTTGCGCGCTTCGTCGTAGACATACTCGGTGAGGTAGCCCTCCGCATCGAGCTGGCCAACCAGATTGCCGCGCCCATCGTGGAAATAACGGGTGACCGCATCAGCAGCAGCCGATGCCGGTCGCAACGCGTCCAGATCGCCAGCGCCACGCAGTGCCACCGGAACCACCGTGGCATAGGCGGAGGTTCGAACCAGGCGGCCACCCGCGTCACGCTGGAACTCGGTCAGGTAGCCATTGGCGTCGAGCCTGGCGCGTTCACGCCCCGCCGCGTCGTAGAAATAGCGCTGCACCCGCGCCGTGTCGGCAGCGCCGGCGGCATCGGTTGCAGTGGTCTGCAGCAGGCGTCCAGCACCGTCGTACAGGTAGGTGACGATGCCGCCTTCGGCATCGGTCTCGCTGAGCTTGTGCCCGAGCGCGTCGTACGTGACGTACGTGCGGCGATCGTCACTGCCGGTAAGCGGCCGCACATTGGCCAGTTCACCCGGGACCACGGCACCGCCAGCCAACCAGTTGCCGGTATCCACGCGGGTGGCGTAGGCGATGGTACTGATGACGCGCCCCAGCGGGTCGCGCACGTACTCCACGACCGCACCGGTCGCATCGACCTGGCCTGCCAGCAGCCCTTCGGCATCATAGAAGAAGTAGGTCCGTGCGCCGTTTGCATCCTGAACTGCACGCAGCTGACCCAGTGCATCGTAGATGTTCTGCGTGCTGCGCACGCTGCCGGTCCCGGCCGCTGCGGATTCGGTCACCACCAGCAGACGTCCGGCCGCGTCACGCACTTCGGTGCGCAGCAGATCGCCGGCATCGCCGCTGCTGCCCTGCAGCACCGTCCGCACGGTGCTGCCGGAGTCCTGGTAGATCCAGGTACTGGTGCGCAGGATCAGTACATCCGATGCCCCGTCCAGTGCGTGCTGCTGGACGATTTCACTCAACAGCCGGCCCATGCCATCGTAGGTGTAGCTTGCCACCTCACGCTGGCTGGCAACGCCGCCGTCCCTGCCACTGGCATAGCGGGTCACCGCCTTCTCACGCAGCAGGCCCTGCGCGTCGTGCACGTAGTCGATGATCTCGAGACCATCGTCCTGCACGCCATTGCCGGCGCCATCCACCTGTGCATACGCGCGGGTCTGGCTCAGGCGGCCCCGGAGGTCATAGGCGTATTCGGTGAGACCACTCTGCGCGAGCTGTCCGGCTGCCCAGGTCTCCAGATCCGTGGTGGTGAACGTACCGCTGAAGGTACCGCCGAGGTAGCGACGCGTGGACGCCAGCTGCCCGATCCCATTGCCTGCACCGGCATAGCGGGACTCGCTTACCTCGCCAGCGGGGTTGATGGTGAAGCGCAGGCGATTCTGCCCGTCATACAGATAGTGGGTGGTGGCACCGCCGCTGGGAGCCGCGGCACCGCCTGCGCCATCCGCATCCAGTCCGGCGAACACGGTTTCCGATGCCAGCTGATTGCCTGCAGTGTAGGTTCGGTGGATCGCCGAGGCGGCAGCGGATGCACCGCCCTCGACCCGGCTCCACTGCCAGGTGAGGTTGCCCTGCGTGTCGTACTGGAAGTCGGCCTGAGCAAGTACCTGTCCCGCACGACGGGTCACGCTCTGCACCAGGTTGCCATCGGCGTCGTAGGCGTACTGGCTGACGTCGCGCAGGCCGTCGCTGGCCGGCCCCTGCACTTCGATCAGCTGGCCGGCCGCGTCGTAGCCGTAGGTCCAGGTCCGGCCGCTGGCATCGCTGATGTCGGTGCGGCGGTTGTTGGTGTCATAGCTGTAGAACAGGGTCTGCCCCACGCCATCGCTGTCGTCGGCGTTGGCATCGCCGCTGGTCACCGAGCGGATCCGGCCGGCAGTATCGTAGGTATAGCTGACCAGCAAGCCATCGCTCTGGCGCACCTGGCTGATCTGCAGGCTGGTCGCATCGACATAGCTGTAGGTGGTACGGAACAGGTAGCCATCGTTCGCGGCAGCGCTTCCTGCATCCCAGCTGTCGCGGTCGTTCACCCCGTCGCGCGGAGTCAGGTCCACCAGTACGGACGTGAGTCGGCCAACGCTGTCATACCCATAGCCGACCTGGCCGAGCAGCACGCCGTTCTCGCGGGTAGATACGGCCGAGAGCCGTCCTGCGGCGTCATAGCTGAACACCATTCCATCCGGCGTTGCCCCAGCCGCGATGTCCTTGCTGCGGATCTGCGTGATGCGCCCCGCACCATCGTAGAGAACGTCCCAGGTGGTCGGACTGGCTGCGTCGCCGCGCAGATCGCGCAGGCGCGTCAGCCGCCCCTTCAAGGTCGCATTGGCGTGATCCGCGTAGGTTTCCTCGCGCCGCGTACTGCCTTCCACATACGTCCACGAACGTGTTGCGGAGGCGTATGTCAGCAAATCATGCGCACCATCGCCGGAGGTGGACTGGTAGCTGCCATTCCCGACGTAGGCAAAGTCCTGGAAGGCGCCATCCCCTGTGTGCAGGCGCATGATGCTGCCTGCGCTGTTCACCGTTCCGGCAAGGAGCTCGACCCGGCGCTCGAAGCCGGTCAGCCAACCGTCCGCGCCCACCTGGCTGGGCAGTCCCTGGCTGTTGTAGGTACGCAGTTGCCCGATCGACATGCCGCGGAACAGGATCTGTTCATCCTGGCCCTGCAGCATGAGATTGCCATTGGCGATGTTCACATACTGGCGAGTGCTGCCCTGCGCGCCGAGGCGTGCGTCGCTGCCCAGCCCCAGGCCGGCCTGCAAAGAACTGTTGAACAGACCCAGACCATTCCCTGAAATCACTGCGGCCATCACTCGCCCTCGAATTGGTGAACAGCCGCGGCTCTCCGTCGGCTCCTTCTCCAGTTATCCAAGGGTGCGCAGAACAGTTTAGGGCGCGGCGCGATCCTGCCTCTGCCGTCCAAGCCCGGACAGCAGGCCATCAATCCTCTCGCAGACCGTATCTACCCGCAGCGACGCCATGTCCGATGCACTCGCACAGAAATCGCGTTGCCAGTACGGACCATACTCAGCAGCAGAGGTCGGGCCATACAACCCCACCACCGGCACGCCCAGGGCATCAGCCATATGCACGCAGCCCGTATCCGGACTGACCACGATGTCGGCACGGGTCAGCAGTGCCGGCCAGGTTGTCGGCGAATCCATGCCGACCAGCACGCGGTCTGCGGCTGCGCCAATCTGCGAGACGAGCGCTGCAGAAGACTTGGGGCCAATCAGGGCGATCCGGTATCCACGCGTGCGCAGATGCCCGGCCACCTGCCGCCAGCCCTGCGCGTGCCAGCGCTTGGGCGGATGGTCAGCCCAAGGGCTGAGCAATGCCCAGCCCGGTCCCGGCAATGCGCCGTGCGCCTGCGCCAAGCCACGCACCGGGATCGCCATCCGCTCAGGCTCCACGCCGGCACCGAGCGTGGCCAGCCAGCCATCGGTTCGGTGCTCGCCGGTCCGCCACATCGGCAACAGCGTCCGTGCCGCCGGCGGACCGTTCTGTCGGAATAGAAGAGGCAGCGCCGACACCGCGGCAAAGTGCCGCGGCTGCAGCCCCGATACAACCGGCGTGGCGAAGCGTCGTACTGCGGCAATCGCCGGCAGCGCCATCAGCAGGTCACCGAGGTGCAGTCCTCCCAGCGGGAACACCACCGACTCCGCAGGCACCGACACGGGCGGCGGGCTCATCGCAGCAGCGTGTGCACGGCGAACAGCTGCGTACCTGCCTCCGAGCGGTCCGCATGCGGCTGCAGGAAACGGCTGCTGTCGGCAGCCGACGTTGCCATCGCCGCGACCAGCTGTCCGACCTCGGCGCCCTGGGCAGAAGCCTGCACCGGCAATGCCGAAACGATGCCGGGAGCATCCCATACCGTGCCGTCGGCAAACCAGATTTCATCCAGTGCGGTGGGCCAGTCACCTTCCATGGCAGGCAGGAAGTCAACCAGGGTTACGCTGTCGTTGCCACCGTCGAGGGTGAGCACCACATCCCTGCCATTCCTGCTGAGCGTGACGTCGCTTGCGGCAATGCCTGTCCCCATCTGCAGGACATCCCAGAAGGCGCCATCCGGATCCTGACTGATGATGCGGTCATGCCCGCTGCCACGCGCGAATACAAAGATGTCGTTGCCTTCGCCGCCATCCAGGATGTCGTTGCCGGTGCCGCCATCCAGCACGTCATCTCCGGCACCGCCCTCCAGGGTGTCAGCACCGGCATTGCCGTACAACTGGTCGTTGCCGTCCAGTCCCTGGATCAGATCATTGAGTGCGGTGCCGTACAGATACTGATCGCTGGCGTCGCCGGGCAGCTGCATCTGCAACAGATCAGACTGCATCCAGCGCGTCCCATCGGCAAACACCACCTCCTGGACCTGATTGCCTGCGCCGAAGAAGTTCTGCAATGTTACCGAGTCGCCGTTGGCATGCTGGAGCACCAGATCATCCAGGTGGCTCGACACGCGGATATCCTGGATCGCCACACTGGTGCCGAAGACAACCCGGTCAATATCCGACGCGGTATCGCCTGCCGCGCTGTTGTCGATGATGTCGGTGCCCCAGCCGAGATCGAAGCGGTAGGTATCGCTGCCGCGGCCACCGACCAGTACATCATGGCCGGCTCCGCCGACCAGGGTATCGTCGCCATCGTGCCCATACAGCCAGTCGTTGCCGCCACCGGCATCAAGCAGGTCAGCGAGCGCTCCGCCATGCATCGTCTGGGCTGCAGACGTCCCGATCTGCTGAGCCTGGTAGAGATCGGCCAGTGTCCAGATGCTGCCATCACTGAATTGCACTTCATCGATCTGGCGATCCTGTCCCACCGCATCGACGAAGAAGCCACTCACCGCCACCCGGTCAGCCGTGGCCTTGTGCCGAAGCACCAGGTCATGCCCGGTACTGGACACCTCCACGTCTTCCGCGCGGATACCGCCAACGAACACGATACGATCCGTATCCAGTCCATCAGCATGCACGTCCAGGTTGAGGATGACATCCTGCCCCCATCCGGGCGCGAACACGTAGGTGTCGTTGCCGGTCCCACCGTCAAGGGTATCGTTGCCACGGCCGCCTTCCAGGAGGTCGTCGCCGGCGCTGCCGTTCAAGATGTCATTGCCATCCAGGCCAAGCAGATAGTCATTCGCAAGGCCCCCAGCCAGCGTGTCCGCAAGGCCGCTGCCGCGATGCTCGAGCAGGGCCAGCTCACGCATCTGCGCGGCTTCCAGCACGCTGCCGTCAGCCAAGCGCAAGCGTGACAGGGCCCCGCCATTGAACGCGTCCTCGACGACGATGCTGTCAGCGCTGCCGATCACATCGATTCGCAGCGCGTCGCCCTGCCGCACGAAGGCGAGTTCGGCGCGCCCCAGTCCCACGCCCAGTTCGAGCACATCCAGCCCCTCCGAGCCGGCAGCGCTGATGGTGTCTACCCCGTCTCCACGCGCAAAGACATAGGTATTGGTGCCGGCTCCACCTGACAGGCGATCATTGCCTGTGCCGCCCATCAGCCGGTCATCACCCTCTCCACCGTCAAGCTCGTCATGGCCGCTGCCCCCCTTCAGGAGGTCGTTGCCAGTCCCGCCGCGCAGGACATCGTGGCCGGATCCGCCAATGAGTTCGTCATCGCCGCCACCGCCCTCCAACGTGTCATTCCCACCGCCACCATCCAGCAAATCGGCAAGCTCGGTGCCGATCATCAGCTGGGCCATATCATTGGGTGTCAGCACACGCTGACGAAGCTCAGCCGCGCTCCAGTAAGTGCCATCGGCAAACTTCACACCGTCGATGCCTTCCATGCCCGGCTCGGGCGCGACGTAGAAATCCCGGACGCGGATGCTGTCCATTGTATTGCCCGCCAGCTTCAGCAGAAGGTCGTCAGCTTCGCGGAAGAGCAGAACGCTGGAGGCCTGGATTCCATTGCCGAACTCGATGAAATCAAGGTCGGCTGCGTTGCTCGATGCTGGTTCATCGATCTCGTCGGAACCGAAGCCGATTTCGAAGTGATACGTATCACTTCCCTCGCCCCCCGAAAGGCGGTCGGCGCCACTCCCGCCGATGAGAACATCGTCTCCGCTGTCCCCATAGAGGTTGTCGCCGCCAGAGCCCCCATGAAGGACGTCATTGCCGTCACCTCCTTGGAGTGAGTCGTTGCCATCATCACCCCAGAGAGTGTCGTCGCCTCCATTTCCGTTCAACCAATCATTGCCACCGCCGCCATGTACTACGTCGTCGCCTTCGGTGCCTGCAAGTCTCTGGTCGGCATCCGTTGGCCTCATTGCCCAATCGTAAAGCTGACTTGCCGTCATCACGACGCCGTCGGCAAAACGAAACTCCTGTACCGGATAGGCAGCATCGAGAGAAAAGCCCGATAGCGAAAGGCTGTTGCCAAATGCTTCAAGCACCAGGCCTCTGTCCGTGAACGTAAAGCTGAAAGCGGACAGCACCAGGGTGCCGGTGAACTCAACCACATCGCTGCCGGACTGCCCCCATGATTCGATCACGTCGTTGCCGAAGCCGTTGTCGAAGCGATAGACATCGTCCCCCTCATCGCCACTCAGGAAGTCGTCGCCTGGACCACCTATCAGCAGATCGTTTCCAGTACCGCCATAGAGATGGTCCCCTGCGTAGCCGCCCAGCAGAACGTCGTTACCTCCCCTTCCATACAGAATGTCGTAACCATCCAGTCCCTCGAGAACATCGTCATCTTCTGTTCCATAAAGATTGTCAAAGCTGTCGGTTCCGACGATGTGGTTCGGTTCGCTCATGACTCAGTTCCTGGAGGGGATACAGAAGGGGTAGCGACCAGGATCATCCCGGTGGCACATAGAATCCGGAGCCCAGCTCCAACGTCAGGACTCCCACTACCGGTATCCCGGCGAGCGTCGGAAGGTTTAGCCCTTGCCTCAGCCCAGCCTCGGCAGCCCTCGCACTTGTCTCGTGACCGCCCCTGGCCTGCCAATCGGAGCCGGCGTGCAGAGGTCGCCTGCTGCCGACATTTACCTCGTCGGCGCAGCTATATGAACGAAACTATCGCTCACGCATCGCTTCTCCCGCATGCTGGCGCAACGGGCTCAACAGGTAGTCGATCACCCGTCGCCTGCCGGTCTTGATCTCGGCATTCAGATTCATGCCTGCGGTCATCCGCACGCGGATGCCATCAATGTCCAGCGTTGCGCTGTCCAAGCGTATCCGCACCGGAAACACCAGGCCCAGCTTTTCGTCCTGCAAGGCGTCATGCGACACGCTCACCACCCTGCCCGTCAGGTATCCATAGCGTGTGTACGGGAAGCTCTCGACTTTCACAGTCACCGGCTGGCCATTGCGGACAAAGCCGACATCCTTGTTGAGGATGCTGGCCTCCACTTCCAGCGCTTCCCCGCTGGGCACCACGGCCAACAGCGGCTGCGCCGGAGTGACAACGCCGCCCACGGTGTGCACGGCCAACTGCTGCACGGTGCCATCGACCGGGGCGCGCAGAATCTTCTGCTGGTCACGCTGGCCCGTGCGCGAGACTTCGGGTGTCATCTGGCCGACCTGCTCCTGCGCGGCGCGCAGGCCATCCAGCGTCTGTTGGTGGAAATCCGCCATCAGTACGCGCAGCTCTTCCTCGGCAGCCTGCTGGGCGGACCGGATCTCCCGCAGACGGTTACGTTGCGCCATCAGGTCACGCTCGCCCGCGATGCGCTCCTGCTCGCGAAGCAGATAGTCATGGCGGCCGACGTAGTTGCCTTCCAGCAGGCGGCGATAATCATCCGCCCGCAACGTGGAGATCCGTGCCGACTCTTCCAATGGCTTGACTGCGGCCTTGGCGCTTTCCCATTCGGCGCGACGCTGTGAGATCACAGCCTGCAGATTATGCCGCTTGGCCTGCAGTGCCTCGTACTGGCTGCGCGCCAGCATCTGCTCCGCAAGGACGCGGTCGGCCGGCAGGTCCGGCTCCGCACGGATCACCGGCACTTCACCCGCTTGCACGGCCATGTCCAGTGCCCGCAGGCGCATCGAGGTCATCCGTGCATTCAACAAGGCGTCGCCGGACTTGACCACATCGGCCGCCGTTGCGGTCGGGTCAAGCTCGATCAGCACCTGCCCAGCCTTCACCACCTGCCCGTCGCGCACCAGGATGCGCCGCACCACGCCGGTTTCCACCGGCTGCACCACCTTGGTACGCGAGTCGATGACGGTCCTGCCGGGCGCTACCGCGACGATATCGAGCTTGCCGATCGTTGCCCAGAGCAATGCCACGCAGAACAGCGCCATGATGATGCGCAGGGTCCAGCGTGCAGCCGGCGAGGTCGGCGTTTCGACCAGCTCCAGGTGCGCAGGCAGAAACGCACGCTCGTCGGCGTCGCGCTGCAGCGAGTCCAGTGCGTGGCGATTGCGCCAGGCCGCCTTGAACACAGCGATATAGCGTGTGGCGAAATCACCCAGTCCGTCGCGGATGTGCTTCATGCGGCCCCCTGCTGCAGGCGGTGCAGCTGGGCATAGTGGCCACCGGCCCCGGCCAGCAGCTCATCATGGGTTCCACTTTCGACAATGCGGCCGCGATCGACCACGACGATGCGGTTGGCCCTGCGCACGGTGGACAGGCGATGGGCGATGATGATGACGGTGCGACCCTTGCAGATCTCGCGCATGTTGGCCATCACCGCATGTTCGGACTCGTAGTCGAGCGCGCTGGTCGCTTCGTCCAGGATCAGGATGCGCGGATCGGTGATGAGCGCACGCGCGATCGCCACCCGCTGCCGCTGCCCCCCAGACAGACCGGCGCCGTGCTCGCCCACCCGGGTGTCATAGCCCTCGGGCAGGGCCGAGATGAACTCGTGCGCGCCGGCAAGGGTTGCCGCCTGGATCACCCGATCCAGCGGCATGCCCGGGTCACTCAGTGCGATGTTCTCGCGCACGCTGCGGTTGAACAGGAAGTTCTCCTGCAGTACCACGCCCAGCTGCCTGCGCAGCCAGGCAGGATCGGCCAAGGCCAGATCATGCCCGTCCACCAGCACCCTCCCACGCTCGGGGGTGTACAGGCGCTGCACCAGCTTTGTCAGCGTGCTCTTGCCGGACCCCGAACGCCCGACGATGCCAATGACCTGCCCGGCCGGGATGTGCAGGTCAATGCCGGCCAGGATCTCGGGCGTATCCGTTCGATAGCGGAATCCAACCTGCTCGAACGTGATGTCACCCCGGATCGGCGGCAGTGCCATGCGGCTGCCCGGCAGTTCGGTGCGCGTGTTGAGAATGTCGCCCAGGCGCTGGACCGAGATGCCGACCTGCTGGAACTCCTGCCACAGCTGCGCCAGCCGGATGATCGGTGCCGCCACCTGCCCGGACAACATATTGAACGCGATCAGCTGGCCCAGTGACAGCCTGCCGTCGATCACCAGCTTCGCGCCCCAGAACAGGATGGCGACGCCAACCAGCTTCTGCACCAACTGCACGCTCTGTTGGCCAACAGTGGCAATCTTGGTGACCCCGAAGCCGGCATTCACGTAGCCGGCCAGCTGGTTGTCCCAGGTACGCGTCACCCGCGGATCGACCGCGCTGGCCTTGACCGTACCGATACCGCTGATCGTCTCGACAAGGAAGGACTGGTTGTCGGCACCGCGTGCGAACTTCTCGTCCAGCCGCTTGCGCAGCACCGGCGTGATGCTGGCGGAAATCAGGGCATAGACCGGCAGTGACATCATCACGATCAGCGTCAGCCAACCGCTGTAGTAGAACATCACGGCGAGGAAGACCACGGTAAAGAACAGGTCGAGTACCGATGTCAGGGCCTGCCCGGTCAGGAAACTGCGTATGTTCTCCAGTTCGCGCACGCGGGCGATGGTGTCACCCACGCGGCGGGACTCGAAGTAGGCCAGCGGCAATGCCAGGACATGGCGGAACAGGCGCGCACCGAGTTCGACATCGATCTTGCTGGTGGTATGGGCGAATACATAGGTGCGCAGTCCGCTCAGGACGACGTCGAATACAGCGATCGATACCAGGCCGATCGCGATCACGTCCAGCGTGGTCAGGCCTTGATGCACCAGCACCTTGTCCATCACCACCTGGTAGAACAGAGGCGTTACCAGGGCAAACAGCTGGATGAAGAAGGAGACGACAAAGACCTCCAGCAGCATCTTCCGGTACTTGATGACCGCAGGAATGAACCAGCTGAAATCAAAGCGGGCCAGTTCGCCAAGCACCGACGCCCGCGAGGCCACCTGCAGAAGTCGCCCGCGATAGCGCTGCTGCAGCGCGGGCATGTCGATGGTGCGTGGACGCCGCTGGGTGAGGTCGTGGATCAGTACCTGGTCGCCGGTGATCCGGGCAATGATGAAGGCGTCGCCGTTGTCACCCAGTGCCAGCGCCGGAAGGCTGGTCATCGCCAGGCGCGCCAGCGCCGTCGAGCTCACTCTGGCCTTCAGGCCCAGCTTGCGCGCGGCGAGTACCAGCGTCGTCTCGTCCATTGCCGTACTGCCCACTCCAGCATCATGCGTCAGCTGACCTGCGTCAGCGGCGATGCCATGGAATTGAGCAAGCAGCACCAGCCCCCGCAGTGCCAGGTCCTGGTGTTCGTGCGCCCCTTCGTCCCCCGGCACCGAAGGTGCCGCGTCTCCCTGTGGCATAACGTTCCCGTGCGCTGCTTCCGTTGAGCGCATCCCCGGAGCGGGAGATTGGGGCCGCTAAACCTCCTTGTCAAGACTGATATGGAGAGCTATTTGCAGGCCAAGGGAAAAGATCAGCCAGGGCTGTCTGGAGCAGTGATGCTGTCGTTCTTCTGAGATTCTGAAGGGCAGCCATCAGGCAACGATGCAGCGGACCGCGGCGGCCATCGAATCTATGTTTTCCGTGCTGGGTAACTCGTAGAACCGCTCCCCGCAGTAGATAGTGAATTCGCGCTGGCTCCGGCGGCCCTTGCATTCAAACCTGGCGTCCGGCTATCCGTGAGGCTGACGCGCTCCGGGAGGACGTGGATGCGCGTAGCTACGACTTCGTCGTCGACACGGATGTAGCGACTGCAGTCTTTTTGAATGGAGCGCTCACCTGGGCGCACAAAGGACTAGGAGTTCTTCAGCCGGGTGAAACGGTGACAGCCAGCTTCACTGAAGCACAGATGCAGGATTTCTTGCAGCGCACTCAGAAGATGATCGAGCGCTCTGAGGGGCGTCATGATCGATTGGCACCTTTGGTTCAGGGTGGGGATGGCGTTGCATTCGCTATCGGGATAGCCCGCCGGCTGCAAGGTGATGCCGTTCGGTTCAGCAGGAATCTGCAACAAGTGGCCCTAGACGGTGAACCGCGCGGCTCTATCCGCCCAATCGAGCTCACGCGAACAGATTGGCATGCTTCTCAACGGCTCTATTCAAATCTACCGGCAGACTCCGCCCCTCCCTTCGTCCGTTGGCCCCAAAGCGTCCCTCGATCCACGCGATCCTGATCACATATCCAATGCGAGCTTAAGCCAGAATCATCAAGCCGCGCAGCGGCTGGTGTTTGCCCAGGACGGACTGCCAGATCACGCTGTAGAGCGTTTGGCAATCGCAGGAACTATCGCAACCAAGCAGGCAGGTATGAGCGAGGTGGACCACATGGTGGTTGGCAATCGAGGCCAAGCGTTTGTCGTGCAGGGCGCGCTCGACTTTCCGGCACATTTACGTGCGAGCTTCGACTACCAAGCTGCGTTGAGTACGCCAATCGAGGACAGTTTTGCAGAATTGCAGGTAGTCTCCGAATCACAAGCTCAAGGTGAATCACCTGCCCAAGGCCAGAGCATGAGGTGCGCCTGTCAGCTTTATGGGGATGTGATCAATTCTGGAATGTGTTACTCGGATTCGCAGGATCGACGACGAAGCCGTGATAATTCCCCCCTGCGAGAGCGCTGCTTACCACCTTTCGCTAATTCGCATCCGCAGCCTACTGAGCTCGGGGAACGTGGCATGACTGCGAAGACAAACGGACCCGACAACATCGGCTCAGAGATTTACAGGCAAGGATCCAGCCGAAGCCGCCAACGAGGAAGGTGTTGAGCTTCACGTTGTGAAGCTAGCCGCGTCCAACAGCGCCCCTGGTACTCGGTCGTTGCGCGGCAAGGGTCCTTCGCCCACCGCTACGCGCCACCAGTGCAGTCCAACTGTCGGGTGCCCACAGTGTGACCCTGGTGGTGGTACGACCCTCGCGAGCACGGCTATCTCTGGAGGAAGGGCAACCAAAGTCTGACAGCTATGCCCGAACGCCAACTTCAAGAACTGTATCCACTTGATGTTAAAGGCTTTGCGTGCAGGTAGTGACGTACCTATGGTTGCTAGGCAACCCTAGGTTGATCTGTACTGAGCGCTTTTAGCTAAACCTATGGTTTCCTAGCAGGATCAGCCTATGGTTGCCCGTCTATGTAGTAGCTCGCTGGATGCACGCCGACCTGCCAAGCCGCTTCGGTCGTTGATCGCACAGGAGCACTGCACTCACGGAAGCGCGTGCGCGCGTCGATGTTGTTCCGCCATGCTCATCTCCACCCATTGAGAGGAACGACATGAATCGGCTTCAGGCTGATGAATTGGGGAGATTGAAGTGGCACAAGGACATCAACCGATGCAGCAGAGCTCGCTTGTGCCCGCTTGTTAAGGATTGTTGATTGCCCGACCTTCACAGGCCATCCACGTCTTCCAACTGCAGCTGAAAGCACTTGGCAGCGGCGGGAACAAAGGCCGCTATATTCCAGACTCCCCAGACGAAGGAGGGAGTGGAATGTTCCTGACCAAGCAGCAAATCAACGCGGCACGTGCCGTCACCGTAGCCATCGTTGCTACCGTAAGCCTCGGTGCTTGCGCCACCTACAAAGACGAATTTGCAACGATCAACTCGCGTCTCGATCAGCTCGACGTGAAGGTGCAGGGCGCGGCGCAGAGCGCCGAATCGGCCAACCAGTCTGCACAGCAGGCCAACCAGCGTCTGGATCAGATCGAAGGCCGCGTGCAGCAGCTCGAAAGGGTCCCCGGCCGCAAGCCGCGCGGGTAATCGCTCTCCCACCACTTTGATGAACGCTTGAACCAGACACCAGTGGCCTCACCGGCCACTGGTGTCTTTCAGCCTCTCGGTCGCCATCCGAAGGAGCCGTCCCATTCGTACGTACTCATTCCCTGCACGCCGGGCCGTATCGGCCACGCTGGCCATCGCGCTGGCACTGGCAGGAACCAGCGCAGCCAGCGCCAGCAACGCCAAGGAAGCCAAGGACGCACCCGCGGAAACGGCGACCGCAGCCGATGAACTTCCGCAGGGCCAGGAAGTGTCCGATACGGTGATTGAACTGGCCGGCTGGGTCGTGGCCAGCAAGGACAACCAGGGCTATCCGTTCGCGATCATGGACAAGGCCGCTGCACAGGTCCTGGTCTTCGGCGGTGACGGCAAGCTGCGCGGCGCAGCGCCAGCGCTGTTTGGTTCGGCCATTGGCGATCACTCGGCACCCGGCGTCGCCAAGCTCGCACTGAGCGCGATTCCCGGCCACGACCGCACCACCCCGGCTGGTCGTTTCATTGGCGCCTATGGCCCGTCCGAGGATGCCGGACGCGTGCTGTGGGTGGACTACGATTCCGCTGTCTCGATGCATCCGCTTCCCCCGGGCACCCCGAAAGAGAAGCGCAGCGAACGACTGGCATCGGCCACGCCGGACGACAACCGTGTCACCCACGGCTGCATCAATGTTTCGCCCGGGTTCTACGAGCAGATCGTGCATCCCACGTTCGAGAAGGGCGGCGTGTTCTACGTGCTGCCGGACAAGGACTCGATCGAAGAAACGTTCCCGGAGTTCGCGCGCAGTCGCGCGGCTGCGAAGGACGTGGATGAAAAAGACGCGCGACACGCCCGCAGATGAAACCCGGTTGAAGGCTGCGGACGTGGTCGCGGCAGACCGCTACGGAAGCTCCAGCCGGGGCATCTTGAACGTGAACAAGGTGCCGGCGGCCGCACTGGACTCCACCTCCAACGTGCCGCGATGGGACCGCGCGATCTCCGACGCAATGTAGATGCCGAGGCCGAGACCCGGCCGCGGACGCTCACTCTTTTCACGTGAGAATGGGCTGAAAATCGCGTCCAACCTCGCTGATGGAATGTGTCCATCGTTGTGTACGTCGAGCGTGAGCATTTCCGGTTCGGAGTGGACGGTCAGCGTAATCGGGGACGAGCGCTCTCCGTGTACCGCTGCATTGGTGAGCAGGTTGGCCAGGAGCTGTGCCAATCTGCTCGGGTCGCAGACCACGTCGTCGTCTATCTGTATGTGGACCTTGATGTCCTGGCGGCCAGTGGCGATTGCCACCTCTTCCACAACCCGTTTCAGGTCTTCTTCCAGCGTGGTTGTCAGCTGCAGCGCGATGGGAATGCCGCCGCCCAGACGCCCCCTGGCGAAATCAAGCACGTCGTTGATCAGTCCGTCCATTCTGGCAACGCCGGAAGTGATGTGCGCGAGCATCCGTTGCTGACGCTCAGTGCCCGCCTCACCTGCCAGCGAATCTGCGGCGATGCTGATGGCCTGCAGCGGACTGCGCAGGTCATGACCCAGCACGGCAATGAACTGGTCGCGCAGGTCGGCGACACGATGCGCGTCGGAGAGCGCCGTTTCCGCTCGCTCAAGGCGATCTTCCTTGTCGAGGTAACTGCCTACCAGGTCGGCCAGCAGCTCCATGGAGCGTTGGACGTGGGCTACGTCGAAATTGGCCGGTGTCGAATCAATCGCGCAGAGCGTGCCGAAGAAGCTGCCGTCTGGCCGATGGATGGGAACGGACGCGTAGCTCTCAAGCCCGTAGATCCGTGGCGTGTGATGCTGGGAGTAAACCGGGTGCTCGCTTGCATGCGCAAATACAACTGACGTCGCCGACTGCCTGATCTCGTCACAGATGGTGGTCTCAAGCACCAGTTGGCCACCGGGAACCAGCCCGAACCCCAGGGTGTCGAAGGTGGCGCACGCGGTCCAGGTTGTCTGGGTCACGCGGGCAATAGCCGTGAATCGTGAGCCCGTGATGTGGGCGACGGTCTCCAGGATTCGCGGCACGGCCTGGATTCGACCAATCTCGGCGATGTCGTCCAGCAGATTGGGGTCCGTCAGCTTCTGCATGGTCGCTCGTCCGGTGGGCACCGCATCATCCCATGGAACCGCTGTGTAGGTTGATGCGAGGGTGATTGCGGCCTTTTCAGGCTTGGTCGTGGCGGACACTCGGGCCCCCTGCGGGAGGTGAACGACCGATCTGTCCGAATGCAGACATTGCGCAGGTCAGGCCATCTCCTTGGTCTCGTGGTCGCGCCGATCGTCGATGACCGTTCAGAGCTTGATTTCCAGCGTTGCCCGATACAACAGCGCCGTCTTGCGGCGCAGCTCGATATCCGTCGAGCCGTTCTCGTCGAAGTAGGCGTTCCCCGAAATGATCGCCTGCTGCAGCAGTTGCCCACGCTCACGCGGAGCTTGCTCTTCCTGCTGACGCTCCATCGCACGTCAGGTTGAAGACAGAGGGCACCGAAACCTCCACTGCGGCCGTGACCCAGCTGCTGAAAGGTCTTGTAGGTGCTGGCTACGTGGACAAGCAGGAGGCAGCCGACGACCGGCGCAAGGTGCGGGTGAAGCTGACGGCTGCCGGTCGAGCGCGCCACCGGCAGCGCGAAGCGAACATCCAGCAGTGGATGCAGCAGGCGCTGGCGCACTCTACGACGCGCTGTAGGCCACCCAGAGGGCTTTACACCATCGCATCCATATTTATAATCGACCGGATGGTTAAATATGGAACCCGGTGATGGGCCGTCGCAAAAGTATTGATCCGCAGCAGCTCCTTGATGCTGCCGAGCGCGTGGTCGCCCAGATGGGCGCGGCGCGCCTGACGTTGGATGCGGTGGCCGCCGAAGCCGGGGTCAGCAAGGCCTCGGTGGTCTACGACTTCCAGTCCAAGGCCGGTCTCATCCAGGCCGTGGTCGAACGTGCGGTGGCCCGCGACAACGCCTTCAACCGCGAGGCGGCCAAGGGGTTCAACCAGGATGCGCTGCTGCGCGGTCGTATTGCCGCAGCGGCCCAGCCCTTTCCCGAGGCATTCCAGCCGGTGGCCTTGGCGCTGTGCGCGGCCATGGCCCAGGATCCACAGCTGCGCGCGCCCATCCAGCACAACCAGGCGCAGATCCTGGCCGAGATCCAGCAGCAGGCCACGCACCCACGCAGCGCGTTGCTGGCATACCTCGCGCTGGAGGGTATGAAGCTGCTGGAGTCGCTGGACTACGTGCAATGGCCGGCCGCGCAGCGGCAGCTGCTGCTGCAGGACATTGGCGCGTTGATCGAGACGCCGCCGCGCTGAACCCGTTCTCTCCCCCGAGGTAACCCTGATGAGTTCTTCCACCCTCTTCCTGACCGGAGGAAGCGGCTACGTGGGCCGCAATTTGATTCGCCGCCTGTGTGCAGACGGTCACCACGTGCGTGCGCTGGTGCGCAGCCCCCAGGCGGCGGCGGTGGTACAGGCGCTGGGCGCCCAGCCGGTACACGGCGATCTGCTGGACCCCGGCATCGCTGCGGCGATGGAGGGCTGCGCCGCGCTGATCCACGCGGCCGCCGACACCGACCACCGAAATGCTTCACCCAGCCAGTGGCAGACCAACGTGGAAGGCACCCGCAACGTGCTGACGGCCGCCCGTACTGCGGGTGTGTCGGTGGCGATCGTGCTGAGCAGCGAATCGGCACTGACCACCGGTGCGCCTTTGCATCAGGCGCGCGAGGACCATCAGTATCCGGCGCGCGCAGCAGGCATCTACGGCGCGAGCAAGGCTGAAGCAGAACGGGTGGCGATCGCGCTGTCCACACCGCATTTCGCAGTGAAGGTGCTGCGACCAAGATTTGTCTGGGGCCGCGACAACACGACCGCTATGCCCTACTTGCTGCAGGCCGTACGCAGCGGCCGCTTCGCCTGGATCGACGGCGGGCACTACCTCACCTCGTCCACCCACGTGGACAACCTGGCTGAAGCGGTCTGCTGCGCCTTGACGCGTGGTGCGGGCGGCCGTGTCTACCACATCTGCGATGGTGCGCCCGTGCCGTTCCGCCGTCTGATTGGCGCTCAGTTGCTGGCTTATGGCGTACAACCGCCTGAAAAACAGGTGCCGCGTGCGCTGCTGCGTGTTTTCATCGCACTGGATGACCTGTTCCGCAGACTGCGGCTGCCTCTGCGTGCGCCAATGACCCGCCAGGAGTTCGCATCTTCAGCGGTGGAGGTCACGCTGGATGACAGCCGTGCACGCAGCGAGCTTCGCTATCGTCCGGCGGTTACGCTGGAAGCCGGAATCGCGATGCTGCAGCGCCAAGTAGCCGAGCAAGGCTGATACTCATCTAGCGATCGGCGGGAGAGCCTCGCGCGGTGCGTGGCCGAACAGCCGACTGAACTCGCGGCTGAACTGAGAAGGGCTCTCGTAGCCCACGGCGAACGCGGTGGCGGAGATGCTGGTGCCGCCCCCCTGCAGCAGGCGACGTGCCTCGATCAGGCGCAGCTGCTTCTGGTACTGCAGCGGTGACAGGCCCGTTGCCGCACGGAAATGCCGATAGAACAGCGCGCTGCCCATGCCTGCACGGCTGGCCAGCGCGGCCGCATCAAGCGGTTGCCGGAAGCTGCGTTGCAGGGTGCGAATCGCGCCCGCCATCCGCCGTGCCAAGGGAGATGGCTGGGCCATCGCCAGCAGTGCTGGCCCTGCTTCACCCTGCAACAGACGAAACAGCAGCTCACGCTGCAGGGCAGGCCACAGCAGCCGCTGGGCGTCGGGCGTGTCGAGGGCCAGCTCCAGCAGACGCAGCAGACAGCTCAATACGGGTGAATCCAGCGCTACCACACTGAATGGCGCAGGATGAGGCGCTTGGCCTGTAGGTGGGTTGCCCAACTGGCTCAGCAACTGTCGCAACAAGACGGTGTCCAACTCCACCACCAGCCCCAGAAAATGCGTCTGGTGGTTGCCCCGGGCCACCATCCCGCGAGCGGGAACGGGCTGACGAGTGAGTAGTGCATCGCCGGCGCGATATTCCAGCACCGCATCACCCACCCATACCTGTTTGGCCCCCTGTAGCACCGCCGCCACCGCAGGACGGTACAGAGCCGGGGCCGGAGCGCGCGTTGATCCTGTACGCGCCAGCCAAGCGCCGGGCAGAAGTTCCAGCAGCGGCTCCGCGTCCAGGCTGCGTGCGCGCAGCACCGCCTGCGCCTGCAGCGCTAATGCACGCAGCGGGGCTTGGCGATCACAGGTAGCAGGGAAATCGGGCAAGGATCGTGTGCAATTGGGCAAGTGCGGACGGCACCGTGGGCGCAGCATGTCACGCTCCGTTTCACGAGACAAAGCCACCATGAACAGCGTACACACTCCGCGCACCATCGCCCTGGTTACCGGCGGCAGCCGCGGCATTGGCCGCAGCATTGCCCTCCAGTTGGCCAGGCAGGGTAGCGACGTGATGATTACCTACCAGCATCAGCAGGTTCAGGCCGCCGAAACCCTGCGCCAGATCGAAGCCTATGGCGTACGCGCCGCGATGCTGCCGCTGGATCTGGATGCGGTTGGATCACTGGAGACCTTCGTATCGGCTGTGCGGGCACAATTGCAGCGCTGGGGTGCATCGCACTTCCAACAGCTGGTGAACAATGCAGGGCTGCACGCACCATCGGCGTTCGGTGAGATCCGCGGCGATGACATCGACCTGCTGTACCGCGTGCATTTCAAAGCGCCACTGCTGCTGACCCAGTTGCTGGCGCCGCAGCTGGCCGATGGCGGCGCCATCATCAACATCTCCACCAGCCTGACCCGCCACGTGGCTGCGGGCAGCCTGGTGTACGCAGCAATGAAGAGCGCACTGGAAACCGCCACCCACTATCTCGCGCTCGAGCTGGGACCGAGGGGCATCGCGGTCAACGCCGTAGCCCCTGGCGCCACCGAGACCGACTTCTTCGGCGGTGCAGTGCGCGACGATGCCGCCGTGAACCACTATGTGGCACAGCACACGGCGATGGGACGTACGGGTCGCCCCGACGACATCGGCATGGCCGTGGCAAACCTGCTGGCGGGAGGCAGTCATTGGATTACCGGTCAGCGCATTGAGGCCTCAGGAGGAATGCTCCTGTAAGCGACTAGAGGGCCTCGCGATGTCAGCTTCTGGCCGAAAGCGGAAGCTGGCGTGTGCATGCCATCCGAGTCAGATATTGGTCAGCCCGGCCGGGCGCTACAGGTTGTGGAAATGTCCGGATTACCTGGCAGGTCGCCTTCGGCAACTGTGCCGCAGAGCTGATGTGTAATCGCTGGTTGACAAGGTAGAACGATCGTTCTACCTTGGCGCCATGGATAAGACAACGACCGACACCCGACTGAAGATCCTGGACACGGCGGAGGCGCTGATTTACCAGAACGGAATACATGCGACCGGCATGGATCTGCTGGTGAAGACCTCTGGCGTTGCGCGCAAGAGCATTTACCGACACTTTGAAAACAAGGACCAGGTTGCCGCAGCCGCGCTGAGCGCGCGGGACGTGCGCTGGCTCAACTGGTTCAGGCAGGAATGCGACAAGGCCGGCAGCCCGGAAGCGCGCATCCTGGGCATGTTCACGGTGCTCAAAGGTTGGTTCAAGTCCGAGGGCTATCGCGGCTGTGCCTTCATCAACACGGCAGGCGAGGTCGGCGATTCCCACGACCCGATCCGCAGGATCGCCAAGCACCACAAGCAGAAACTGCTCGATTACACGCTGGAGCTCACCGGGCAACTGAACATCGCGCAGCCGGCCGTTCTGGCGCAGCAGCTGCTGCTTCTGATGGAAGGCGCCATCACCGTATCGCGCGTGATGGGTGACTACAACGCCGCAGACACCGCAAGGGATGTTGCGCAGGTGTTGTTGAAGCAAGCCACGCGCTAACGCCGCAGTAACCGAAATCCCGCCGCAGTACCCCGTTCATCCATTTCCACTGGAGGCCCCACCGTGTCCGCAGAAGCACCCCGTCCCCCCCTTCCCCCGTTCACTCTCGAATCGGCGATCCAGAAGGTTCGCTTGGCAGAAGATGGCTGGAATTCCCGCGATGCCGACAAAGTGGCGCTTGCCTATTCGCTCGACACCCAGTGGCGAAACCGCGCCGAGTTCACCAACGGCCGCGAGGAAGCCCGGCAGTTCCTTGCCCGAAAGTGGAAGAAAGAGCTTGAGTACCGCCTGATCAAGGAGTTGTGGGCATTCACCGGCAACCGCATCGCCGTGCGCTACGCCTATGAATGGCGCGACGACTCTGGAAACTGGTTCCGCTCCTATGGAAACGAGAACTGGGAATTCGGCGCGGATGGTCTGATGGAGCGCCGCTTCTCGTGCATCAACGACATGCCCATCAAGGAAAGCGAACGCAAGTTCCACTGGCCACTGGGACGCCGCCCGGATGATCACCCGGGGCTGTCCGACCTGGGCATGTAAGTTGCGGAGCCAACGTGAGGAAGGCCTGCGGGCGTGAATGCGCCCGCGGGCTTTCCATGTCAGCGCGGGGTGCTCCTTCGCTTCAGGGGTCCGGCTACGGCTGCACTTCAGCGCGGAACGCGATCTCGATCAACTGTTCGGGGAAGGCGAGCGCGGAAACCCCGATGAGGTTGCTGGCCACCTGGGGAACAGGCTGGCCATAAACGGCAGGCCTGACCTTGCTGCTGGCGGCGAACGCCGCAGGTACATCAATGACAAACAGGGTTTCCTCAACCACATCCGCCAACGATCCACCCAGCTCGGCCAACAACACCTGCGCGTTCTCGTAGGTGCGCTTCATCTGCGCTTCCATGGTGTCGAAGTTGGCAGGCTTTCCATCAGCGCCCAGAGCGGCCGGCGCCACCAGCTGTCCCTCCGGCGTGTGCGAGAGCTGGCCCGACACGAAGATCGAATTGTTCACGCGCACGGCCTGTACATACCCATAGGCCGATTCCCACGGCACGCCGAAGCTGGCCGTCTTGCGGTTGGAGGTACTCATTGCGTTGTCCTTCCAAGGATAAGGTCGCCAGTCTGCCGGCAGGCTCGGGTCCCCGCCTGCCCCGAACGGGTGAGGCAAGCGTGATCGTGAGCCTCGTGCGGCTGCTGCTGGCCGGAAGCGGACATACCTGCGGGATTACGAAGCACGATCCTGATCGGCTGCGCGCCCGCCGGCGACTGTGAGCGGGGAAAGCGGACCGGCCCGCGGTTACTGTGACAGGAAGCTTCGCTTGTGCAGATCGCCGACCGTCGCGCTAAACGTCGCCTTTCCTATCACCTGAAGACGTGCGCAGACGTTGCTGCAAATCGACTGAAGCAAGCCGTCAGCGGTTCACATCGACCACGATACGGCCCCGCACCTTGCCGGCCATCAGCCCGTGTGCGCTTTCGATTACGTCCCCAAGACCGATTTCATGGGTGATCGCATCGAGCTTCCGCACATCAACATCTGTTACGAGTCGAGCCCATGCCTGGATTCGCTCCGACGTAGGGCGTGTCACGCTGTTGATGCCGAGAAGACTGATCCCGCGCAGGATGAAGGGAGCTACCGTGGAGGGGAAATCCATGCCTTGGGCCAGCCCGCACGCAGCCACGGCGCCGTCAGCCTTGATCGCGGCACAAGCATTGGCCAGTGTATGGCTTCCCACTGAATCAATGGCAGCGCTCCACCTCTCCTGTTGAAGGGGCTTACCAGGCTCGGATAGGGTCCTTCGATCAATAATTTCGGCGGCGCCCAGGTCTTTTAGGTATTCGGCCTCCTCAAGGCGTCCGGTGGACGCGACCACCCTGTACGCACGTGCCGCAAGGAGCGCAATGGCGAAGCTGCCTACGCCTCCATTGGCGCCTGTGACCAGGACATCTCCGGCCTCCGGCGTGAGCCCATGCCGCTCCAGGGCCAGCAGACTCAGCATCGCTGTATAGCCAGCCGTACCAATAGCCATCGCATGCTGCGGTTTCATGCCTTGAGGTAAGGGGATCAGCCAATCGGCATTTACCCGGGCTGCCTGCGAGAGTCCGCCCCAATACCGCTCCCCAACTCCCCAGCCATTGAGAATGACCCAGTCACCAATCTTGTAGCGGGCGTCTGCAGACTCACTGACAGTGCCGACAAAGTCGATACCTGGCACCATGGGAAACGTTCTGACCACCGCGCCTCCCTGGCCAGTGATGGCCATCGCATCCTTATAGTTCAAGGTGCTGTAGGCAATACGAACTGTGACATTGCCTGGTGGCAGCGCTGACTCCGCCAGTTGCGCGACTGAAACCTCGAGCTTGTCTGCGACCTTGTTGATGTGCACTGCGTTGAACATATCTGCTCCTCACGTTGACGTACGATCACGCCTCGCGATTAAGACCGATCGACTAGAAATGGGCAAAAAAGCGACTACCGAGGCAACCCTGCAATGAAGCACTGCGAGAAGATCTGTAATGGCGCGACGCCGCCCTCCAGCCTGGCGCGCAGGACTGCGCCCTCCCAGCCTATCCAGAAGTAACTCGCAATCGCTTTACAGTCAGCAGCGGAGGACAGGTCACCCCGAGCCTGGGCGAGCCGTAGGCAGTTGGCCAGTCGAAGCTCCCATCCATTGAACACGCTCAGCAGGCAATCTCGGAAAGCGATGGGCAGGGTGCCGACTTCCTGCCCAAGATTGCCGACCAGACACCCGCGGCGGAACTGGAATCGCCGTAGTCCATTGCAGGCATCAGCCATGAACGCGACGATTCGATCCAAGGGATCCCGCGCTACGTCAAGGAGGTGACGATCAAGCTTGCGGCAGAAATAGGCGTCGTACGCCTGAAGCACAGCCAGGCCGTAGGCCTCTTTGCTGTCGAAGTAGTGGTAAAACGAGCCCTTTGGAACTCCCAGACTCTTCACCACAGCGTCAACGCCTGTCGCTGAGAAGCTGCGCTCAGTCAACAATTCCAGACCAACGCGGATCATTTCACCGCGGGTATCCTCGAACCCGCGACCGGGTTTGGGTGGGCGCCCGCGGCGTGGCGGTGTCGGGGTTGAAGAAATGGGCATGCGTTCACTTTAGACCGCTCGGTCATAAATCGCAAGGCTCACTCATACCTGGGCGGCGAGGGGAGCCTTCTTCAACGAATCTGCAAGGCAGTTCAGGCAGCGGACTGGTGCTGGATGTATCAGAGGGAGGAGGTTCCGTCTGCTTTTGCATCGAATTCCTGTCGACAGCTTCGGAAGTCTTCAGCGTGCTGCACAACCCAAGTCCACATAGGGATCATCAGCACCAGAAGGTCTTTGCCCAGAGGGGTGATGCTGTACTCCACGCGAGGGGGCACCTCCCCGAAGTCCTGCCGGCATATCAAGCCATCCCTTTCCAGCTGACGCAGCGTGCGCGTCAGCATGCGTTGAGTGATTCCCGTCATTCGTCTGGCCACGTCCGCGTGACGCAATGTTCCATACACGCCGAGCGTATGTATGATTCCCAAGGACCAGCGGCTACCTGCATGCATAAGCACCTCACGTCGAAGGCCGTCATCATCAGTGCTCATTCCCTCACATATAGATTGGGAATGCCGCAGCAGATCTTCTGAACTCATGAATGGTGCGTCCGGTATCATCGGTGTGCCTTCTTACGTGGCGAGGGTGGAAGGGGCAGAATCGCTTTCATCTTAAGCACACATGGTGGTTCCAATGTCTACACCGATTGATTCTCGCTCGATCTTAGTACTGGGCGCCGGCGAACTCGGGATGCCGGTCATCCGCAACCTTGCCCGCATGGCTAACAACCATGGCGCAACAATCAGTGTGATGCTTCGGAATGCGTCGATCGAATCTACGCTGCCAGAAAAGCGCGCCGTCATCGATGAGATCCGTTCGCTTGGTGTGGCCCTTGTCCCAGGTGATCTCGTCAAGGCAACCGTCAACGAGCTGGCGGAGCTGTTCTCTCGTTATGACACTGTAATTGGTTGCGCTGGCTATGCAGCAGGGCTGGATACCCCGATGAAGGTGGCCCGCGCGGCGGTGAAGTCGGGCATTCCGCGATATTTCCCCTGGCAGTTCGGCGCTGACTTCGACGCCATCGGCCGCGGGGGGCCGCAAGATCTGTTCGATGCGCAGTTGGACGTGCGCGACTATCTCCGCGCGCAGGCGGCGATGGACTGGGTTGTCATTTCCACCGGAATGTTCACCAGCTATCTCTTCGAACCTGAATTCGGTGTCATCGACCTTGCCAACAGAAGTGTCCACGCGCTCGGATCAGGTGCCAACTCAGTTACGCTGACGTCTCCTGACGACATTGGTACCATGACTGCACAGATCATGTTCCACTCGCCGCCAATTCGGAACGAGATCGTCTATCTGGCAGGCGACACGATTCGCTACGAAGAACTGCCGGAAATTCTTGAAGAGCATTTCGGAGAGGCCTTCAGCTACAGTGTCTGGAGCACTCCGCAATTGATGCAGGAACTGGCCGACGACCCGTCAAACATGATCAAGAAGTATCGAGCTGTTTTTGCGCAGGGCAAGGGGGTTTCCTGGGACAAGGATCTGACCTTCAACGTGAAGGCGGGGGCGAAGCTTGAGGGAATCAGAGACTGGATGAAAACCAACCTTAAGGTCTCCTGAGTCCGTAGGCGCAAGCTACGAAGGTACAGCATGCTGTGCCTTCAATTTATTGGACGCGTGCTAAACGTACGACCGGCGAACTAGATAGGTTTGTTGCGGGCGTGGCAAATGTCCGCTTTTGGCCGAAAGCGGAAAAAGGCCGAGGACGCCGCTTGGCTGCGGCTCTCCTTTCGGCTAGTGATCCTAGGCGGAAAAATTCATCGGTGATCCTCCGTGGCTTATGAAGCGCACGCCGATCAGATCGCCGGATCCGACCATTAATCTGCTTGCGAGGCTGACCCGCTCACCCTAAGATCGCGTCGTATCATTATCAGGGCCCTCCATGCGGTGCTATGTGAACAAATGGGGTAGCCGGACCCAGCGAGGGGAGCAAACGGCTATTAGGCAGATGGATGGCAGAAGGAAGAGTTTGTGAGCCTGCGTGAGAAACAATTTAGCTTCGCACAGGTCATAAGCTGGATCAGCGCCGCCTGTGCCGCCGTAGCCATTGGTACTTGGACGCTTGCCACCCATTTGCAGTCCAACGAGCTCGCTTCCTATAAGGCGGCGGAAGCATGGAAGCCCTTGGAAACCATCACCGCGCTTCGCGAGGCGAGCAAGTCCGTGAACCTTGCAGCCAACGAGCGCAGTGAACTCGTCGCACTTCGGGCGGATGGCGTGAGGCTGCGAGCGCTGGCAGACCAAGTGCCAAAGCTCTCGTCTGAGCGTGATCGCCTGTCTCAGGAACTGGCGACGATTTCACAGGAATCGCTAAATGTCACCGTTGCAAAAGGCAGCTCCGAGTATCTGATTCCAAACGTACTGCTACTAGGCGTTGTCCGCGCTTACACACACTCCAACGAGTGTGAGTTCATTCTGGGTAATCGCAACACATCGATGAGCGTTGGGCATGAAGTCGAGGCGAACGTGGCTGATTCTAATTTCTTGCTGCGGCTCACGGCGGTAACAGATACGGCTTGCAGGTTCTCCTTTGTGAAGTCCCCTGTAGTTGCTAAGTAAGGCATCATTCAAGCCGACGCTGCCTCGCGGCTCGGCTTAGCTCAGGCCTTGAACGTCTGCCTCTGGCCGGAAGCAGACACAGCCTTCGGTTGCGCCATCCATGCGCCGTTTGTTCAATCCAGCGCGTGCTCGGCCAGACATGATCTATCGGTCCCAATGCAATCCCGCACCGATGACAGATTCCGATACCTGCCGTTCGCCAGTCCAAAGTACCTTCCGACGTTGTGTCATCGGCGGAGAACGAAAGGACAGATCGGCACCGCCGCAGGTTACGGAGGGGGCGATAGCCTTCCCGACCCTGTCTTCCCTGGCCGCAGTATTGAGCGATGAGAACCGCCGGCTGCTGCGACTGCTGCGCGAACTTCAACCCAGGTCGCTCACCGAACTGTCCGAGCACTGCGGGCGCAAGGTTCCAAGCCTTTCTCGTACCCTTCGGATGATGGAAGGCTATGGGCTGGTTGAACTGAAGCGGGTCGGGGCGTCTGTGGTGCCATCTGCCATGGCCACGCGCTTTCTCATAGAGCTCGACTAGCACCACGTTGTATCGCCGCATCGCGGAGTTCTGTCGTTATTGCCTCGTTGACGTGTCAGCCCACTACGCTGGCAATCACGACCCATGTCGCATATTCCTCTATCGCTTAGGGCCCTTGCGCCATCGGCGTCTGGGGCGGCTTAACAGCGTGGGAGAATGCCGAAAGCGTCTTGCATCAAGCGTTGAATGCAACTTGTCTGATTGGCGTTGCGCAGCCACAGAGGTACAGATGACGGGCCATCGAGAAAGGATGGCCGGGCCTCGAAGACCCGTGCGCTTGTTTGATTACGCTTGCCAGCCGGCGTCACCCCGCGTGACGCCGGCTGGCAATCCGTCTGCCGGCTATGGCGGGCGGAGCGTGGAGGCCCTGTGCCTGCCGGCTTCAACAAGCGCCCGGTTTTCGAGCCACGTCTCCGCCCGCCACCTTTGTGTGGCGGCTATCGTCTGTCCTGCACGGAGCCCAGCCATGACTGCACCGGAATTTCCTCGCCCTCACCCCTATCGCGCAGCTGGCGATGCGTCATCAGAACAAGCATCTGCGATCGATCCCAGAGCTTTCATCGCCACGCTGACGCGGATTGGAAAAGGCGCAGCCGCCGACGGCCAGCCGTGGCCGGAGCGTCATCAGATGCCCGGCCGCCGCATGGCGCTGGCCGAT
>Ga0308157_10001127_pt1 | contig 62384 bp, 46 predicted proteins | sample PhyBR1_FD_201035 | JGI IMG/M metagenome (GOLD analysis project Ga0308157, IMG submission 201035) | Phyllosphere microbial communities from UC Gill Tract Community Farm, Albany, California, United States - DLSLB.R1 | ecosystem: Host-associated > Plants > Phyllosphere > Unclassified | place: USA... | reverse complement strand
GACCTGGTCTCGCCGCAGACCGTTGAAGAATTCATGGCGCTGGTGCCACACGCACAGCATGTCCATCTGCCGCACGCCACCCACATGGTGGCCGGCGATGACAACAATGCGTTTACCGCCGCTGTGTTGAACTATCTGGACGCACTGCCTTCCGCAGCGTCCGCCCGAACCGAGCACGTTACCGGAGCACGTCCATGAGCATCGTCGTACCTTTCCTGGCCCTGCTGCTTGCAGCGGCCTTTGTTGCCTACCACCGCATGCGACTCGTCGTATGGACGGTCATCAGCGTGGTGGCCCTGGCCATCTGCTGGTTTGCCGGGGTCAACCAGACCGCGATCATCGTCGCCGCCGCCATCGTTGCGCTGATCTGCGTGCCGGTGCTGCTGCCGTTCCTGCGCAAGCCGCTGATCACCGCACCGTTCATGGGTGTGTTCCGCAAGGTGCTGCCGCCACTTTCCAAGACCGAGCGCATCGCCCTGGAAACCGGCTCGGTTGGTTTTGAAGGCGAGCTGTTCACCGGCGACCCGGACTGGAACATCCTGCTCAACTACCCCAAGCCGCAGCTCACCGCCGAGGAACAGGCCTTCATGGATGGCCCGGTGGAAGAGCTCTGCAAGATGGTCAATGACTTCGAGATCACCCACGTCCACGCCGACCTGCCGCCGGAGCTGTGGGAGTTCATCAAGAAGAACAAGTTCTTCGGCATGATCATCCCGAAGGAATACGGCGGCCTGGGCTTCAGCGCGCTGGCCCACCACAAGGTCATCCAGAAGCTGGCCTCGGTATCGAGCGTGGTCAGCTCCACCGTTGGCGTGCCCAACTCGCTGGGCCCGGGTGAACTGCTCAACCATTACGGCACCCAGGAGCAGAAGGATTACTACCTGCCGCGCCTGGCCATCGGCCAGGAAGTGCCGTGCTTCGGCCTGACCGGCCCGTTCGCAGGCTCCGATGCCACCTCGATTCCCGACTTCGGCATCGTCTGCAAGGGCATGTGGAAGGGCGAGGAAGTGCTGGGCCTGAAGCTCACCTTCGACAAGCGCTACATCACCCTGGCGCCGGTCGCGACCCTGATCGGCATGGCCTTCCGCATGTACGACCCGGACGGCCTGCTCGGCGATACCAAGGACATCGGCATCACCCTGGCACTGCTGCCGCGTGACACCGATGGCGTGGAGATCGGCCGCCGCCACTTCCCGCTGAACTCCACCTTCCAGAACGGCCCGATCCGCGGCAAGGACGTGTTCATCCCGATGAGCCAGCTGATCGGCGGCGCCGAGAAGCGCGGCCTGGGCTGGAACATGCTCAACGAGTGCCTGGCGGTTGGCCGTTCCATCACCCTGCCCTCCACCGCGTCCGGCGGTGCCAAGGCCGGTGCGGTGGTGACCGGTGCCTATGCACGCATCCGCAAGCAGTTCGGCCTGTCGGTCGGCCGCTTCGAGGGCGTGGAAGAAGCGCTGGCCCGCATCGGCGGCAAGGCCTACAAGATCAGCGCGCTGTCGCAGGCCACCGCCGCTGCGGTTGACCGTGGCGACGTGCCGTCGGTGCCGTCGGCCATCGCCAAGTACCACTGCACCAACATGAGCCGCGAAGTCATTTCCGACGTGATGGACGTGATCGGCGGCAAGGGCATCATCCTCGGCCCGCGCAACTTCGCCGGCCGCAGCTGGCAGGCCGCACCGATCGCCATCACGGTGGAAGGTGCCAACATCATGACCCGCTCGCTGCTGATCTTCGGTCAGGGCGCCATCCTCTGCCACCCATGGGTGCTGAAGGAAATGAAGGCTGCGCAGGATGAAGACCGCAAGGCTGGCCTGCGCGAGTTCGACCAGGCGCTGTTCGGCCATGTCCGCTTCGGCATCTCCAACGCCGTGCGTTCGCTGTGGTTCGGCCTGACCGGTGCGCGCTTCGGCGCCGCCCCGGGCGACGCCTATACCCGTCGCTACTTCCGCAAGCTCGACCGTTATTCGGCCAACCTGGCACTGATGGCCGACATCTCGATGATGACCCTCGGCGGCAAGCTCAAGTTCAAGGAATCGCTGTCCGGTCGCCTGGGCGATGTGCTCAGCCACATCTACATGACCAGCGCCATGCTCAAGCGTTACCACGACGAAGGCGCACCTGCCGCCGATCAGCCGCTGCTGGCCTGGGCCTTCCACGACAGTGTGCACAAGATCGAAGAGTCGCTGTCGGCTGCCCTGCGCAACTTCCCGATCCGTCCGATCGGCTGGCTGATGTGGGCACTAATCTTCCCGTTCGGCCGTCGCGCCGAGGCCCCGGGTGATCGCCTGAGCCGCCGCGTTGCGGCAACGCTGATGGCACCGGGCGAAGCGCGTGACCGCCTGGCCCAGGGCGTGTTCCTGACCCCGTGCGAGAACAACCCGGGTGGCCGCATCAACAGCTACCTGTCCAAGGCGATCATGGCCGAGCCGGTGGAACGCAAGTTCATCAAGGCGCTGAAGACCAAGGGCATCGAAGCACTGACCTTCGCCACCCAGCTCGACGAAGCCGTGGCCGAGGGCGTGATCACCCAGGACGAGCGCAAGCTGCTGGAAGAACTGCGCGAGATCACCATGGATACCATCACCGTGGACGACTTCGAGCCGCACGAACTGCGTTCGGCCGGCTACTACGACCTGCCGGGCAAGCAGCGCCCACAGCCGCAGCAGGCCGCGTAAGCCAAGCCACATGCAATACCGACGGCGGGCCTTGTGCCCGCCGTTTTCATATCAGGACACCATGCCATGACTGCGCCCTTGCTCTCGCTATACCGTCGCTTTACCCGCTGGCCCGCCGGCAACTGGCTGTTCTCGCGTGCTGTCTGCTTCAAGGCACCCTACTTCGCCAGCATCTCGCCAACCATCACTGCGCTGGAGCCGGGCCGCTGCGAAGGCGTGATCCGCCAGCGCCGCCGCATCAGCAACCATATCGGCACGGTGCACGCGATCGCGATGTGCAATCTTGCCGAGCTGGTCGGCGGCGTGATGGTCGATGCCAGCCTGCCGGCTGACATGCGCTGGATCCCCAAGGGCATGGAAGTGAAGTACCAGGCCAAGGCGTTGGGCGTGTTGAAGGCGGTGGCAACCCCGCAGCAGCCCATCATCAGTGCCGAGCACGGCTATGACCTACCGGTGCAGGTCAGTGTCACCGATACCGCCGGTACCGAGGTATTCCAGGCCATCATCGCGATGTGGGTATCGCCACGCCCCAGCCGTAGCGGAAGCTAGCGCATGCAGACCGCGGAATGGATGTTGCGTCTTGGCGGACTGCACTGCCTGGGCTTTGCCCTGTTCCACCTCGCGTTCTGGCGCTTGTTCGGCTGGAAGCACGAGCTGGCAAAGCTCAGCGCAGCCAACCGCGCGATCGTGCAGATCCTCAACCTGCGCCTGATCTATGTGTTTGTGGGAATGGCCGTGCTGTCACTGGCGTTCACCCGCGAACTGCTCGATACCCGGCTGGGGCACGTGGTGTTGGCGTTCATGGCCGTGTTCTGGCTGGGCCGCACCATCGAGCAATTCGTTTTCCTGCGCATCAATGACTGGCGTGTGCACCTGCTGACCGCCTTGTTCGTGCTCGGTGCGGTGCTGTACGCAATCCCCTTGTGGCTGGGATTCGCGCTCTACATCAGCCGTTGATCCCCACCGATACCCCGTAGTGCCGAGCCATGCTCGGCATGGGCCTTACAAGCCAACCCAACGTAGCGCCGAGCCATGCTCGGCAGGGGCTCTACGGGTAATGCCTCTGCCGAGCATGGCTCGGCACTACAGTGGATCTATCGGTAACGCCCCTGCCGAGCATGGCTCGGCACTACGGGTGATCTATCGGTAACGCCCCTGCCGAGCATGGCTCGGCACTACAGCGCGCGTAGCAGCAGGGCCACGATTGCCGGTACGGCCTGCACGTAGAAGATGCGCGGGCTGACGCTGTACGCGCCATAGGCACCGGCCACCACCACGCAGACCAGCGAGAACGTCACCAGCACCGGCTGCGCCAGCACCAGCCCGGCGATGATGCCGGCAGCGAGGAAGCCGTTGTACAAGCCCTGGTTCGCCGCCAGCACGCGCGTGGCCTGCGCTTTCTCCGGCGTGTTGCGGAAGATCTTCAGGCCCTGTGGCTTGGTCCACAGGAACATCTCCAGCACCAGAAAGTACACATGAAACACCGCCACCAGCAGCGTCACCACCATCGCACCCACGCCCAATACGCTCATCGTCATCTCATCCTTGCGGCACGGCGGCAACCCGCCGCGGGGTAATCACTCAACGATCCTGCGGCAACTTCTTCTCTTCGCGCAAGACGCCCAGCGCCGACAGCGTCATGAACACCGCCACCGCAGCACCGCCAACGAACACCGCCTGCGAGCCAAACAGCGACAAGCCTTTATGCACCCAGGCAAAGGTCAGGTCGGCGCCGCGGTAAACCACGGTGTCGATGGCCGCACCGGCCTTGTAACGCCATTGCCGGTCCACCCGCGTATAGATCGTCTCGCGGGCAGGTTTGCCCAATGAGAATTCGCTGGCGCGGGTCAGCACCTGGATCACCGCCACCATCACCGGCAACGGTGACGCCGCCGCGATCGAGAAGCCGATGATGATCGCGAACCCCGGAATCAACAGCGCCGGAGCCACGCCATAACGTGACAGCAACCAGCGGGTCAGGCCCAGCTGGATGATCAGGGTCAAGGCATTCACCGCCAGGTCGATGCGCGAATAGAACGCGGTACTGGCCGCCGGATCGGCGATCATGCGCCGCACGATCGAGGCCTGCTCGTTGTACAGCATGGTCCCAACGCCGACCCCGAAAATCACCATCAAGGCCAACCAGCGCAGCAGCGGCTCGCGCGCGATCAGCTTCAGTCCATCGAACACGCTGCCGCCCATCGGCTGCTCGCCATCGGCCAATTGCTGTTCGCGTTCGCGCTGCACCGCCCACGGCCGCAACTTCCAGATGCAGAACAGGCAGATCGACAGGAAGCCGGCCGAGACCAGCATCAGGTTGGCGATGCCGACCCGCTGCACCAGCGAGCTGGTGATGATCGGCCCCAGGAAAGCGCCAACCGTTCCGGCCGCGCCGATGTAGCCGTAGAACGCACGCGCCTGCACGTTGGAGAACACGTCGGCCATGAAGCTCCAGAACACCGCCACCGCGAACAGGTTGAAGACGGTCGTCCAGAAAAAGAACGCCGCCCCGCGCCCAGGGACGCCGGCATTGAACATCACGTAGAACAGGAACAGGGTAATGATGAAGAAGCCATACACCAGCGGTAGGAACACCCGGCGCGGATAGCGGCTGACCAGCCAACCGTACAGCGGCTGCAGCACCAGCATGATCAGGAACACGCAGGAGAACAGGAACTGCAGGGTGAAGTCCTTCAGCGGCATGCCATGGGCCGCGAACCAGGCGATCAACCCGGGCGGGAACAGGGCATCCATGTCCGCCGAGGCCGCCATCGCCTCACGCACCGGGCGCAGCACGTAGTAGCCGCTGAGCAGGCAGAAGAAGTACAGGAACGACCACCACAGCGGTGGCGAGCCACGCAGCGCCAACATCAGTCGATGCACTGCACCGGGTCCGCGCGGAACGGTCATGCGGCACCCCGGCGCAGCGGGTGGCAAGAGGACGGCGGCATCGGGGAACTCCGGTGGGACTCGACTGAGCGCGTACGTTATCTAATGCACTGCAACATCGCCAGTGCGGCAGGGCTTACTCCGGTACAACGCGCCGTTCTATCCTGAGTGACTCGGGAGGGAGAAGCGTGTGAGCGAAGCTGCAAGGGAATTCGACTACATCATCGTCGGTGCCGGTTCGGCCGGCTGCGTGCTGGCCAACCGGCTCAGTGCCAACCCGCAGCTACGGGTGCTGCTGATCGAAGCCGGCCCACGCGACTGGCACCCCTTCATCCATATGCCGGCCGGCATCGCCCGGCTGGTCAATAACCGACAGGTCAACTGGAGCTACGACACCGAGCCGGAACCCGCGCTGGGCAACCGCCGGCTGTGGTGGCCGCGCGGCAAGGTGCTGGGCGGCTCCAGCTCGATCAATGCCATGTGCTATGTGCGCGGCGTGCCCGGCGACTACGATCGCTGGGCAGCGGCCGGTGCCAGCGGTTGGGACTGGGACAGTGTGCTGCCGTGGTTCCGCCACAGCGAAGGCAATGCGCGTGGTGCCGATGCGCTGCACGGTGCCGATGGTCCCCTGCAGGTGGCCGACCTGCGCCATGTCAATCCACTCAGCCGCGCCTTCATCGAAGCCGGGCAACAGGCCGGCTACAGCCATAACACCGACTTCAACGGCGTCCAGCACGAAGGCGTTGGGCTTTATCAGGTGACGCAGAAGAACGGCGCTCGCTGCTCCTCAGCCGCCGCGTACCTCACTCCTGTGCGATCGCGCGCCAATCTGCAGGTGATCACCGGCGCACTGGTTGAACGGCTGCAGATCGACGCTGGGCGCGCCACCGGCGTGCACCTGCGTGTGGGCGGCAAACGTCAGCACTACCGAGCGGCCGCCGAAGTGCTGCTTAGCGCCGGCGCTATCAACTCGCCGCAACTGTTGATGCTGTCCGGCATCGGCCCGGCCGACGCGCTACGCGCGCAGGGCATCGACGTCCAGCTCGACCAACCCGGCGTCGGTGCCAACCTGCAGGATCACCTGGATATCTGCACGCTGTACCGCAGCGTGCCGGGCGTCAGCTACGACCGCGCCAGCGAGATCATGATCGGGCTCAACTACTTCCTGCGTGGCCATCGGGGCGCGGGCACCAGCAATGTGGCCGAAGCCGGCGGCTTCCTGCGCTCGCGTTTCGCACCGGACGAGCGCGCCGATATCCAGTTCCATTTCGTCCCTGCGATGCTGGACAACCACGGCCGCAATCGCCTGCCCGGCGACGGCTACACCCTGCACGCCTGCTACCTGCATCCGCGCAGCCGTGGCCGCATCAGCCTGGCCAGCGCCGACCCAGCCGCACCCGCGCGCATCCAGGCCAACTACCTGAGCGATGCCGAAGGCTTCGATCTGAAGATGATGATCGAAGCTGCGCGGCTTAGCCGCGACATCCTGCAGCAGGCCGCGTTTGCGCCGTGGCGCAAAGCGCCGCTGTTCCCCGCCGATGAGCACCTCGACGATGCCGGCCTGGAAGCCTTCATCCGCGCCAAGGCCGAGACCATCTACCACCCGATCGGCACCTGCCGCATGGGCAGCGACGACGCGGCCGTGGTCGATCCGCAGCTGCGGGTGCGCGGTATCGATGGGTTGCGGGTGATCGATGCCTCGGTGATGCCGACCCTGGTCAGTGGGAACACCAATGCACCGACCATCATGATTGCGGAGCGGGCGGCGGGGTTGATGCTGGGGTGAGGGCTGATGGTTGTTGTCAGGGAGAAGCAAGCAGAGGCGAGAGCAGACCCCTCCCCGGCCCTCCCCTTCGCCGCTGGCGAAAGGGAGGGAGACAAGCTGCTCACGCCACCTGCAGCATCGCTGGCAAGGGGCAATGCAAGGTGGCGCAGATGGTCCGCAGCAACTCGGCTTCGGCAACGTTGACCCGCTGGTTGTGGCTCACGGTTGCGGTCACCGCCTCCACCAGCAGCTGCTTGGCCAACGGGTCCATCGAGTCCAGCGGTGCCCACACCGCATCCAGGGCCAATACGCCGTCTGCGGGCGGCGCATATGGCAGATGATCCTGCGGCAGGATGCGTTGCAGGCCGGCCAGGTAGGCGCGGCGTGCAGCAGCCTCGTCGCCGGGGTTGCCGGCGCGCGCCACCACCGACAACAGGGTCGCGAACTCGCGCTGCACGCCAGTGGCTTTGCGGCGGCCGAAATGCAGGTGACGCGATGGATCCAAGGCTGCCTGTACCTGCACCAGCAGCAAGCGCGACAGGCAGTACTCGAACAGGGAGATCCGCCCATCCGCGTGGGTCAGGACATCGATGCAGCGCATGAATGCAGTCAACTGCGGGCGCGGCAGGCTGCGCAGGGTCGGGAATGCCAAGGCTGCCAGCGGCAGCTTCAGCGCCGCGTGCAGCTCACGCAAAGGCCCAGCCGCAATGTTCTGTACGCTGTCAGCCATCAACTCGCCCAGTTGTTCGCTCACTGCTGTGCGCTGGCGCGCAGCGACCGTGGCATCTTCGTCCAGCAACATCGCAAGCAACAACGGCTGCGACGCGCCACGGTCAGCGGCCAAGCGGCGCAACGGCGCTGGCAGACTGCCCGCCAGCCGTATCGCCTGCCGGTAGTCGTCATCGGCAGGCGTCGCCACCTGTGCGGCGACCAGCGTCGGATCCACCGGAATCTGCTGCATTCCAGGCAATGGCGGCAACACCGCATCCACGCTGGGCGCATCGCGCCCTGCCAGACCCAGCGCACGGTCTTCGGCCAGTCCGTCCGGCGGTGCGCCGAACCAGTTGCCGCGCAGTTTCTGCAGCTGCTCCGCGCGGAACGATGGCTCCAGCCGCTGGATGCGCTCAACCAGGGGCGGATGGGTGGCGAACCAGCTGGACAGACGCAGGCCTTCACCGAACAACATATGACTGACTTCCTCGGCACCGGCACGGTCGGCCAGATGCGAGCCGTCGTCGAGCCCGCCGATCTTCTTCAAGGCACCGGCAAGACCTTGCGTCTGGCGGGTGAACTGCACTGCCGAAGCATCGGCAAGTATCTCGCGCTGGCGCGATACCGCCGCCTTGATCAGCCGCCCGAACAGCACACCGATGCTGCCGATGGCGATGCCAGCCAAGCCAACCAGCATCAGCAGGAATACCGGCCCGACGCTGCGGCCGAAGCGCACGCGGCTGCCGCCGCCCATGTGCAGCAACACACGCTTGCCGATCACGCTGAGCATCAGGATGCCGAACAGCACGCCCATCAGACGGATGTTCAAGCGCATGTCGCCGTTGAGGATGTGGCTGAACTCATGCGCGATGACGCCTTGCAGCTCATCGCGGTTGAGCCGCTGCAAGGTGCCGCGGGTAACGGCAATGGCTGCATCGGCGGGCGAATAGCCGGCGGCGAAGGCGTTGATACCTGCCTCCTGCTCCAACACATACAGGCGCGGCATCGGCACGCCGGAGGCAATGGCGATCTCCTCCACCACGTTGCGTAACCGCCGCAGTGCCGGATCGCGGGTATCGGCAGGCACTTCCGTGCCGCCCATCTGCACGGCCACCACCTCGCCGCCACCGCGCAGGGAGCTGATCCGGTACAGCGATGCCAGCCCGATCACCGCCAAGGTCAACACGCTGCTCCACAGCACGCCGCGCATGCTGCCGGTGCCCAACCACACCAGCGCGTCCACCATCAGCACGATGGCCAGCACTGCCAGTGCAAACAGCAGCACCAGCCGGCCGGAGTTACGCCGCGCCTGGGCCTGGTGTTCGAAGAAATTCATCCCGCGCCCCTGTTACACCTGCGCCAGGTTCAGAACTGCACCTTGGGCGCCTCGCGCACCTGCTCGCGCTTCTCCAGCGGGATATCCAGCAGTGCGGCCGTGGCGAAATTGAACATGTCGGCGAATACATTGGCCGGGAAGGTCTCGCGGCGGTTGTTGTAGCCCATCACCGCATCGTTGTACGCCTGCCGCGCGAACGCCACCTTGTTCTCGGTGCTGGACAGCTCCTCACTGAGCTGCAGCATGTTCTGGTTGGCCTTCAGCTCGGGATAAGCCTCGGCCACCGCCATCAGCCTGCCCAGCACACCATTCAACTGCCCCTGCGAGGCCGCCAGTTGCGCCATTGCCGCCGGATCGCCCGGATCGGCCTTGGCTGCGGCCAAACCTGACTGCGCCGCGCTGCGCGCCGCGATCACCGCTTCCAGGGTCTGCCGCTCATGGCCCATGTAGGCCTTGGCGGTCTCCACCAGGTTGGGAATCAGGTCAAAACGCCGCTGCAGCTGCACGTCGATCTGCGCAAAAGCATTCTTGTAGCCGTTACGGGCCCGCACCAGCCCGTTGTAGATCCCCACACCCACCGCCACAACTGCGACAACCAGCACAAGAAAGATCAGCAATATCAACGCGATGCCCATTCATTCTCTCCCCGTTTGTGCATTGATGAAAAGCGGCGCTAGAATCGCCCACAGCAGTAGCTTACAGGCACCGATCACGATGAAAGACAAGAGCAAGCGCCGGCACATTCGCCCGGTGGCATCGGGATTGCTGGGGGTGTTGATGCCCTTTGCATTGTCGTCTACCGCGCAGACTCCCACTCCCACCGCCCTGCCCGCCGAAGCATCGGCTGCCGTAGCGTTGCCGGTGAACCTGGAGAACGCGCCCGCACAATCGCCGACGCAGCCGATGCCATATCGCACCGCGCTGCGCCCGGACCAGGTACAACCACTGCCGGCCGACTTCAATGTCGCCGCCATCGAGTCGCTGGCCGAACAGCTGACCTACGGCAACCGCGTTCCCGGCATGGCGATGGCCATCGTCCAGAACGGCCGCGTGCTGTCGGCACGTGGCTATGGCGTCACCGACGTCAGCAATCCGCAGGAAGTAGACGCGCACACCGTGTTCCGTCTGGCGTCGTTGTCCAAGGCCTTCGCCGGCACCATGGCCGGCCTGCTGGTCAACGATGGCACCTTGCGCTGGGACAGCAAGGTCACCGATTACGTTCCCGGTTTCCGCCTGGCCACGCCCGAAGCCACCGATAAGCTCACCGTTGCCGATGTACTGAGCCAACGCGTCGGCCTTACCAGCAATGCCTATGACCGCGATGTCGAGGCCAACGCTGACTACTACACGCTTACCCAGAAGCTGGCCACCGCGCCGCTCAAGTGCGCCCCTGGTGATTGCTACTCCTACCAGAACGTCGCCTTCAGCCTGGTCGGCGATGTGGTGTTTGCGGCCTCGGGCAGCTTCTACGAGCAGGCCGTTGAGAAGCGCATCCTCAAGCCGTTGGGCATGAACGATGCCAGCCTCGGCCTGGCCGGCATCCAGGCCAGTTCGCGCTGGGCACGCCCGCACGTGCGCAGCCGCAACGGCTGGGTGTCGCTGACGCCCAAGCCCACCTACTACCGCGTGGCACCGGCTGCTGGCGTCAACGCCAGTGCCAGCGACATGGCGCAGTGGCTGCTGGCCCACACCGGCCACCGTCCGGATGTATTGCCGGCACCGCTGCTGGCAACGTTGCATGCGCCGCTGGTGAACACGCCGGGCGAAATGCGTTCGGGTTGGCGCCACCAGCGCCTGGACTCGGCTGGCTATGCACTGGGTTGGCGCGTGTTCGACTACTCCGGCCACCAGGTGGTCTTCCACGCCGGTGCAGTGCAGGGCTATCGCGGCCTGGTCGCGCTGCTGCCGGAACGTGACCTTGGCATCGCCATCATGTGGAACGGCGAGAGCAGCCTGCCCAGCGGCATGATGCCGACCATCCTCGATCGCGCCATCGGCCTGCCGACGCAGCGCTGGCTGGACGTGGACACCGATTTCGGCAGCGACAACCTGATGGCAGAGGATGCGGCTCCGGCACGCGGCGGCAAGAAGGGCGCGTCTTCGGATCGCGCGGTGGCATCGCCGCACTGAGTTGTGTGGTGGTTTCCAGCAGTACGGGAAAGGCGGCCGATGGCCGCCTTTGTCTTTGATCGTTAGTCGAAACCACAGCCAGCAGATCCGATGCAGCACTGGCTTCGCGGCTGACGCCGCTCCTACAAAAGGCCGGTGCCAGCTGTAGTGCCGAGCCATGCTCGGCAAGAGGCTTTACCAGCAAATCAAATGCACCCCTCCCAACCCTCCCCTTGCCTGCGGCAAAGGGAGGGCTCGGCTCCTTGGCATCGGTCGATGGAAGTCAGATCTCCCTCCGACGCGCAGGCATTGCCCGAGCGGATGCATCGCTGGCTTCGCGGCTTACCCCGCTCCCACAAACCAGTCCTCATCTCCAGCGCTCTGGATGTTGAGCGACTTCGCGGCTGACGCAGCGCTCAATGGTGGACTGCTGCCGAGCATGGCTCGGCACTACCGTGCAGGCCGGCCTGATCGGCGCCTGCCGCTCCGGTTCACCCATAAAAAAACTCCCTCCCCGCTGGGCAGTCGGGGAAGGAGTTTCAGGTATTGCTAGTGGAGCTGGATCAGATCAGCGGCGCCGGAGTAGCCGGCAGCGCAACCGGAGCGGCCTTCTTCTTGCGAGCGGCCGGCTTCTTCTTCGCAGCAACCTTCTTGGCGGCCGGCTTCTTGGCGGCAACCTTCTTTGCAGTCTTCTTTACGACCTTCTTGGCAGCTGCCTTCTTGGCAACCTTCTTTACGGCCTTCTTAGCTACTTTCTTGACGGCTTTCTTGGCAGTTGCCTTCTTGGCAACCTTCTTTACGGCCTTCTTAGCTACTTTCTTGGTGGCTTTCTTGGCAGTTGCCTTCTTGGCAACCTTCTTTACGGCCTTCTTGACGGTCTTCTTGGCAGCTGCCTTCTTGACGGTCTTCTTGGCTGCTGCCTTCTTGACGGTCTTCTTGGCGGCTGCCTTCTTCACGGTCTTCTTGGCAACAGCCTTCTTGGCGACCTTCTTCACTGCCTTCTTGGCGGTTGCCTTCTTGGCAACCTTCTTCACGGCAGCCTTCTTGGCGACTTTCTTTACCGCCTTCTTGGCGGCCGGCTTTTTAGCTGCTTTCTTCGTAGCCATGGTTTGTTCCTCGTCAGTGATCTATGGAATTGAAATGCCCAGTTGAAGCAAATCCGCGGTGTTCGGCGGAGGACCGACGACGCGTCTAGCGCATCGTTACGGATACAGAAACACCCACAACGGGTCCCGCTGCAGGTGCCAGATAGAAATCAGGGGGGTGTTTCGCGGAAGGAAGCGAGTCCTGCTCCACCATCAAAAGAATCCTGGCGGACGTCCAAGTTGTGCTTCGCGTCTGAATGTTGATCCGGCTCACTCGCTTCCGCAGGAAAGGTCTGCTGGGCGAAACCTAATCACGGTTTTTTTTACTGTCAACCATCTTTGCAAAATATTTTTCGGAAGCCTTCAGCCTTCCGCGCCCGGCCGCCCGCCGCCACAGCCCGCCATGTGCACCCGTCGTCGCCATGCATGCATGCTTCAAAAAAAACACAAAGTAAAAAAACATCGGTAAAAGTGCACTATTCGTTTCGACGCAGCCAACACGCAGCTGCATTGGCAGTACACCAACGGCATCTCAAGACATGCGACCAACAGTCGCCGCCGGCCACTTCCAGCACCCGAAAAAAAGTTTGCCGACGGCAACGCTTTGGCTGCGCGACGGATCATTTTGCGCAAACTTTTTGGACCACTTCGCAGTCCGCAGCGACACCGATCAGAACCACTTCGCGTCCCTCGGCATCGGCTTCAACGCGTCAACAGCAGCCGCTCATCACTACCGATCATCACGTGATGCTGACACCGGCATAAAAAAAACGGCCGCTGGTAGCGGCCGCTTTTCGGATCACGACAGGACTCAGTGGCCCTCGTTCTCCAACATCTCGGCGTAGTCGTCCGGGCCAAGCAGGTCGTTCAACTGATCCGGATCGGACAGCTCGACCACGTACAGCCAACCGTCGCCGTACGCGTCTTCGTTGATGGTTTCCGGCTTGTCGGTCACCGCTTCGTTGACTTCGACAACGGTGCCGGACACCGGGCTGTAGACGTCGGAAGCAGCCTTCACCGACTCGACCACCGCTGCGCCAACGCCGGCCTGCACGCTGTCACCGACAGCCGGCAGTTCGACGTAGACCAGGTCACCCAGCAAGCCCTGGGCATGATCGGAAATACCGACGGTAACGCGGTTGCTGCCTTCGACACGTGCCCACTCGTGGGACTTGAGGAACTTGAGGTCGCCAGGGATCTCGCTCATGGAACTACTCCGGAAAAACGGTGGTCGGGATGAAGCGCTAGTTTAACGAACCGGAAGCGAGGTCGCTTCCGGCGCGGTCCTACAGGTCAAAGATTGATGCCGGCCTGCGGCTGGCCGTCACGCACGAACGGGAACTTGACGATGCGCACCGGCACTTCCTTGCCGCGGATATCCACCCGCACATCACCCGGCGCGCCGGCCGGCACGCGTGCGAAGGCGATCGCCTTGCCCAGCGTCGGTGAGAAGGTGCCGGACAGGATCTCGCCTTCGCCATTGGCGGTGAGCACCTTCTGGCCGTGACGCAGCACGCCCTTCTCGTCCATCACCAGGCCGATCATCTGGCGCGCGTTGCCGGCGGCCTTCTGCGCTTCCAGCACGGCGCGACCGGTGAACGCGCGCGGCGTGCCATCGGCCAGGTCATCCAGCGCCACGGTCCAGGCCAGCGCCGCCTCGTACGGAGTGATGGCTTCGTCCATGTCCTGCCCGTAGAGATTCATGCCGGCTTCCAGCCGCAGTGTGTCGCGCGCACCCAGGCCGGCCGGCTTCACGCCAGCAGCCAGCAGCGCATTCCAGAACGCGACGACCGCGCTCTGCGGCAGCAGCACTTCGTAGCCGTCTTCGCCGGTGTAACCGGTGCGTGCGACGAACAGTTCAACGCCATCAATGGAGCTGACGGTCAGTGCAGCGAAGCGGCCGAGCTTGTCGAGCGCGGCACGATCCGACTCCGCTACCAGCCCGGCGACCAGCGCACGCGCCTGCGGCCCCTGCACGGCGACGATGGCCAGGTCTTCGCGTTCGACCACCTCGACACCGAAGGCTTCGGCGTGCTGACGGATCCAGGCCAGGTCCTTCTCGCGGGTGGAGGCGTTGACCACCATGCGGAACATGTCTTCGGCCAGGAAGTAGACGATCAGGTCGTCGATCACCCCGCCCTGCGCATTGAGCATGCACGAGTACAGGGCCTTGCCGCGGACCTTGATCTTGTCGATGGAGTTGGCCAGCAGCTGGCGCAGGAACTCACGGGTGCGCGCACCCTTCAGGTCGACCACGGTCATGTGGCTGACGTCGAACATGCCGGCGGCGGTGCGGACCAGGTTGTGCTCGTCGATCTGCGAGCCGTAGTGGATCGGCATGTCCCAACCTCCGAAGTCGACCATCTTGGCGCCGAGTGAGCGGTGGGTTTCGTTGAGCAGAGTCTTCAGGGTCATGGCCGTTCCACACTAAGGGGACCGCCATTATCCCAGATGGTTACTTTTAAAACCTGCGGCACTGCCACAACGGCAGTACCGCAGCGGTATTCAGACTGGCTGCACCTTCAGTGTCATGCCATCCACGGCCACCACCCGCACCGTACTGCCCTGCGGCAGATCGGGACCGGCGACCACCCAGAACGCATCGTCCACCTTGGCCCGGCCGACACCGGCGCTGATCGCCTGCTCCAGCGTCACCACCCGCCCGATCAACTGCTCGGCGCGGCGGTTGAGCAGCGGCTGGTCGCTGGGCCGCGCACGCTGCCGGAACCAGGTGCGATAGACCTGGATCGAGACAAAGCTCAGCACCACGAACAGGATCACCTGCAGCAGCACGCTCATGCCATCGATTGCCCAGACGGTGAGGAACACCGCCGCTGCAGCGATGCCCATCCACAGCATGAAGGCACCCGGCGCCAGCGCCTCGGCGGCGAACAGGGTCACCGCCAGCGCCGCCCAGATCACCACTTCCCAGCGCATGGCTCAGCGCCCCAGCGGCGGCGGGTTGCCGCGTGCAGGCTGCCTGGTTTCGCCCTGCTTGGCGAAAGCTTCCTTGGCCAGTTCCGAGATACCGGCAATGGAGCTGATCACACCGGTGGCCTCCATCGGCATCAACACCAGCTTCTGGTTGGGCGAGTTGGCCAGTTCACTGAAGGCTTCCACGTACTTCTGCGCGATGAAGTAATTGATCGCCTGCACGCTGCCGTTGGCAATCGCATCGGACACCATCGCGGTCGCCTTGGCCTCGGCCTCGGCCAGGCGCTCGCGCGCCTCTGCGTCGCGGAACGCGGCTTCCTTGCGACCTTCGGCCTCCAGTACCGCCGACTGCTTCTGGCCTTCGGCGCGCAGGATCTCCGACTGGCGGATACCTTCGGCCTCCAGCACCGCTGCACGCTTGTTCTGCTCGGCCATCTTCTGCTGCTGCATCGACTGCACCAGGTTGGCCGGCGGCTGGATGTCCTTGATCTCGATGCGGGTGACCTTGACGCCCCACGGATTGGTGGCATGGTCGACCACGTTGAGCAGCTTGGCATTGATGGTCTCGCGCTGGCTCAGCGATTCATCCAGGTCCATCGAGCCGATCACGGTACGGATATTGGTCTGCACCAGGGCGATCATCGCCACTTCCAGGTTGGCCACTTCATAGGCCGCCTTGGCCGCATCCAGCACCTGGAAGAACACCACCCCATCCACCCGCACCACCGCATTGTCCTTGGTGATGACGTCCTGGCTGGGAACGTCCAGCACCTGCTCCATCATGTTTACCTTGCGGCCGACGCCGTAAACAATCGGGATCAGGAAGTGCAGGCCGGGGCTCATCGTATGCGTGTACTTGCCGAAGCGCTCCACCGTCCATTCGTAGCCCTGCGGCACCATCCTCACCGTCTTGAACAGCACGATGATGCCGGCTACCACGACCACCAACGCCAACAACCCTGCTCCGCCGCCCATGGGACCGTTCCTTGTGCTGATTGATGTGCCGAGTATAGCCACAGCCAAGGACACCGCCGCCCAGGCGCTTACAGCCGCACCCGCCCGCGCAGGATGTCGACGAACATCACCCAGTCACCAGCAAATGAATAGAAGGGGTGGCGAAAGGTCGCCGGCCGGTTCTTCTCGAAGAAGAAGTGCCCGACCCAGGCAAAGCCGTAGCCGCATAGCAGCGCGAACCACAGCCAGCGCAGCTCGCCGCTCCACAGCAGCATCGCGACACAGAGCAGCACGCCGCAGCTGCCGATGAAATGCAGGCGGCGACTGACGACGTTGCTGTGTTCGCCCAGGTAGAAGGGGTAGAACTCACGGAAACTGCTGAAACCTGACATGGCCTGCACCCAAGGCTGGATGCCGCCAGCATAGGCGTTTCAGTTGCTGCGCGGGGCGAACATGATCACCGCCATGCCGAGCAGGCAGAGACCGCCGCCGAGCAGGTCCCAGCGGGTGGGCTTGACCGAATCCACCAGCCACAGCCACAGCAGTGCCATGCAGACATAGACACCGCCGTAGGCGGCATAGACACGCCCACTGGCGGCCGGATGCAAGGTCAGCAGCCATGCAAACAAGGCAAGGCTGGCGGCAGCCGGCAACAGCAACCACGGGCTGCCCTGCTGCCGCAGCCATAGCCACGGCAGGTAGCAGCCGACAATCTCGGCCAGTGCGGTCAGCAGGAACAGGGCGAAGGTTTTCACTTCGCTGCGTCCTTTTCCTGCTGCTTCACCTGCTGCCACAGTACCTCCTGCTGCTGCAGGTCAAGCTGCGACATTGCGTTTCCCTGCGCAGCCGCCAGCGCCTCCATCGCGCGGAAGCGGCGCTCGAACTTGTGGTTGGCGTGACGCAGGGCGGTGCCGCTATCGACCTTGGCGTGGCGGGCAAGATTGGCGCAGACAAACAACACATCGCCCAGCTCTTCCTGCAGGCGGGTGTGGTTGTCCACGCCTGTGGCGGCAAGCGCGAACTCGGCCTGCACTTCGTCGATTTCCTCGCGCAGCTTGTCCAGCACCGGCACCGCGTCGGGCCAATCGAAGCCGGTACGGGCCGCACGCGACTGCAGTTTGGTGGCGCGCAGCCACTCCGGCAGTCCACGCGAAATACCGGCCAATGCCGACCCATCCTGCTCGCCCTTGGCGGCGCGTTCGCTGCGCTTGATCTCGTCCCAGTTGGCCAATACTTCGTCGGAATCACTGACTTCTGCGTCGGCAAAGATATGTGGGTGGCGGCGGATCATCTTGTTGCTGATCGAGGCCACCACATCGCCGAAATCGAATGCACCCTGCTCGCTGGCCATCTGCGCGTGGAATACCACCTGCAACAGCAGATCGCCGAGCTCGTCCTTCAGATCCGGCAGGTCGTTGCGGTCGATGGCGTCGGCGACCTCGTAGGCCTCCTCCACCGTATACGGCGCGATGCTGGCGAAGTCCTGCTCCAGGTCCCACGGGCATCCGCCCTGGGGGTCGCGCAGGCGCGCCATGATCTGCAAAAGAGTCTGGATATCGGTCAGTTCGGACATGCGCGCATCACCTTTGTTACGAATACGCCGGCAATTGCCGGCGTTTGAAGTTCACTGCAGGCAGCCAGTGGCTGGGCATCAAAGCCCGGCCACCCACTCCTGCCACGGCAACGAGGCATCACCCAAGGCGACGAAGTCGCCATTGAGCAGACGCGGGCGTTGGTTGTAGGCAAACGGCACGCCGTCATCGGCCGCCAACACGGCACCGCCTGCTGCCTCCAGCACGCACTGACCGGCGGCGGTATCCCATTCACTGGTTGGCCCAAGGCGCGGGTACACATCCAGCGTCCCTTCGGCGATGCGGCAGAACTTCAGCGAGGAGCCCTGCGCGACCAGCTCGATCTCGCCCATCCGTGCCAACAAGGTCGCGGTGCGCGCACTGGCATGTGAGCGGCTGGCAGCGACCCGCAACGGCGATGCCGGCGGCACACGGGTGTTGATCGCGTCCTGTTGCTGGCCGCTGCGGCGCCAGGCCTGGCCTCCGCGCTGCGCGTGCCAGATGACCTCGGTGACCGGTGCCTGCACCACCCCAAACACCGATACGCCATCTTCGATCAGCGCAATGTTGACGCTGAATTCGCCATTGCGCTTGATGAACTCGCGGGTGCCGTCCAGCGGGTCCACCAGCCAATAGCGCTGCCACTGCCGACGCGTCTCCCAAGGCAACTGCGCGGATTCCTCGGACAGCACCGGGATATCCGGGGTGAGCTGCGACAGGCCTGCAACGATCAGCCGATGGGCGGCCAGGTCGGCCGTGGTGACCGGACTGTCGTCGGCCTTCTGTTCGATATCGAAGCCACTGGCATAGACCTGCATGATCGCCGCGCCCGCGCGCTGGGCGATATCCAGCACGCCTTCGCGCAGCACGTCATCAACTACTGCGTTCATGCGCCACCTCGCAGCCACTCACGGGCAATGAACAGGGCTGCCAGCGAGCGTCCCTCGGAGAAATCCTCGCGCAGCATCAGCTGGTCCAGCTCGGCCAGCTTCCACGGCACCACTTCCAGTTCCTCGGGCTCGTCGCCAGGCAGGCGCTGCGGATACAGGTCGCGCGCCAGCACCAGCGTGGACTGGTGACTCATATAAGTAGGTGCCAGGGTCAGATTGCGCAGCGCGTCCAGCCTGCGCGCGCCGTAACCGGCCTCCTCCTTGAGTTCGCGGTCGGCCGCTTCTATCGGCGTTTCGCCTTCATCGATGCGCCCCTTGACCAGGCCCAGCTCGTAGCGATGCAGGCCGGCGGCGTATTCACGCACCAACAGCACAGTCTCTTCATCGAGCATCGGCACCACCACGACAGCGCCGTGGCCGCCGCTGACCAGCCGCTGGAAATGCCGGCGCTCGCCGTTGGAAAACTCCAGATCCAGCTGCTGCTGACGGAAGGGACCGATGTGTTCTTCGACCACGTTGTGGATCTGTGGAAGGCGACGACTCATGCGCCACTCCGGGCAAAACGACGGTAGACCGATAGAATGCGCATTGGCAGATACGTTTTCATGACGTTGAAATGCTAGCAGACCCAGCCGCTCCCCATGTGGCACCGCCTTTGCGAGAACTCCCATGCGCCTTACCCGTAGCCCGATCGAACTGCCGCTTGCCGTCGGCCAGACCCTGTCCCTGCCGGAGGACGTGGCCAATCATCTGGTGCGGGTGATGCGCCTGCGCGAGGGCGAAGGTTGCATCCTGTTCAACGGCGATGGCAACGACTATGCAGCCACCCTCAGCGCGATCAGCAAGCGCGAGGTACAGGTGCACATCGACAGCGCCCAGTCCGTCGACAATGAATCACCGCTGGCGATCACCTTGCTGCAAGGCATTGCCAGGGGCGAGAAGATGGACCTGATCCTGCAGAAGGCCACCGAGCTTGGAGTCAGCCGCATCATTCCGGTCAACGCCGAGCGCACCGAGGTCAAGCTGGACGCGGCACGGGCCGAGAAGCGCATCGCTCACTGGCGCAACGTGGTGGGTTCGGCCTGCGGCCAATCCGGGCGCGCGCGGATTCCATCCATTGGCAGCCCGCAGGCGCTGGCCGCCGCCGCTGCGGCACTGCCCGAGCAGACATTGAGGTTGACCTTGGACCCACTGGGCGAACACCGCTTGGCCTCGCTGCCTGACGCACCGGCAAGCGGGGTTGTGATCGCGATTGGCCCGGAAGGTGGTTGGTCGCCGCGCGATCGCCAGCAACTGAGCGAGGCGGGCTTCCAGGGCCTGCAGCTGGGACCGCGCATCCTGCGCACGGAAACCGCCGGCCTAGCCGCAATCGCGGCCCTGCAGGCGCGACTGGGCGACCTGTAGCGCCGAGCCATGCTCGGCTGGGGCATTGCCGCCAAACCCGCTGTCGATGTTTGTGGGAGCGGCGTAAGCCGCGAGGCCGGCACCGCTGGAACCACCAACCGGTCTGCAATCTGTTGGAATGCGAGCTTCGCGGCTTACGCCGCTCCCACAATGTTGAGGATTGCCGGGAAAGCTTCTGCCGAGCATGGCTCGGCACTACAGGTAATGCCTGACCATCGTGTAGAGCCGAGCCATGCTCGGCTGGGGCATTGCCGCCATACCAACGTATGGAAGCGGCGCAAGCCGCGAGGCCGACACCGCTGGAATCACCAACCGGCCTGCAATCTGTTGGAGTGCGAGCTTCGCGGCTTACGCCGCTCCCACAATGTTGAGGATTGCCGGGAAAGCCCCTGCCGAGCATGGCTCGGCACTACTGCCGGTCAGGCTACGGCTTCTGCCAGGGCGAGGATGACCGCGCTTTCGACCGCATCCAGGTCCGGCAACAGCGCGCTTTGTTCGCCCAGCAGTACGCGCATGTGCACGCCTACCGGCAGGCTTTCTTCCGATGCGTCGGCCAGCAGGCCGTCGCGGGGTACCGCGATCAGCTGCGGGAAGGACTGGGTCAGCAGGGCGAAATACGGCAGGTCCGGGTTACCCCCCAGCGCCTTGAGCACCACCACCTTGTTGTTGCTGGTCACCATTTCATTGCCATGGCCACTGAGGCCGGCATAGGACAGCAACGGCACGCTCCAGCCATGCCACGCGATCTGCCCGACCAGCCACCCGGGGGTATTGGCAATCGGCTCGACCGCAACGCGGGACATCATTTCCGCCACCGTCGCGTTAGGCAGCAATACGCGCTCGGTACCGGCCTGTATCAGTACCCCACGGACTTCATCGTTGTTTGCGTAGCTCATCGTCAGTTCCTGGGTCGCGCTGCGGTCAGGCCGCGCAATGCACAGCCAATTCGGCAGCGAGATATTCCGGATCGCCGGCGCTCAAGCCAGCGACAGCCAGTTGGCTGGCAGCGGCCGGGTCATAGCACCCCTCGCCGATCTGCCCCGCCACCCAGCCACCCTTGCCGGCAAACTCCAGCACCGGGGCGACCATCGTCACGTCGGCGCCACTGAGCATCAGCACCGCGCTGCGGTCCGGCTGCAAAGCGCCGAGCAGGTCGTTGGCTTCCGCGCAGAAGCGCAGGCCCTCGGCACTCGACTCCACGCCGATCACGTCGGGAAGAATATAGACATCGCCCGGGACCAGGTTCTGGCCCGGATCGGCCAAGGTCACCGGTAACGGCGTCGCCCGTGCCATCTGCTTGACCAGGTTGGCATAACGACCGCCATCCAGGCGCAGCTGCACCAGCACCGGCCGCGCGAAGTCTTCCGGCAGGCTGGCCAGCACGCGGCGCACCGCATCCGGGCCACCAATACCGGCGATCAGCAGCACCGCACCATTGCCTTCGGCAGGGCCGGCGTCGATCTCAACCAGGGACAACTCGCTGTTGAGCAGGCTGGCCAGGGCCGGAGGCGGCTCCGGGGTGTTGGTGGTTGCAGCAGGCGCCGTCTCGTAGCCGTCGTCCTCCACCAGCGACCAGCTGCTGAAGTCAGCAATCGGCGCCTTCCTGCTCTCAGCTTCCACCGGCGCGACAACCGGCTCCGGCGGCAGCGGCGGTGGCAGGCCCGGCGACGATGGTTGCGCAGGTTGCGCGTTCCCGGCGATCAGTTCCTCGAACGACAGCACTTCCGGGCGCGGTTCAAGCGCGCTGGCCGGAGCGATGTAGATTTCGTCGGCGGGCAGGTCATAGGCCTGCACCTGCGCCTCATCGAGATGGAACTGCAGTGGTGCGTCCATATGCCCGTCGGCCGGACGTGGCGGCAGACCCGGTTCCAAGGTGACTGCCGGCTCGGCCTCTTCATGTTCCAGGCCCGGCGGCAGCACGTTGTCGTGGCCCTGCAGCTTGGCCGCCAGATGACGGATCCACCGCTGTGCTTCCCAGCCTTCGCGGCGAGCGGCCAGCTCGGCTTCCTCGAACAACAGAGAAAGCTCAGGCGTCTCCAGCACCGACTCCAGCCGCTCCAGCGCGTCCTCGACTGCCGGCTCCAAGGCCACCAGCACGACCTGGGGCGCAGCCGAGGTCAGCGTCGCCGGCTCCAACTGGTTGGGGTCTTCTTCCAGCACGATGCGGCCGCCAGCGGCGACCAGCGCCTCGCGCAGGCGATCACGGGCGGCACCGGCACGGGCCAGCAACGCAACCGGCTTGGCAGCGTCGTCAGTCGCGTGCACGGGCGATCCCCAGCAGGTCATAGACATTGCGCATCAGATCCAGCTCCTGGTACGGCTTGCCGAGATAGCGTTGCACGCCGATCTCGAATGCGCGCTGGCGATGCTTGTCGCCACTGCGCGAGGTGATCATCACGATCGGGATGTTCTTGTAGCGCGGATCGGCACGCATCGCGGTGGCCAGCTCGTAGCCGTCCATGCGCGGCATCTCGATATCCAGCAGCATCAGGTCCGGGATGCGCTCTTCCAGCTGCTCCAGCGCTTCGACGCCGTCGCGGGCCACCGCAACCTCCAGATTGTGACGTTCCAGCACACGGCCGGTCACCTTGCGCATGGTCAGCGAATCGTCGACCACCATCACCAGCGGCACATGGCGCTGGTTGCTGGTTTCGGTGTGCTCGACCAACTGCTGCGGCTGGGTGAGATGACGACGCACCAGCGGTGCCACGTCCAGGATCACCACCACGTTGCCTTCGCCGGTGATCGTGGCGCCGTAGATGCCCGGCACCGACGCGATCTGCAGGCCCACCGGCTTGACCACGACTTCGCGGTTGCCCAGCACCTGGTCGATCGCAACCGCTGCGCGCAGGTCGCCGGAGCGCACCAGCAGCAGCGGGATCTCGGCCTGGCCTTCGGCCTTGGCAGCAACCTGACCCACCAGGGTGCCGAGGTTGTACAGGCTGAAATCTTCGCCGTTGTAGTGGTAGCCGCCCTGCCCGGACTCGAAACGCTCGCGGGAGATACGACCGATACCGCTGACCGATGCCACCGGCACCGCGTAGGTAGTTTCGCCGATGCGGACAAACACCGCCTGGGTGACCGCCAGCGTCTGCGGCAGGCGCAGGGTGAAGGTCGCACCCTGCCCGCGCACCGAGTGGATGTCCACCGAGCCGCCGAGCTGGCGCACTTCGTTGCGCACCACGTCCATGCCCACACCGCGGCCAGCCAGCTGGCTGACCTGTTCGCTGGTGCTGAAGCCGGACGCAAAGATCATCTGGTCCAGCTGGGTATCGTCGATCTGCTCATCGCTGCCCAGCAGACCACGCTGCTCGGCGCGGCGACGGATCGCCTCGCGGTCCAGGCCGGCACCGTCATCGCCCACTTCCAGCACGATTTCCGAACCTTCGCGGCGCAGACGCAGGGCGATCTCGCCTTCTTCCGGCTTGCCCGCGGCAGTACGTGCAGCCGGCTGCTCCAGGCCATGCGCAACCGAGTTGCGCAGCATGTGCTCCAGCGGCGCGACCATGCGATCCAGCACGTTGCGATCGAGTTCGCCGTGGGTGCCTTCCAGCTTCAGGTGCACCTGCTTGTCGGTTTCCTGCGCGGCCTGGCGCACCACGCGACGCAGGCGCGGCACCAGACCATCGAACGGCACCATGCGCGCGCGCATCAGGCCATCCTGCAGTTCCGAGCTGACACGCGACTGCTGCTGCAGCAAGGTGTCGTAGTTGCGCGACAGATCGTCCAGTACACCTTGCAGACCGCCCAAGTCGGCCGCCGATTCGTTCAGCGCACGGCTGAGCTGCTGCAGGGTGGAGAAGCGGTCCAGTTCCAGCGGATCGAAGGTCTGGTCGGCCTGCTCATGCTCGCGGCGGTAACGCGCAACGATCTGCGCTTCGGTTTCCAGATCCAGACGACGCAGCTGGTCACGCAGACGCGCGTTGGTACGGTCCAGCTCGGCCATGGCGCCACGGAATGCGCCCAGCTGCTGCTCCAGGCGCGAGCGGTAGATCGCCACTTCGCCGGCGTGGTTGACCAGGCTGTCGAGCAGGTCGGCGCGTACGCGCACCTGTTCCTGGCCGCGCGGCGCACCTTCTTCCTCGTTGCTGGCCTGTTCTTCGCGCAGCGGTGCAGACAGCGGCTCGATCGCCGCCAGCGGCTTCGGAAGCACGTCGGCGGCAGCGGCATTTGCCGGTGCCGGTTCGAACGTGCTGGCAGCTGCTTCCACCGGTGCCTGCGCGGCTTCGGCGCGCCCATCGGTGCGCGCTTCGAAGGCCTCGATCAGATCGGTCGGCATGACCACCGCGCGATGCTCACCGGTGCGGATCAACAACTGGTGCAGACGGTCGAAACCGCGCTCCAGCAGCTGCACGTCGGCGCGGGTGATCTCGGTGCGGTTGGCGGCAACCGCCTCCAGCAGCGATTCGATGGCATGGCCAAGGTCGCCGATGGCATTGATGCCGGCCATGCGCGCGCCACCCTTGAGGGTGTGCAGGTCACGCTGCAGGCCCGCCAGCGCCTCGCGGTCTTCCGGCGCGGCGCGCATGTCGTTGACCAGACCATCGCAATGGTCGAGCAGGTCCTTGCCTTCCTCGACAAAGATATCGACCAGCTCGCGGTCCAAGTCGGCGAAGTTCAGCGGCCCAGCGTCCAGTTCGTGCGCCACGGCCGCAGCGGCTGGTGCCTCAGCCTGTTCCGGCAACGCTGCGGTCAGCGGTGCCAGCACGGTCTTGGCGACGGCAATGGTTTCGACGCCAACCGGCTCGACAACGTCGCTCACGGCCACATCGTCAAGCTGAGCGGCTTCTTCAAGCTGCTCGGCCTCTTCGATTGCCAGCGCGTCCTCGACCGACGCATCTTCTTCGTTCGAAGCGATGTCTTCGATCAACGCAGCTTCGTCGACAGCTGCCTCAGCTTCGATTTCAGCTTCTACTGCTGTTTCAGTTTCAGCTTCAGTTTCAGTTTCAGTTTCAGTTTCAGCTTCAGTTTCAGCTTCAGTTTCAGCTTCAGCTTCGGCTTCGGCTTCGGCTTCGGCTTCGGCTTCTACAGCTTCCAGCTCCAACGCTGCATCCACAACCGGCTCCTCACCAATCGGAGCAACAACGTCGGTCTGGGCGGCCGCGATCGACGAAGGCACGTCGCTGTCATCGGTGACTTCGTCGAGCTCCGCGGCAGCATCAGCCTGCTCTTCGGCCACAGCCGTTTCAATTTCTTCTGCGTCTGCTACCGCCAGCTCGGTTTCTGCAGCCTGCCCAGCCGGGCTTGATGCTTCGGCTTCGGCTTCGGCTTCGGCTTCAACCGAGCCAAGCTGCGCTGCGCCAACACCAGCTGCAGCTGCACCGGTGGCGATGGCCAGGGCGCGTGCGACAACGCTGTCACGGTCATCCGTATGGCTGGATGCTTCCAGCGCGACCGACGCGTTCTGCTGACCATCTTCGACCTGCGTGTCGACTGCTTCGGCTGCTGATGCCAGATCGACTTCAGTGCCGACAGCCGATTCGGATTCGACCTCGCCAGCTTCAACGGCAAGTTGCGGATCCGTTGCTTCTGCTGTCTCCTCAGCGTCGTGTGCAGCACCCCAGGTGGACGCCCGCACCGCGTCATAGTGGTCTTCAGCGTCGACGGCTTGCTGCGGGGCAACCGGCTCGACGACTTCAGCCGATCCGGCGATGTCGATCTGCCCGCTCACTGCATCAACGGCAACCACGGCTTCCGACCCGCTTGCAACGGCGGCATCAACCGGCTGCGACAGCGGCTCCACATCAACCGCATCAGCACCGTCAGCTGTCTCGTGTGCATCGTGCTCGGCAACGTCGGCACCAACCTGCAGTAACTCCGGTTCGGCTGCGGCCAGCGGCGCAGGGACGTCCTGCGATGCTTCGCTGCCAGGCGTCTCATCCAGCAAGCCGGCATCGAAGTACGCGGACAGGTCTTCCGTACCAACCGGCTCGGAACCAACGTCGCTGTCCAGCGAACCGGTCGACGGCACAGCCGCGATATCGTCTGCGACGAGGTCGTCTTCGGCCTGCATCGGTGGCCACTTGCCTTCCGGCAGGCCATCAACCAGCGCCTGCAGACGCTCAGCCACGCCCGGGAACGCCGGGATGCGTGGTGACGACGCACGCAGCGCCGTGATCGTGGCCTGTACGGCCACCGCCATCTGCGCCACCGCGTCCACGCCCGCAGCCGTCGGCGTAATCGCAGCCGCCAGCGAACGCTTGACGAAGGTTTCCGCCGGGCTGGTGATCTGGGTGATCACCGGCACATCGGTCATCGCGAATGCACCGCTCATGGTGTGCACGGCGCGCAACAGGTCTTCGGACACCGGCTGCGGCTGTGCAGCCGAGCCAGCCAGCCAGGCATTGACCGTGACCAGATGCGCGCCGATCTCGGCTTCGAGAATCTCGCGCAGCACCTCATCCACCGACGCAGGGGTACCTTCCGCATCGTCGATTTCGATGGCTGCTGCGAGGTCGCTTTCCGCCGGCTCGACGATTGCGATTTCCGGCGCCACCTGCTCAGCCGGCGCGGCCGCTGCAACAGCGCTGGCACCGGACACGTAGAACGCTTCTTCGCCTGCGGCAACGCGGTCAGCCACATCCTGTATGCCAAGCAGATCGGACTGGATGTTGCCAACGCCGCGCAACGCGGCATTCAGTTCCGGCAATACGTCATAGGCATGGGTTACCGCAGCCATGACGGCGGGGCTGGCGGGGCGGCTGCCGTCGAGCACGCGGTTGAGCATGCTCTCGATCTTCCAGCTGAACTCGCCCAGGGTGCGCGCACCCACCAGGCGGCCGCTGCCCTTCAAGGTATGGAATACGCGCCGTACCGGGCGCAGACGCTCCATGTTGGCTGGTGCCGCGCGCCATGCGGGCAGCAGGTTGCCAAGGTTCTCGAGTTCTTCGTCGAATTCCTCGATGAAGACGTCACGGATGTCCTGATCGATTACATCGCCGCCATCGATGAAGCCGCCCTCAAGCTGCTGCGCCGGCGCGGAAGCACGCGTCGGCGCGGCAGCACTGGCAGCACCATCGGCAACTTCCGCCGTAACCGGCTCAGGTTGCAGCGGCTCAGGCAGCGCGAACGGATCGAAGGCCTCGGCAGCTGCATCAAGCTGCGCCATGAACGCAGCGGTTTCCATATCCAGCTTGGACACGGCTTCCGCCGGGATGGATGCCGGTTCGATCGGGGCGGATGCCTGTTCAACCGGCGTGGCCGCCAGCTCCCAGTCGTTGGCCAGCGATACCGGCGCGTTCGTTGCGTCATCGATCACCGGGTCGACGGCTTCCAGCTCCGGGCTGAAGAACACGTCGGTGTCGGCAAACTCAAGGTTGACCAGCTCGGTATCAGGCGCGCCGGTGCTGGCAGGCTCGGACGCCTGCGCTGCTGCTGTATCGGTACCGTCCAGCGTCAACAGCGAGGCGTCGAAGTGATAGCTGTCGCTGGCGACGGTGGACGTCGCGTCCTCGGCGGCGACCGGGTCGAAACTCGCGGCAAACGACGCCGGTGCTTCCGCGCCGTTCGAATCCGCTGGCTCCTGGCCTTCAAGCACCATCGGCGCCAGGCTGAAACTGCTCGCAGCGGCTTCCGGTGTATCGGCGGCCACTGGATCGAATGCAAAACTCCCGGCTGCGACGTCTGCTGCCTGCGATGCAGACACCGCAGGCACGTCCACAACCTGGACCGGTGCGACTGGGGTTGCCACGGCATTGATCGCCGCGCCAAACACCAATGGGTAATCGGCGACAGCAGCCTGCGGCTTTTCTTCCACTTCCAGTGGCGGCAACGGCGGCGGCACGACCGCTGCAGCGATGATCGCTGGCTGTTCGACAACCGGCGACGCTTCACCCGCCGTTTCGACAGTTTCAGCCGGTGCTTCGACCACATCCGCAGCTGCCGAATCGGCCACGGCGATGCCTGCGCTGTCCGCAACGGCTGCGGTGCTGAGGCCGGCAACCGCCGTCTCGACAACAGCACTGTCGGCCACGGCCTGCTGCGACGGAATCGGCCAGTAACGCAGGGTTTCCAGGCTGGTGCGGGTGATATCGAGGATTTCCTCGCGGCCCGGGCGGCGATCGCGCAGGGCTTCAAGGAAGTACTCCAGGCTGGCCATCGCGTCGGCCAGGGTGTCGAGCTGGCGGCCGCTCGGGATCCGCTGGCGTGCGATCAGTTCGACATCGATGTACTGGCGCACGGCCTGCAGGTAATCGGCCGGCGCCGGCATTTCCAGCATGCGCAGTGCGCCGGAGACCTCGCCCAGCAGACGTGGCACTTCGGCCAGGCGGGCATGGTCCCAATTGGTCTCGATGAAGGCGACAAAGGATTCGCGCGCAGCGGTGAAATTGGCGATGGCTTCATGCGCCAGCACTTCCACGGTACGGCGTGTCTCCACCGAACCCGCATCATCCTCACCCGCGACGTTGGCGCCCAGATGGGCAACCTGCTCGTCCAGCGAGGCGTCCACATAGAGCAGCGCGCCGGCGATATCCAGCAACAGGTTGTCATCGATCTGACGACTGCCGTTGACGACTTCGTGCAGCGAATCGCGCTGCTGGGCAACGATGCCACGGGCAACGCCCAGGCCCATCACACCCAGGGTATCCGAGACGGCGCCCAGCTCATTGACCTGCACCTGCAGGTCGGCCGGATTGCCATCCATGCGCATATGCAGATCGAGCGCATCCTTGATGCGCATCAGCTCTTCCTTGACCGCACTGCCCACGGTATCGAGCAGCTCGCGGTTACGCCCGCTCACGCTGCCACGGGCGTGTTCGAGCTCGTCCGGGCTGGCGTCGCTGGCATCGGGATTGAAGGCGAACAGCACGCTTTCATTGATGCCTTCAGCGCCGCGTGCCGCGCGGATGTCATTGAGCAACGGCAGCAGCACGATCGGGATATCACGGTGGCCGTTCTGCAGGCGTTCCAGGTAGTCGGGCAGCAGCACGGTGCCGCGCATCAGCGTGGCGCAGGCCTCATCGCGGTCGGCGACGCCACCGTCACGCACCGCATTGGCCAGCAGTTCCAGCTCCTCGGCAACCATCGCCGGTGCATACAGCTCCACCATCCGCAGCGTGCCCTGCACCTGGTGCAGGTAACCGGCGCAGAAACGCATGCGACTGGAATCGCTGGGGTCTTCCACGAACGCTTCGACCTCGTTGCGCACCTGGCGCAGGGTCTCGTCCAGCTCGGGCTTTACCCACCCAAGAGCTGCGTGGCTCATCGCATCGCGCAAGGTACTCATCGCACTCCCCCGTGCAGCATCAATTGCATGCCGTCCGGGCGGCCCTGCGTTGCGTTGTGACGAAACTTCATCTGCTGATTCCTCTGCATCCCCGCCCGATCAGTCCGTTCAGGCCGGCAACTTGAAGTCGGCCACCGAACGGCGCAGCTCTGCCGCCAACTGGTTCAACTGACCCAGCGAGTCGGCGGTCTGCCCGGCACCCTGCGAGGTCTGGCCGGTAATCTGCCGGATCACGCCCATCGTCTGGGTGATGTCGGTAGCTGCCGAGGCCTGCTGGTTGGCGGCGATGGAGATGCTTTTAATCAAGTTGTTGAGTGCGTTGGACACGCGTTCGATTTCGGTCAGAGCGGTACCGGCGTCCTCGGCCAGGCGCGCACCGGACACCACTTCGGCGGTGGTCTGTTCCATCGAGGTAACCGCTTCGTTGGTATCGGCCTGAATCGCCTGCACCAGACCTTCGATTCGACGGGTTGCACCGGAGGTACGTTCTGCCAGGCGCTGCACTTCGTCGGCCACCACGGCGAAACCGCGACCGGCTTCACCGGCCGAGGCTGCCTGCACGGCGGCGTTCAATGCCAGGATGTTGGTCTGCTCGGAAATGTCGTTGATCAGTTCCACGATCGAGCCGATCTCCTGCGAGGACTCACCCAGGCGCTTGATGCGCTTGGAGGTTTCCTGGATCTGGTCGCGGATCTGGTCCATGCCCTGGATGGTCTGCCGCACCACGCCGGCACCTTCGGTCGCGATGACCACCGAGCGCTGTGCCACTTCGGCCGACTCGGTGGAGTTGCGCGACACCTGCTCAATGGAGGTGGCGATTTCGCCGATACGGTCCGAGGCGCTGGTGATCTCGTCGGCCTGGTGGCCTGCGGCTTCGGCCAGCTGCATTGCCGTTGCCTGGGTTTCCTGTGCCGACACCGCCACCTTCGAGGAGATGTCGTTGATGGTGGTCACCAGGTGGCGCAGTTCGTCCACGGCGTAGTTGATAGCGTCGGCGATGGCGCCGGTCATGTCCTCGGTCACCGAGGCCTTTACCGTCAGGTCACCTTCACCGAGCGAGCTGATTTCGTCCAGCAGACGCATAATCGCCTGCTGGTTGCGGCTGTTGAATTCCACCTGGGTCTGGTAACGCACGTCCTGCTCACGCGAACGGGTACGCACGGTGCTCCAGACGAAGCCAATGATCGACAGCACCGACAGGCCGCCGAAGATCACGCTCCACCAGAAGTTCGGGAAGATGCGGGTATCGCGGGCCGAACCGAACGCCGAGAACGCATCGAACAACTTGCGGCTGCTCTCCAGCATCTTGTCCGAGCCGGTCGCCAGTGCGGCCGCCGAGGACTGTGCAGCAAACAGGTTGCGCGAGCTGGCCAGAATGGCGTCGGCATCCTTCTTCATCTTTGCCCACTGGTTGGCCGATTGTTCCAGCGCAACCTGTGCATTGGCATTACGCACGGCGGAAATGCCCATTTCCTCATTGCCATTGCGCAGGCCTTCCAGCACCTGGGTGAACACCACCATATCGCGTGCCAGCGCGTCGCCAGCGCCGCTTGCGCCAGCACCACCGGCGCGGATTTCAGTGACGCGACGGGCCATGGTGCCCACCACCACCACCTGCTGCAGGCCGTTGTAGACCTGCGAGGACTGGGCGCCGCCGGCAGTCATCGCACGCACCACTTCGTTCAACTGCGCCTGCAGCTGCGGCACCGCGCCAACGAAGGCATCGGCGTTACCGGCCAGGGCCAGCACCGCCGGCTCGGAGGCGACGATCTGCTCGGCGTTCTTGGACAGCGGCTTCCAGGTATCGACCAGCGAGCTCAGCGGGCCGGACACGCCAGTCTCATTGCCGTAACGGCCCTGCAACTCGCTGACCGTACTTTCCACCTTGCTGCGCGTGTCCTTGAACGCTGCGTAGCTTTCGCGGCTACCGGCCACGGCTTCACGGCCCTGGTTGGCCAGCTGCTGTGACAGCACCTGCAGATCGGCGGCGCCGGTACTGGCGCCGGCCAGACGACTGCCCTGCCAGGTGGCCACGCCGGTGTTGGCACCGAACACGACCATCGAGAGCACCAACAAGCCCAACCAGAAGTTGGTGCTTACATTGCCAAGCTTGCCAGCCTTGGCGGCTTCAGGAGCAGTACTCATCGTTCGACCTCGGTCTCAATACGAAGAGGCAAGCGTGCCGTCAGGCGGCTGCTTGCCGGAATTCAGGAGTGCGGGAAAGCAGCGACAGCGAAAACACACCCCAGTCACGGCCCTCATCGTGGAAGGCACGTTCGACGAAGTGCGCGTAACGGCCCTGGGCGATGTCACCGGCCGGCACCTGCATCGGTGCCTCGAAGCTGCGCTGGCCATACAACTCGTCGATCACCAGCGCCACGTCGCCGCCGCTCTGGCGCATGATCAACACGCGTTGACCTTCCTGTGGCGGCGTACGCTCACCTTCCAGGAAGTTCTTCAGGTCCACCACCGGGAACAGGTTGCCGCGCAGGTTACCCACGCCCAGCAACCAGGACTGGGCGCCGGGAACCGGCGTGACCGGCGGCATCGGCACGATTTCCACGACTTCGCGGAAGTCCGAGACCAGATGCCGGCTGCCGACGCGGTACCCCACGCCACGCCAGACATCCTGCGAAAAGCTGCGCTCGGGCAGCTGTACCGCGTGCGCCAGACTGCGGCGTTCGTAGGCTTCAAGGATGTCGAATGGAGAACGCATCAACCCACCAGTTTGTTGATCCGCGCGATCAGATCATCCTCGCGCGGCGGCTTGACGATGTAATCACTGGCGCCTTGACGCATGCCCCAGGCCTTGTCGGTTTCCATGCCCTTGGTGCTGACGATCAGCACCGGGATGGCGCGCGTGGACTCGTCACGCGACAGCGCGCGGGTCGCCTGGAAACCGCTCATTCCCGGCAACACCACGTCCATCAGCACCAGCTGCGGAGCCTGCTCACGGGCAATCTGCAGGCCGTCCTCGGCATTGTCAGCCGACAACACCTCGTGCCCAGCCTTGAGCAACCACTGTGTAAACACCGCCCTGTCGGTCGGTGAGTCCTCGATCAAAAGAATTCGAGCCATTGTGCCTTACCCCCTGGTCAGGCGTTGACGTATGTGCGGATGGCACCTAGTAGTTCGTCGCGGGTAAATGGCTTGGTGAGGTATTGCTCGGAACCGACGATGCGGCCACGGGCTTTGTCGAACAGGCCATCCTTGGATGACAGCATGATCACCGGCGTCGACTTGAACAGCTGGTTGCCCTTGATCAGCGCACAGGTCTGATAGCCATCCAGTCGCGGCATCATGATGTCGACGAAGATGATCTGTGGTTGCTGGTCGGCGATCTTGGCCAACGCTTCGAAACCGTCAGTAGCGGTAACGACCTCGCAACCTTCACGTTTGAGCAGTGTTTCAGCCGTGCGCCTGATGGTCTTCGAATCATCGATCACCATCACCTTCAGCCCTGCGAGTTCCCCACCCGCAGCCATGTTTTCAACCATTTTTGTTCCCCGAACGCGCGACCGATACCAAGTGCGATATTGCCGCGAAAGCGCATCTATATCCCAGCCCAGCCGCGAACTGTCAAGCGATGTCCGCAGGACTTGGCCGATCCCCAATGTAATGTGACCTGCATCTCAATAAAAGCGCAGCACCATTCAGCCTCAGCGTTCCGCTTTCCGCGCTGTGCGGCCCCGCCCTGAACAGCTAACATCGTCGACCAGATCTGCTGGATTCAAGTCATGCCTTTAGACGTCATCGTGGTGATGGATCCCATCGCCGACATCAAGATCGCCAAGGACACCACCTTTGCCATGCTGCTGGAAGCCCAGCGCCGCGGGCATCGGCTGCACTATGCGCGCCCCGGCGGGCTGTCCCTGCACGGCGGCCAGGCCCAGGCCGAGGTTGCCCCGCTGCAGGTGCGCGACGACAAGGCCGGCTGGTTCAGCCTGGGCGAGTTCGCCCCGCTGGCATTCGGCCCGGGGCAGATCGTGCTGATGCGCAAGGACCCGCCATTCGATGGCGAGTACCTGTACGACACCCACATCCTCAGCGTCGCCCAGCAGGCCGGCGCCACCGTGGTCAACGACCCGCAGGGGCTGCGTGACTTCAACGAGAAGCTGGCCGCACTGCTGTTCCCGCAGTGTTGCCCGCCTACCCTGGTCAGCCGCAACGCGCGCGAACTCAAGGCCTTTGTGCTTGAACATGGCCAAGCCGTGCTCAAGCCGCTGGACGGCATGGGCGGGCGCTCGATTTTCCGCAGCGGCACCGGCGACCCCAATCTCAACGTGATCCTGGAGACGCTGACCGATGGCGGCCAGCACCTGGCCCTGGCGCAGCGCTTCATCCCCGACATCAGTGCTGGCGACAAGCGCATCCTGCTGATCGATGGCGTGCCGGTGGACTACTGCCTGGCGCGCATCCCGCAGGGCGACGAATTCCGCGGCAACCTGGCCGCTGGCGGCCGTGGCGAAGGCCGCCCACTGAGCGAACGCGACCGATGGATTGCTGCCCAGGTTGGTCCGGAAATGAAGCGCCGCGGCATGCGCTTCGTTGGCCTGGATGTGATTGGTGACTACCTGACCGAAGTCAACGTCACCAGCCCCACCTGCGTGCGTGAGCTGGATGCACAGTTCGGCCTGAACATCGCTGGGCAGTTGTTTGATGCCATCGAGGCTGGCCTGGCCTGATGTATTCCCAGCCTGACGTCCTGCCCGCGGCACCGCGGGTCAGCGAGCAGCAACGCCTGACCGCCACCCTGGTGCTGTCCACGCTGGTGCACGGCTTGCTGATCCTCGGTGTCGGCTTTGCAGTGAGCGACAACGCACCGCTGGTACCGACGCTGGATGTGATCTTCAGCCAGACCAGCACGCCACTCACGCCCAAGCAGGCAGACTTCCTCGCCCAGGCCAACCAGCAGGGCGGCGGCGACCACGACAAGGCCCAGCGCCCGCGCGATTCCCAGGCCGGCATCGTGCCGCAGTTGCAGGACGGGCTGGCACCAGTACCGCTGCAGGCGCAGAGCGCGGCCGCGCCACCGCCGCCACAGGCGCGCATCATCACCAGCACCCAGGGCAAGGACCCGGTAGCGACCGCGCAGACCCAGCCGCTGCCGGATCGCCCCGATGCCAACGCGCCGATGAGCGCACGCGAACAACGTGATGCAGCGATGGCGCGACTGGCGGCCGAAGTGCACCTGCGCTCGGAGCAGTACGCCAAGCGCCCCAACCGCAAGTTCGTCTCGGCCAGCACCCGCGAATACGCCTATGCCAACTACCTGCGCGCCTGGGTCGACCGCGCCGAGCGCGTCGGCAACCTGAACTATCCCGACGAAGCGCGCCAGCGCCGGCTTGCCGGCCAGGTGGTGATCACCGTTGGCGTCCGCCGCGATGGCAGCGTTGAAAGCAGCCGCGTGCTGCGCAGCAGCGGCGTGCCCCTGCTGGATGCCACCGCCCTGCGCGTGATCGAGCAGGCGCAGCCGTTCCCGGCCTTGCCCGAGACCAAGGACGACATCGACATCCTGCAGGTCACCCGCACCTGGATGTTCCTGCCCGGCGGGCAGTTGCACGACGATCGCTGAACCGGTTTTTTGCAGGAGCGGCGTAAGCCGCGAAACTGGCAATACCCGAACCACCGAGCTGATCGCCATCTGATTGCGCATGAGCTTCGCGGCTTACGCCGCTCCCACAAGCGGTGTTGCCGCTGTGTTGTTGTGGGAGCGGCGTAAGCCGCGAGGCTGGTAATGCCCGAACCACCAAGCTGATCGCCATCTGATGGTGCGTGAGCTTCGCGGTTTACACCGCTCCCACAACCATCACACCCCGCGACAGCTTCAGCGCTTGGAATCGCGCAACGCCTGCTGTTCGATCAGGGTCAGCGCGACGTTGTCGCGCAGGTAGGCCGGCTGCACCAGCTCCGGGGCGATGGCTTCGCCGCGCAGCATCGCCGGCACGGCGATCCTCAGCACGTCGGCGGCACCGGGCAACGCCTGCGCATCCACACTGCTCAGCCGCGGCTGCAGGCGCGCGCTCAACACGCCCTCGACCGCCGCGAAACCAGTACCAACACCAGCCCAGGTGCTGTCATCGGCCGGCAGCTGCACGGCATCCGGCGCGACCAGCAACTCACGCTCCTGCAACTGCAGTTCGCCATCGGCATCGCGCAGATAACGCGCTGCGTAAAGCTCGCCCATGCGCGCATCGATGCAGGCCAGCACCCGCGGCGCATCGGCCGGTGCGCGCAGTGCCAAGGTCTGCAGGGTCGATACCGGCAGCAAGGGCCGGTCCAGTGCCAAGGCAATGCCCTGCGCGATCGCAATAGCCAAGCGCACACCGGTGAAAGCACCCGGTCCACGGCTCAGCGCGATCGCGTCCAGCTGGCTGCGGGCAACACCGGCTTCGGCCAGCAACTGCTCGGCCCACGGCAGACTCAACTCGGCGTGCCGACGCGGGGCGACTTCAAACCGCTCCAATACCTGCCCATCCACATACAGGGCGACGGAACAGGCTTCGGTGGCGGTTTCAAAGGCAAGCAGCTTCATGGCATCACATCAGGAAAGGGAGAACGGCGGCGCTTCGGAGCCAACGTCGGCCGAGGCCGTCGCGCTGGCAGAATCTGCCTCCGGCGCCCATTGTCGCGCAAAGAAGGCCTGCACATCGGCCAATGCGCGGGTGCGGCGGAAGGGCGGTAGTGAATCGAGGAAGATCCGCCCGTAGCCGCGCGACAGCAGGCGCGGATCACACAGCACCAGCACACCGCGGTCGGTCTCGCTGCGGATCAACCGGCCAACGCCCTGCTTGAGCGCGATCACCGCCTGCGGCAGCTGCTCATCGCGGAACGGATTGCCGCCCTGGCGGCGGATCGCATCCAGCCGCGCTTCGAACACCGGATCATCTGGAGCGGCAAACGGCAGCTTGTCGATCACCACCACGCTCAGCGCATCACCAACCACATCCACGCCTTCACGGAAGCTGGCCGCGCCCAGCAGCACACCATTGCCCGACTCACGAAAGCGCTGCAGCAGGCTGGCGCGTGGCGCCTCACCCTGCACGAACAACGGCCAAGGGCCGTCGCGCAGCGCATCGGCGGCCTCACGCAGCGCGCGGTGCGAGGCAAACAACAGGAATGCCCGGCCCTGCGACGCTTCCAGCACCGGCCGCAAGGTGGCGATCAAGGCCGCGCCATAACCACGCGTAGCCGGATCGGGCAGCTGCTGTGGCAGATAGCACAGGGCCTGCTGCTGCCAATCGAAGGGACTGGGCTGCACCAAAGTATCCGGGTCATCCAGGCCCAGGCGTTTGGACAGATGCTCGAAGCCACCATCCACGGTCAACGTGGCCGAAGTGAATACCCAGGCCGCCATCGAGCGCAGACGGTGCTCGCGCAACGGGCCGGACACATCCATCGGCGTGCGCTGGCAGCGGAAGCCACGCGGGGTCAGCTCGTACCACAGCACATCGTTGCCATCGTCGACGGGAAACAGCGAATCGCTGGCGGCTGGTGCGGCACTATCTTCCGGCGCGGCTGCAATCTCATCGATATCCCACGCATCGACCGCGCCACTGTCGCCGTCATCCAACCAGCGCGACAGCCGTGACACGCCTTCCAGCGCACGTGCATGACAGGCATCCAGGCCCGGCGAGGCTTCGCGCACAAAGTTCAATGCATCGCGCAGCTGCGCCATCGCCGCGGCAACCGCGTCAAAACCCTCGGCTACCGCAGGCACTGCCAGGGCGCGCCAACGGGTGCCGCGCTGCGGCAGTTTCTCCATCGCCTCGCGCAGTTCGCGCAGGGCCAGCTCAAGCGTCGCCACGGGTTGTTGCAGGGTGGCCTGCGCGCCAGCGACGCTGCGGCATTCGGCCATGCAGTCGCGCGCCAGTTCCTGCCACGGACGCATGCCGAAGCCTTCGCCGAAAAAGTTCGCGGCAAGCTCCGGCAGCTGGTGCGCCTCGTCGATGACGAAGGCCTGCGCGCCGGGCAGGATCTCGCCGAAGCCCTCCTGCTTGAGCGCCAGATCGGCCAGCAGCAGGTGGTGATTGACCACCACCAGATCCGCTTCCTGCGCCCGCTGCCGCGCCTGCACCACGAAGCAATCGCCCCAGAACGGGCAATCGGTGCCCAGGCAGTTGTCCACGGTCGAGGTGACCATCGGCAGCAAGGGCGAATCATCGGCCAGCCCGTCCAACTCGGCCATATCGCCGTACTGGGTGCGGCCGGACCAGGTGAGGATGCGTTGGAACTGCGCTACCTGCTCGGTCGAGGTGAAGCGTGGCTCGCCGCGTGCCTGGTCCAGTCGATAGCGACACAGATAATTTGCCCGCCCCTTCAACAGCGCGGATCGATGACCGACACCCAGTGCCGCACGCACGCGTGGTAGGTCACGGTGGTAAAGCTGGTCCTGCAACGCGCGCGTGCCGGTGGAAACGATGGTCTTCAAACCGGACAGCAAGGCCGGCACCAGGTAGGCGTAGGTCTTGCCGGTGCCGGTACCGGCTTCGGCCAGCAGCACATCGCGCTGCTGGAAGGTCTCGGCGATCGCGCCAGTCAAACGCAGCTGCGCGGGGCGCGGCACGAAGGCATCGAGCTGACGCGCAAGCGCGCCACCTTCACTGAGTGCTTCGCAGCTGGCGGTGACTAGGGAAGACATGGCTTGAGCGTTGGGAATGGTGAATCGCGAATGGGGAATGGGGAATGGGGATAAACCGCATTCGGAACGTTGATCACGCCATGGCAATGACGGAGCCCGCCTTCGCCCAGCGATCAGGCTGTTCAATTCCCTATTCCCAACTCCCGATTCCAAGCACAAATCAAAAGCGCTTGATCCCCGGCACCGTGCAGCCTTCGATCTGTGCATGCGCGGAGACGGCATTCTCTTTTTCGGCGCGGGCCAGACGCGATTGTTCGATGGTGGCCCAGTGGCGGCGGCACAGCGGACCCGTGCGCGAGCCCAGATCCACCGCCTTCCTGGCCAAGGTCTCGGCGCGCGCCCAGTCGGCCTGCAGCAGGGCGATTTCGGCGCGTTCCTGCAGGATGCCCGGGTCATCGGTCACCTGCAGCAGTGCTTCGTTCAGGGCTTCGGCTGCACCGGCCAGGTCACCGGCCTTGCGCAGGGCGATGGCGGTCTGGCGCAGATCATCCACCTGCGCATCGCGCAGCGGCTGCACTGACAGCTCGGTGTCATCGACACCGGCGATGGCATCCACCGCAGCCAGGCGCTGTGCCGGCGTGGTGGTGTCAACCGGCGTGGGCGTCGCCGCCGGTGGTGCGCTGACGCAACCTGCGAGTGACAGGGAAGCTGCAGCAGCAAGCAGCGCGTAGCGGATCAAAGGCTTGGTATTCATGGGCGGGATTATCGCGCAGGCGTCTGCGCAGCGGGGGCCGCAGCCGGTTCAGGTTCCTTGCGGTCCAGCCCCAGCCAACCACGCCAGCCGCCGCCGGACTGCTCCTGCGCACCGTCAGCACCTTCTTCCAGCGGCACTTCCGCCGGCACAGCACAGGGCACGTACTGCGGCGCATAGCCAACCACGAACGGGAAGCGGCGCGCACCCGGGCAGGATTCGTCGGTGGCATTGCTGCCCGCCGCTTCCACGTACTGCCAGTCCAGGCCCTTGTTGTTCACCTGCAGGGCTTTGCTCGGCAGGTTGCGGAAGATACCCGACCACACCCGCATCGCGCCGGAAGCACCGAACAAGCCGGTCTGCTCGTTCTGGTCGTTGCCCATCCAGATCACCGCCAGATGGTCACCGGTATAACCGGCGTACCAACTGTCACGGCCGTCGTTGGAAGTACCGGTCTTGCCGGCGGCCTGCAGCCGCGACAGGCCTGCGGCATTCAAGCCCGAGGCGGTGCCGCTGGACACCACCTGTTGCAGGCCGACACTGATCAGGTTGGCGGCGATCGAGTCGCCCTCCTGTGCCGGCGCCGGGCTCTTGTCATAGCGCTTGAGCAGCTTGCCCTGCGCGTCGACGACGCCACGCACCGCATGCAGCGGCTGGATTTCTCCGCCGGAGGCGAGGAACTGGTACAGCTGGGCCATGCCGTAGGGGCTCTGGTCGGTGGAACCCAGGATCACCGCCGGATTGGACTCGGCCTTGAGCCCGGCCAGCACATTGATCAACTGGGTCAGCCGTTCCGGCCCGACCTGCATGCCAACGCGCACGGTGGCCTGATTGTAGGAACGGGCCAACGCATCGATCAGGCGCACCGTACCGTGGCTGCGGTTATCGGCATTGCCCGGCGTCCAGTTGCGGCCGCGGCTGAGCTTGACGGTCACCGGTGAGTCATCGACCCAACTGGCCAGCGAGTAGCGATCCGGCTGAGCCAATGCCAGCAGGTAGACAAAGGGTTTGAGCAGCGAACCAACCTGCCGTTGCGCGTCGATGGCGCGGTTGAAGCCCGGTTCGGATACATCACGGCTGCCGACCACGGCCAGCACGTCACCGTTGTGCACGTCGGTCACAACCAGGCCGGTCTGCAGCTCCGGGCGACGCTTGTTTTCCAGCGCCTTGATGGTGTGCGCCACCGCGCCCTCGGCGTAGGCCTGGGCCGACGGCGACATGCCGGTGAATACATTCAGGCCGGCGCCTTGCAGCACGCTTTCCGGGTAGTCGTTGCCCAGCTGGCGGCGTACCAGGTCCACATAGGCCGGGAACCGGTTGGCGGCGGCAATACCTGCCGTCTTGGACACGCCCAGCGGCGCCTTGAGGGCACGCTGGTACTCGGCGTCGTCAATCAATTTGTTTTCGTGCAGCTTGCCCAGCACGAAGTTGCGGCGGTCCAGCGCGTTCTCGGGATTGCGCCGCGGGTCGTAGAACGACGGGCCTTTGACCAGACCGATCAGCAACGCGATCTGTTCGCTGCTCAGCGAGTTGAGGTCGCGGCCAAACCAGAACTCGGCACCGGAGGACACGCCATGGATGGCCTGCTTGCCGCGCTGGCCCAGGTAAACCTGGTTGAGGTAGGCCTCAAGGATGGTGGACTTGTCGTAGCGCGCTTCCATGATCAGCGCGTACAGCACCTCGTTGAACTTGCGGGTGATCGTCTGTTCCTTGCCGATGCCGAGCAGGCCGCTGCGGGCCAGCTGCTGGGTCAAGGTGCTGGCGCCCTGCCTGGTCTCACCACCCGTACGGATGGTCACCCACACCGCGCGCGCGATACCGCTCAGATCAATGCCGTGATGACGGGCAAAGTCCTTGTCTTCCACTGCCTGCAGGCCGGTGACCAGCAGCTCCGGAACATCGCCCACCCGCACCAGCCGGCGCTCTTCCTGCTTCTGCCCGTACAAGGTGGCGATACGTGCCGGGTCCAGGCGCGCGGCTTTCAGCGCCTTGCGGCTGCCAGCATCACGCAATGAGGCCACCTGGCCGCCGGAAACCACCACGTCCACCTTGCGCGCGGCGACATTGCCGTCAACGTCGACATAACCGCGGCTGGAAATACTGAAGCTACCGCCCTGCACCTTGTAGGTGCCGGGACTGTTGCCAGCGCCATCATCGCGGTAACCGGACGCCGCCAGCTCGGTCTTCAACGTATTGGCGTTCATCGCCGTGCCCGGGCTGAGCACCAGCGGCCGCGCATAGACGCGGGTGGGGATCTGCCAACGCAGCTCGCCAAAACGCTGGCTGACCTGACTGTTCAGGTAGAGCGTATACGGGATCATGAAACCCAGCCCCAATGCGGCTGCAGCCAATCCCCAGGTGATCAAGCGGCTCCGCCACACAGGGCTGTTGCCGTCGGTATCGTCTTCGAACTGGTCGGAATCGTGGCGTCGTGGCACAGGGATGCGAGAATGTGGTTTGCAATGAGTCTAACGCAGCCACATCCCCGGGGGCGTTGACCGTCAGTTCCCTGCTTAAGCTGGAGTTCCAAAGGAATGTCGATTTCGCTGGCCGATGCGCGCTACGCCGTCAATCGCATCATCGGCCTGATCCGCCGGGGCCTGGCCAGCCTGCGCACCCGCGGCTGGCGGGCCACACTGCACCGGGTTGGCGTGCATACCCGCCGCCAACCGCCCGCTCAGCGCGAACCGCTGTACTTCCCCGCCAACGTCCCGTTTGCGCCGTTCCGTGTGCCCGGCAGCGAGCGCCCAACGGCCAGCATCGTCATTCCCGTCTACAACCATTGCGCTCATACGCTGGCCTGCCTGCGCGCCCTGGCCGCGCATCCGCCTGCCGCCAGCTGTGAGATCCTGGTGATCGATGACGGCAGCAGCGACAGCACCCGCACCTGGATGCAGCAGATCGATGGGCTGCGCTACCACCTGCGGGCGCACAACGGCGGCTTCATCGCCGCCTGCAACGACGGTTTGCGGCTCAGTCGCGGCGACTACGTGGTGCTGTTGAACAACGACACCATTCCCCAACCCGGCTGGCTGGACGCGCTGCTGGAGACCTTCACCCGCGTGCCGGATGCCGGCCTGGTCGGGGCCCAGCTGCTGTATCCGGATGGCCGCCTGCAGGAGTCCGGCGGCGTGGTCTTCGCCGATGGCAGCTGCTGGAGCTATGGCCGCTTCGAGTCGGCCGAAGACCCCCGCTACAGCGCGCTGCGTGATGCCGACTATTGTTCCGGCGCAGTCTTGGCCATACCAAGGCTGTTGTTTGAAGAACTGGGCGGGCTGGACAGCCGTTATGCGCCGGCCTATTACGAAGACACCGACCTGGCGTTCAAGGTACGCGCCGCTGGACGCCGCTTGCTGGTGCAACCGGCCAGCCGCGTCGTGCACGACGAGGGCACCAGCAATGGCACCGACACCAGCACCGGGGTCAAGGCCTACCAGGTCCGCAATCAAACGGTATTCGCCAAGGTCTGGCAGGACGCACTTGCCGCGCAGCCAGCAGCAGGCAGCGTACCGTCACCTGCCCTGCTGCATCGCCGCCAGCGACAGATCCTGATCATCGATGAGTGCCTGCCACAACCCGACCGTGATTCGGCCTCGCTGCGCCAGTTCAACCTGATCCGCATGCTGCTGGCAGAAGGCGCGCATGTGGTGTTCCTGCCTACCCGCGGCGAACCCGCCAGCGCGGCCAGCCAGGCCTTGCAGGCCATGGGCGTGGAGGTCTGGCATGCGCCCTTCCTCGACCGCGTTGGCAGCTGGTTGCGTGACAACGGCAAACGCTTCGCCGTGGTCATGCTGGTCCGCTACCACGTTGCCAACGAGTGCCTGCCGTTGTTGAAGCAGTTTGCCCCGCAGGCGCGTACCGTGTTCGACACCGTCGACCTGCACTACCTGCGCGAGCGCCGTGGTGCCGAGCTGGCCTGCGACCAGCGCCTGCTGCGCAGCGCCGAACGCACCCGCGCCAGCGAGCTGGCGGTGATGGCAGCCACCGATGTGACCCTGCTGGTCAGCGCGGCTGAAAAAGAGCAGCTGGCGACCGACGCACCACAGGTGCAGGTCGAACTGATCTCCAATCTGCATGAAGTCGCTGGCGCTGGCCAGGGCTGGGCACAACGGCATGATCTGGTGTTCGTCGGCGGCTTCCGCCACCCACCGAATCTGGATGCGATGACCTGGTTCATCGGCGAGGTGTTCCCGCTGATCCATGCCCAGCGTCCGGAGATCCAATTCCACTGCATCGGCGCCGATGTACCTGACAGCATCCATGCGCTGGCCGCCGGCAGCCCCGGCGTGCAGGTACATGGCTATGTGCCCGATGTTGTTCCCTTCATGACCGGCATGCGTGTTGCGGTGGCGCCGCTGCGCTTCGGCGCCGGGGTCAAGGGCAAGGTCAACCTGAGCATGGCCCACGGCCAGCCAGTTGTGGCCACCACCTGCGGCGTGGAAGGCATGCACCTGCAGGATGGCCAGGATGTACTGGTTGCCGACGGCAGCCAGGCCTTTGCCGATGCAGTGCTGCGCCTGTATGACGACGCGGCGCTATGGGAAAAGCTGTCAGGCAACGGTTTGGCAAATATTGCCGAGCACTTCTCGATGGATGCGGCGTGCCTCGCCGTGCAGCGGGTGTTTTTTTCTCCATAGCGCAGGTCGCTCGTTCAATCACACCGTATGCAAGCGTGCACGCGCAGCCGGACCATCGATGGAGCGCGGTCATGCTGCGCTGGAGCCATACCGGTAAAGCGTCAGCCGAGCGTAGCTCAGCGCTACCCGGCGCATCCCGGCGCAGCGCCCGCGACAATCAACGCAGCGCGTTGCGCACCCGCTCGCTGAAGCCGGCAATTTCCGGCGTCGCCGGATCGATCTCACGCGCCTGCAGCAGCGCCTGCTGTGCAAAGGCGGTGTCACCACCTCCCAAGCGCTCGCTGCCAACCGCGATCCAGCGTTGCGCCAGCCGCCGCCGCGCCGGCGCCAACGCCGGATCGGTCGGAGCAAGCGCCTGCCAGGCATCCAGGCAGGTACGCGCGGCGCGTAGCCGATTGCCGCGCAGGTTGTCGTCCAGGCAGGTGCGCGCGGCCGGCAGTATCCTTGCCGCCGCGCGTTTGACCCGCGGGTCCTGCGGTGCCAGCGCCTGTGCGGCCTTGAAGCGGTCGTAGGCGCTGCTGCCCGGTGGCAGCAACCATTGCTGGCGAGCCTCGGCTTCGTCGAGTTGTTTGAGCAGCGCCTTCAAACGGCGCTCGCGCTCGGCGCCGGCAACCGGTGCCTCCATCGACTGCCGGGCCTGACGCGCGCGCTGCAGCACCTGTTCGGCAGGGCTCAGTTCGACGCTGTCCGGCGCCAGTTCACGCGCGTGCTGGAGCGCTCGCTCAGCCGCTTCAAACTGAAAATCCGCAGCCAGACGCAACGCTTCCTGCACCTGCGCATGGGCGACACGCTGCAGCCCCTGGCGGGCGACCGGGTCCTCGCCTGCCGCCAGCACCTGCTGGAAAGCAGTGGCTGCGCGCTGCAGGCGGCCGCGTGCCAGATCACGCTCGCCCTGCTGCCGACGCTGTTCCAGCGCGGCATTCATGACCGCCTTGACCCCCGGCAGATTGGCATGACCAGCGTCATAGTGCTCCACCCGCTGCAGCAAGGCCGCAGCGGCGGCAAGATCACCGCGATCCGCCGCCCGCGTGGCCTGGGTCAACAGGTCGGACAGCACCTCGTCACGCCCTTCCAGCGCCTGCATCTTGTCCGGCTGCAGCGCCAGCACACGTTGGTACAGCGGCAAGGCCGCGTCCGCCGCATCATCCAGACGGCCCTGCGCCTGCGCGGCCTCGGCCTGCTGCAACAACTGCTCCATGCCGTCATGCCCGCGCACCGCCTGCTGCAGCCTGGCCGCGAGCAGATCAATCTCGGCGGAAGGTGCCTGCAGTTGCCGCGCCAGCGCCAGGCTGGCCGCAGCCGCCTCGCGATCTCCTGCCGCCAACTGTGCGCGCGCCTGTGCAAGCGCTGCCTGCGCGGTCTGCACCAGCGCGTTGCGCACATCGCTGCGGTCCGGGTCCAGCGCGGCGGCAGCCTCAAACAGTTCACGTGCCCCGCGCCCGTCGGTGGCACTCAAGCGCCCCTCGCGCAACGCCAGGCGGCCGTCATCGAGCAGTTGCTGGATCTTGGTTTCCGGCCACAACCAGTCGGCCAGCGGCTGCCGGAACAACGCCAATAGCAGCGCCAAGGCGGCCACGCCGATGGCGATCGAACGCCACGCACGCGGGCTGTTCCAGCCACGCGCCACCCACCAGCGCCCGTACAGCCGCAGCTTGTCGCCGAATGTCTCCAATCCCTGTTGGCCGCGCTGACGCCAATTCTCCATGCGCCAAGCTTACCTATCCCAGCCTTCGCGCATCGTCTACGCCGGGCAAGGCATCGAGTTTTCCAAGCAGGGTGGACAGCTGGCCGTAGTCACTCACCTTCAAGCGCAGGCGCAATTGGATGCGTCCGCTCTCGCGCAGGTTGTCGCTGTTGATCTCCAGCACATAGGCATCCTCCTGCGCGATCAGGTTGGTGATGTCCTTCAACAGCCAGCGGCGGTCAACCGCACGCACCATCACATCCACCTCATAGCCGGTGCCGGTACGTCCCCATTCCACCGGCAATACCCGTTCCGGATGGGCGGCCGACAAGCGCGCCAGCGACGCGCAGTCCATGCGGTGCACGGTGACACCACGGGTGCGGGTGAGATAGCCGGTGATCGGCTCACCGGCCACCGGTTGGCAGCAACGCGCCAACTGCACCAGCAGGTTGCCCACGCCCTGCACGGTGAAATCGGACTTGCCGATGCTGCCCCGGCGCGCAGTCGGCCTTGGCAGTACCGGTGCTGCCGGTTGCGAGGCGGCTTTTTCGGCCTCCAGCAGCGCGCGGCTGACCTGGTTGGGTCCGGTATCGCCCAGCGCAACCTGGATGTACAGATCGTCGACGCTGTCGGCGTGGAACTTGCGCGCCGCCACCATCAGGTCCGAATGCTGCAGGCCCAATCGCTTCAATTCACGGTCCAGCAGCTCACGGCCGGCCTGCACGTTGCGGGCACGGTCGAGCTTGTGGAACCAGTTGCGGACCTTTTCGCGCGAACGCCCGCTGGCCAGGAAACCATTGGACACCAGCAGCCAGTCACGCCGGGGATCAGCTTCCTTGCCGGTAAGAATCTCGACGCGGTCGCCGCTGCGCAAGCGGTAGGTCAGCGGCACGATCCGGCCGTTGATCTTGGCCCCGCGGCAACGATGTCCCACCATGGTGTGCACGTGGTAGGCGAAATCCAGCGGTGTGGCGCCCGCCGGCAGGTCCATCACCTCGCCTTTCGGGCTGAGCGCATAAACCCGGTCCTCGATCAGCTCGGCATCCAGCGCGCCGGCCAGATCATCCGCACTGCCGGGCTCCTGGGCCTGCTCCAGCAACTGCCGCATCCAGGTGATCTTGCGATCGAAGGCCTTCTCCGCGCCCTTGCCGCCCTCCTTGTACTTCCAGTGCGCGGCCACGCCCAGTTCGGCCTGCGCATGCATTTCGTGGGTGCGGATCTGCACTTCGATGGTGCGACCTTCCGGGCCGATCACCGCGGTATGCAGCGACCGATAGTCATTGGCCTTGGGGCGCGCGATGTAATCGTCGAACTCGCTGGGAATCGGCGTCCACAGCGCATGCACCACGCCGAGCGTGGCGTAGCAGGCACCAACGTCATCGACCATCACCCGCACCGCGCGCAGGTCATACAGCTGCTCGAAGGCCAGCTGCTTCTTCTGCATTTTCCGCCAGATGCTGTAGATGTGCTTGGGCCGGCCGCTGACTTCAGCGCCGATGCCCTGCTCGGCCAGGGCAGCCGACAGTTTCTTCTTCACCGCCTCGACATAGCGCTCACGGGCGATACGGGTTTCGTCCACCTCGCGGGCGATATGGCGGTAAGTGTCCGGTTCGAGGAAGCGGAATGCCAGATCCTCCAGCTCCCACTTCAACTGCCAGATACCCAACCGGTTGGCCAGCGGTGCGTGGATGTCGCGGGTCAGCTGGGCCAGCGCACGGCGCTCCTCGGCCGGTAGCTTGTCGGCCGCACGCATGCAGGCCAACTGCCGGGACAGCAGGATGGGCACCACCCGCAGGTCATGGATGATCGCCAGCAGCAGCCGGCGCAGGCCTTCGCTGTTGCGGCCGGCTTCGCGCCCGGCATGCAGCGCCCACACCTGGTCCGCAGCCTCCTGCCCGTCCAGCAGACCGGTCACCGCCGTGGTACTTGGCCCCAGCGGCAGCTCAGCCACGCGCGCGCGCAGCCCGGGCAGATCAAACAGCAGGGCGGCGACGATCACACTTTCGTCGGCGGACAGCAGCGCCAGCGAATCCAGGGTATCGGCAAGTACCGGCCAGGACAGGCGCGGCGACACATCCGTGTCCGCTTGCTGCCAGCAGGCCAGCAAGGCCTGGCGCAGCGGCTCGGACAGGGCACGGGTTGAGGCGCGCTGCAGCAGCGCTTCCAGGCCGGGGGTGGGGGAACTGTTCACAGCATTCAATTACGGGCGGATGCCCCTACACTAGCGCCCACCCTCTCTGGGAACAATGTTCATGAAGCTGCCCCGCCTTGCTGTCCTGCTTGCCGCCACCGCTCTGTCGTCGTACCCATTCATCGATGCACACGCCCAGCGCGTGGTGCAGGGGGATCTGCAACAGCAGATGTCCGCCGCGGAATTCAATGCCGCCGGCTTGAACAAGCTCAGCCCCGAGGAGCTGGTCACGCTCAACAACTGGCTGCAGGGCAAGGTCGCCGAGGCTGCCAGTGTTGCCGTGGAACAGGCGCGCGAAGAAGGCCGCCAGGAAGTGATCGTCAAGAACCGCGGCTTTTTTGATTTCGGCTCCAAGGACCCCATCCAGGCAAACCTCGAAGGTGAGTTCCGCGGCTTCGGCAAGGGCCGTCAGTACACCCTGGACAACGGCCAGATCTGGGAACAGACCGATGAAGCGCGCGTCAGCGGCGTGCGCAAGCAAAGCCCGGCGGTGCGTATCACCCCCGGCCTGATGAACGTGTGGTATCTACAGATCGATGGCCTCAACACCCGCGCCAAGGTCCGCCGTACCAAGTAACTGCCCCTACCCTGCCCTGGCCGCACCCGCCTGGGCAGGTGTTTCCTGGTCGTTCCCACTGTGAGCCTGCCTTTGCCATGCGCGTATCCGTCCTGACCCTGCTGTTGCTGCTACTGCCCACCAGCGCCGCGGCACAGGTGTACAAATGCAAAGGCAAGTCCGGCGAAACCATGTATTCCGAGCACCCTTGCGATGCCCGCGCCGAACCGATGAAGCTGCGTGAATCACCGGTTTCAACTCCTGCGCCACTGCAACCGACAGCCAACGAAGGCCAGGCGGCGGCGCCCGTCGACAGCGGGGAGCTGGCAGAGGCGCGCGAGGCCGAGCGCAGCTGCATCAGCACAGCCACCGCGTCCATCTATGGCTCGTCCAATGATCGTGTCGGTACCCTGCAGCAGCAGATGAGCATGCTCGGCGAGCAGCTCGCTGCCGCCGAGGATGCACAACGCAGCAAGGCCTTGCGGGAACGCATGGCGACCTTTCGCCAGGCCATCAGCCGCGAACATGCCAACGCCCATACGCAGATGAACACCGCCCGTCGCGCCTGCGTCCAGCAGCACCGCCCGGGAGCCGCCACCGCCCGCTGAACGCAGCCGCGCTCAGCTGCGCAGTGCTGCCACCCGCTGCGCCAGCTTCTTGGCCGAGATACCGGAACGGAAGCCCAGCTCCTGGGCGAACAGCGATACCCGCAACTCCTCTATATCCCAGCGCAAGGCCGCCCACTGCGGTCGCTGCGCCAGGCCCTGCACACGCGCTTCCTGCAAGGCATCAACGAAGGGTTTGAGCTCCAGCATGCGTGCCTGGTCACGCGGCGGATCGCGCTTGGCACGTTCGGCACGCAGGATCATCGCCTTGAGGTAACGCGGGAACTGCGCCAGCGCATCGGCTGGCGTCTCGCGCAGGAAGCCTGCATGCACCAGGCCGGCCAGCTGCGCCTGCATGTCGTCCAGGTTGCCCCGTGCCCAGCCCATCAATGGTGACTCCAGCTGCGGCTTCAACTCACCGGTCAGGCCGAGGATGCTTTCTGCCAGCTTGAGCCGTTCCATCGCTTCGCCGAACAGGCGCTTGCCGGCGTCGGCACAGCGCTGCTGGAAGGCTTCCGGTGTGCGTATCGCTTCCAAGCCATCGGCCAGCACCGCGTTTACCGCCGCATCGACCAGATCGCCACGTAGCCGTTCCTGCGACTCGATGGACGCATACAACAGGCCCGTCTTGGGCGACACAGGCAGCTGTTTGCGTGCCTGCTTGAGCTTGTCGGCCAAGGCGATCTCCAGCAGGCGGCGGACGCCCTGCGGATGCGCAAGCGCAGCTTCACTCTTGTCGGCGAAGATGCGCAGCGCAGCGGCCTCGCCGGTATCGACCAGCGCAGGATAGGCCGGCACCCCGGCTTCACCCGGGACCTGCTCGGGAATGGCGGTGGCTGGAAACTCGCGCAGCCCTTCGGCTGCCAGGGCCGCGCCTGCACGTGCAGCAAACGCGCTACCAGCGCGCTCGCCGAAGCGGGCACGCAGTGCATCCAGGTCACGCGACATGGCGAGCAGCTTCATCCCTTCTTTTTCGCCAGCGCCAGCCGACTTGCCGCGGGTTGTACTACCGGATGCTGCTTCAAACAAACGCAGATTCATGCGCAGGTGCGGGTCCAATGCGTCCACATCAAAGTCTGTCGCAGCGACCATCGCCCCGGTCGCCTTGGACAGGAAGCGCGCCAGCTCGCCACGGATGTCGTCAGCCGACGGCTGCGCCCAGGCTTCCGCAAACGCACGGCCAAAGTCCGGCGCCGGCACATAATTGCGGCGCATCGCCTTGGGCAGGCTGCGGATCAGGGCCGAGGCCTTGTCGGCGACAAAGCCGGGGGCAAGCCATGACAGCCGCGCCGGGTCCAGTGCATTGAGCAGGTGCAATGGCACATCGAGCGTGACGCCATCCTCCTCGCTGCCCGGCTCGAAGCGGTAATGCATGGCCAGGCGCGCATCGCCAAGCGGGAAATATTTCGGGTAACGATCCTGTTCACTGCCCTCGCCCGGCAACAGATCGGTCAGCGACCAGTGCAGGCTGCGGCGCTGCTCCGGTGGCAGGGCCTTGTACCAACCATCGAGCAGATTGGCCGAATGGATATGCGATGGCACCCGATCCAGGTACCAGCGCGCCTGCCAATCCTCGTCGGCAACGATGCCGGCACGGCGCAGCTTGGCTTCCTCTTCGCGCGCCTGCTCCAGCAGCTTCATGTTGTCGGCGACAAAACCGGCGCGGGTATTGATCTCACCGGTGACCAGCGCCTGCCGCACGAAGATGTCGTGCGCCTCGCCGGGATTGATCCTGCCGTAGTGCACGGGCTTTTTCGGTGCCAGCACCAGGCCAAACAGGCTGATCTGCTCGGAGGCCAGCACCTGGCCCTGGGCACGCGACCAATGCGGATCGAAGTGCTTGCGCGCCAGCAGGTGCGGCAACTCGGCAATCACCCAATCCGGCTCGATCGAGGCATTGGTCATGCCCCAGACGCGCGCCGTATCCAACAGCGTGGCGCTGAGCACCCACGGCGGCGGCCGCTTGGCCAGGGCCGAACCCGGGAACAGATGGAAACGGCGCTGACGCGGCGCCTGGAAGTCGCCCTTGTCGGTGCGATGACCAATCTGGGTTGGCAGGCCTGCAAGAACTGCGCGATGAAGAGTCTGGTATGCCGCAATGCGTACCTTGTCCGGGATGGAGGAAAAACCGGGGTCAGAGTCAGGTTTTTCCCGAGTTTTGCCCGCCGCGGAAGGAATTGTTGAAAAACCTGACTCTGACCCCGGTTTTCCCTCGCGCGCCAGACGTGCAGCCTTGTGCTGTTCGCCACGCGTGGCTTTGCGCTTGGCCTCGGCATCACCACCGGCGGGCATGGCCGGCGGCGCCGACAACAGCGCCTTGCCGAAGGCTTCGTCCTCACCCATCGCCCAGCCCAGCTCCTCGCACAACAGGCGCAGCTGGCGGTGCAGCTCGCGCCATTCGCGCATACGCAGGAAACCGAGGAAATGGCGTCCGCACCAGTCGCGCAGCTTGGACTGGGTGAGCTCTTCGTGGGCATCGCGGTAGGCATTCCACAGCCGCAGGATGCCGATGAATTCGGAGCGTGCATCGGCAAACAAGGCGTGTGCATTGTCGGCCGCCTCACGTGCTTCCGGTGGCCGCTCGCGCGGGTCCTGGATACCAAGGAAGGAGGCAATCACCAGCATCTCACGCAGGCAACCACCCTTCTGCGCGGCCACCAGCATGCGCGCCAGTTTCACGTCCACCGGCAAGCGCGCCATCTGCCGGCCGATGGCGGTGAGCTTGCGCTCATCGTCGATCGCACCAAGCTCGACCAGCTGTTGCCAACCGTCGGCCACCGCACGCTCGTCCGGCGCTTCAAGGAAGGGGAACTCGTCGATCTTGCCCAGGCCCAGCTGCAGCATGCGCAGGATCACGCCGGACAACGAGGAACGGCGGATCTCAGGATCGGTGAACTCGGATCGGCTCAGGAAATCAGCCTCCGAATACAACCGGTAACACACGCCCTCGGAGATACGACCGCAGCGGCCCTTGCGCTGGTTGGCGCTGGCCTGCGATACCGCTTCGATATGCAGGCGATCGAGCTTCTGCCGTGGGCTATAGCGCTTGACGCGGGCAAAACCCGGATCAACCACGTAACGGATACGCGGCACCGTCAGCGAGGTTTCGGCGACATTGGTGGTCAGTACCACGCGTCGCTTCGGGCCGGGATTGAATACCCGGTCCTGGTCCTTGGCCGACAGCCGCGCATACAGCGGCAGCACCTCGGTCTCGCGGTATTTGCGACGTTCCAGGGCCTGATGGGTATCGCGGATCTCGCGCTCACCCGGCAGGAAGATCAACACATCGCCGCGTGCATCGCTGCGGGTGATTTCATCAACGGCAGCCACTATGGCCGATACCGGATCCATCGCCGGATCGCTGTCCGCTTCGCTGCGCTTGCCACGCGCTGGCGCGGCAGCGCTGTCGGCGCTCTGCCCCATGTCCTCCAGCGGTCGATAGCGCACCTCCACCGGGTAGGTGCGACCTTCCACATTGACCACCGGCGCATTGTCGAAGTGGCGCGAGAAGCGCTCGGTATCGATGGTGGCCGAGGTCACGATCAACTTCAGGTCCGGGCGCTTGCGCAGCAGCTGCTTCAAGTAACCCAGCAGGAAGTCGATGTTGAGGCTGCGTTCGTGCGCCTCGTCGATGATCAAGGTGTCGTAGCGCGACAACCAGCGGTCCGAGGCGATCTCCGCCAGCAGGATGCCGTCGGTCATGAACTTGATGCGGCTGTCTTCACCGACCTTGTCGGTGAAGCGCACCTGGTAACCGACCACCGTGCCGAGTTCGGTCTGCAGCTCTTCGGCCACGCGCGCAGCCACTGCGCGGGCAGCAATACGCCGCGGCTGGGTGCAGCCGATCATGCCCGCCTCACCACGACCGGCCGCCAGGCACAGCTTGGGCAACTGCGTGGTCTTGCCGGAGCCGGTTTCGCCGGCAATCACCACCACCTGATGGGCCCGGATCAGTGCGCTGATCTGCTCGGCTTCACGTGCGATCGGCAGCGCTTCGTCCATGCTGACCCTGATCGGCCGCGTGGCGCGCTGCTGGCGTTGCGCGTGCGAGCGCTGCAGCTGCTGCTGGAAGGCCTGTTCAGCCGCTGCGTCCGCGGGCTTGCCCTGCCAGCGTGACAGCAGCCCCAACAGGCGCCCACGGTCACGGCTCATGCCTCCGTCAATCGCGGGGCGGGCAGCGCGCAGGCGCGCGGACAGGTCTTTCTCGATAGTGCTCATCAATCGTTCAACGTGAAAACTTGAAATGCAGGTATGGTGCGCAGAGCGCTATTGTGTAGCCATTCAACCCGCCAAGGAGAAAAGCGTCATGGCCAAGGCCAAGAACAGCAGCAAACCAGAAGCCGGAAAGAAGAAGCAGGCCGTCGCAGCAGCCGCCACCAGCACCGAGATCGGCAAGAAGAAGCTGGCCGCCGCCGCGCCCTCGGCCCCCGCTGTCAATATTGGGATCAAGGACGCAGATCGCAAGAAGGTCGCCGACGGGCTGTCGCACTTCCTGGCCGATTCTTACACGCTGTACCTGAAGACCCACAACTTCCATTGGAACGTCACCGGGTCGATGTTCAACTCGCTGCACAACATGTTCATGGACCAGTACACCGAGCAATGGAACGCCCTGGACGAGATCGCCGAGCGCATCCGCGCCCTGGGTTTCAACGCGCCGGGTTCCTACCGCGAGTTCGCTGCGCTGACCTCGATTGCGGAAGAGCCAGGCCTGAATGACAGTGCCGACTGGCGCGAGATGGTCCGCCAGCTTGTGGTCGGCAATGAGGCGGTCTGCCGGACCGCACGCAAGGTGCTGGACCAGGCCGATGACGCCGACGACGCCCCCAGCGAGGACCTGCTGACCCAGCGCCTGCAGATCCATGAGAAATATGCGTGGATGCTGCGGTCGCTGCTTCAGTAAACCCGTAGAGCTTCGCACCTCCGGTTTTTCCAAGCTTCCGTGAACGGAAGCTTGGACCCTGCTTCATCTGCCGGCCAGATCCCCCGCCTTCGGCGCGCCCCCTTGACTCAAGGGAGCGTTGCTCAAGATGGATCGCAGCGGCTTTCGGTAGTGCCGAACCATGCTCGGCAGGGGTTTTATCGGCAAGGCCCCTGCCGAGCATGGCTCGGCAGGGGTTTTATCGGCAAGGCCCCTGCCGAGCATGGCTCGGCACTACAGGCGGGTCGCTGCCTGCCTGACGCTGTATCGATCATTCAGCGCGGGCCGCCAACGGGTAAACTAGCGCGATGCCCCAGAGTCCCGCGCAACAACTGCTCTCCAGCGTTTTCGGTTACAACAGTTTCCGCGGCGATCAGCAGGCTATCGTCGAGCACGTCGCCAATGGCAACGATGCCTTGGTATTGATGCCGACCGGCGGCGGCAAGTCCCTGTGCTACCAGATCCCGGCCCTGCTGCGCGAAGGTTGCGGCATCGTCATTTCGCCGCTGATCGCCTTGATGCAGGACCAGGTGGAGGCGCTGCACCAGGTCGGCGTGCGCGCCGAGTTCCTCAATTCCACGCTGGACGCCGAAACCGCCGCGCGGGTCGAACGCGAGCTGCTGGCCGGTGACCTGAAACTGCTTTACGTCGCCCCGGAGCGCCTGCTGACCGGGCGCTTCCTGTCATTGCTGGGCCGCGCCCACATCTCGCTGTTCGCCATCGATGAGGCCCATTGCGTCTCGCAATGGGGGCACGACTTCCGCCCCGAATACCGGCAGCTGACGGTCCTGCATGAGCGCTGGCCGCAGGTGCCGCGGATCGCCCTGACCGCTACCGCCGATCCGCCTACCCAGCGCGAGATCGCCGAGCGTCTGGACCTGTCCACCGCCCAGCATTTCGTCAGTTCCTTCGACCGCCCCAACATCCGTTACACGGTGGTGCAGAAGGACAACGCCAAACGCCAGCTGCTGGGCTTCCTGCGCAATCATCGCGATGAGGCCGGCATCGTCTATTGCATGTCCCGGCGCAAGGTCGAGGAGACCGCACAGTTCCTCTGTGGCGAAGGCATGCAGGCGCTGCCCTATCACGCTGGCATGCCGCCGGAGGTACGCGCCGCCAACCAGCGCCGCTTCCTGCGTGAGGACGGCATCGTGATGTGCGCCACCATCGCCTTCGGCATGGGCATCGACAAGCCGGACGTGCGCTTCGTCGCGCACACCGACCTGCCCAAATCGATGGAAGGTTATTACCAGGAAACCGGCCGTGCCGGCCGCGATGGCGAGGCTGCCGAAGCCTGGCTGTGCTACGGCCTGGGCGACGTGGTGCTGCTCAAGCAGATGATCGAGCAGTCCGAGGCCGGCGAGGAACGCAAGCAGCTGGAGCGTGCCAAGCTCGACCATCTGCTCGGATACTGCGAATCGATGCAGTGCCGCCGTCAGGTGCTGCTGGCCGGCTTCGGCGAAACCTATCCCAAGCCCTGCGGCAACTGCGACAACTGCCTCACCCCACCTGCGGCCTGGGATGCCACCATTCCGGCGCAGAAGGCGCTGAGTTGCGTGTACCGCAGCGGCCAGCGCTTTGGCGTCGGCCACCTGATCGACATCCTGCGCGGCAGCGACAACGAACGCATCCGCCAGCTCGGCCACGACAAGCTCAGCACCTACGCCATCGGCAACGATCTGGATGCGCGCGCCTGGCGCGGCGTATTCCGCCAGCTGGTTGCCGCCAGCCTGCTGGAAGTGGACCCGGAAAGCCACGGCGGCCTGCGCCTGACCGATGCCAGCCGCGATGTTCTCACCGGCCGCCGGCAGATGATGATGCGCCGCGACGCTGCACCAACCCGCGAGCGCGAGCGCGGCGGCCCGCGCACCGGCCTGCCGGTGCAGGCCGGCGATCTGTCACTGTTCCAGGCCTTGCGTGGGCTGCGCGCGGAACTGGCGCGCGAGCAGAACGTGCCGGCATTCGTGATCTTCCACGACAGCACCCTGCGCAACATTGCCGAGCAGCGTCCCACCAGCGTGGAAGCGCTCGGCAAGGTCGGAGGCATTGGCGGCAGCAAGCTGGCCCGCTATGGCCAGCGCCTGGTCGAGATCGTCCGCGAGCAGGGCTGACGCGCAGCGCCGAGCGGCCCTGTCAGGGGCGGCTAACGTTGGCTCAGGTTCTGCTCGGCCAGCAGTAGCAGCCCGTCCAGTTTGCGCCGATCCGGCGAGCCAGCCACCTGCAACCGCCCTATAAGCAGCAGTACACGTTGCAGTTCTTCCTTCGCCAAACGCGCATGCCCCAATTGCAGCAACGACTCGGCCAGCGCCAGGCTCGCCTCGACAACGGCGGCACTGCCTTTGCCCTGCCTGCTGCTGGCGAGTTCCAGCGCAGCCTTGCGCAACGTGAGCGCCAGCTCACCCTCGCCCTGCCGAACCGCTAGGTCAGCGCGGATTCCCAGCAGCCGCAGCTGCAGCTCATCCGCCACGGGTGCATCCATCCGCTCGAGCAATTGTCGCGCCTGCGCCAACTGTCCACTGCGCACATGCCAATCGATCCGGTTCAAGTGGGCCTGCACGCGACCAGGGGCATCGGCCGGCAGGCTCTTGCTCAATCCGTTGTCAGCGTGCATCAGCATCACGCCGGCCTCCTCCATCCGTCCATCACGCATCAGCAGCCGCGCCAGTTCGCTTTCGGCACGCAGGCTGGTGGGAGAATCCTCGCCCAGCTTCTGTTTGCGGATCATCCAGGACTGCCGATACAGCGCTTCGCCCGCCGCCAGTTCGCCGCGCAGCACTTTCAACGAACCGTAATTGAACAGACCCATCGAATACTCGACCGAATCCTGTCCATCCAGACGTGCGCTCAAGGCATTCCGTTTCTGGTAATGCTGCTCAGCAGCCGCGTAATCACCGGAATCCCGGTACAGGTCAGCCAGACCGTCGTACTGCATGCGGACAAAACTGCTCTCCGCACCATACAGCTCCAGCGCATATTGCATACCCGTTTGCAGCAGCGGCAACGCCTGTTCGTATTTGCCCTGTTCGCGGAGTATCTGCGCCAACCGTGTCTCGGCAGCCAACGCCAGGCTGGTCCGGCGACCATGCAGGTTGTCCAGCATCTGCCGGAACTCCTGCTCAGCCGATGCCTGCCGACCCCAGCGCAGGTACATCAGGCCCTTGTTGTACGACAACTCGCTTTTCTCGGCGCTGACGTCAACATCCCTCACATTCTGATAAAGCGCCGTCGCGCTGTTGAAGGCCGCTTCGCCCAGATCAAAATGCTGCTGATTCACCAAGGCAAGGCCCTTGGCACTGTAAAGGCGCGCCTGCACCACGGCTGGCGCCTTGCTGCCAATCAGCTGCAGCCCCTGCTCCGCCAACTGTCGACCCTGCTCACCATCACCGTCGAGCGTCTTCTGCACCGACAGATCCGCCAGCACATTCGCGGCATCCAATGGCCGCGCGACGCGCGGATCCATGAAGCCGGCGTAAGCCTGTTGCAGCAGTGTGTCGGCCTGATGCGAAGCGCCAGCGTTCTGGTAGGCAACACCGAGCACTGCACGCATCCGTGCCAACTGTGCCGGGGCATCGGCCAGATCACGCGCGACCTGCAGCGTGGCCTTGTCCAGCAATTGACGCGAACTCAACTCCTCGGCACCGCGCTCGGTGCGTAGAAACGGATCAGCGGTTTCGAACATGCCAACCATGAAGTTGCTGATCTGCTGCGCCACAACCGCCTCTTCCTGCGCCTGCCGCCGGGTCTCCCACAAACCAAATACGAACACCGCCAGCAGCGCGGTTGCACCCACACCTATCGCCGTGCCTTGCCAGTTCCGGCGCAGCGCTTTCCCAAGGTGATACAGGCGGCCGCCGTTGCGTGCCAGTACCGGTTGCATCTCCAGATAGCGACGCAGATCGGCCATCAAGGCCTCAACCGAGCGGTAGCGCAGGGAGATGTCGCTGGCGCATGCGCGTGCGACGATGGCATCCAGGTCGCCACGCAGGCGGCGCCGCCAAGGCAGATCAGCCGGTGTATTCGCACTGGGCGCAATCAATGCCTCACCCGTGTTCTGCGCCTCGCGCATCGACGGTTGTGTCGACAGCAGCTCCAGCAACATCACACCAAGACTGTAGACATCGCTGGCGGCACCGACGGAATGCCCGGCGATCAACTCCGGGCTTGCATAACCCGGCGTGCAGTAACCCGAATCGCGTTTGTCGCGCGCCTCATTGAGCAGACGCGCCAAGCCGAAATCCAACAACACAGGCTGGCCATTGGCCTGCACGAGCACGTTGGGCGGCTTGAGATCGCAATGCAGCACCAGCTGCTCATGTGCCGACTGCACGATGCTGCAGATTTCCAGGAACAGCACAAGCCGTTGCTGCAGGCCCAGGCCCTGCTCGGCACACCAACAATCCAGCGGCACCCCGTCGATATATTCCATCACCAGATAGGGATACCCATCCGGCGTGGTGCCGCCATCGTAAAGACGCGCGACATTGGACAGCTGCAGGCCGGCCAGCACCTGCCGCTCGGCGCCAAGCAGTTCCACCTCGGTGGCACCGGGCATGCCATGCAACAGCTTGATGGCAACCATGCGCTGGTAGAGACCGTCGGCACGCTCGGCCTTGAACACGGTACCCATGCCGCCATGTGCGATGCGCTCGGTCAGCCGCCATGGTCCGAGCCGCTCACCCACGCCCAGTTCCGGCGCCAGGGCACGCGCCAGCGCGGTATCCAGACGATTGCTGACCCGGCTCAGGCCCACGGTCTGTGAGCGCAGCAGCTGCAACACTTCCTCGCGCACCGCGGGGTCGTCACTGCCCGTGTCGAGTGCCTGCGACCATTGCTCGCGCGGTAGCTCGCAGATGGCATCGAACAACTCACGAACCTGCCGCCAACGCTCCGTCGCCATCACCGCATCACTGCTCAGCGCAGCTGCCGGTTCAACCAGGCCCGCGCGAAGCGCAGGTCGCGGTCAACCGTTGGCGCGGATACATCCAGCACCAGCGCGATCTCATCGCGGCTCATGCCGCCGAAGTAGGTCAGTTCAATGGTGCTCGCTGCACGCGGCTCGAGTTCGGCCAGTTGACTCAATGCCTGGTGCAGGGCCAATACATCGTATCCGACGGCCGAGTCGTCCTGCACCTGGTCCGCGTACGACAGCGTCAACTGCTCGGCATTGCCACCACGCTTGTCCGCCCCACGCGCGCGCAGGTGATCGACCAGCACCGAACGCATCTTCAGCGCGGCGATGGCGATGAAGTGGGCGCGATCCTTGTAATCCGCATCGGTGCCGAGCAGGCGCATCAACGATTCGTTGACCAACGCCGCCGGCTGCAAGGTACCACTGGTCTGTTGCGACAAGCGGTTGCGGGCAATCAGCATCAAATCCGAGTACAAGGCTTCGAACAGATGCTCGCGCGCATCCATGTCGCCTTGTTGCCATCGGTGCAGTAACTGCGTGATCTGCTTGCTCAACCCTGTCCCCAGTGCATGGACGCCCACCAGGGCAACCGACGGTGCATCGCGCATATTAGAACCAGACATCGCGACTTCCAACCACAGCAGCTGATGCTGCTCGTTCCTGCTGCAGTGCTGAGCGATCTGCTGAAGCTGCTTCTGCCACACCAGTCCACAAATAGCGAACACCGTCACAAACCGCACGGACCACCGGGACGTTCGCAGGTTTTCTTCGTTGATCCGCCCCGATATCGCTGAAGCAGACCGTTGACAACGTCTGCCCGGAGAAGGACGCTGCGCCACTTCGCGCCCACCAAGCGCTCAATCGGCAGGTTCTATGCAGCAGGGCGTGATGCAAGGCATGTGGGGACGAGGCATATTGATCTGCGCACTGTTGGCGGCAGGAGCCCAGGCTGAAGCCGGGCAAACGCAGTCCTTTGCTCCCGGCGCACACAAGGGCCCTCGACTCGGGACTCAGAACGAAGTCGCAGTGCTAGGCACGGCGCATCTGGCACGTTTGCCGGAAACCTTTGATCGATCGACGCTCGTCCCGCTGATTGACCGCCTTGCTGCGTGGCAACCGCAGGCCATCGCCGTCGAGACCGTCTCGGGACAGCAATGCGACATGTTGCGTACCTCGAGCAGATGCACGATGTGCGCATCGTCGATGTCCAGCAGGCCTTGCTGAAATAACGCACAAAGGCCGTGGCGAAAGCCGCGGCCGTGCCGGCCTGACCGTAGCCCGGGCAAGCGCAGCGCTCCCGCGGCTACTCATCGACAACCGTCAAGATCACAGGATTGCCATCTCCCGGGTGCGCTGCGCCTACCCGGGCTACGCTCGAGCTGCCAGCACAGGCAACTTGCGGAACGGCCGCCATCCTGCGGGAAAACAAAAAAGGCTCCGGATCGCTCCGAAGCCTTGGTAATGCTGGTGGGCCGTGAAGGATTCGAACCTTCGACCAAAAGATTAAAAGTCTTCTGCTCTACCGACTGAGCTAACGGCCCAAACAAAGACCCGGCCGTAGCCGGGGCGCGTATTCTAACGCAATAAACGCAAAAACAACATCATGCGTAATGGGTTGGATCCGCCATGCCGGCGGCAGTGAAACCATCGGCGCGCAGCTGGCAGGCGTCGCAGTGGCCGCAGGCCTTGCCGTCCATGTCGGCCTGGTAACAGGATACGGTCAGGCCGAAGTCCACGCCCAGGCGCTGCCCTTCCAGTGCGATCTGTGCCTTGCTCAGGTACTGCAATGGCGCATGCACACGGATGCCCGCGCCTTCCACGCCCGCCTTGGTGGCCAGGTTGGCCAGCGTCTGGAAGGCGGCGATGAACTCAGGACGGCAGTCCGGGTAGCCGGAGTAATCAACCGCGTTGACACCACAGAAGATGTCGTTGGCACCCAGCACTTCGGCCCAGCCCAGCGCCAGTGACAGCATGATGGTGTTGCGGGCGGGCACATAGGTGACGGGAATAGTGTCACCGGCACCGGCCTCGGGCACATTGATGTCGTCGGTCAGCGCCGAGCCGCCGATGCTGCGCAGGTCGACCGCGACCACTTTATGCCCGGCCACACCCAAAGCGGCGGCTACGCGTGCGGCGGCTTCAAGTTCGGAGGTGTGCCGCTGGCCGTAGCGCACGCTCATGGCATGCACTTCGAAACCCTGTTCCTGGGCGATGGCGACGACGGCGGCTGAGTCCATGCCGCCGGAAAGAAGCACGACTGCTTTCTTTTTCATGGTGATGATCCGGTTGGGAGAGGAAAGCCAGCACGCTGTCCCGCGCCGGGGTAAACGATTGGAGGGTGCGACGCCGGCTCAGTAACCCGGTGCGTCGTCCCACAGCAATTTGTGCAGCTGCATCTGGAAGCGCACCGGCAGACGATCGGCGACGATCCAGTCTGCCAGTTCGCGCGGGCTGACCTGCGACTTGCTCGGTGAGAACAACACCATGCAGCGCTCCGGCAAACGGTGCTCGCTGAGCATGGACTTGGCCCACTCGTAGTCACCACGGCTGCAGATGACGAACTTGAGCTGGTCACGGGCGGTCAGCAGCGGAATATTTTCCAGCCGGTTGCGCGCCATTTCCGCCGAATCCGGCGTCTTCAGGTCGACCACGCGTGATACGCGCGGATCCACATCGGCGATGTCCAGTGCGCCGGAGGTCTCCAGCGACACATCCAGGCCGGCTTCGCAGAGCTTGTTCAGCAGGATCAGGCAGCGCTTCTGCGCCAGCGGCTCACCGCCGGTCACGCAGACGTGGCGCACGCCCTGTTTCAACACTTCGGCGACGATATCGTCGATGTCCCACCAATCGCCGCCGTGGAACGCATAGGCGGTATCGCAATACTGGCAGCGCAGCGGGCAGCCGGTCAGGCGCACGAACACGGTGGGCCAGCCGGCGGTATCGGCTTCGCCTTGCAGGGACAGGAAAATTTCAGTGATCTTCAGTCGCGGCAACGGCGACTGCACGATCTCGCTGGGAACAGCGGCGTTCGGAGAGTTCATATTCATTGGCCGCACCGTCGGTGCGGCACCACATCAACGCAGCTGCTGGCCGAGCCGGATCGACTGCAGTCGGTCCTGGGCAGTACGGGCCGCATCACTGCCGGGGAAACGGGAAACAACCTCTTCCAGGGTTTGTTGCGCCTGGGCATTGTTGCCTTCACCGAACTGCGACAGGCCAAGCTTCAGCAAACCGCCTGCAGCCTTGTCATGGGTCGGATAACGGGCAACCAGATCGCTGAACTGTGCCTCAGCCATCTTGAAATTACGGGTCGCATAGAAGCTCTCACCCAGCCAATACAAGGCATTGGGGGTGTAGGCAGCATTCGGGTACAACTCAAGGAAGCTCTGGAACAACTGCGCGGAGTCGGCATAGTTGCCGGCCTTCAACGCATCAAACGCGACGTTGTAGGCAGCGCGCTCATCACCGGCCGAAGCCAGCGTACCGGCATCGCCACGTACCGTCGGCGGACGTTCGGCAGCAGCCGCTGTCGGCTTTGCGGCCGCAGCGGCAGGCGTCACCGCGCCAGTGGCAGGAGCGGCCGGAGCGCCAGCACCGCCTTCAAGGCGATTGAGGCGACCGTCCAGGTCCAGGTACTGATCGCGATTGCGCTGCTTCAGCTGTTCGTTCTCGTGCTGAAGCTGCTCGATCGTGCCCTGCAACGCCTGCATTTCAGTACGCAGCTGCTGCAGCTGATTGAGCATGTCGGTATTGGCCTGGCTGTTGTTGACCTGCGTTTCCAGCACGCCAACACGGTCAGCCAAACTTGCCCGCTGTGCATACGCGGGCGCGGCAGCCCCCCGGGCGGCCGCGCCCACCAGCAACAGTTTCAGACTGATGCGCATCGATTACTGCGCGGTGTAGACGATTTCGACGCGACGGTTCTGCGACCAGCAGGACTCGTTCGAATCGGTGCAGACCGGACGCTCTTCGCCGTAGGACACGACGGTCAGCTGCGAAG
>Ga0308157_10001126_pt1 | contig 62464 bp, 64 predicted proteins | sample PhyBR1_FD_201035 | JGI IMG/M metagenome (GOLD analysis project Ga0308157, IMG submission 201035) | Phyllosphere microbial communities from UC Gill Tract Community Farm, Albany, California, United States - DLSLB.R1 | ecosystem: Host-associated > Plants > Phyllosphere > Unclassified | place: USA... | reverse complement strand
ATGGAAGGCTCCACGGACTTGGATGCTGGGCCGCTGGCACAGGAGGCCAGGCTCAGTCCGACGAATAGGCCGCAGGCGGCGCGCAGTAGGGATTGGCTCATGGACGCACCCTAACAGAGCACCGCCGCCCGGCTCATCGTACTTAAGTACCACACGCTTTTAGCGCCGCGGCTGCTAGGTTTCCACCATCCCCCATAGCAACAATCGGAGTTCCCCATGGACCGCTTCCTGCAAGGCCGCACCGCATTGGTGACCGGCAGTACCTCCGGCATCGGCCTGGCCATCGCCCAGGCCCTGGCCAGCGCCGGTGCGCGCGTGGCCATCAATGGCCTCGGCAGCGCCGAGCAGATCGAGGCGGCGCTGAAGAGCGTCACCGATACCGGCACCGAGTCGCAGCACTTCGATGCCGACCTGCGCAAGCCCGACCAGATCGCACACATGCTCGAAGCCGTGCAGGCTTGGGGCAACATCGACATCCTGGTGAACTGCGCCGGCATCCAGCACGCCGCTCCGCTGGCCGAACAGCCGCAGCAGAAGTGGGATGACATCATCGCCATCAATCTCAGTGCAGCCTTCCACACGATGCAGCAGGCGCTGCCGGGCATGGCCGAGCGCGGCTATGGCCGCGTGGTCAACATAGCCTCGGTGCACGGCCTGGTCGCCTCAAGGAACAAGGCGCCCTACGTGGCCAGCAAGTTCGGCATCGTCGGGCTGAGCAAGGTCGCCGCGCTGGAATACGCAGCGGCAGGCAGCCGTGACAGCGGCGGCGTCACCGTCAACTGCGTCTGCCCGGGCTGGGTGGAAACCCCGCTGATCGAGCCGCAGATCCAGGCACACCGCAATGGCGGCAGCCGCGACGACGGCGTGCGTGCCCTGCTGGAAGAAAAGCAGCCCAGCCTGCGCATGTCGCTGCCGGAAGACATCGGCGCGATGGTCGTGTGGCTGTGCCGCCGCGAGTCGCACAACCTGACCGGTGCGGCGATGCCGATGGATGGCGGCTGGACCGCACAGTAAGTCGGGGAAAACAGGAGGAAGCGGGCAATGGCTGAAATCCACGGCATACTGCCCCGGGTGCTTGCTGCCGAGCAGCCGGCACCCGCTTCCTTCCATCCTGTTAGCACTGCCATGCCCAGCCTGTTGATTGCCGACGACCATCCCCTGTTCCGTGCCGCCCTGCGGCAGGCCGCCAGCGAGGCCGTCAGTGAACTGCAGGTCCGCGAGGCCGAATCGCTGGAAGGCGTGCTGGCCTCGTTGGATGCCGTACCCGACACCGACCTGATCCTGCTCGACCTGCATATGCCGGGCAATCATGGTTTGGCCGGGCTGGCGGCGATACGCGCCCAGCACCCTGGCGTGGCGGTGATCGTGGTCTCGGCCAATGATGATCCGCGTGTGGTAAGGCGTGCGCTCGACCACGGTGCCGCAGGTTATCTGCCCAAGAGTTCGGGCTTGAACGAATTGCGCGAGGCAATTCGCAGCGTGATGGCCTGCGAGCAATGGCTGCCGGCCTCGCTGCGCGCTTCGGTGTCGCGTGCACAGTCTTCCAGCCACGACAGCGAACTGGCGGCACGACTGGCCAGCCTGTCACCGCAGCAGTTCCGCGTGCTGGCACTGGTGGCCGAGGGTCTGTTGAACAAGCAGATCGCGGACCGTCTGGATGTGCAGGAACGCACGGTCAAAGCGCATCTGTCCGCCATCTTCGAGCGACTGGGGGTGCGCAACCGCACCCAGGCCAGCGTGGTGCTGCGCGAACTGGAACTGAGCGATCCGGCACGCCAGGCGCTGTAAGCAGTGCGTTGGACTCTTGCGGGAGCGGTACAAGCCGCGAAGCTGTCGGACCAGCCGCCCGCAATCGAATCAACCACACGCATCACCAATTGCAGTTGTTCCCATGCCGGAATCGATGCCAGCTTCGCGGCCTAGACCGCTCCCACATCTTTCCTGCTGACCAGCTTGTGCAGCAACATGCCAGCCAGCATCGCCGGCACGAACCACAATGCCTCCGGTGACAGCACACCCAGGCCAACCAAGGCCGGTCCCGGGCAGTATCCGGCCAAGCCCCAACCGATGCCAAACAAGCCCGCACCGACAAGCAACCGTCGATCAATACTGCGCAGATCCGATACCTGGAAACGCCCTGCAAACACCGGTGACGGCCGTCGCAACACAAATCGAAACAGCAGCATCGTCGTGGTCACGGCGCCGCCTAGCACGAACAACAGCGTTGGATTGAAGTCTCCAAACACGTCCAGGAAGCCGAGGATGCGCTGCGGATCAGTCATCCCGGACACCGCCAATCCCAGCCCGAACAGCGCGCCGGAAACCAGTGCAGCCAACGTGATCCGTGAACTGCTCATGCCAGGTGCCTGACGATGCAGGTGGTTGCCATCGCGGTCGCCATGAAGGTCAACACCGCGGCAAACGAACGCATCGACAAGCGCCCCAAGCCACAGACGCCATGGCCACTGGTGCAGCCGTTGCCCATGCGCGTGCCGAAACCCACCAACAGGCCGGCAATCACCAGCAACAACGGCGGAAATCCCTGCCGCTGCGCATCAGCGCCGGGCACCAGCCAAAGATACGCGGCACCGGCACCTATCAAACCGACCAGGAAAGCAGCACGCCAAGTCACGTCACCACTGCGGGGCATCAACACGCCACCAAGGATGCCGCTGATGCCGGCGATGCGGCCGGTCAACCAAAGCAGCAACGTGGCGGAGATACCAATCAGCACACCGCCGGCCAAGGCCTGCATCCAGCTGTTCATTGCGGCTTTCCAAGCTGATCCAGAGGCAAGCGCAGGTAGCGCACGCCATCGGCAGCAGGCTCGGGAAGACGGCCACCACGGATGTTCACCTGCAAAGCCGGAAGGATCAGCTTCGGCACCGGCAGGCTGGCATCGCGCTGCTGCCGCATCTGCACGAATGCTGCCTCGCCGGTGCCGTCCTTCAGATGCACGTTGTGCTGCTTCTGTTCCTCGATGCTGGTGCACGGCTGCGCGGCTCTGCGGTCACCTGGATAGTCGTGGCACAGATAGATGCGCGTGGATTCCGGCAAGGACAGGATCGTCTGGATCGAAGCAAACAGGCGATGCGCATCACCGCCTGGAAAGTCGCACCGTGCAGTACCGGTTTCGGCAGCGAACACAGTGTCGCCGATGAAAGCAGCGTCGCCGATCAGGTAGGTCAGACTGTCATCGGTATGCCCCGGGGTAGCGACCACGCGCGCTTCGAGGGTTCCGATATTGAAGCTGTCTCCGTCACTGAAGAGCCGGTCGAACTGGTGACCATCGGCGATGAACGTATCGTCCAGGCCAAACAATGCCTTGAAGCGCTGCTGGACCTCGATGATGCCCTTGCCGATGGCAACCGGCGCTTTCAGGGTATCGGCAAGGTAGCCTGCCGCGCTGAGGTGGTCGGCATGGGCGTGGGTTTCCAGTATCCACGCCACGCTCAGCAGCTTGGCTTGCACGAACGCAAGCAGCGCATCGGCCGAACGGGTGGAGGTACGTGCAGCAACGGCATCGTAATCCAGCACTGGATCGATGATCGCCGCCATGCCGCCGTCGTGATCGTAGACCACGTAACTGAAGGTGCCGGTGTCTTTGTCGTGGAACGCTTCCACCTGCGGAGCGATGACCTGAGGAGTATTCATGGGGGCCTCGACTTTTATTTCAGTTTTTTCTAAATTAAATTAGCCGAATGCAAAGCACAAGCCCGCAGCCAGAACCCACAATGCCCCGCAGTGGCACGGACGTCGCCACGATGCAGGCGCATGCAGAACAGGCCGCGCAGTTGCTCAAGTCCTTGGCGCACCCGGCCCGACTGCGCGTGCTGTGCCGGCTGGTGGAAGGCGAAGCCTCGGTGGGCGAATTGAAGGCGCAGGTTGGCCTGTCGATGTCCGCATTGTCACAGCACCTGGCGGTGATGCGCGAAGCCGCACTGGTCAGCACCCGCCGCGAGGCACAGACGATTTACTACGCCTTGGCGGAAAGCCCGGCATTGGGCGTGATGCAGGCCTTGCATGCGGCGTATTGCGGTGGAGCGGGGATTGGGGAGTCGGGATTGGTGATTGCAAAGCGCGCAAGCCGTTGATATCTGCAGCCCGGGCAAGCGCAGATTCGTAGCCCGGGTAAGCACAGCGCACCCGGGGATTTCCGCAAAGAGCCCCGGGTGCGCTGCGCTTACCCGGGCTACAAACTATTCCCTATTCCCTATTCCCTATTCGCTGTTCCAGGCCGCAATGCATCCGCCGCCAACAACCGGTCCAGGATCGACTTCAGTGCCAATGGCCGCACCGGTTTATGCAGCAGCGTCAGCCCCTGCTCCAACACTTCGCGCCGCGTCGCCAGGCTGTCATCGGCACTGAGGATCAAGGTCGGTCTCGCACCAAAACGTTCGCCGAGCCGCAGTTGCAGGGCGGTGCCGGTATCGCCGTCGTCCAGGTTGTAGTCGAACAGCCACAAGCTGGCAGATTTTTCCTGCAGCGCCGCCACCGCCTGCGCTTCGCCGGATGCCTCGGCAACGCTGTAACCCCAACCACGCAGCAGCCCCGCCAATCCCTGCAGTGCAGCGGGATCGTTGTCGACCACCAGCACCGGGACGCCACCGGAAGTCGCTGCGTTGCGTGGACGCGGCGCGCTAGCCACCTGCGGTGACGCCGCCCGCTGCAATGACACCGAGAACGCCGTTCCCAGTCCTTTCTCACTGCGCAGGCGCAGCGGCGCATGCAGCAGACCGGCAATACGATCAGCAATCGCCAGACCAAGACCAAGTCCCTGCCCGCTACTATCCTCACCGCGCCGGAATTCCTCGAATATGCGTTGCTGTTCTTCCTTGGCGATGCCCGGACCGGTGTCGTGCACTTCAACGCGTACACGGTCGCCTTCGCGGCGTACGCCGAGCAGGATGCCGCCGTGGCTGGTGTAACGCACCGCATTGGCCAGGAAGTTCTGCAGCACACGCCGCAGCAGCTGCGGATCGCTGTGCACCCATGCGCGGGTGGGTACGTAGTGGAAGGCCAGCCCGCGTTCGGTAGCCAGCGCGCGGAACTCCGACACCAGCGGATCAAGCACTTCCGCCAGCGGCAGATCGCGCGGCTGCGGCACCAGCCCACCGGCTTCCAGCCGCGACATGTCGAACAAGCCGGTCAACAGATCGGTGGTGGAATCCAAGGCACCGCGGATCTGCACCACCGCCTGTTGCTGCTGGCTGGATTCAACCTGCTGTGCCAGCGTGTCGGTGAAAAGATGCGCGGCGTGCAACGGTTGCAGCAGGTCGTGCCCGACCGCGGCAAGGAAGCGGCTCTTGGCATCGTTGGCCCGCTCGGCTTCGCGCTTGGCCGATTCCAGCAAAGCAGTGCGTTCGCCCACGCGCTGTTCCAGCGTCTCATTGCTGCGCTTGAGCTCGCGCTCGCTGCGGCGGAACTCAGTGACATCGGTGAAAGTCGCGACGAAGCCACCACCTGGCATTGGATTGCCCCGGATCTCGACGATGCTGCCGTCCGGGAAAACGCGCTCGGTCAGGTGTGGCGTGCCCGCGCGCATGAATGCCAGGCGCCGGTCCACCGCACGCTCGTCTCCACCGCGCGCAGGCATGGCCTGCAGCGCCCAGCGGGTCAGGTCCATGATCGGCCGCCCGACCTGCAGCAACTCATCGGGGAAGCCGAACATACGCGCATACGGACGGTTCCATGCCACCAGCCGTTGTTCGCGATCGATCACGCTGATGCCCTGGCTCATGTTCTGCAACGCAGCCTGCAGTACCTGCTGACTGAAACGCAGATCCTGCGAGGCCTCGCTGACGATGGCCGCCACTGTCGCCAGTTCATTGCCTTCGCGGCGCGCGGCATCCAGCAGCAAGCGCGCCGACGCAGCGCCCAGCACCGCGGATAACTCGCGCTCGATGCTGGCCTCGATCGCCGCCGGTACCGCGCCATTGCGCGGTGCATCCGCCAAGAGCTGTTGGACACGCTCGTCCGGCAGGAATCGACGGCCAGCATTGCGCAGTGTGTCCGCATCCAGGTTGCGGCTGATGCGGTCCGGCGTGTCGCGCCGCCAGGCCATCGCCAGCAAGGTAGTCGCGGTGCCGACAAACAGGCTGGCGCCGACCGCGCGCCCCAAGGGTGTCCAGCCGGTCAATCCGAACAAGCCCTGCGGCGACAGCCATTGCCAACCAAACGGCCCGTGCAGCAACCATGCCGGCGTGCGTCCACCGCTTTCCAGCAAGGATGGCAGCAACAGTACCCACGCCCAGGTTGCGAAGCCGGCCAACACCCCGGCGATCGCAGCACGCGGCGGCGTCTGCGGTCGCCAGATGGCGAATGCCAGCACCGGCACCAGCGTTGCCATCGCCGAGAACGACACGCCACCGATATCGGCCAGTACATTGCCGCCACCAATCAACCGGCTATAACCCCAGGCCGCCAGCATGATCACGCAGATACCGGCGCGCCGCAGCCAGACCAGTTCGCGCCGGTGATCACCACCACCGGCGCGCGCCCAGGCACTGCGCACCAGACCCGGTGCGAACCAGTGGTTGCCGATCATCAGGCTCAAGGTCAGCGTACTCACGACCACCATGCCGGTGGCCGCACTCAAGCCGCCGAGGAAGGCGAACAGCGCCACACCTTCATGGCCAGCTGCGAATGGCAAGGCCAGCGTATACATATCGGTAGGCACGCTGTTGCCGAGCAGTACCGTGCCTGCACGGGCCAGCGGCAGGATCGGCAAGGCGATCAACAGCAGGTACAGCGGGAACAACCAGCGCGCGGTGCGCACATCGGCCGGATCGCGACATTCAACCACGCCGACGTGGAACTGATGCGGCAGCAGGAACATCGCCAGCCCACCGAGTATCACCAGCGGAATGAAACCACCCTCCTGTGCGCTGACCGGCACCGGCGGTGCACTGGGAATACCCTTGAGCCCGAACCATACGAACACGCCCAGCGCGAGCATCGCGCCGAGCTTGAACACCGACTCGGCCGCCATCGCCAGCACCAGTCCACGATTGTGCTCGGAGGCATCGGCACGGCGCGCGCCGAACAACATGGCAAACAAGGCCATCGCCAGCGCCACGTACAAGGCGCTGTCCTGCCAGATCGAACCACCCTGCCCGGCTTCCACCGCGCGCGAGGTGATCATGCCGAAGCTCATCGCCACCGCCTTGAGCTGCAGGGCGATGTAGGGAATCAGACCCAGTACGGTCACCAGCGTCACCGTCGCTGCCAGCCAGGCATCGCGGCCCAGCCGTGCGGCGATCAGGTCGGCCAGCGAGGTGGCATTGGTTTCGCGCGCCAAGCGCACCAGGCGCATCATCACGCCGATCGCCAATGCATAGAACAGGATTGCGCCGACGAAGGTCGGCGGCAGCGGCCAGCCGTGGCGTGCAGCCTGGGTGACCGTGCCGTAGAAGGTCCAGGAGGTGCAGTGCACTGCCAGCGACAAGGTGTAGATGTGCCGCCAATGGCGCGCGAATGCGGCCGGACGGCGTTCGCCGTACAGCGCCACGCCGAACATCAAGGCCAGCCAGGCCAGGCCCGCCAAGGCCACTGTTACCAGACTCAACATGGAAAGCGTTTCCCGGAAGCTGCTTGGCAGGATACGGAGTTAGGAAGGAAGGATGAAGGAGTGCTTGCTCTGAGCCCCTCTCCCCCGGGGGCGAGAAGATGCGTTTGCGAACCATAGGTTCGCGCTTCGTCGAGCGCCCTCGCGCTGGCGCGGGGGCCGGGGCGCGGAGCGGGGGTTGGGGTGAGGGTGCGTTTCTCTAGGAGTTTGTTTTTTACTTGTGCATCAAAAGCCAGAGCTCGAAAGCCAACAGCAAAAGCTGCCCTCACCCCAACCCCTCTCCCGCAGGCGGGAGAGGGGCTTCAAGCAACAGCCAAAGCCACAGCCACAGCCAAAGCCAAAGCCACAGCCACAGCCACAGCTACAGCCACAGCCACAGCACCTGCTCCGGCAACCGCCGCAGCTATAACCAGAGGACCATCCACAAACGCAAAAGCCCTTCCCCGCCGTGCGGGAAAGGGCTGTTCTGCATTCCAGTCAGCCAGCCGTCACCGGCGCCCTGATCAGAAGTTGTAACGCACCGACACATACCAGTTACGCGGCAGACCGTAATACGCGGTCTGGATGTTGCCGACGCTGGCAAACTCCTGACCTTCGGTCTTGTACTGCTTGTCGGTCAGGTTGCGCACGCCTGCACGCACCTGCCAGGTCAGCTGCGATGAATCCCATACGCCGTATGCGCCCAGCAGCGTGTAAGCGTCCTGGCTCAGCACCTTGCGGTTGTCCACCGACAACCAGGTGTCGCTGCGATACGACACGTCGCCGCCAAAGGTCAGGCTGCCGTTGTCACCCAGCGAGAATACATGCTGCAGGGCAACGCGGGCGGTCACGTCCGGCGAGAAAGGCACGTGGTCGTGGTTCACGGTCGGATCGTAGCCAGCGTAGGACGGATCGAGGCGGAAGTCCTCGAAGCTGTCGTACTTGGCGTCCATCCAACCCAGCTGTGCGCTCAAGGTGGTGGATTCACCCAGCAGCGCGCTGCCTTCCAGTTCGATGCCCTTGATGTTGAGCTTGGCTGCGTTCAACACCGGGAAGGTGCCCACGTCCTGCGATACACGTGCCTGGAAGTCACTGTAGTTGCTGTAGAACGCAGTCGCGGTACCGCGCAGGCGGTGATCTGCGCTGCTGCCCTTCAGGCCCAGCTCGTAGGTCCACACGTATTCCGGGTCGAACTTGGCGTGCTCGGTGTCGTACACGGTGTTGGCACGTCCATTGAAACCACCGGACTTGAAGCCTCGGTTGGCCGACACATAGCCCATCAGGTTGTCGCTGAATTCCTTCTGCAGGCTGATCGACGGCGTAACCGCGGTCCACGAGGCCTTGGCGTCGAACGCGACCGTACCGTTCAAGCTCGCGAACGGGGCACCCCAGAAGGTGCTGGTGGAACGATCGTAATCCTTCTTGTCCTTGGTCCAGCGCACACCGGCAGCGACGGTCCAGGTCGGCACGAACTCCCAGTTGACGTGGGCGAATGCGGCGGTGGACGTGGTGGTCAGGTCATCGTCGATGGTGCGCAGGAACGGCACCTTGGCTCCCAGGAAGGAGAACAGGTCATCGGCATACGCTTCCTGGTAGGACGGCACGTTCTCCTTCATGTAATACGCACCGAAGGTGGCGTGCAGGTTGGAGCCGTTGTCGTAATGCAGCTGGAATTCCTGACTCTTCTGGTTCTGGTCCAGCGCGACCAGCACGTCACCCAGCTCGTACTCGGAGGCATCGATGTCGATGTACGACTTGGTCTTGAGTTTGCGGTAGGAGCTGATGCTCTTCAGGGTGAACTGCTCGTTGATTTCCCAATCCATCGCCAGCGAGGCGCCGGAGTGCTTCAGGTACTGGCCTTCGCCGTTCTGGAACGAAGTCTGGGCACGGCGGTTCCACTCACCGGTTTCACCCGGCTGCAGCACGATCACACCCGCCGGAGCCAGGCTGGTCTGCAGCAGCGGAGCCATCGGCCGGCCCAGCGTCAGCGCCGCGTCCTGCTTGGTCGTGTCCAGCGACAGCACCGCACTGAAGTTGTCAGTCGGATTGAACGCCAGCTTCATGCGCAGCGCTTCGGTGTCATCGTCGTTGTAGCGCTTGCCGGTGACTGCATCCTTGACGTAGCCGTCATTGGTGATCTTGGCACCTGCGATGCTGCCGGCAACGGTGTCGCTCAACTTGCCGGAGACATAGAATCGACCTTCCAGCCGACCGTAATCGCCTGCGGTGACTTCAACCGCACCACCTTCGTTGTCGAAGGGGTTCTTGGTGGTCAGCTTGATCGCGCCGCCGGTGGAGTTCTTGCCGTACAGCGTACCCTGCGGGCCACGCAGCACTTCCAGCTGCTGGATGTCGAACAGCGAGAACAGCGCGCCATTGATGCGCGAGTAGTAGACGTCGTCCACATACATGCCCACACCCGGGTCGAAGGTCTGCAGCGCATCGGGCTGGCCGATGCCACGGATGAAGACGTTGACGCTGTTGGCCGAGCCACGGCCCTGGGCGATGTTCATGTTGGGCACGGCGCCCTGCAGGCCTTCCACGGTCGAGGCCTGCAGATCCTTGATCTGTTCCTCGCCGAAGGCGCTGACCGCCACCGGCACGTCCTGGATGGACTCGGTGCGGCGACGCGCGGTCACAGTCACTTCGTCCAGCTGCGTGGCCTGGGTGCCGGCAGGCGCCGTCTGCTGCTCCTGTGCCTGCACGAATGCGGCCGGTGCCAACAGAATGCCACCGATGGCAATACTCAGATACTTGCGCTTCATTGGTCTCCCTCCTCCCGGGTATGACGTTGCGACACACGAATGTCGCCATGGAGCGCACGTTAATGGAGCGTTAGTCAGCCGCGTATCGTCCATTCGTACAGTGGGCCAGACCCGCCTTCGTCCTGATACTCGCCGGCAATGCATTGGCCGGGGAGCCGTAAATGTCGTTTCTGATCGTATTGGCGGCCCTGTGCTTCCTGATGTTCGTCGCCTACCGCGGCTATAGCGTGATCCTGTTCGCGCCGGTGGCGGCCCTCGGCGCGGTGCTGCTGACCGATCCCAGCCTGGTGCAGCCGATGTTCACCGGCCTGTTCATGGACAAGATGGTCGGCTTCCTCAAACTGTATTTCCCGGTGTTCGTGCTGGGTGCTGTGTTCGGCAAGCTGATCGAGGTCTCGGGCTTCTCCAAGTCGATCGTCAGCGCCACCATCAAGCTGGTTGGTGCCAAACGCGCGATGCTGTCGATCGTGCTGGTATGTGCGCTGCTTACCTACGGCGGCGTGTCGCTGTTCGTGGTGGTGTTCGCGGTGTATCCGTTCGCCGCCGAGCTGTTCCGCCAGAGCAACATCCCGAAGCGGCTGATCCCCGGCACCATCGCGCTGGGTGCCTTCACCTTCACCATGGACGCGTTGCCAGGCACGCCGCAGATCCAGAACATCATTCCGTCCGCGTTCTTCGGCACCAACAGTTGGGCCGCACCGTGGCTGGGCGTGATCGGCACCGTGGTGATCCTGATCCTGGGCATGAGCTACCTGGAGTGGCGCCGCCGCGTCGCCGTGCGTAATGGCGAAGGCTATGCCGGCGCCAACGAAGAGCTGCGCAATGAGCCAGAACCCTTCCACGGCCAGAACCTGGCGCATCCGCTGGTCGCCATCACCCCGCTGATCCTGGTGGGCGTGGTCAACTTCCTGCTGACCCGCTGGATTCCCGGCTTCTATGGTGAAACCCAGTCCTTCATCCCCGCCGTGATCGGCAACCCGGCACCGGTGGTGCAGGAAGTCTCCAAGCTGGGCGCAATCTGGGCCGTGCAGGGCGCACTGTTGCTCGGCATCCTCAGTGTCATCGCCTTCGCCTGGAAGCCAGTGATCGCATCATTTGCCGAGGGCACCAAATCGGCGATCGGCGGCGCCATGCTGGCCTCGATGAACACCGCCTCGGAATATGGTTTTGGCGCGGTGATTGCCGCCCTGCCCGGCTTCCTGGTGGTTGCCAATGCGCTGGGTTCGATCCCCAACCCGTTGGTCAATGAAGCGGTTTCGGTCACCGCCATGGCCGGCATCACTGGCTCGGCATCGGGCGGCATGAGCATCGCCTTGGCGGCGATGGCCGACAGCTTCATCGCCAATGCACAGGCCGCAGGCATTCCAATGGAAGTGCTGCACCGCGTTGCGTCGATGGCCTCTGGCGGCATGGACACGCTTCCGCATAACGGCGCGGTGATCACCGTACTGGCTGTCACCGGCCTGACCCACCGCCAGTCCTACAAGGACATCTTCGCCATCACCATCATCAAGACCCTGGCGGTGTTCGCGATCATCGGCGTGTATTACGCGACCGGCCTGGTTTGACTGTCCGTGCGCCCCTGCTATCGCCGGGGCGTTTGGCAACACGGATATCGCAAGGAAGGAACCGCCCTTGTAGCCCGGGTAAGCGCAGCGCAACCGGGAGCTCTCCGTGAACCCCCCGGGCGCGCTGCACTTCCCCGGGCTACATGCCCAGCGCGCCGATGGCGCCGCCCGCGCGAATCCGCGGCCCGTACCCGGCTGTTGCGAATCCCCAATCCCCAATCCCGATTCTCAAATCCCCAGAAAAGAACAAGGCCCGGGAATCCCCGGGCCTTGTTCTTTGGAGCACAGACAGAAAAACCGCCCGGCTGCACGTCACTGTGCAACACCGGACGATCTCACATCCTTGTTGGCATCCTGCCTTCCCCCAGCATCCTGCCCCTTTGGGTTCCTCGTGTGCCGCCATCCAGGCAGCGCACCAATCCTTTGGCGCGGCATCCATTGCTGCGATCAGACTTCCGTTGCCTTAACGCCTCTCCACCGGTTGAACAGCTGCCGTCCCTGCGGCTTTCTTGGCTGGGGCATCTCCAGCCCTTGCCTCGATCAGGTCGCGATTCCGTTCGACCGTCTTCAATCCGATTCCCTTCACCAGTGCCAGTTCCTCGACACTCTTGAAAGGTCCGTTTGCCTGCCTGTGCTCAACGATCGCCTGCGCCTTGGAAGGGCCGACGTTCACCAGCACCTGATTCAGCTCCGCCGCAGAGGCGGTGTTGATGTCGACCTTGTCCGTGGCATACGCCGATACAGTCAACAACAACGCAAGAACCAGTGACTTCAGCGTCACGGTGAAAAGCTCCATCGCTACACTCCTTGTGTCGTGGGTGAATTACCGGCTTTCCCGCCGGCAGATCCAGTGTCCCTCGCCACATGAACACAGACTATCCGTCACGCTTCCCTAACACAGCCAGCGAACATCCCAAACGCGTGTAGGAAAAACCCTACAAAGACCTCCAGGACCCCGCGTTCAAGGGAGCGGCGTAGAATGGTTGCACCTGACATTGCTACCGGAGATCCAGATGGACAGCGCCAAGATCGGCCAATTTCTCAGCGACAAGTGGGACAGCGACATCGTCCCGCAACTGGTCGATTACATCCGTATCCCCAATAAATCGCCGATGTTCGACGCCAATTGGGTCGCCAACGGTTACATGGAACAGGCCGTGACCCTGATGGAGAACTGGGCCAAGGCGCAGACCATCCCCGGCCTGCAGGTCGAGGTGGTTCGCCTGGAAGGCCGCACCCCGCTGCTGTTCCTGGAAATCCCGGCCACCGGCCCGGAAACCGGCGACGACACCGTGCTGCTCTACGGCCACCTGGACAAGCAGCCGGAAATGACCGGCTGGGACGACGACCTCGGCCCGTGGATTCCGGTGCTGCGCGGCGACAAGCTGTACGGTCGCGGCGGCGCCGATGACGGCTACGCCATCTTCGGCTCGCTGGCCGCAGTGCTGGCGCTGCAGGAACAAGGCCTGCCGCACGCCCGCTGCGTGATCCTGATCGAAGCCTGTGAGGAATCCGGCTCCTACGATCTGCCTGCTTATGTCGACCATCTGGCTGAGCGCATCGGCCAACCGTCGCTGGTGGTGTGCCTGGATTCGGGCTGCGCCAACTACGACCAGCTGTGGTGCACCACTTCGCTACGCGGCCTGACCGGTGGCAACTTCACCGTCAAGGTGCTCAACGAAGGCGTGCACTCCGGTGATGCCTCGGGCGTGGTGCCGTCCAGCTTCCGCCTGCTGCGCCAGCTGCTGTCGCGCATCGAAGACGAAAAGACCGGCCGCATCCTGCTCGACGGCCTGCACGTTGAAGTGCCGGCCGAGCGCCTGGAACAGGCCAAGCGCGCTGCCGACGTGGTTGATACCGCCATCTTCGACAAGTTCCCGCTGGTCGACGGCCTCAAGCCGATGAGCGACGAGCTGACCGAACTGGTGCTCAACCGCACCTGGCGCCCGGCGCTGTCGGTGACCGGCATCGGCGGCATGCCGCCGTTGGAATCGGCCGGCAACGTGCTGCGCCCGGAAACCTCGGTGAAGCTGTCGCTGCGCCTGCCGCCGACCGCCAATGGCAAGGCTTGCGGCGAGCTGCTGAAGGAAGCCCTGCTGCGTGATCCGCCGAACGGCGCCCACGTCAGCCTGGACCTGGAAAAGGCCTCCACCGGCTGGAACGCACCGGCGATGGCACCGTGGCTGGAGCAGTCCATCGACGACGCCAGCCAGGCCTTCTTCGGCAAGCCGGCGATGTACATGGGTGAAGGCGGCTCGATCCCGTTCATGGGCATGCTGGGCGAGAAATTCCCGGGTGCGCAGTTCATGATCACCGGCGTGCTCGGTCCGCATTCCAATGCGCATGGCCCGAACGAGTTCCTGCACATCCCGATGGGCAAGCGCGTCACCTCGTGTGTGTCCAAGGTGCTGTTCGACCACCACGCTGCCAGCCTGCGTGGCGAGACCAGCGGTTCGCCGGTGGCCGCCGACAGTGGCACCCGTCACGGCGGCCACGGTTGCTGCTGATCGATCCGACGCATCTGGTCGGATGTTGATGGTTTGATGACGAACGCAGCCTGGCCTTGCTAGGCTGCGTTTTTATTTGCCACGGACAAGAACATGAGCGGACTGTTTGGCAGCGACAGCTGGCTGTACATCATCCTGATCGGTTTCTTCGTCGGCTTGCTGGGGCGCTTCTTCATGCCCGGCAACAACCGCATGGGCTGCCTGCTGACCATCGTCCTCGGCGTCGCTGGTGCGGTATTCGCCGGTTGGTTCGGCCGTGAGATGGGCTGGTATTCGGCGGGGCAACCGGCCGGTTTCGTCGGCGCCATCCTAGGTGCGATCGTGCTGCTTGCGCTGCTGCGTTTGATCAGTGGCGGCAAGAAGCGCTGAATTCCATCCAACGGCGCCCGCGGGCGCCGCAACTCTGTAGTGTCCATGAACGATCCCGCTTCCGATCCGCTGCGCACCGAACAACGCCTGCAGTGGGCCGCCGCCGCGCTTGGCGATCCTGCAACCACCCTGGAACGCGCATCGGTCGATGCCGGATTCCGCAGTTATTGGCGTAGCAGCAGCTCCCACGGCAGCCACATCGTGATGGACTCCCCGCCGGGGCTGGAAGATGTGCGGCCGTGGCTGCGCATGCACGAGCTGCTTGAATCCAATCAGGTACGCGTACCGCAGGTAGTTGCACGCGACCTCGACAACGGCTTCCTGCTGCTGGAAGACCTGGGCGGGCCAACCCTGGCGCGCTTCATCAACGACGACAACGCCGATAGCTGGTTCGACGCGACCTTCGCCCAGCTGATCCGCCTGCAGTCGATCCCCGTGCCTGCGGACATGGGCGCATTCGGCGAGGCGCTGCTGCAGCGCGACGCTGGCCTGTTTGAAGAGTGGTTCGTACAACGCCACCTCGGCCTGACCCTGGACTGCGGTGAGAGCGAGCAGTTGCAGCTGGTGCAGCGGCGTTTGATGGACAACGCCTTGAACCAGCCGCAGGTGCTGACCCACCGCGACTTCATGCCGCGCAACCTGATGCCGGTCGAAGGCGGCCCGGCGGTGCTGGATTTCCAGGACCTGGTCAGCGGCCCGATTGCCTACGATCCGGCCAGCTTGTTCAAGGATGCATTCCTGAGCTGGCCGCTGGAAAAAGTGGATACGTGGCTGGCCCGGTATCACGCCCGCGCTTCCGCTGCGGGCCTGCCGATCCGGCCGTGGCCGCAATTCCTGCGTGATGCCGACTGGATGGGCGTGCAGCGTCACTTGAAGATCCTCGGCATCTTCGTGCGCCTGCGTGACCGCGACGGCAAGGGCCATTACTTCGAGGACGCGCCGCGCTTCATCAATTATCTGGATGAAGTGCTGCCGCGCTATCCGGAACTGGCACCGCTGCAGGATCTGTTCGAGCGCCGCATCAAACCGGCGATGGCTGCCAAGGCTTCCGCATGAAGGCGCTGATCTTCGCCGCCGGGCTGGGCGAGCGCATGCGCCCGCTTACCAATCACACGCCCAAGCCCCTACTCGCTGTCGCAGGTGTGTCATTGATCGAATGGCATCTGCAGCGTTTGGCTGCGTTGGGCATCACCGATGTGGTGGTCAACACCAGCTGGCTGGCGATGCAGTTCCCGGAGAAGCTGGGAGATGGCAGCCGGTGGAACCTGCGCCTGCATTATCTGTATGAAGGCCCGGTTCCGCTGGAAACCGGTGGCGGCATGCACAACGCCCTGCCGCTACTCGGCGACGCACCGTTCCTCGCGGTCAATGGCGATATCTGGAGCGATTTTGATTTTGCCACCTTGCCGCAGGAACCCGAGGGCCACGCGCACCTGGTGATGGTCGACAACCCGCTGCAACACCCGCGCGGTGATTTCATTCTCGAACCCGATGGCACGCTGCGCGACAACGGCGAGCACCCCCGCCTGACCTTTGCCGGCATCGGCATCTATCGCCCCCAACTGCTGCGGGATTGGCAGACGGTGATCGGCAATGCAGATGGCAGCATGGAAACGCCGCCGCGCTTCAAACTGGCACCACTGCTGCGCGCCGCGATGGCAGACAGGACAATCAGCGGCCAGCATCACCAAGGGCGATGGACCGACGTGGGCACCCCCGAACGCCTGCAGCAGCTCGACCAGCAGTTACAGAACCTCCAGTAGTGCCGAGCCACGCCCGGCAGAGGCTTCCTGCACAAACCAGGTAGTGCCGAGCCACGCCCGGCAGAGGCCTCCTGCACCAACCAGGTAGTGCCGAGCCGTGCTCGGCAGAGGCTTCCTGCACCAACCCGCTAGTGCCACCCCATGCCTCCGACAGCGGCTTTCATCGGCAAAGCCTCAGCGGAGCAGTGCTCCGCTCTACAGCTGCCGGGCTTCCTGATGAAGCTCGCGCAGCGTCGCTTCGCCCTGCCGCCAGAATCCGACGCTCAGGCGTCCGATCCGTTTTCCAGCACTCGCTTGAGGAACGGCACGGTGATTCGACGTTTGGCTGCCAGCGATTCGCGATCCAGCCGCTCCAGCAGACTGACCAGCCCGCTGAGATCTCGCCCGGTGCGGGTCAGCAGCCAATCCAGCGTGGCCTCGTCCATCACCAGCCCGCGCCGTACCGAACGCTCACGCAGGACCGCGCCACGGCCTTCATCATCCAGCGGCTCCAGCGTGATGCGGCTGCACTGCGACAGACGCGAACGCAGGTCGGGCAGCACCAGGCCCAGGCCGTCGGGCGGCAACCGGGCGGTATAGATCACGGTCACATCAGCAGCGCGCGCGCGGTTGTGGAACTCGAACAGGGTGACTTCCTGCTCGCGCCGGCCGGCAACATATTCCAACCCGTCCAGTGCAACGATATCGTGCCCCTCCAACGCTTCCAGCGCTTCAGCCAGACGCGCGCCTGCCGCCTGCAACGGCAGGTAGGCAGGGCGACGCCCGGCCTGCAGCGCAGCCGCGCAGGTCGCCAAGGCCAGGTGGGTCTTGCCGGTACCACCGGCACCAACCAGATAGATCCAATCCTGGCTGCTGCCACTGGCAACCGCACGCAACTGGGCCAGCGCGCCGTCAGGCGCACCGATGAAGGTTTCGAATCGCTGGTCTGGCGGATAGCGCAAGGCCAACGGCAACTGCGGAACACTCACTTAGGGTCTACATCCTTGGACACGATGGCCAGTTCCGCGGGCACCTCAAGGCTGCGCGGGTCCAGCACGATCGTCGGCGCATGGCCGGCGTACAACTCACTCTGGCGATACCGCTGGTGCGCATAGCGCAACAACACGTTGATCACCGCCGCTGCCGGCAACGCCAGCAGCATTCCGAGAAAACCAAACAGCTGGCCACCGGCCATCACCGCGAAAATCACTGCAACCGGGTGCAGGCCGATTTTGTCACCGACGATGCGCGGCGTCAGCACGTAGCTTTCCAGCAACTGGCCGACAGTGAAGACCACGCCCACCAGCACCAGCAGCTGCAGGTCGAAGCCCTGCGACTGTACCAGCGCCGCCAGCACCGCGAGCACTACACCGGTGGTCGCACCGAGGTACGGGATGAAGCTGATCAGGCCTGCCACCAGGCCGATCAACAGCCCAAGGTTCAGCCCTACCAGCGTCAGCCCCGCCGCATAGACCACGCCCAGAGCGATCATCACCACGATCTGGCCGCGGATGAAGGCACCCAGCACATCGTTGGACTCGCGCGCCAGGCGCGACACGATCTCGATGTGGTTGCGCGGGATCAGCGAGGCCACGCGCTCGACCAGCTTGTCCCAGTCGCGCAGGAAGTAATAGGCAAGGATGGGCAGCAAGGCGAGGTTGACCACCCACGCCACCATCGCAAAACCCGACCGCGAAACGTAGCCGAAGAACGTGCTGGCGACGCCACCGGCCTGCTGCCAATGACTGCGCACCCACTCGAACAGGCGGCCCGGATCCAGCCACGCCATGACCTCGAGCCCGGTTTTCTGCTCGACCCAGGGAATGGCAGTCCCCAGCAGCCAGGCCTGCCCCTGCGGCAGCGCGGCTATCAGGGTCTCGATCTGCTTCTGGATCAGCGGCACCAGGATCAACAACGCCAACGCCAGCAACAGCGACATCAGCAGGAACACCAACACCACCGACGTGTTGCGCGAGCGGCCGGTGGCCTCCAGCCGGTCAACCAGCGGGTCGCCCAGCCAGGCCAGCATCAGCGCGATCACGAACGGGGTCAGGATTGGCGCCAGCAGCCACGTCACCCACAGCCCGAAGGCTGTGATCAACACCATCTTCAGCCGCCGCAGGAACAGCGCGATTTCAGCTTCTGGACTCTCGGCACTCATCGAATGCGGTACTCGGCTTGGTTGCTGGCCGGGAGCTGCCCGGCATCGGTCGCATCGTCATCAACGTCGGCACCAACGCGCTGCAGCACTGAGTTCTGCCCGAGCATGCGATTGAAGCCCGGCAAGCCGGTCATGAGTTCAACGTCCAGCTCGAGGCGATCACCGCTCGCACGCACCGGCACGATCGACTTGACCACCGCCACGCCCTGCAGCGCAGCTGACAGCCGCAGATAGTCATCGGCGCCGCCGATGCCATTCACCGCGATGCGATAGACCCCTGCCGCACCAGACGCCGGCGCCTTGGCGTAGCGGCGCACCAGCGCATCGGCGGCGCCGTCGGCGCCAGCTGCCATGGCCCGGCGCGCGTCGCCGTCGCTGGTACTCCACTTGGACAGCTCACGACCGTTGTCGACGAACACCCAGTCAGCCTGCCAACCACCACCCTTGCCACGATAAAGCTTGCCCACCAGCTGCATCGGCGGGGAATAGCGCGCCGATGCACGGGCGACGGCGGCGGTGTCCTGGCGCCAGATGGCTCCGACCAGGGCCTGCTCGGCCGCGCCGCCATTTGGCAGCCCCAGGCGATAGCCGCGGTCCACGGCGCGGTCCAGCAGCGGTCGTGCGGCATTGGACTGCTGCACGCCGACCAGGCGCGGGCCGCTGCCATCGTCGATGGCCAGCCACACCACCGGCTTGGGCCGCGGCTGTGGCCATACCGGCAGGCCCAAGGCCGCGACCAGGCCGTCCACGTCGTCCTGGCGGAAGCGCGCCACCAGCATGGTCCGGTAGCTCGGCGCACCGCTGGCACCCACGCTCTGGTCCTGGCGGTAGTCATAGCTCTGCACCATGTCCTTGGCACCGCGCAGGGCCTGTGCCACCCCCGGACGGGTCAGCGTGCTGCGGTCGCCGGACAGCTTGCCCAATACCGCCCCCAGCGCGCGCGCCATGGCGCCATTGCGGTCGGACTCGCTCTGGCTGTTGACCGGAACTTCAGCTTCGTAGGCACCTTGGGCACTGGCAACATCCCCTTCGGTGCGCATGCCGGACTGTGCCAGCGCCGCCGAAACGGGAAGACAAAGCAGCAAAAACAGGATTGTGGCCACGGTGCGGCGCATTGAAGTTTCCATTGTTCGATGGTTCCGGAGGGAATTGTTGCCCGAATGGGGCCTTCGCGCCAACGTGGCCTGTTAAAATCCGGCGTTAACCCCGCCAGCGCAGCCGACCGTGACCAGCACCCCGACTTCCGCCAACTCTCCCCTGACCTACCGTGACGCCGGTGTCGACATCGACGCGGGCAATGAACTGGTGGAGCGCATCAAACCCTTGGTGAAGCGCAGTTTCCGCCCCGAGGTGATGGGCGGACTGGGCGGCTTTGGCGCCTTGTTCGACCTGTCCAACAAGTACCGCGAGCCGGTGCTGGTCTCAGGCACCGACGGCGTCGGCACCAAGCTCAAGCTCGCCCAGCAGTTGGGCCGCCATGACACGATCGGCATCGATCTGGTCGCCATGTGCGTCAACGACGTGCTGGTGCAGGGCGCCGAACCGTTGTTCTTCCTGGATTATTTCGCCACCGGCAAGCTCGACATCGACACCGCCGCGGCGGTGGTTGGCGGCATTGCCAATGGATGCACCGAGGCTGGCTGCGCGCTGATCGGCGGCGAAACCGCTGAGATGCCCGACATGTATGCCCCGGGCGAATACGACTTGGCCGGCTTTACCGTGGCCGGCGTGGAAAAGAGCGAGCTGAAGGACGGCTCGGCTGTCGCCTTGGGCGATGTGCTGATCGGTATCGCCTCCTCCGGCCCGCACTCCAATGGTTACTCGCTGGTACGCCGCATCTACGAGCGCGCCGGCAGCCCTGCCGAGCTGGTGCTGGAAGACGGCGTCAAGCTGGTCGACGCACTGATGGCGCCGACCCGCCTGTACGTCAAGCCGATCCTGTCGCTGCTCAAGACCCACGGCGCGGCCGTGCACGGCATGGCCCACGTCACCGGCGGCGGCCTGACCGAGAACATCATCCGCGTGGTGCCGGAAGGGCTGGGCCTGAACATCGACGCCAGCAGTTGGACCCTGCCGCCGGTATTCCAGTGGCTGCAGCGCGAAGGCAACGTGGCCGACAGCGAGATGTGGCGCACCTTCAACTGCGGCATCGGCTTCGTGCTGCTGGTGCCGGCCGACCAGGTCGCCGCGATCAACGCCACGCTGGATGCGCTGCAGTTGGCACATTGGCAGATTGGCGAAGTGGTGGCTGAAAGCGGCACCGAACGCGTCCACATCGGCTGAGCCAGCGCTTCCATGACAGCCGCCAAGAAGGCCGCCTTCATCGGCGTGCTTGTTGTATTCGCGCTTACCTGGATCAAGCCCTTGTGGCCGGTGGAACAGGCGCTGCACAGCTCATTGACCGTGATCGGGCTGGCAGCGCTATGGTGGGTGGACCGCCGCTGGCCGCTGGGTAGCGGCGCCTTCGCCGCCATCTGCGGCTTCGTCGCCCTGCATTGCATCGGTGCCCGCTGGCTGTACTCCAACATCCCGTACGAGCAATGGGCACAGGCGCTGTTCAACTGGTCGCCGAACGCCACGTTCGGCTGGCAGCGCAACCATTTCGACCGGCTGATCCACTTCCTGTACGGCCTGTGCTTCACCCCGGCACTGTTGCAGCTCGCCCGCCACACCTGGCCGGCGCTGCGCGTGGGCCATGCCTTCACCCTGGCGGTCATGGTGGTGATGTGTTCAAGCCTGGCCTACGAGTGGCTGGAATGGGGCATCGCCCTGGCGCTGTCACCTGAGGCTGCCGAGGCCTACAACGGCCAGCAGGGTGATATCTGGGATGCCCACGCCGACATGCTGCTGGCCACCATCGGCGCGCTGTTGCTGTGGCCACTTGCAGCGAAGATCGCACGATGAAGCCCGCCGCCCGTATCGCGGTACTGGCATCAGGACGTGGCAGCAACCTGCAGTGCCTGCTGGACGGCATCGCGGCTGGCGGTCTGGCTGCGGAAATCGTCGGTGTGTTCTCCGACAAGCCCGGCGCGCTCGCCCTGGACAAGGTCGAGGCCGGGCAGCGCTGGGCGCGTGCGCCGCGTGACTTCGCCGACCGCGAGGCCTTCGACCAGGCGCTGGGCGATGCCGTGGCGGCCTGCGCCCCCGACTGGATCGTCTGCGCTGGCTATATGCGCATCCTCGGCGCAGGCTTCGTGCAGCGCTTCAGCGGCAAGCTGATCAACATCCATCCCTCGCTGCTGCCGCTGTACAAGGGCCTGCACACCCACGCCCGTGCACTGGAGGCCGGCGACGCCGAACACGGCGCCAGCGTGCACTTCGTGGTGCCTGAACTGGATGCCGGCACGGTCCTGGCCCAGGCCCGGGTGCCGGTACAGACCACCGACACGCCGGAATCGCTGGCGGCGCGGGTACTCCAGGTGGAACATCCGCTGCTGCTGGCCAGCGTGCACCTGCTGCTCAGCGGCCGCATTACTGAACAGGGCGGCACGATCCTGCTGGATGGTCAGTCCCTGTTTAGCCCCTTGCGCCTAGATTCCGCAGGCAACCTTGTTTGACCCGCACATTTTCATGATGTGCGGGCTGGCAGAATCCAATTTCCCAATTGCTACGGCGCGCATGAACCTCTCCTTCGTCACGTCACTGCTGCTTACCACCGCCTTGGCGGCCCCGTTGGCCCAGGCCCAATCGCCTGAGCCCACGCCTCCGGCGCAGACCGTGGCGCTGCCCGCGATGGAGTGGAGCGCGCCGGCCCTGGAGCCTTTTGTCGCCACCTACCAGGCCTTCTACAAAGGCAAGGAAGCCGGCGATGCCACCCTGCGCGTGGTCCATGGCGATGGCGTGCAGTGGCGCGTGGACATGGCGGTGCGCGGCAAGCGTGGTTTTGCCAGCATCCTGGGCCTGAACATCGAACAAAGCACGGTGTTCAACAACGAAGGCAGCGTCTACACCCCGCTCAGCCAGAGCACGGTGAAGAAAGCGCTGTTCATGGGCAAGAAAGTCACCGGCGTCTACAACTGGCAGAACGGAACGGCGCAGTGGCAGGGTGATCTCAAGAAGGAACGCCAACTGCCCATCCCGCTGCAGCGCGGCGACCAGAGCGCACTGCTGCTGAACCTGTCGCTGATGCGCGACACGCGCCCGGGACAGACCCTGGAGTACCGCTACGTCGACGTCGGCCGCGTGCGCCAGCACGAATACCGCGCCGCCGATGCCACCGAGATCGTGCAGGTCGGCGACCTCAGCTACGACGCCCTGCGCGTGTACCGGACCAACGGTGGCAACGACGAGACGATCCTGTGGATCGCCAACGGCGTACCTACCCCGGTGCGCATCCTGCAACGCAAAGACGGCCAGGACGACATCGACCTGCGTCTGGTTGAATACCAAGGAGCCTGAGCATGAAGTACTTCCCCCGCCCGTTGCGCATCATCGCCGCCGCTGCCCTGGCCGTGGCGAGCCTGCCCGCCTGGGCCATGGCTCCGTTCACCGCCAACTACCAGGCCAGTTACATGGGCATGCAGGCCAATGGTGTGATGACGCTTGCTGCCGAAGGCGACAACCGCTGGCGCTACAGCCTGCAGATCAAGAACGCGATGGCCGACCTGAGCCAAAGTACGGTGTTCGAGGAACACGCCGGCAAGCTGCGCCCGCTGACCAGCCACGATCGCTCGGTGCTGCTGGTCAAGCGCAAGCGCGTTGATGCCCGCTACGACTGGAACAACAACCAGGCCAGTTGGACCGGTGATGTGAAGGAAGACCGCCGCGGCCCGATCCGCCTGCAGAACGGCGACATGGACGCACTGCTGATCAACCTTGCCATCGCCCGCGACCTGCAGGCCGGCAATCCGCTGAACTACCGCATGGTCGACGACGGCCGCATCAAGTCGATGACCTATCGGGTGATCGGCAAGGAAAACGTCACCGTCGGCGGTCGCAGCCAGGAAGCCACCAAGGTGTCGCGCGTGGACGGCGACAAGGAACAGATCGCCTGGATCGTGCCCGGCATGCCGGTACCGGCGCGCCTGCTGCAGCGTGAGAAGGGCCAGGATGCGCTTGACCTGACCATTCGATCGATCAACTGATCCATTGTTCCCAACCACCCCGGAACGCCCGGCCTGAGGCCGGGCGTTTTCATGGATGACCCCATGCCCCTCATGCATAGATTCACCGTCCTTCCACTGGCAGGCGCACTGCTGCTGTCATTGACCAGCAATGCCGAAGCCGCCGTCCAGCGCTTCGACGGGCGTTACACCGCCAGCTACAAGGGCGTGAACGCAACCGCGCGCATGACGCTCACCCCGGCCCGCAATGGCGCATGGATGTACCTGCTGACCGTGGACCACATGCTTGCCAATCTCAGCCAGGCCACGGTGTTCCAGGAACAGGGAAACCAGTACCGTCCTTTGGGTGGCAGTGACCGGACCAGCTATGCCTCGGTCAAGCGCGGCATCACCACCAGTTACAACTGGGCGTCGGGGCAGGCGCGCTGGAGCGGTGACGTCAAACCGACCCGCGCCGGTCCGGTACGCCTGCAGAACGGCGACATGGACGCGTTGCTGATCAACCTCGCACTGGCCCGCGACGTGCCCGCCGGCAGGGCCTTGTCCTACCGCATGGTCGAGAACGGGCGCGCACGCCCGATGAACTACCGGGTGATCGGCCGCGAACGCGTCACCATCGCCGGCCGCAATTACGATGCCACCAAAGTCGCCCAGGGCGGCACCGACAAGCAGACCATCGCCTGGATCGTGGCCGGGATCCCGGCACCGGTACGTATCGTCCAGCGCGAGAACGGCGCCACCACGATCAGCCTGCAGATGAACTCCTGGTCGCACTGAACACAGCGCGGCGCGATCCATCAAGCATCCAGGCCCCGCCCGGACGGGCGTAGCGCCACCTGGCTGGGCAATGCGTCCATGCAACCACTCAGCTCGAAGCCATGGGCCTGCGGCAGCAGGCGCCCGGGCGCGCTGCGCTCACCTCGGCCAAGCCGATATCGGCAGGTGCCACAGGCCTCCTATTCGGAGGCCTCTTTCTTGAACACCGTGCGGCAATCGCGACGGAACTCCTCGCCACTGCTGCGCCAGCTGAAACTGCGGCAATGCCGACTGCCCTCTTCGCTGTCCTCCACCTTCACCGCATAGAACGCCTGCAGGAACTCATCACGGCTGACCTGGCCATCGCCATTCCAGTCCATCTGCTCCTTTTCCACGCCCTTGGTGATGGCGACACCGCTGTACCAACCCCAGCCCAGGAAGGCCAGCGCCAGCAGCACCAGCGCCAGCAAGGCCTTGCGACGTGCGGTGAAGCGGCCCTTGAGGATCATGCGATGCGCCGGATGCTGGCACCGAGCCCACTGAGCTTTTCCTCAATGTTCTCGTAGCCACGGTCAAGGTGATAGATGCGGTCGATGCTGGTATCACCATCAGCCACCAGGCCGGCCAGGATCAGGCAGGCCGATGCACGCAGGTCGGTGGCCATCACCGGGGCGCCACTGAGGGTTTCGGAACCACGCGCGATCGCGGTATGGCCCTCGATCTGGATGTCCGCACCAAGCCGCAGCAGCTCGTTGACGTGCATGAAGCGGTTTTCGAAGATCGTCTCGGTGATGACGCCCACGCCATCGGCCACGCAGTTCATCGCCATGAACTGTGCCTGCATGTCGGTCGGGAATGCCGGGTGCGGCGCCGTGGTGATGTTCACCGCCTTGGGCCGCTTGCCGTGCATGTCCAGGGTGATGCTGTCCTCGGTGGTGCTGATCTCAGCGCCCGCTTCGGTCAGCTTCTGCAGCACCGCGTCCATGGTGTCCGGACGCGCATTGCGGGCGGTGACGCGGCCACCGGTCATCGCCGCAGCCACCAGGAAGGTGCCGGTCTCGATACGATCCGGGAGCACCGCGTGACGGCCGCCATGCAAGCGCTCGACGCCTTCGATCAACAACCGTGAAGTACCCACGCCCTCGATCTTGGCGCCCAGCGCGATCAGGCAATGCGCTAAGTCGGACACTTCCGGCTCCATCGCCGCGTTTTCCAGCACGGTATTGCCCTCGGCCAGGACAGCGGCCATCAACACGTTCTCGGTGCCGGTGACGCTGACCATGTCGAAGGTATAACGGCCGCCCTTCAGGCGACCATCAACGTGCGCCTTGATGAAGCCGTTCTCGACGGTGATTTCCGCACCCAGTGCCTGCAGGCCCTTGATGTGCTGGTCGACCGGACGCGAGCCGATGGCGCAACCGCCCGGCAGCGAGACCTCGGCCTTGCCGAACTTGGCCAGCAACGGTCCCAGCACCAGGATCGATGCGCGCATGGTCTTGACCAGCTCGTACGGTGCCACGTGCTGGTCGACGGTGCGCGGGTCAACAACGACCGCGCTTCCGCGCGACAGCGTGCCCTGGTCAACGGTGACCTTTGCGCCCAGCTCGCCGAGCAGCTTCACGGTGGTGATCACGTCGTGCAGGTGCGGCACATTGGTGATTTCCACCGGTGCATCGGCCAGCAGCGTGGCGCACAGGATGGGCAGGACAGCGTTCTTGGCGCCGGAGATGTGGACCTCACCGTTCAGCGTCTTGCCGCCGGTGACTACGATTTTTGCCATGTGTGAGCGCCAATAGGTTGGATGTGGGCGCGCCGGCTCAGCCAGCTTCGCCAGGAGTAAGGGTTTTCAGGGCCAGTGCGTGGATGGCACCGCCCATCAGGTCGCCCAGCGTCGCATAGACCATGCGGTGGCGTGCCAGGGGCAGCTTGCCGGCAAATGCCTCGCTGATCACCGTGGCTTCGAAATGCACGCCATCGTCACCCTGCACGTCGGCGCGGGCACCGGGCAGGCCGGTTTCGATGAGGTTGCGGATGGTCTCGGCGTCCAAGGCGCTTTCCTAATAAAATGAACACCCATTCTACTATCCCCGGTGGCGTCCGCATGGCTGCTTCCCCGCTTTCCCTGGACACCCTGCACGACACCGACCTGGTGGCCAGCGGGCGCAGGGTATTCAACATCGAGCGCGACGAACTGGACCGCGTGGGTGGCCGCATCGGCGCCGAATTCGCCCACGCCTGCCGGCTGGTGCTGGGTTCGCGCGGCCGCGTGGTCACCACCGGCATGGGCAAATCGGGCCATATCGCGCGCAAGATCGCCGCCACCCTGGCTTCCACCGGCACACCTTCGTTCTATGTGCACCCCGGTGAAGCCGGTCACGGCGACCTCGGCATGATCACAGAGGATGACGTGGTCCTGGCCCTGTCCTACTCCGGCGAATCGGATGAGGTGCTGACCCTGCTGCCGGTACTCAAACGCCAGGGCAACCCGCTGATCTCGATGACCGGCAAGCCGGAATCCAGCCTGGCCCGTGCTGCCGACGTTCATCTGGACGTCAATGTCGACCTCGAAGCCTGCCCGCTGGCGCTGGCGCCGACCTCCAGCACCACTGCCTCATTGGCGATGGGCGATGCGCTGGCCGTGGCCCTGCTCGATGCACGCGGCTTCACCGCAGACGATTTCGCCCGTTCACATCCGGCAGGCAGCCTTGGCCGCCGACTGCTGCTGCACATCACCGACGTCATGCACGGCGGCGATGAGCTGCCCAGCGTGCGCGATGACGCCAGCCTGAGCCAGGCCCTGATGGAAATGAGCCGCAAGCGCCTGGGCATGACCTCGGTGGTGGACGCCCAGGGGCGGCTGGTCGGCTTGTTCACCGATGGCGACCTGCGCCGCGCCCTGGATACCGATATCGACGTGCGAACCGCCGGCATTGCCCAGGTGATGACCCACAACCCACGCACGATCGCTGCCGACCAGCTGGCCGTGGAAGCGGCGAGGCTGCTGGAAACCCACAAAATCAACGGCTTGATCGTGGTTGACGGCGACAACCGGCCGGTTGGCGCGCTTAACATTCATGACCTGTTGCGGGCAAAAGTGGTTTAAACCCCGCACAATGACCCGTTCCGGGATTTCCCCCGGCCAGCCGCAATGGACCGCTTGCAGATGCCCTATTCCCCGCTCGACAACCTGCCCCTGCCGTTGCATGCCAAGGCTTCCAACATCCGCCTGGCCTGCTTCGACGTGGATGGCACGCTGACCGATGGCCGCCTGTATTACGACCACGCGGGCAACGAGAGCAAGGCGTTCTACGTGCAGGACGGGCTTGGACTGAAGTTGCTGCAGCAGCACGGCATCCATCCGGTGCTGATCACCGCGCGCAACAGCCTGTCGGCGCAGAAGCGCGGCGCCGACCTGGGCATCGACACCCAGATCGCGGTCGGCGACAAGCTGGCAAGCGTGCGGACCCTGTGCGAGCAGCACGGCATCAGCCTGGAGCAGGTCGCATTCCTGGGCGACGACCTGCCCGACCTCGCCCCGCTCTGTGCGGTCGGCCTGGCGGTGGCGCCGGCTGACGCGCACCCGTGGATCGCTGAACGCGTGCATTGGCAGACCCGCAGCGCAGGTGGCCGTGGTGCAGCCCGCGAGCTGTGCGATGCCCTGCTTGCAGCACAAGGCAAGCTGGACGCCGTGCTGGCGAGGTATTCGCGATGAGCTGGCGTACCGTGATCGGCTTGTTGCTGCTGGTGGCTGCACTGGCCAGTGGATGGTCGGCGTGGCGCAACCGCGCCAACGCCGTGCCAACCGCGCTCGAACAGGGCCGCTCGGATTACGTGTTGAGCGATTTCGAGATCATCTCCCTTGGCAAGGACGGCAAGGAATCCATGACCGTGCGCGCGCCGTCGATGGAACGCAGCCGGGAAGATGAAACCTCCACCATCGACAAGCCGTTGTTCCTGCTGCCGGATGAAGCCGGCAACCACTGGGAATTGCGCGCCGACAGCGGCTGGGTGAGCGCCAAGGGCGAGGAGCTGCGCCTGCGCGGCAACGTCTCCGGTGACAGCCCCAAGGACGGCAAGACTCCGCCAACGACCTTCCGCACCGCCGCGCTGGACGTGCTGCCCAAGGAAGACCTCGCACGCACCGACGGCGCGGTGACAATGACCCGTCCCGGGCTGGTGCAGAGCGGCGTTGGCTTCCAGACCAACCTCAAGAACAAGCAGTATTCCCTCCATTCCCAGGTCAAGACCCGCTATGAACCCAATGCTGCCCGCTAAGCTCGCGTCGATCACCCTGCTCGCCGCCGTGCTCGCGCCCGGCGCGGCATGGGCCAAGGCATCGGACCGCAACCAGCCGATGAACATCGAGGCCAACACCAACGATTGCGTGTTCACCGATGAAGGCAAATGCCAGTTCCGTGGCAATGTCGTCATCACCCAAGGCACGCTGGAAATCCACGCCGACAGCGCGGATGTCATCCAGAAGAACGGCGATACCGAGCGGGTGGTCCTCAGCGGCCGCCAGGCCCGCCTGAAGCAGCAGATGGATGACAACACCTGGATGAACGCCCGCGCCGACAACATGGATTACAACGTCAACAGCGAAGTGATCATCCTCACCGGCAACTACAACGTCGAGTCCGACCGCGGCACCAATGCCGGCCAGCGCATGGTCTACAACACCCGCACCGGCGCGATGCAGAGCGGCGGCGACGGTACCCGCGTGCGTACCGTCATCCAGCCCAAGAACAAGGCGCCGGCAGCGCCGGGAGACAAGAAGTAATGCTCGTCGCCCAAGGCCTGCGCAAGCGCTACAAGAACCGCGAAGTCGTCAAGGACTTCGGGCTTACCCTCGACGCCGGCGAAGTGGTCGGCCTGCTCGGCCCCAACGGTGCCGGCAAGACCACCTGCTTCTACATGATCGTCGGCCTGGTGGCCGCCGATGCCGGCAGCATCGTGCTTGATGGCCAGGACATCACCGCCGATGCAATGTATACCCGCGCCAAGCTGGGCGTGGGTTACCTGCCACAGGAGCCGTCGGTGTTCCGCAAGCTCAGCGTGGCGGACAACATCCGCCTGGTGCTGGAGTTGCGCGAGGACCTGAACGCAGAAGGCCGCGAGCGTGAGCTGGCCTCTCTGCTGGAAGAACTGCAGATCACCCACGTCGCCGACCAGGCCGGCGCCAGCCTGTCTGGCGGTGAGCGCCGCCGTTGCGAGATCGCCCGCGCACTGGCCGCCAAACCGCGCCTGATCCTGCTCGACGAACCGTTTGCCGGCGTCGACCCGATCTCGGTCGGCGAAATCCAGCGCATCGTCACCCACCTCAAGCAACGCGGCATCGGCGTGCTGATCACCGATCACAACGTGCGCGAAACCTTGGGAATCTGCGACCGTGCGTATATCCTCGCTGAAGGCACTGTCCTTGCGCAGGGGGCACCGGAACAGTTGCTGGCCAATACCGACGTACGCCGCGTCTACCTGGGGGATGCTTTCACCCTCTGAGTCCGGCGGCCGCGCGGCAACGGCCTTCCCCTGGACGGAGTAGGCATGAAAGCTCGGCTGCAGACATCGATGGGGCAGAACCTGGTCATGACGCCGCAGTTGCGTCAGGCCATCCGGCTGCTGCAGATGTCCACCACCGAGCTGGAGATCGAACTGGTCGAAGCAGTGGAAACCAACCCACTGCTGGAATGGGCCGAGAACGAAGCCAGCGACGAGGACGGCAGCGCCACCGCATCCAACGATGACGCCCCCGCCGACCCCGCGCAGGGCGACATCAACGCTGATGGCGAGGACTGGGACGGCGGCGACGGCGACGAGGACTGGGCAAACGCCCGCAGCGGCTCCTTCGATGACGATGAGGGCGGTGAGCGCGAACAGGCCGCCGAACCCGACACGCTGTCCGACCACCTGCTCTGGCAACTGCACCTGTCGCACCTGAGCCCACGCGACCGCGCCATCGGCGTGGCCCTGATCGACGCCTTGGACGAAGACGGCTACCTGCGCGAAGCGCTGTCGGCCATCGCGCAGACCCTGCGCCCGGAAATCAACGCTGGCGAGGACGAGATCATCGCCGTGCTGCGCCAGGTGCAGCGCTTCGACCCTGCGGGTGTCGGCGCGCGCTCGCTGGGCGAATGCCTGACCCTGCAGTTGGAAACCCTGCCCTGCGATACACCGGGCATGGCGCTGGCCAGGCGTATCGCCGAAGGCCCGCTGGAACGCCTGCCACGCGCCGGTGTCAGCGGCATCGCGCAGGAACTCAAGCAGCCGCTGCCAGCAGTGGAAGAAGCCGTGCAGCTGTTGCGCTCGCTGGATCCGCGCCCTGGCAAGCAGTTGGGCGAGATGTCCTCCGATACCTATGTCGTCCCCGACTGCGTGGTGTGGCGCCAACGCGGCGTATGGCGCTGCGCACTGGCCGGCCATGCCGGCCCACGGGTGGTGATCAACCGCGGCTACGAACAACTGATCCGACGCTGCGGCGACGCCGATGCCACCTACCTGCGCGGCCAACTGCAGGAAGCGCGCTGGCTGTTGAAGAGCCTGCAGGCGCGTGGCGAAACCCTGTTGCGCGTGGTCAACAGCCTGCTGCAACACCAGGCCGGGTTCCTCGAATTCGGCGCGCAGGCACTGCGACCGCTAACGCTGCGTGAAATCGCCGGCGAGCTTGAGCTGCATGAATCGACGATTTCCCGCGCGATCGCCCGCAAATACGTGCGCACCCCGCGCGGCACCCTGCCCCTGCGCGCCTTCTTCGCCTCCGGCATCGACACCGAAGGCGGCGGCGAGGCATCCAGCACCGCCATCCAATCGATGATCCGCAACCTGATCGATGCGGAAAACCCGCGCAAACCACTTTCTGACGCCAAGCTGGCTGAGATGCTGAAAACAAGTGGCATACCGGTAGCGCGACGCACCGTAGCGAAGTATCGTGAAGCCATGAACATCTCTGCCTCCCACGAACGCGTACGCATTGCCTGAAGCATTCGCTGGACTGGAGCAGGGTTATTCATGACGGCAACCCGAACCACAGGAGGAATCCGATGCGTATCGAGACGTATGGCCAGCAAGTTGAAGTCACGCCCGCTCTGAAGGAGTACGTGGAAACGAAGCTGGAGAAACTGGGCCGCCACTTTGACCAGCACTGCGAGGTGCGGGTGCAGCTATCCACCCGCAAACCCGAGTATCTCGTCGTGGCGACGGTGAATCTCCCCGGCCGCACACTGCATGCAGATGCCGCCGAGCCCACCATGTACGCGGCTATCGACGTACTTTCGGACAAGCTTGACCGCCTGGTCATCAAGCACAAGGAAAAGCATCTTCCCCACGCATCGCATGCTCTGCGCGACAATGGCGCCTAGTCGCCCTTATCCGCACCCCACATGCCGTTGACCGACCTCATGGCGGCCGTGAGTACCCAAGTACTCTCGGCCGCCGACCGTGACAGCACCCTGCTCGCCGCTTCCCGCTTGCTCGCCTGCCGCGAAGCCGGGGCCGAGAGCCTTTTCCAGAGCCTGCGCGAGCGCGAAAGCGTCGGCAGCACCGCCATCGGCCATGGCATAGCCATCCCGCACGGCCGCTCGGCCAACCTGCAGCAACCACGTGGCGCCCTGTTGCGCCTGCAACAGCCGGTGGATTTCGGCGGCGATGAAGCCGTCGACCTGGTGTTCGCAATGGCCGTTCCCGAGCATTACACCCACCAGCACCTGATGCTGCTGTCGGAACTGGCCGAAATGTTCTCCGATGCAGGCGTGCGCGATGCACTGCGCAACGCCCCGGATGCGGCCACGCTCCAGCATATTTTCTCCCACCCGCAACAGGTATGCAGCGGATGAACACCAGCATCACGGCCCAGGAATTGTTCGACCAGCAACGCGAGAAGCTGGAGCTGCGCTGGGCCGCGGGCCAAAGCGGCGCGCAGCGCGAGCTGGAGGCCGGCAATACCGTCTCCCGCCGACCCTCGTTGGCCGGCTACCTCAACACCATCTACCCGAACAAAGTGCAGATCCTCGGTACCGAGGAACTGACCTGGCTCGATTCGCTGGACGCGCGCCAGCGCTGGGAAGTCATCGAGCGCATCATCCAGGCGCGACCGTTGGCGCTGGTGATCACCAAGAGCCACGGCTGCCCCGAGGACCTGCGCGCGGCGGCCGATGAATCGCAGACCCCCCTGTGGGTGTCACCGCGCCGTGGCCACGAACTGCTCAACCACCTCAGCTACCACCTGGCGCGCACCTTGGCGCCACGGGTGATCCTGCACGGCGTGTTCATGGAGATCTACTCCATCGGCGTGCTGATCACCGGCGAAGCTGGCTCGGGCAAGAGCGAGCTGGCGCTGGAACTACTCTCGCGCGGGCACCGGCTGGTGGCCGACGACGCACCCGAGTTCACCCAGATCGCCCCCGACGTACTGGATGGCACCTGCCCGGAACTGCTGCAGGACCTGCTGGAAGTCCGCGGCCTTGGGGTACTGAATGTCCGGCAGATGTTCGGTGACACTTCTGTAAAGAAGAACAAGTACCTTCGACTCATCGTCCACCTGACCAAGCCGATGACCGAGCCCAGCAGCTATGGCTATGAACGCCTTACCGGCGATTCCGGGAAGCGCCATGTGCTTGACCTGGACGTGCCGCTGATCACCTTGCCGGTGATGCCCGGACGCAACCTGGCGGTGCTGACCGAAGCCGCTACCCGCCTGCACATCCTGCGCACCAAGGGCATCGACCCGGCCGCGATGTTCATTGCGCGCCATAGCAACCTGCTGGAACAACGCAGTCAATGAACGCTCCACTGCAACCAGTCCTGGTGATCGTCAGCGGCCTGTCCGGCTCGGGCAAGTCGGTCGCGCTGAAGACCTTTGAAGACCTGGATTACTACTGCTCCGACAACATCCCGGTGAGCCTGCTGCCGGAGTTCGTACGCAGCGTGCTGGGCCGACGCGACGAAAGCAGCCCGCGCCGCCTCGCCGTCGGCATCGATGTGCGCGGACGCAGCGACCTCAGCCTGCTAGGCCAATGGCGCAAGATCGCCACTGATTACGGCATCGACGCCCGCCTGCTGTTTTTCGAAGCTGACGATGACACCCTGCTCGCGCGTTATGCCGACACCCGTCGCCGGCACCCGCTGAGCCAGCTGGGCCTGTCGTTGCCGGAGGCCATCGCGCACGAACGGGTGCTGACCGCGCCGCTGCGCAGGGAAGCCGACGCCATCATCGACACCACCCGCTTGAACGTGCACCAGCTGCGGCGGCAGGTGATCACCGAGTTCGCCCTGGCCCAGCAGGGCAAGCTGTCGTTGTTGTTCGAGTCCTTCGCCTACAAGCGCGGCGTCCCCGCCGAGGCCGACTTCGTGTTCGATGCACGGGTACTGCCCAATCCACACTGGGACCCGGAGCTGCGTTCGCTCACTGGCCGCGACCGCAACGTCCGCGAGTACCTGGACGTGCAGCCGGACGTGATCCGCTACGTCACCCAGCTGCAGGATCTACTCGATACCTGGCTACCCAAGCTGGGCAGCGAGACCCGCAGCTACGTCACCGTTGCCTTTGGTTGCACCGGCGGCAAGCACCGCTCGGTTTACCTGGCCGAACGGCTGGCACGCCACGCCCGCGAACAGGGCTGGCAGGACGTGGCGACCTTCCATCGCGAACAGGATTGACGGTTACACGCGCAGGCCGTGGCGCCTGCGCTGAATGGCACACAGAAGACAGATTTAAGCGCTATCGCGGACTTGCCCTGACCTGTTAACGTTCAGTCATGACCTGCGGCATTCTCCTTGTGACCCATCCTGGTGTCGGCACTTCCCTGCTGGAAGTGGCGACCACGTTGTTGCGGCAGCTACCGCTCAAAACCGAAGCCTTTGAAGTGCCCTTCGATGCCGACCTGGACGCGCTGCTGCCGTCCGCGTCGGCGGCGATGCGACGGGTGGAGGGCGATGAGGGCGTGCTGGTGTTGACCGACCTGTACGGCGCCAGCCCCAGCAACCTCGCTGCCCGCCTGGCGCGGCTGGGAACACCGGTGCGGCGCGTGTCCGCACTGAGCCTGCCGATGCTGCTGCGGGTCATGAACTACCCGGAACAGGGACTGGACCAACTGCCCGCCACTGCGGCGGCGGGCGCCCGCAATGGAGTCATTACAGACGATGCTTGAACGAGAACTCATAGTTTCAAACCGCCTGGGCCTGCATGCCCGCGCAACCGCCAAACTGGTGCAGGTGCTGTCCGGCTTCCGCTCCAATGCCACGCTGTTGGCCAAGGGTCGCGAAGTCAACGCCAAGAGCATCATGGGCGTGATGCTGCTGGCCGCTGCCCAGGGCACGCCGGTGACGGTGCGCGTTGACGGCGACGACGAAGCCGAAGCACTGGAAGCCGTTACCGCCCTGTTCGAGCGCCGTTTCGACGAGGACAACTGATGCCAGCGGTCGCCCAGCCACCTGCCACCATCCGCACAGGATGCCAGCCGTGACCCGGCTGCAGGGGCTGTCGGCGTCGCGCGGTACCGCACTGGGGCGCGCGCGGGTGCGCCTGCCCCATGTGCAGGACGTGGGCGAGAAGCGGGTTGCCGCTGCCGCGGTCGAGCAGGAGCTCGAACGCCTGCACCGCGCCACCGATGCAGCCCGCGCCGAAATGCGCGAACTGCGCACCCGCCTGCAAGGTGCCCTGCCCGCTGAAGTGGGCGAGTTCCTCGACCTGCATGCCATGCTGCTGGACGACCCGGAACTGCTCAGCGCGCTCGACGAACTGGTACGCAGCAAACGCTACAGCGCCAGCCATGCACTGCGGGTGCAGCGCGATCGTCTGGCGCAGGTGTTTGAAGGCATGGAAGACGCCTATCTCAAAAGCCGGCTGGATGACCTGGACCACGTCATCGGCCGCATCCAATCGTTCCTGCACAAACGCACCACCACCGTGAAGGGCCTGGCCGGAGAGATCCTGGTCTGCGAGAACGTGGCACCGTCCGAACTGGCGCAACTGCAGTCGCAGGGCGTGGTCGGCATCATCAGCAGCGCTGGCAGCGTGCTCTCGCACAGCGCCATCCTCGCCCGCAGCCTGCACATGCCCCTGGTCGTGGGTGCCAGCGCCATCCTGCAGAAGGTCAGCGACGGCGATGTGCTCATCGTCGACGGTGCCAGCGGCGCGATCGTGCTCGATCCCGGCCCCGACGACCTGCGTCAATACCGTGCCCGGCAGCGTGAGCTGGCACGCGAACAGCGCCAGCTCGGCCGCCTGCGCGGCAAGCCGACGCGCACGCTCGATGGCGTGGAAATCACCTTGCTGGCCAATGCCGAGTCACAGGATGACGTGCTCCAGGCACATGCCCTGGGCGCGCGCGGGCTTGGCCTGTACCGCACCGAATTCCTGTTCCTGCAGCGTAACCAGCTGCCGAACGAAGACGAGCAGTTCCGCATTTACCGCGATACCGTGCTGGCCATGAGCGGCCTGCCGGTGACCATCCGTACCCTGGACCTGGGCGCGGACAAGGCCGACCGTACCGGGCTGGTACTCGGCAGCGAGGAAAACCCGGCATTGGGATTGCGCGGCGTGCGCTTGTCGCTAGCGCGGCCCAAAGTCTCCGATACCCAGCTGCGCGCGATCCTGCGCGCATCCGGTTATGGCCCGGTGCGCATCCTGGTGCCGATGCTGACCACCCGTGAGGAAATCATGGCGGTCCGGCGGCGGCTGTCGCGACTGACCGCCCTGCTGCGCAACGAAGGCCATGAGGTCGCCGACAACATCCAGGTCGGCGCCATGATCGAAGTGCCGGCGGCAGCCATCGCGGTAGAGACCTTCATCGACCAGGTCGACTTCCTGTCGGTCGGCACCAACGACCTGGTGCAATACCTGCTGGCCGCCGACCGCAACAACGAGGCCGTGGCCGAGCTGTACTCACCGCTGCATCCAGCGGTGCTGCGCCTGCTGCTGCATGTGATTGAAACCGCGCAGCGCCACGACACACCGGTGGCGGTATGCGGCGAAATCGCCGGTGATGCGCGAATGACCGCCATGTTGCTGGCATTGGGGCTGACCGAGTTCAGCCTGCACCCCGGTACCTTGCTGGAAGTGCGTCAGGCCATCCGTGGACTGGACCTGGGCACACTGCGTGCACAGACCCCTGCGCTGCTTGCCGCGCGTGACCGCCGCGGAATCGAACGCTGGATCAGCGGCACGGCACAGGACTAAGCCACACAAAGCCGTGCAATGGGCTGGCCTTGCACGCGATAATGACGGGCTGAACACCTCCGGTGGCGCATGCTGCTCCCCGGATAGCGGCCATTTCATTTCCGGGAGCTGCGCATGGCCGAAGCCGTACGCCACGACAAGACTGCACGCCAGCTGCGGATGCTCTCCGATGCACTCGACAGTGGCCGACTGGGCCCGGTGCGGCGCCTGGTCAACACCTTGTCGCCAGCCGAGATCGGCAACCTGCTCGAATCGCTGCCTCCGGGCAAGCGCGAAGTGGTGTGGGGCCTGGTCGATGCCGAGGACGACGGTGAGGTGCTGGTCCACGTCGGCGAGGATGTGCGCGAAAGCCTGCTGGCGGACATGGACGCGGACGAGATCATCGCCGCCGTCGAAGACCTGGACATCGACGACCTTGCCGATCTGGTCGAGGACCTGCCCGACACCGTCATCGACGAAGTGCTCAAGTCGATGGACCGCGAGAACCGCGAGCGGCTCGAGCAGGTGCTGTCCTATCCGGAAGACACCGCCGGCCGTTTGATGAACCCGGACGTGGTCACCGTGCGCGCCGACGTCAACGTCGACGTGGTGCTGCGTTACCTGCGCCTGCGCGGCGAGCTACCCGACCACACCGATCACCTGTTCGTGGTCAGCCGCCGTCACCAGTACCTGGGCCGCCTGTCATTGGCCTCGCTGGTTACCCACGAAGACACCACCCCGATCAATCGCCTGATCGACGACGAGCAGCCAGCCATCGATGTGGGCGAAAGCGCCGACGAAGTGGCACGCCAATTCTCCGACCATGACTGGGTTTCAGCCCCGGTGGTGGACGACAACAACATCCTCATCGGCCGCATCACCATCGATGACGTGGTCGACATCATCCGTGGCCAGGCCGATCACCAGGCCTTGGGTGCGGCCGGCCTGGACGAAGACGAAGACCTGTTCAGTCCGGTCTGGCGCGCCATGCGCCGGCGCCTGATGTGGCTGTCGGTCAACCTCTGCACGGCCTTCCTTGCCTCCAGCGTGGTCGGCCATTTCGAGGGCACCATCGACAAGCTGGTGGCGCTCGCGGTGCTGATGCCGATTGTCGCCGGCCTTGGCGGCAATGCCGGCACCCAGGTACTGGCGCTGATGATCCGCGGCCTGGCGCTGGGTCAGGTGGGCGCTTCCAATGCACGCACCCTGTTGTGGAAAGAACTGCGCGTGGCCCTGCTCAACGGCGTGGTGCTCGGCACGGTACTGGGCCTGATCGTACTGGCATGGTTCCACATGCCCGGCTTGTCGCTGGTGATTGCCATCGCGCTGACCTTCAACCTGTTGTTTGCCGCATCTGCCGGCGTGCTGGTGCCACTGACACTCAAGCGCCTGGGTTTCGATCCAGCGCTGGCCAGCGGCATCTTCCTGACCGCCGTCACCGACTCGATGGGCTTCTTCACCTTCCTCGGCCTGGCCACTATGGTGTTGCTGCACTGACGGCAGGACCGCAGCCCGGGTAAGCACCAGCGCTCCCGGGGCTCTCCGCAAAGAACTCCCGGGTGCGCTTCCGCTTACCCGGGCTACATTTCCCCGCTCTTGCTTCAGGCCCTGCCCATGACCATCACCGTAAACGACTACTACCAGACCGGCTGGCGCGAAGAGCTGCACAACTGCCCCGCCTGCGAATGGAAAGGCAGCTCACGGCAGATGGAAATGGAGCTGCACGACGAGCAGACCGAATACGCCTGCCCCGAATGCGAGTACCCGTTGCTGGTAGTGCAACACCCGGACCTGACCCAGGTGCAGGCCGCTGCAGCAGCTGGCAATGAAGAAGCACAGCAGCAGCTGGCGATCCTGGCAATGGCGCCGCGCAGCTGAGCGCCTGCACCGGAGCCCCCCTACCGATTCGCTGCGGCTCCGGCTACGCTGGCCTCCACATCGCTGCGCGGGGGACGTATGCGTTATCTGCTTTGTATTGCCCTGGCGTTGGCCTGCGCCAACGCACTTGCTGACGAACCCGACGATCCAGTCAGACTCAGCACCTCACAGATCTACTCACGGCCCGGTGAGCCAGCGCTGGGCAAGGAGTTGCGCGCTTCCGTGCAGGAGGCCAACGCCCTGAATCTGAAAGGCGAGCATGCCCAGGCCAAAGCCCTGCTACTCGATGTCGCACGACAATGTGACGCTTACCGTGCAGCGCCAGGACGACGTTCGCTGAGCTTCCGCACCCAACGCCAGTACGAGCTATACCTGCGCGATCACGGCGACGGCGAGCCCATCGACTGGCTGGACAGCGCCTGTGCCAACGTTTACATCCAGCTGGGCTACATCGCCGTGGAACTGCGCGATGCGGCGCAGGCAATACGATGGCTGGACAAGGCCCACGCAACCGCGCCCTATGAACCGGAAGCGCTGACCGAACGTGGCGCGGCGCTGAACATGAGCAAAGACTGGTCGGCAGCGCTGAGCAGTTACCAGCAGGCGTTGGCATTGACCCGCAACCATCCTGAAGCAGCGTACGCCGAGGCGCTGGCACTACGCGGAACCGGCTATGCCTTGATTGAGCTGGGTGACTTGGACGCAGCCCAGACAGCGTACGAAGAGTCATTGGCACTGGAGCCCGGCAACAAGGTTGCCGAGAACGAAATGACCTACATCCAGCAGCAACGCAAGCGCCAGGCAGGGAAACCTTAGCCACCCAGGTAGTGCCGAGCCATGCTCGGCAGAGGCTTTACCGGTAATGCCCCAGCCGAGCATGGCTCGGCTCTACAGTGGGGGCATCACGCAATCCCAACCGGCTTGTGGGAGCGGCGTAAGCCGCGAAGCTGGCAATGCTTGAAAGGCTCAAGCCCTTCCCGGCCCTCCCCTCGGCGCAAGGGAGGGAGACAAGCGGCATAGCCGGCACCGATCAACCCAACAGGGTTTCCAGCACCGCCATGCGCACGGCCACGCCGTTGGCGACCTGCCGCAATACCCACGACTGCGGGCCGTCGGCCACTTCGTCGGTGACTTCCACGCCGCGGTTGATCGGGCCCGGGTGCAGCACCGCTGCATCCTTGGCCGCACGCTTCAGGCGTTCGCTGTTGAGACCATAATCAGCGTGGTACTGCTCCAGCGAAGGCACCAGGCCTTCTTCCATGCGCTCGCGCTGCAGACGCAGCATCATCAGTGCATCGGCACCTTCGAGCATCGCGTCGAAATCCTGGCCCAGCACACAGCCCTGCACGATGTCATCGTCCGGCAGCAGCGACTGCGGGCCGCAGATGCGGATCTCACCCACGCCCAGCGTGCGCATGGCCTGCAGGTCGGTGCGCGCAACGCGCGAGTGCTTCACGTCACCGACGATCACCACCTTGAGCTTGGAGAAATCCGGGCCCTTGGCCTGGCGCAGCGTCAACATGTCCAGCAGGCCCTGGGTCGGGTGCGCACTGCGGCCGTCGCCAGCATTGATCAGCGCCGTGCCCTCGCCCGCCGCCGCTGCCAGCGCGGCTACCGCACCATCCTCCGGGTGACGCACGACGAAGCCACGCACACCCATCGCTTCAAGATTCTTGAGCGTGTCGCAGGCAGTCTCGCCCTTGCGGGTTGATGAGGTGGAAGCATCGAAATTCAGTACGTCCGCGCCCAGTCGCTGTGCCGCCAGCTGGAACGAGCTGCGGGTACGCGTGGACGGTTCAAAGAACAACGTGCACACCGCCGTACCCAACAGCACACCGCGCTTGTTGCTGATGCGACCGACCGCGGCATCGCGGATCTGGCCGGCACGGTCCAGCAACTGCAGCAGGGTTTCCCGCGGCAATCCATCCAGGGTCAGCAGGTGGCGCAGGCGTCCTTGGTCATCGAGTTGCGAAGCGGTCATGGTGAGGTCTTCGGAGTCAGGGAATGGGGGTGGCTTCGTGCGGTGCCGACAACCAGCGCTCGACGATGACCGCAGCAGCGACTGCATCGAGGTTGGCGGCGTCACGGCGACGTTTGCGGCCTTCGGCGCGCTCGACGGCAAACCGCTGCGCGGCCTCCACCGAACTGGAGCGCTCATCCATCAGCAGCACCGGCACCTTGTAGCGTTGCTGCAGCTGCCGGGCAAAGGCATGCGCGCGCTTGCGGTTGGGCTGGTCGTCGCCTTCCAGGGTCAGCGGGTCGCCGACGATCATGCCTTGCGGCCGCCACTCCCGGTGCAGGCGATCCAGCGCGGTCCAATCCGGGCCGTTGCCATGCACGTCGACCACGGCAAGGGCGCGTGCGCCGACCCCGAGCGAGCTGCCGATGGCAACACCGATGCGGCGCGAGCCGACATCGAAACCCAGCACGGTGCTGGTGGTGGAAAGCGAGCTCGACTCAGGCACGACCGCTGTATCCGGTGACCATGAACAGATCCACGCCGATGCGTGAACCGGCGAGCTGCCAGCGCTCCTCCAACGGTGTATCGAACAGCACGGCGGCATCGGCAGGCACGGTCAGCCAGCTGTTATCAGCCAGCTCCTGTTCGAGCTGCCCCTCACTCCAGCCGGCACAGCCGAGCGTGACCAGCGCATTGCGCGGGCCTTCGCCACGGGCCATCGCCTCGAGGATGTCGCGGGAGGTGGTCAGGTAGAGGCCGTCGGCTACTTTCAGGCTGGAATCCCAGGCACGCGCATCGTCATGGATGACGAAACCACGCTCGGTGTGCACCGGGCCGCCGTTGAGCACCGGCACGGCGCACAGATCACCGTCGTCGGTATCTATCTCCATCTGCGCGAACACGTCGCCCAGGGTGAAATCGGAAGCCTGGTTGACCACTACCCCCATCGCGCCGTTGTCGTCGTACTGACAGATCAGCGCCACGCTACGCGCGAACAGTGGGTCGGAAAGCGATGGCAACGCCACCAGCAGGTGATTGGCTAGAGGTAGCGACTGCACGGACATGTCTGCATTCTAACGGTTGCGGCCGCCCAAGGCTCATAGCGGCGATAATCCCGATGTCCTTCAGCCGGAGATGCCCATGACCTATTACTGCGACTTCGCGCCTGGCCACCCTGTGCATGGGCCCTACCACGACAACGAATATGGCTTCCCGCAGCGGGATGAACGCGAGCTGTTCGAACGCCTGCTGCTCGAAATCAACCAGGCTGGGCTGAGCTGGGAAACCATCCTGCGCAAGCGCGAGGGCTTCCGCGCGGCCTACAGTGGCTTCGACGTGGATGCCGTGGCGGCTTACGGTGAGGCCGACATCGCCCGGCTGCTGGCCGATGCATCCATCATCCGCAACCGGCTCAAGGTACTGGCTGCCATTCACAACGCCCAGGTGATCCAGCAGCTGCGCGCCTCTCACGGCAGCTTCGCGCAGTGGCTGGACGCGCAGCATCCGCTGTCCAAGCCGGAGTGGGTGAAGCTGTTCAAGAAGACCTTCAAGTTCACCGGTGGTGAGATCACCGGCGAGTTCCTGATGAGCCTGGGCTACCTGCCCGGCGCGCACCGCGAGGACTGCCCGGTGATGGTGCGGCTTGCGGCGATTGGGCCGGCCTGGATGGGGCGGTAAGGCTGGGATTGGGGATTGGGGATTGGGGATTGGGGATTGGGGATTGGGGATTGGGGATTGGGGTTCGGGGTTCGGGGTTCGGGGTTCGGCTTTGTGTAGCCCGGGTAAGCGCAGCGCACCCGGGATGACGGATATCGCTGATCTGTCAAGCACTTCCGCCAACAGCCCCGGGTGCGCTGCGCTTACCCGGGCTACAAGGCTTGAGAGCCAGAACTAGAGCCAAAGCCAAAGCCAAAGCACCCCTCCCCGGCCCTCCCTTTCGCGCAGCGAAGGGGAGGGTTCGGGAGGGGTGCTTTTGCTGTTGCCGCCCTAAAACACAAACAAAAAAAACCGCCCCAATGGAGCGGTTTTTCCAATCACCCGGTCCGCCTGGATCAGCGGACCTCGGCGATCTCCACGCCATCCAGGCCCTGCGACAAGGTCTTGGCATCGCCACCCTGCGACAGTTTGATGCGCAGCCGCACCTCGTTCTGCGAGTCGGCATAGCGCAAGGCGTCGTCGTAGCTGATCTCGCCGGCCTGGTACAACTCGAACAGGCTCTGGTCGAAGGTCTTCATGCCCAACTGGACCGAATCCTTCATCACTTCCTTCAGCTTGTGCACTTCGCCTTCGCGGATGTAGTCCTGCACCAGCGGCGTACCCAGCAGGATCTCCATCGCCACGCGGCGGCTCTTGCCGTCCGGGGTCGGGATCAGCTGCTGCGCGACCACGCCCTTCAGGTTCAGCGACAAATCCATCAGCAGCTGGTTGCGGCGGTCTTCCGGGAAGAAGTTGATGATGCGATCCATCGCCTGGTTGGCGTTGTTGGCATGCAGCGTGGCCAGCACAAGGTGGCCTGTTTCCGCAAACGCGACGGCGTGGTCCATGCCTTCGCGGGTACGGATTTCGCCGATCATGATCACGTCCGGTGCCTGTCGCAGCGTGTTCTTCAATGCGGCTTCCCAGGTGTCGGTGTCGATGCCGACCTCGCGCTGGGTGACGATGCAGCCTTCGTGCTTGTGCACGAATTCGATCGGGTCCTCGATGGTGATGATGTGACCGGTCGAGTTCTGGTTGCGGTAGCCGATCATCGCCGCGAGCGAAGTCGATTTACCGGTACCGGTGGCACCGACGAACAGGATGATGCCGCGCTTGGTCATCGCCAGCGTCTTGATCACCGGCGGCAGGCTCAGCTCTTCCACGGTGGGAATGCGCGTCTCGATGCGGCGCAGCACCATGCCGACCTGGTTGCGCTGGTAGAAACAGCTCACACGGAAGCGACCCACGCCGGAAACGCCGATGGCGAAGTTGCATTCGTGGGTCTTTTCAAACTCCTCGCGCTGCGACGGCGTCATCACGTTGAGCACCATGTCGCGACTCTGCTGCGGGGTCAGTGGTGTCTGCGTGATCGGCGCGATCTTGCCATTGACCTTCATCGACGGCGGCATGCCGGCGGTGATGAACAGGTCCGACGCCTTCTGGTGCGCCATCAGCTTGAGGAACGAGGTGAAATCGATAGTGCTCATGGGTGGCTCCCTTTGGGAGCCGGGAGTGGAGATTCGAGATTGGGGATTCGCATCCCGTCTCGCCTCCTGCATCCCGGCCTCTGCAAGTCTCTAATCCCGAATTTCCAATCCCGAATACCGGCACTTACTCGAACAGACGCTTGTCCTTGGCATATTCCTTGGCCTGATTGCGCGTGATCAGGCTGCGCTTGACCAGGTCCTGCAGGTTCTGGTCCAGCGTCTGCATGCCCACCTGCTGCCCGGTCTGGATGGACGAGTACATCTGCGCCACCTTGTCTTCGCGGATCAGGTTGCGGATGGCCGGGGTGGCCACCATGATTTCGTGCGAGGCGATGCGGCCGCCCCCCACTTTCTTCAACAACGCCTGCGAGATCACCGCACGCAACGACTCGGACAACATCGAGCGCACCATCGGCTTTTCGCCGGCCGGGAACACGTCGATGATACGGTCGATGGTCTTGGCCGCCGAGCTGGTATGCAGCGTACCGAACACGAGGTGGCCGGTTTCCGCCGCGGTCAGTGCCAGACGGATGGTTTCAAGGTCACGCAATTCGCCGACCAGGATGATGTCCGGGTCTTCACGCAACGCCGAGCGCAGCGCTTCATTGAAGCCATGCGTGTCGCGGTGCACTTCGCGCTGGTTGATCAGGCACTTCTGCGAGGTGTGCACGAATTCGATCGGATCCTCGACGGTGAGGATGTGGCCGTATTCGTTCTTGTTGATGTGGTCGATCATCGCCGCGAGCGTGGTCGACTTGCCCGAACCGGTCGGGCCAGTCACCAGGATCAGGCCCTGCGGCTGTTCGATCAGCTGGCGGAAGATCGGCGGGCAGCCGAGGTCTTCCAGCGTCAGCACTTCCGAGGGAATGGTACGGAACACCGCACCAGCACCACGGTTCTGGTTGAAGGCGTTGACGCGGAAACGCGCCAGCGACGGAATCTCGAAGGAGAAGTCGACCTCGAGGAACTCTTCGTAGTCGCGCCGCTGCTTGTCCGACATGATGTCGTACACAAGCGCGTGCACCTGCTTGTGGTCCAGCGCCGGGATGTTGATGCGGCGGACGTCACCGTCCACACGGATCATCGGCGGCAAGCCGGCAGAGAGGTGAAGATCCGAGGCCTTGTTCTTGACCGAGAACGCCAAAAGTTCTGCGATATCCATACGTCGCTATGTCCCCTGCGTTGCGAGTATCTGGAAGGTGTTTCCCCTGGCGGGCAGTATAGCCTTCCCGTGAACGAGGTAGATGCTTTGCAGACCGTGCCTTTGGCGATACTCCAGCAGCAGATCCTGGCCGTCCCCGGCCCCGCCCCGGCGGTACGCCTGCTGGCCGTTTCCAAGCTGCAGCCGGCCGCCGCCGTGGCCGGGCTGGCCGCCCAGGGCCAGCGCGCATTCGGCGAGAACTACGTACAGGAGGCCGCCGCCAAGGCCGAGGCCCTGGCAGCGCTTGGCTTGGAATGGCACCTGATCGGCCACCTGCAATCCAACAAGGCTGAACTGGCGGCCAAGGTGTTCGACTGGGTGCAGACCGTTGACCGGGCCAAGCTGGTCACGGCGCTGGCCCGACACCGGCCGGCAGACCGGCCGCCCCTCAACGTGCTGATCCAGGTCAACATCGACGATGAAGACAGCAAGCACGGTTGCCAGCCCGACGAGGTAAACGTCCTGGCCGAGGCCATCGCCGCCGAACCCCGGCTATGCCTGCGTGGCCTGATGGCAATCCCGGCACCGTTCCCGGAACCGGCCCGGCGGATGGCCGCGTTCGCCCGCATGAAGGACCTGTTCGATGCGCTGGCGGCACGCCAGCGGCAGGTCGATACACTCTCCATGGGCATGAGCGCCGATTTCGCCGATGCCATTGCCGCCGGCTCGACCATGGTCCGGGTCGGCACTGCCCTGTTCGGGCACCGTCCCACCCCATGACCGCAATCGAGGCTGCAGCGATGAGCACCACCCCGCACAACGACCTACCGGACACCGACATCGCCTTCATCGGCGGCGGCAACATGGCCCGCAGCCTCATCGCCGGACTGATCCGGCGCGGCATGCCAGCCGCCCGCCTGCACGTGGCCGAGCCGGTGGCCGCGCTGCGTGATGCCTTGCAGCAAGATTTCGCGGTCAACACCTACGAGCAGGCAGCGCAGGCCGCCAGCCATGCGGGGTTGTGGCTGATGGCGGTGAAACCGCAGGTGATGCGCGAGGTCTGCGCCTCACTGGCCGGGCATGCAGCCACGCAGCAGCCGGTGGTGGTGTCGATTGCCGCCGGCATCACCGCCGCACAACTGCAGCGCTGGCTGGGCGGCAATCAGGCCGTGGTGCGAGCCATGCCCAACACCCCCGCCCTGCTCGGCGCAGGCGTCACCGGCCTGTACGCCAACGAACGGGTGACCGCCACGCAGCGCGCGCAGGCTGACCAGGTACTTGCCAGCGCCGGCCGCACCGTGTGGATGGATCAGGAAGCCCAGATGGATGCGGTGACCGCTGTCTCCGGCAGCGGCCCTGCTTATGTCTTCCTGCTGGCCGAGGCGATGGAAGCCGCCGCCCTGCAGCAAGGCCTGTCAGCGGAAGCCGCGCGCACACTGGTGCTGGACACGGTGCTGGGTGCTGCACGCATGCTTACCGAGGCCGGCGAAGCCCCGGCCGAGCTGCGCCGCCGCGTCACCTCGCCGGGCGGCACTACCCAGGCAGCGATAGAAACCTTCCAGGCCGGTGGCTTTGAAGCACTTACCGCCAGCGCCATCGCCGCCGCTGCCCGCCGCGGCAGCGAACTGTCCGCCGCCAACGACTGAAGCCCGCTTGCCAGCCCACCCAGGGAGACCCGCCATGCCCCGTCTGCTGCCGTTGCTGTGCCTTGCCCTGCTCGGGCTGGCTGCCTGCTCCGCCCAGGAAACCCCGCGACCGGCGCAACTGGTCGCGGCGCAGCCAGGCCATAGCGACCTGGGCGCACTGCGCGTGCACTACAACCTGCTGCCAACCCTGGCGATGAACCAGGCCGTGGCCAGCAGCTACGGTGTACAACGGCAGGCCAACCGCGCCTTGCTGGTGGTCGCCCTGCGGCAATTGGCCAATGGCGACGAACAGCCTGCCCTGGGCACGGTGCAGGCCAACGCCATCGATCTGTCAGGGAAGCGCCAGACGGTGACGCTACGCGCGGTGCAGACCGGCGACTACACCGACCTGATAGGTGAACTGGACGCACATCCGCACGACCAGCTGCGCATCGAACTGCAGGTGAGCAGCGCAGCTGGCGCTGGCGACGTTCGATTCCAGCGGAATTTCTGAATCGACCCCTAACCGGAAACGTCGACGGCTCCCACCCTGATACCTGCCGTTGAGTCCATTCTGCAGATGCCGCACGCCAGAATTTGTTCAAATAAAATCAACTGGTTAGGAGCGTGAAAACCTGATCTGGCACGACCACTGCCTATTCACTGACGTGAAGGCAGCTGTACCCAAGGTCAAATTGACAGACGGGCAACGCGGACGATACTGGCGCCCTTCACAGCTACGCCCGCGCCCCAAGGGATGCGGTCGGTGTCGGACGAGCCCGCATGACCTCCCCCGCTCAACCTGTCGTAACTCCGTTGTTGCAGCTGCAAGGCTGGGGCATGCGCCGTGGCCGCCGTACCGTGTTGGCCGACATCGACCTGCAGCTGGATGGCCCCGGTTGCGTGGTGCTGATGGGGCCCGCTGGTACAGGCAAATCCAGCCTGCTGCAGGCACTGTCCGGCCAGCACAGCGCACATGGCGAACGTTGGGGCCAACTGCACTTCCAGGGCCAACCGCTGGAGGCAGCGACGCTGCCGCCCGCGCTGGTGCAGCAGCAGCCACGTGAACTCGGTTTCAGCGTGCTGGAGAACCTCAGCGCGGCACTGCGCCAACAGCAGAGCAGCAGCCCATCAGCCTTGCGTGCACAGGTCGAGCAGCGCCTGCAGGCACTCGGGGCGAACGCGTTGCTGGATCAACTCACCCAACGCGTGATCGATCTGCCGCGTGCGCTTGCCCGCCAATTGGCGATCGTGCGCGCAGCATTCAGCGGCAGCCCCTTGCTGCTGATCGACGAGCCCACCAGCGAGCTGGACAGCGCCGATGCCGACGCCGTGCTGCAACTGATGGAGCGGCTGGCCTCCCAGCACACCTGTTTGGTCACCCTGCACCATCAAGGGCAAGCCCGGCGCATCGCCCAGCGCGTGCTGCTGCTTGCCGGTGGCCGTATGCAGGTGGATGCCAGCGCTGACGCCTTCTTCGCCAACCACATGCAGCACCCGGTGCTGGCGCAGTTCCTGCGCACCGGCAGCTGCCATGTGCCCGCGCCGGATGCACGCGCCGAGGATCTGGCAGAAGGTGTTCCGCTGCCGGCATCGATTCCTGCTGCCATTGCAACACCCGCTCCAGCACCGTCTGTTCCCGCACCTGCGCAGCCATCGCCACGGCTCACCCCGGCGCCGGTCTCGCTGCCGGCTACGCCCAGCCGGCGCGGCCCGAACGGCTTCCATTGGCTGGTGCCTGGCAGACTGGCCGGTTGCCCGATGCCCGGTGTGGTGTTCGCCATCGACCATGACCTTGCCCTGCTGCGCGGCATGGGCATTACTGTGCTGGTCAACCTGACCGAACGCGAGATGCCAGCCGAACTGCTGGCCGCGCACGGCCTGCGCAGCTATCACCTCGGCATCGCCGACCGTGGTGCTCCGCCACTGCTGTGGGCCAAGCTGCTGCTGGCCAAGATCGAGGTCATGCAGCGCGCTGGCGAAGTCGTTGCCGTGCACTGCCTGGCCGGGCTCGGCCGCACCGGCCTGGTGCTGGCGGCGTGGCTGGTCCGCGAAGGCCTCACCGCCGAGGAGGCGCTGCGCCGCCTGCGCACCATCGAGCCAGGCTTCGTGCAATCCAAGGAGCAGGAAGACCTGCTGCACGCGCTGGAAGAAAACCTGCTCATCCGCGCCTGCGATTGAGCCCTCCCGTTATCCGTGGCCAGGCTGCCCCGCGGCCTGCGCAGCGTTGTCTTTCACCCTCCCCCAAGGAACCCCGATGTCCCTAGATACCACCCTGCAGCAATCCGTTGCCTCCATCCCCGAATGCGTGGCCGCCGGCTATGTAGATATCAGTTCCGGCATGCTGCTGGCAGTGCGCACCGTGGATTCGCATCCGCGTGAAGTGCTGGATCTGGTCGCCGCTGCCACCGCCGACCTGTACCAGGGCCCGAACATCCGCAGCATCGAGCAGATGTTCCGCCGTGCACGTGGACTGGAAGACCAGGAAGGCGCGCACTATTTCCAGGAAATCATCGTCAACAGCGAAAACCTGATCCACATTTTCATGCGCGGCAAGCGCTACCCGGATTACGTGATGGTGTTCGTCTGCCGCCGCACCGCCAACCTCGGCATGGCATTGACCCGCTCACGCCTGGCGATGCCGCTGATCGAAGCGGAACTCTGATCCAGCCGGGCCAGCCGATGTGGCCTGGACGGCGAACGCTGCTGGCCTGTCCTTCCGATACCCGGCAGCGCTCCGGCCCAGCGCGGTTTGGCTAACCCACGCGCTGCGGTCCTTCGCCCTTCTGGCCGAGCACATCCTGCGGATTCAGCAGCCCGCAGCGCTTCAATGACAGGCAGCCACAGCCGATGCAATCGCTGAGCTGGTCACGCATGAACTGCAGCGTGGCGATGCGCTCGTCCAGTTCCTTGCGCCAACGCGCCGACATTCGCGCCCAGTCGGCCTTGTTTGGCGCGCGCCCTTCGGGCAGCTCCGCCAGTCGCTCAGCCACCGCCTGCAATGGCATTCCCACCCGCTGCGCGGCCTGGATCAATGCCAGCCGCCGCAGCACATCGCTGCTGAAACGCCGCTGGTTGCCCGCCGTGCGTTGGCTCTGGATCAGCCCCTTGCGCTCGTAGAAGTGCAGGGCCGACACCGCGACACCGCTGCGACGAGCCACATCCCCGACACTGAGTTCCCGCATCGACATCACTTGACCTCAACCATGGTTGAGGTGTGATGCTGCACGCCCTCCAGCAGCAACTCAAGCAGCAGCGTCGCACCATGAGTTCACAAAGCATCACCAAGGCCACACCAGCCAGCACCTCCATCCTCGCGCCGCAGTACCGCGCAACCACCTTCGGCATGGTCGCGCTGATCTCGCTGATCGCCTTCGAGGCGCTGGCCGTGGCGGCGGCAATGCCGAGCGTGGCGCTGGCATTGGACGGCCTGCGACTGTACGCACTGGCATTCGGCGGCGCATTGGCGACCAGCGTGATCGGCATGACACTGGCTGGCCGCATGTGCGACCAGCAAGGCCCGGCACGACCGCTGTGGCTCGGACTGGGGAGCTTCCTGATCGGACTGGTGCTGGCTGGATTGGCGCACCGCATGGATGTGCTGATCATCGGGCGCCTGCTGCAGGGCGTCGGCATCGGCGCCATATCCGTGTCGCTCTATGTGCTGGTGGCCCGCACGTATCCCGAAGCACTGCGCCCAAAAGTGTTTGCCGCGTTCTCCGCAGGCTGGGTGGTGCCTTCGCTGATCGGACCAGGCCTGAGTGGGCTGATCGTGCAACATCTTGGCTGGCGCTGGGTCTTCCTCAGCGTACCGGTGCTGGCCTTGCCCGCCGCGTGGCTGTTGTTACCGGCACTGCGCAGCACGCGCTCCAGCAACCGCAACGATGGCAGCCAACGCCCGGTGGTGCGCTGGGCGATCGGTACAGCCTTGGCAGCGCTGTTGCTGTACGTCGGTGGGCAGTTGCAGGGCATGCAGCTGCTTGCCGTGATGACTGCGGCGGTAGCTGCACTGGTGTTCTGCGCACGCCACCTGCTGCCACCCGGCACCCTGCTGCTGCGCCGCGGGCTGCCCAGTGTGATCGCCCTGCGCGGCATCGCCGCCTCGGCCTTCTTCGGCTGCGAGGCATTCCTGCCGTTGTTGCTGCAACGCGAACGCGACCTGTCGCCGCTCTGGGCCGGTGCGGCATTGAGCCTGGGCGCGCTGGGCTGGTTCTCCGGTTCGTGGCTGCAGGGCCACCAGCACTTTGGCTGGAACCGCATGCGCATGCTGCAGACCGGCACCTGGTTGATGCTCGCCGGCCTGCTGGTCAGCGTACTGACGCTGTATCCCAGCGTGCCGTTGATGCTGGCCCTGGCGGGTTGGTCGCTGACCGGGTTGGGCATGGGCCTGATCTATCCCAGCCTGTCGGTGCTGACGCTGTCGCTGTCGGCACCGCATGAGCAGGGTGCAAACAGCTCGGCGTTGCAGCTGAGCGAGGGCATCGCAGTGGCTTCGACGCTGGCGATTTCCGGCTCGTTGTTCGCCGCACTGGTCGGCGGCAACGAGACCACCGGCTACCTGCTGTGCTTCCTGGTGACCCTGCTGCTGGCGGCGCTGTCCACCGTGGTCGGCCGCAGGATCGGTTGAGTGACGCGGGCTGATCGGCATCCGCCGATGCAGCCCGGCAACAATTCAGTGCGTGGTATCCACGCCTTCCACTTCCTGCAGGTCCTCGCGCAGGATGCGGCGCACTTCCAGTACCGCTTCCGGTGTTTCCTGCACGCTGTGGCCAGAGACGATCACCTTCTCCGACAGCGCGCCGTCCAGGTGCGCGCTCCAGTACGGCACCAGTCCATCATCCGACTCGGCGGTCGGCACATCGGCTTTGCGCTTGGCGATGATGGAGTGGTACTTCAGGCCAGGTACGATCGGCAGCGCAGAGGATGCCATCACGAACGGATCATTGGCTTTCAGGTTCTCGATGCTGTTGGTGATGACCGGTTCCTTGGGCTTCTTGCCATCGGCGTCACCCGGGTCCTGCAGCGCCATGAAGGCATCACCGAAGGCACCAAGAATCGTCAACGGCAAGCGCACCAGCCTGCCGATCAAACGGCCGAGCCTGTTGCCGGCCGCATCAGTGCCCTTGTGCGGTGAGGCCAGGAAGATCGCGCGTTCCACGTTCGGCTGCGGGGTGAAATGCAGCACCGGGCCGAGCTTGGCTTCCACCCGCGCCAAACGCTCACCCTGCAGGTTGTAGCGCTGCCGGGTGTTTTCCCAAAGCACATCGCCCGAATCGCTGAGCATCAGCCGCGCGATCACCCCGCCCATGCTGTGACCGATGAACACCATGTCACGCGATGCCGGCGCGGTGCCCTTGGGATCGAAGTGGTGCAGCGTGCTGTTGAAGGCCTTGCTGATGGTGTAACGGTTCAAGGCGATCGGTGCGTTGGTCGGGTAATAGACCGACCACACCTGGTAATGCCTGCGCATTTCCTCATCGCCCATAATCTCGTTGGCCAGGTTCACCCAGGCTTCCGGGCTGCTGGCCAGGCCATGCAGCATGAAGATGATGCGGCGGTTGGGATCGTAGGGCTGCATGAGGTAGATGTGCGGCTCGCGGATGCCTTCGCCGCGGCCAAACAAGGTGCGCAGTGATTCGGTGGCAAACCCGGACTGGGCCAGCCACAGGCCGTACGCCGCAGTGAAGTTGGCCGCCAATGGCACTTCCTGCCCGCGCATCTGGATGCTGCTGAGGTCGGGCGAATAGGCTTCCAGCTGCACCTGGCGGGTCGCCAGTATCTGTTCCAGCGTATCGCCACTGAAGTTCAGCACGGCGGTGGCGTTGATCGCCGGCATCTCGCTGTAGACCGGCAGCTGCTGGCTGCGCTCTTCCAGTTCAACTGCCTGCGCCAAGGCAGGGGCTTCCATCATCGCCACCAGCTCGGCGCCAAAGCCATCGCGGCGGTAGGAACTGCGCAGCCCGGCGAAACTCACCGAGGACGCAGCCACCAGTTGCCTGGGCACGCCCTCGAGCTTGAGCTCGTCGAATTTCGTGCTGATCGTCCAGTTGTCCACCTGCACCGGCAGTGTGATGTCCTGCCCTTCCAGTGCGCGCGCACGCGTACGCTGGAACACCACCGACGCAGCCTGTTCGGTGGCGTAGTTGTAGTAATCCCGCACCTGGGTGAGGCGGTCTTCCAGGGCACGCTGCGCCGGGCTGCGGCCGCTGAAGAACAGGTACAGATAGGAATAGCGCGCGGTTTCCAGCCAGGCATCCAGCGCCGCCGGCGGCAGCTCGATGGGCTCGTTGCCCTTGGCCTTGGGGGTAAGCGCCAAGGCCTGCTGCATCCACAGTTCGGCCAGCGTGGACAGACGCTGCTCGGACTGCAGGCCTTCGTTGGTGGACACCGTCTGCCGGCAGGTCGGCAGGTCCTTGCTGCAATCACTTTCAGTCAACCCAATAACCGAAAGCGACTCCTGCGACAAGGCACTGAGCTTGCCGGTGCTGAGGATGTCGCCACGCTTGAGCATCACGTAATCGGTGTTGCTCACTGCTTTCATCTTCACCATGGCGCAGCCGCTGGACAGCAGCAGCGCCATTACCGCGACCACCGGCAACAACCGGCGTATCCATGTCTGCGGGGTGTGGGTCATGGGTTGGTTCCTGGTGCGGGAATGCCGGGTACGCCTGCGCGTATCCGGGAAGAGAAATCAGCCACATCGCCCGCTTCGCGTGCACGCAGCGTTATACGCCCCGATTGTTGCAGAGTCGCCAGCGGCACGCCCGGGGTCAGCCCGCCGACGTCGGCGGCGTATTCGGCCAGATAGCCGGAGGCCAACAACCGGTAATCCAGCGGCAGATTCGGTTGGATGCGGCGCATCAGCTCGAACACCACCGTGGTGCAGTTGCTGGTCAGCGTGTTGTAGAAGCGCGGCGCCTGTTCCAGTTGCTGCGCGCGGTCCACGTAGAAGCGCAGCAGATCGCGCATCTTGTCCGGGCTGAGTCCATGCAGGCGGTACAGATAGACATCCTCGCCGCGCGCGTTGCTGCGCGTCAGCACGATGTCGCGCTCGTCCGAGGCCACCAGCACCGCCTCGAACTTGCGGAAGAAGCCACCCAGCGCCGAGAACGACTCGCCCTGCTCCTTGCGGATCTCCAGCGAGAACACCAGCTGGCGACCATCGGCAAAACCGAACGACACCAGCGTGTGCGCAATCGCCGGCCCCATCCAATAGGACAGGATCATGTCGACCGACTGCACCTGCGACAGATCGTACTCGCGCGCTTCCCAGCGCACGTCGTAGTCGGTCTCGGTCCGCCAATGGAAGTTGCGCACGTTATCGATGATCAGGCGGTCGCCCTCGATACGCGCATGCAGCGGCTGCGCCACGTCATCGGCCCAGGTCCGGTCCTGCCGCGGGTCGATCGTCGCCCACCAGATCAGCATTACCGCGAACAAGGCACCGAACACCGCCAGCGAATGCCAGCGCCGCACCGGCCCGAAGCCCGCCCGGATGGCCCAGATGCTTGGCACGCACCACACCAGGATCGCCACGGCCTTGGCCACCACATTGCCGGGGAACTGGTACCACAGCGCGAACCCGCCCCAGATACCGATGCACAGACACAGGAACGCCAACAGGACCCGACCGACGCCACGCACAACACTGCCCAGACGCCGCTTCCCTACATTCACCACTTCACTCTCCTGAAAGACCCAACGGCCCCGCAAGCGCACCGCGCCAGGCCGGAACCACCGCGAAATGAATGGGTCGCCAGCGACCCGCGGCAAAGATAGCCTGCCCGGCGCGGAAAGCGGAGTGAAACGATTCAAAAGCCGGTTGAAGCGCAAAGCCGTTCATTTAGACGGGCCAGCCAAGCAGACAGTCAGGCAACCGCCGCAGCCCGGCATAAACGTAGCCCGGGTAAGCGAAGCGCACCCGGGAGGTTGGGATCTCTTGGTGTTTCAGGTTGCTCGCGGACGGCCCCGGGTGCGCTGCGCTTACCCGGGCTACACAACGTACATGACGGCCTGAAGCACCCAATAGACTTCAGGCAGCACAGCCCGCCGACGAAACAGAATGGCACGGCCGTATCTCAGTGAATATTCGGCCCCTTAACCTCGCTCTCCAGCCAGGCCTCAACCTGCGGCAACAACGCCACAACCGACGCCGCCAACTGGTCGTATTGGTTCTGCTCGCTACCGAACCCCTTGAACGAGAAACCACGAAAGTCCTTGTGCTGCTCCGTATCGATCAAGCGCTTCCTGAGCAGCGGATCCGTCTCGAACACCCGCTTCGGCACTTCTCCAGAGTCGGGGTCAACCCAACTCGCCGGAACGCGGCTGAACTCCAGGATGAAACTGCCGCCATACGTCCAGTATTGGATCGACAGGAAGTCACGGTGGGTTTCACTGGAACGGACGAAGTTTGCTACCCCGCTACCGCCAAACCCAAGCCGGCGGATCTCTGGCAGCAGGACCTTCTTGATTGAAATGGCCATCAGCTGGCCGGGAGTCTTCACTAATTCGTATCCCTGAATGAAGTCAGCCGTCATGAGACCTGAATGCAAGAGTGTTTGCCAGCAAGAAATCGACTCTGACCCCTGCTCTCCGCTCTTCCCAGTTTGCGCCAGAGCGGGTGCTGTGCAATCCAAACCAACTCGGTACCGATGGCCCGGCAAACGGCACATCCTGGCCATACAGCGCGGCGGGAGATCAACTGAAGGGGTGTCGGGACGGCCTCTGCGAGAACCGGCCTCAGCCGCTGCGATCGGCTAGTCTATGCAGTTACTTCCACGGCCCTTCAAGCACTGACGCATGCAAGCGATTTCGAGGATTTTTCGAAACAGGCGATGGTTCAAATTCTGCTTGTTGTCCACCGCGCTCTTGTCCGCGGGCTGCAAGAGTAATCATGAGCCGACGAAGGATCTGGGAGCGGACATTGATGAAGTCGCTGCAACGCTGATCGAACAGCCATTGCTGCACTCCACCTCGATCGCAGTCGTATATCGGGGCCAGGAATTCATTCGCCACCGCGGCAACATGGAAGCTGGCAGGCCGGGGATTCCGACCGATGCGACCCGCTACGAAATCGGTTCGCTGAGCAAGACCCTGGCGGGAACCCTGATGGCCAACGCCGTGTTGGAGCACAGACTGAGTCTGGACGACGATGTTCGAATGTACCTGCGGGAGGACTACCCGAACCTGCAGTACAAGGGCGACCCCATTCGCATCCGGCACCTGCTGTCGCACACGAGTGGTCTACCCAACATGCTGCCCGAACGCGCGAACACGGTGCTCGCCGACTTCACCGATCAACGTACGCCTGGCGAGCTCAACGGCATCTACGCGGGCTACGGCAAGACTGAATTCTTCAAGGACCTGCACGCTGTCGAGATTCATCAGACACCAGGAAAAGACTACGCCTACTCCAGCACCGGAACCGAGCTGGTGGCGCACATACTGGAAACTGTCTACAAGAGCGACTACGAGTCGCTGCTACGTGGATTCTTCCGCGATTCCGCAGCGATGGCAGACTTGAAAATCAAGCTGAGCGAGACCGAGGCGTCTCAGCTTGCGATCGGCTACCACAGCAACAACCCGGTACCGACCACACCGATGCCGCAGCTGCCCTGGGGTGCATCCGGAAACGTGAAAGCGACCGTCCCGGAAATGGTGAAGTACCTCGAATTCCAGTTGGCCGACAATTCCGTGGTCCAGGAATCGCACCGCACGCTTGTCGAATTCGACTCCGAGTTCAGCATTGGCTATTTCTGGAACATCATCGCGGGCGACCGCTTGAAGGGCACTTACTATGCCCATCATGGCGGCGTTCCTCGCTCGCAGTGCTACATCTACATTCTGCCGAAGTACGACCTGGGCATTTTCGTGATCACCAACCAAAGCGGCGAACAAACGGCGCACGCCATGGAAGCAGCGATCGACACCTTGGTGGAACGGATTGCTGCTCGGGAAAAGGCGCTGAATTAGTATCTTTCGCGACCGCCTTTTTGCGGCTCGGTTTGGCCAAGAAGGTGAAAACGCCCACCTTCTTCCGGTAGCGGCTGTTACTTCAAAGCCCAAGAGTACCCGTTGGCCCCAGTGGTGCAGCTGCACAACCCGTTTGGCCGACGTATACCAGCACATAGCCAAGTGACTCACCCGACTGTATCTCGCGGCGGGGAACGCTCCACCCACTTGCCAGACCGCGTGCACTTCCAGTACGCCTACGAAAAAACCGGCTTTCGCCGGTTTTGTCTACAACACTCAAATTTTGATGGTGGGCGGTACAGGGATCGAACCTGTGACCCTTGCCGTGTGAAGGCAATGCTCTACCGCTGAGCTAACCGCCCGTGTTGCGAGCCGCTCATTATAGGGGGCTGGGCGAACACGTCAACATCTTTCTTCACACGGTTTCACATCGTCTGGGTCTGCTTGTCCGAGCTGGATGTGCCCGCCAGCAGGGTCTCGATCTTGTTGCGGATGGCCTCGCCATCGACGCCGTCGGCCAGCTGCACGCCGATGCCGGCCTGACGGTTGCCCTGCGCGCCCAGCGGGGTGACCCAGACCACCTTGCCGGCGACCGGCAGGCGCTCGCTGGAGTCCGGCAGGGTCAGCAGCAGGAACACCTCGTCGCCGAGGAAGTAGCGCTTGGGCGTGGGCACGAAGACGCCACCGTTCTTCACGAACGGCATGTAGGCGCCGTACAGCGCTGCCTTGTCCTTGACCGCCAGCGAAAGGATGCCCTGGCGGGCGTTCATCGCACTCATCGAATAGTCCCCTTGGATTGCACTTGGTTGGCCGCGCCCCATGCCAGCAGCAGCTCCACCACGGCCAGGTCGGCGCGGATGGTGGTGCGCAGCAGGTCGCGGGTGCGATTGGCGGCATCAAACCAGGCGGCCAGCTTGTTCAATCGGGCCGGATCGGTCAAGCCGTCGGCCGCTTTCTTCAGTGCCAGGTCGGCGGCATGCCGCAGGCGCAGGTCGGCGTTGTCGTCGCCGGTCCAGCGCTGGGCCAGCTCGACGCTGCCCAGTTTGCCGGACAGCAGCTGGTCCAGCTCGCTGGCGACCTGGCGGCGCAGGGCCATGCCCTCGCCTTGCAGCCACTGGTCGGCAAGCGCCGGGTGGCCACGGGCGGCGTCCAGCGCTTCACGTGCCACGCCTTCGGTGTAACCGCGCGTCTGCAGCCAGGCCATGGCTTCCTCACGCGGCGGCATGCGGAACTCCAGTCGCTGGCAACGGCTGCGGATGGTCTGCGGCAGGCGCGCCGGGTCGGCGCTGAGCAGCCACAGGTAGCGGCCCGGCGAAGGCTCTTCCAACGTCTTCAGCAAGGCATTGCAGGCAGAGCGGTTGATGGCATCGGCGGGATCGACGATGACCACCTGGGCGACGCCGTAATGCGGGGTCAGCGCCAGCTTCTGCGAGATCTCACGCACCTGGTCGATGACGATCTCGGTGCGCAGCTTGTCGCCGGTCTTGTTGTGGATGAAGCTGGTGAACTGCAGGTCCGGGTGGGTGCCGGCAGCAAGCAACTGCGCGTTGCGCTGGCGTGCCGCCGCGTCCTCGCCGTGGTCGAGCACGTGCGCGGCCAGGCGCATCGCCACCGCGCGCTTGCCCATGCCGGCCGGGCCACACAGCAACAAGCCATGGCCGAGCCGGCCCGCGTCCAACGCGGCCACGGTCTGGTCGTAGACGCGCTGCTGCCAAGGGGCCAGTGCTTCGCTCATCGGGACATCCTGTACATCATTCGGGTCATGCCGCTCACTGCGCTGCCGCCTCGTTGCGCTTGGCGCGCAGCCGCTTCAGGTACTCGGCCACGGCAGTGTTGTGGTCGGTGTAGGACGCAGAGAACACATGCGCGCCACTGCCATCGCCGACCGCGACGAAGTACAGCGCATCGCCCGGCGCCGGCTTGGCGGCGGCACGCAGTGCATCGCGGCCGGGCATGGCGATCGGCGTCGGCGTGAGTCCGGCGCGGGTATAGGTGTTGTAGGGCGTGTCAGTGGTCAGGTGGACCTTGCGGATATTGCCGTCGTAGGCGCTACCGATGCCGTAGATCACGGTCGGGTCGGTCTGCAGGCGCATGCCCATCTTCAGGCGGCGTGCGAATACGCCGGCAATCTGCGGGCGCTCGCTGGCCAGGCCAGTTTCCTTCTCGATGATGGAGGCGAGGATCAGCAGTTCGTAGGGCGACTTCAGCGGCAGATCGTCGCTGCGCTCGGCCCAGGCGGCTGCCAGCTCTTTTTCCATTGCCGCGTGGGCGCGCTTGAGCACATCCACGTCGGTGTCGCCACGCTGGTAGATGTAGGTTTCCGGCAGGAAGCGGCCTTCCGGGTGCTGGTCGGCGAAGCCGAGCTTGGCCATCAGCTCGGTGTCGGAAAGGTCGGTGGTTTCGTGCTGCAGCGGCTGCGCGCGTGCCAAGGCGGCACGCAGCTGGCGGATGTTCCAGCCTTCGACGATGGTGACGCGGTATTGCAGCACCTTGCCCTGGCGCATGTTCAGCAGCAGCTGGCGCGGCGTGAGTGCCGGGTCGAGGGCGTATTCGCCGATCTTCAGCTTGCCGGCGGCGTCGAGCTGGCGGGCCAGCAGCTGCCATTGCAGGTCGTCGCCTTCGTCGACGCCGGCCGCGCGCAGCTTGCGCAGCACGCTGTTGAGCGAATCACCGGAGGCGATGCTGACGCTCTGCTCGGACGGGGTCAGCGGCGCATCGGCAAAGCTGCCCTGCCGCTGCCACAACCAGGCCGCACCTGCGCCTGCCAAGGCGACCAGCAGCAACAACACCGCCAGCACCAACAGACATCCGCGCTTGGCACCCGCCATGGTCACCCCGTCTTCAAATAGTGGATGCGCAGGATACCGCGCTGGCGGCAAGGCCAGCCAAAACGGCGTTCATCATTGTGGATCGAGCGCACGCAACATCCCGCGCGCCTTGGCCCGGGTTTCGTCCAGCTCCTTGTCGGCCACCGAATCCACCACGATGCCGGCGCCGGTGCGGAAGCTGGCCGTGCTGCCCTGCACTTCCGCGGTCCGGATCAGGATGTTCAGGTCCATGTCGCCATCACGGTTCAGCCAGCCGAAGGCGCCGGTATAGGCACCACGGGCGGTCTGTTCCAGCTCGGCGATGATCTCCATGCAACGCACCTTGGGGCAGCCGGTGATGGTGCCGCCGGGGAACGTGGCGGCAATCACTTCGCCCGGGGTCACGTCCGGGCGCAGGCGTGCGCGCACATTGCTGACGATGTGATGCACATGGGCGTAGCTCTCCACGATCATCAGTTCATCGACCTCGACGCTGCCGGGCGCGGCGATGCGACCCAGGTCGTTGCGCTCCAGGTCGATCAGCATCACGTGTTCAGCGCGCTCCTTGGGATGGCCAACCAGCTCCTGGATGCGCGCGGCATCGTCGTCCCCTGCGAAGCGCGGGCGCGTGCCGGCGATGGGACGGGTCTGCACCACATCACCGCTGACCGACACCAGGCGCTCCGGCGAGGAGCTGACCACGGCGCGGCCGGCGGCCGTGAACAGGCCAGCGAACGGTGCGGGGTTTGCGGTGCGCAGGCGCGCGTACAGCGCTTCGGGCGCAAGCGGCGCGTCGAACTGCGCCTGCCAGCGGCGCGACAGGTTCACCTGGAAGACGTCTCCGGCATGCAGGTAGTCGATGACCTTGTGCACGCCGTCGGTGAAGCGCTCGCCTGCGTCTTCGTTGATTGCGCTGGGGCCAGTCCACTGCGGCAAGGCTGGCAGCTGTGCGGCTTCGCTTTGATCGCGCTGGAGCTGGCCGAGCAGGTCTGCGGCATCGTCTTCGGCGATGGCGATGCAGCGGCCGCTGTCGCGCTCGCGCAGTACTGCTGCCGGGCAGCGCAGTGCGATTGCGGTTGGCAGGCCGTCGGTACGCTGTGGCAGCTGCAGGATGGGTTCGACTTGCTGGGCAAGTTCGTAGTCGAGCAGCAGGGCCCAGCCGCCGCGGAACGGGATGTCCGCTTCCATCGGGTTGCGGTCTCGCCGCAGGGATTGCCAGTCGCGGTCGAGTGCGGAGAGGAAGTCGCCTTCGACTGCACTGCCGTCTTCGCGCTGCAGGCCGCCGTCGGGGTTGAGCAGAAGTTGGCTGCCGTCTGCGATCAGCAGCATGTCCCACTGGCCGAGCTTGCCAGCAGCAGTGGATTCAAGCAGGACCGGATAGCGATGCGGTGTGAGCCGATGCAGCGCCAGCAGGTCGGTATCGGCGTGCAGGGGGAGGATGTGCATCGTGGGCCCGAAATGTCAGAAATGCAGGCTATTCCCTTCTCCCGCCTGCGGGAGAAGGTGCCCGAAGGGCGGATGAGGGGAGCTTTTAAAGCTTTTAAAGCTCTTAAAGCTTTTGGAGCTTTAAAGCTGCCCTCACCCCAACCCCTCTCCCGCTTGCGGGAGAGGGGCTTTGAGCAAAGCTTTGAGCAAAAGCTTCAAGCAAAGCTACAAGCGCAAGCCTCAAGCAATGCCCCAATGCTGCGTTAAATCCGCTTGAACACCAGCGTGCCGTTGGTGCCGCCGAAGCCAAAGCCGTTCGACATCACCACGTCCACGTCGGCCTTGCGGGCCACGTTCGGCACGTAGTCCAGGTCGCAGCCTTCGCTCGGGTTTTCCAGGTTGATCGTCGGCGGGATGATGCCGGTGTTCAGCGCCATCACCGAGAAGATCGCTTCCACGCCGCCCGCTGCACCCAACAGGTGGCCGGTCATCGACTTGGTCGAGCTGACCAGCATCTTGTAGGCGTGCTCGCCGAAGGCGGTCTTCATCGCCATGGTCTCGCCCAGGTCGCCCAGCGGCGTCGAGGTGCCGTGTGCGTTGAGGTAGCCCACCTGTTCCGGGGTGACGCCCGCGTCCTTCATGGCCGCGACCATGCAGCGGGCGGCGCCTTCGCCGTTCTCGCTCGGTGCGGTCATGTGGTACGCATCGGAGCTTGCGCCGAAGCCGGCCAGCTCGCAGTAGATCTTCGCGCCGCGCGCCTTGGCGTGCTCGTACTCTTCCAGGATCAGGATGCCGGCACCGTCGCCCAGCACGAAGCCGTCACGGCCCTGGTCCCACGGACGCGAGGCCTTGGTCGGCTCGTCGTTGCGGGTGGACATGGCCTTCATTGCGCAGAAGCCGCCCAGTGCGGTCGGCGAAGAACCACGCTCGGCGCCACCGGCGACCATCACGTCGGCATCGCCGTACTGGATCATGCGCATCGCCGTACCGATGGAATGGTTGGACGTGGCGCAGGCGGAAACGGCCGAGAACGACGGACCCTTCAGCCCGGCGATGATGCTCAGCTGGCCCGGCAGCATGTTGATGATGGTCTTGGGCACGTAGAACGGCGAGATCTTCTTGCCTTCGTGGAATTCGATGGTCTGTTCTTCGATGCCGAGCAGGCCGCCGATACCGGCACCGACGATGGCGCCAATGCGCTCAGCGTTGGCCTCGGTGATTTCCAGGCCCGAGTCGTGCAGCGCCATGAAGGCGGCACCCAGGCCGTAATGGATGAACGGGTCCATCTTCTTGGCATCCTTGCCACTGACCCGATACTTGCCGAACAGGGGGTTGTCGGCGGTGATGTCGAAATCCTTGACCTCACCTGCAATCTTGGTGGTGAAACGTTCCAGATAGTTATCTGCAACATTCGTCAGCGGGCCAATGCCCGAACGGCCGTTGATGATGCCTTCCCAGCTGCTGGCCAGATCATTGCCCAGCGGCGACACCATGCCCATGCCGGTAACAACTACGCGACGACTCATTGCGGATTCTCCTGGCCCCGCTCGCGGGGGGATTGAAACTTAAAAACACAGGGCCGCATCAGCGGCCCCATGGGTTTGCAACGCGGAAGACAGGTTTGCCAACCGCGCCATGTCAGGCCTGGATCAGGCCTTGACGTGCGCCTTGACGTAGTCGATGGCGGCCTGGACGGTGCCGATCTTCTCAGCCTCTTCGTCCGGGATTTCGCACTCGAACTCTTCTTCCAGCGCCATCACCAGCTCAACGGTGTCCAGCGAGTCTGCGCCCAGGTCATCGACGAACGATGCGCTGGTGGTGACTTCTTCTTCCTTGACGCCAAGCT